>Ga0114957_1002560_pt1 | contig 17241 bp, 16 predicted proteins | sample BantaG_FD_87175 | JGI IMG/M metagenome (GOLD analysis project Ga0114957, IMG submission 87175) | Marine algal microbial communities from Bantry Bay, Ireland - BantryBay_4 metaG | ecosystem: Host-associated > Algae > Red algae > Unclassified | place: Bantry Bay, Ireland | collected 2014-11-21 | reverse complement strand
TTTTTTCTAATTATTTTGGTTCTTTGAAAATTCTCGTGGAATGCCCTGAAAGGGCAAAAGCAATAGCATCGGGCATCGCCCGATGTTTCTTAAAAAATTTCGTCAAGCCCTGAAGGGGCGTAAGCAAAAAACAAGCACCCAAAAAAGCAAAAGCAATATTCTAATCCCAAACATACCTTTCATCATATTCCACATTATATTTTTTTAGGAATGCCCTAAACTCATCTTTGAATGTTCGCTTTTTATGATGTTCTGCTTGATTTTGAATATATTCTGTAACTGTACCTATTTCTGCGGGGTTGACGGAAAATATACCATATCCATCTTGCCAATAAAAATTATTATATTTTTTTCCTTTCGTTTTTATCCATTTTGAGGAAGCCTTCTTCACCTCTTCTAATAATTTTATTTGTGTTACTTTTTTCGATAGTAAACATAAAATATGTACATGATTTTTATATCCTCCAACTTGAATTGGATAACATTCTAACCTATTGCAAATTCCTCCTAAATATTCATATAAGAACGGAGCAATTGTTTCATCTATTAAGTTTTCTCGATTTTTTGTACTGTAAGTAATATGTACATAAACCTTGGATAGTGATTGTGGCATAGTATATTTTTTAGTGTCCCTTTTTGTATATTTTCCATCTAAATATAATAATTTTTCATAGAACTAAAAAACGAAATACTAACGACCTTACAGGTTAGGGTGTTCATATTAACGGAAAGAAATTGCGTCAGTTTTTGCTTACGCCCTTTCAGGGCTTGACGAAAATTTGTAGTAAACATCGGGCGATGCCCGATGCTATTGCTTTTGCCCTTTCAGGGCATTTTACGAAAATTGTCAAAGAACCATTATTTTTTTTGCTTCTTAAAACTTTTAAAATCTACGGTACTATTAAATACCAATTTGTCTTCCGTAGAATCTGGATCTAAGCAAAAGAATCCATTTCGAATAAATTGAAACCGAGCTCCCGGTTTAGCTGCCAGCAAACTAGGCTCAACAAAGACATTGGAATTTACAACTAAAGATTCTTTATTAAAAAACTCTAAAAAATCTTTTCCTTCCTCTGCCAACGGTTCCTCGACCGTAAATAGTTTTCCATATTTTCTAACTTCCGCTTTTACCGCATGAGCGATTGAAACCCAATGGATAGTACTTTTAACTTTAATCCCCGAATTGTCAGAACCGCTTCGTGTTTCAGGATTATAAGTTACCTGAACTTCAGTAACATTTCCATGCTCATCTTCCAAGTGATTTTCATAAGTTACGATATATCCATTTCTTAATCGAACACTTTTCCCTGGCCCCAATCCATATTTATTGGTTGCATCATCATTGTATTCTTTTCGTTCAATGTAAAGTTCATTCGAAAAAGGAACTTGGCGAGTCCCCATACTTTCATCTCTTGGATTATTCTTCACCTCCATTTGTTCAACTTGATCCTTTGGATAATTGGTAATTACTAATTTCATTGGATCCAAAACCCCCATCACACCAAATGTTTCTTTTTTCAATTCTTCTCTAACGCAGGTCTCCAATAAATCATATTCGATCAAATTTTCTCTTTTCGCAACACCTACTTTTGCCACAAAATTCCTTAAGGCTGCTGGGGAATATCCTTTTCGACGCATACCTGCAATGGTGGGCATTCGAGGATCATCCCATCCTGTCACTAAGTTTTCATTGACCAATTTTAATAATTTTCGTTTACTCGTAATCAGGTATTCCACATTCATACGGGCAAACTCAATTTGACGAGAAGGGAAAATTTCTAATTTCTCAATCAACCAATTATACAAATCTCGGTGGTGTCTAAATTCTAAAGAACACAATGAGTAGGTAATATTTTCAATCGAATCGGATTGTCCATGTGCAAAATCATACAATGGATAAATACACCAGTCATCTCCAGTTCTATGATGTGTCGCTTTTTTGATTCGATAAATATTCGGATCACGCATCAACATATTTGGATGCTTCATATCTACCTTTGCACGTAACACCAGACTTCCGTCAGGGTGTTCTCCGTTCTTCATCTCTTCAAATAATCGCAAATTTTCTTCCACCGAACGAGTACGTGCTGGACTATCTACTCCTGGAGAAGTAGGTGTTCCTTTCATTTCCGCAATTTGTTCGGGAGTAGATTCATCGACATAGGCGTATCCTTTTTTTATTAAATCGACAGCGTACTCATACAGTTGTTGGAAATAATCAGAAGCGTAATATTCTCGATCTTCCCAATCGTATCCTAACCATTTGATATCGTTTTTGATATTATCGACATAAAGTGTTTTTTCAGTCAAAGGATTGGTATCATCAAAACGTAAGTTGGTTTTACCGCCATACTTTTTTGCAGTTTCGAAATTGATACATATTGCTTTGACATGCCCGATATGAAGGAAACCATTTGGCTCAGGAGGGAAACGTGTGTGTACTGTTATTTCATTATTGCTCTCCAAATCATCGTGTATGATTTGTTCGATAAAATTCAGGGATTCTTTTGCGATGTCGCTCATGTCTATTTTTATTTATTTTTTTTTGAACCACAAAAGATACAAAAGTTGGGCAAAAGTTTTTTTCACATAGTTTAGTGAATCACAAAATCGTGTGAAAAAACTTTTGTCCTTCTTTTGTATCTTTTGTGGTTTAAAATTTAAATTACATTTTCTCTGGCATTTCAATTCCAAGCAAGTCCATACCGAAAGCAATTACTTTTCCTACCACCTGAGATAGCTGAATTCTAAACGCTTTTGCCTCTGGAGATTCAGCACTAATTATTCTAAAATCATGATAAAACTTATGATAAGTTTTCGCCAAATCATAACAGTAATTTGCAATGAATGATGGGTCAAAATTATCAGCCGCTAATTTTACAACATCATCAATTCTATAAACTTGACTAATCAAATCTTTTTCAGTATCACCTAACTTTGCATATCCTTTGGCAATCGAAGTATCCACCTCTCCTGCTTTTCTTAAAACAGATTGAATTCTTACATAGGCATTTTGAATGTATGGACCAGTATCTCCTTGCAAGTCTACAGACTTCGCAGGATCGAAAACCATTCGTTTCTTAGCATTGACTTTGATGATAAAAAACTTTAACGCTGCCAAACCAATCTTTCTAAAGATGTCTTCCTTTTCTTCGTGAGTCAACCCATTGAGTTCTCCTCTTTCAACTGCATTCGCTCTTGCGGCATCAACTACCTCTTTCATCAAGTCATCCGCATCAACGATGGTTCCTTCTCTTGATTTCATTTTACCAGTCGTCAAATCAATCATTCCATAACTCAAGTGGTGCAAACCATCTGCATAGGATGCGCCCATTCGTTTCATGATTTCAAATAAAACTTTGAAATGATAATTCTGTTCATCTGCAACGACATAAACCATTTTCTTAGCACCATGATCTTCAAATCTTTTTTCAACAGTACCAATATCTTGGGTCATATAAACCGACGTTCCATCACTTCTTAATACTAACTTATGATCGAGTTTCGCATCTTCTAAATCAATCCAAACAGAGTTGTCTTCTTTTTTATAAAAAATACCATCTGCGAGTCCTTTTTCAATATTATCTTTTCCTAAAAGATAAGTTTGAGACTCGTAGTATAATTGATCGAATTCGACACCTAAGTTTTTATAGGTAACATTAAAGCCTTCATATACCCATCCATTCATTTTATTCCAAAGCGATTTCACTTCAGCATCTCCATCTTCCCATTTTAATAACATTGCTTTTGCATCTGCTCCAACTTTACTTGAATTATTAAAATAAGTATTTTTATATCCTTTGAAAAAAGCCTTTTTGTCTTGCTCTTTTTTCTTTTGCGTAGCGTAAACAAAATGACCATTAATCGATTTTTGCCATGCTTGATATTCTGTTTGGAATAATGTTTCAAATTCTACATACCATTTCCCTACAAAATGATCTCCTTTGATATCAGCACTTTCTGGCGTTTCTCCATTTCCATTCATTTGCCAAGCCAACATACTTTTACAAATCGCAATTCCTCTATCATTCACGATTTGTACTTTTGTAACGTCATAGCCCAATGCATCATAAATTTTTGAGCAAGACCATCCTAATAAAATATTTCTGATGTGTCCGAGGTGAAGAGGTTTGTTGGTGTTTGGAGAGGAAAACTCAATCATGATTTTTTCACCATGAGGAGCTTTTTTAAAAGTGTCTTTGACAGCCACTTTTGCGAGGTATTGATTCCAGTAAGTATCGCTTACTTCTAAATTTAAAAATCCTTTGATGACATTGTACTTTATCAAGTCATCATATTTCCCAATCAAATATTCACCAAGTTCGCCAGCGATTTGTTCGGGTTTCTTTTTTGCTGCCTTTGTGTATGGAAAAACTACAACAGAATAGTCTCCATCAAATTCTTTGCGGGTCACATTCATATTGACATCGTTCGCATTCACCTCATGGTCGTAGAGGTCTTTTACTGCTTTGGCAGTCCCTTCTTTTATCAGTTCTGTGATACTCATTTTAATAGTCCTTTTTGAATGTGATTTATAATAAAAAACTTAACTGTATTTCTTTGGAAAAAGTTTCATTTGATAGGTCGATGGAAACTTTGAAATCGAATGTTGTCAACTTAAGATTTGGTGATTGTGTTTTAGCCATAAGGTGACTTGAAGTCACCTTGTGGCTTGGGTTTTGAAACCACCTTGAAATACTTAAGAATTGAAGAAATAAGAAAAGTCTTTTTTCCAATTTGCAAATTTTCGCAAAAATAAATTTTTTATCTAACTCTATTGAGTCACAGAGTGAATAACTTGGAAAAATCCGCTAAAATCGTTGAAGAGTTGTACGTAAAATGGAAATTCAGTAGGTGATTGAGGCAATCACGCTCGGGGAACATGTTTTTTAAGAAAAACCTTTCCAGGGATACAGGTACTAAATGAGGTCTTTCCCTGCCAAAATCCTTCTAAATGATATTCACCATCTTTTATTTTAAAGACCAGTTGATATTTTTTTAGACACCATTCCATTCCCTCATTAACTTTGCTTTCTAAGATTTCGCTATCTTTTAGACTCATATAAATATCGCTATGCAAACTTCCCGAAATATCAAATGAAGCATAAATATTATCTACAAAAACATAGGATCTACCTGTGATCTTATCTCCATTTTGCCGAATATATATTTCAAAAGTATAATCAGAAGCATATCCTCCTTCATCCTGAGTGATCTTCCCTAACCACAATCCAGTAAGATCTCCTGCCTTTTGCGCTTGCAAAAAGGAAGAAGTTCCTAATAGGAGAAATATGAAAATGATTAGTTTTTTCATGCAAATCTGTTATCTGAATTATACAAATTTAATATTTTTCTATGGGAACCCGATGGGAATAACGAATATCGAACAAGGAACAAGAAATTTCGAAGTGATCGAATACTTTTGAGGCGTACATTCACCATTATTCAACCACTTCGAAATTCCTTGTTCCTTGTTCGATATTCGTTATTCAAACAGAGATTGTTATTTAAATTATATTACAAATATAACTACTTAAAAAACCAAAAAATTGTACCTCCATAGTGTCTTTCATCAAAAAACTGTGGGTGATCTTTAAAATCATGATTGGCATTGGTTTCCATGACGAACCAACCATCTTCTGCAAGCAATTCATTTTTAAAAATTAGATCGGGGATTTCATCAATGGTAGGAAGTGGATAAGGTGGGCCAGCAAAAATATAATCGAATTGAGAGGAGGATCTTTTGATAAACTTAAAAACATCTCCTCTGATAATATTGAGTTCATTTTCGATTTTAAGGAGTTCTGCGGTTTTTTTGACAAAAGCTACGCAACCTCCAAACTTATCAACATAGGTGACGTCTTTGCAACCTCTAGAGATAAATTCATAGCTATGATTACCTGTTCCTCCGAAAAGATCAAGGACTTTCATTTCTTCAAAGTCCCAGTTGTTATTCAAAATATTGAATAATCCTTCTTTCGAATAATCAGTTGTAGGGCGAGTGGGCCAATTTTTGGCAGGTGGGTTAAACCTTCGACCTTTGAATTTACCGCCTATGATTCGCATAAATCAAGGCTAAATAAATCAAAGTAAAAATGTGGAGGGATTCCTTTTGAGTTTTTTCCAAAATTAATAGTAGTAGGTGCTTTGGCAAATTGTATTTGATTAATGTACCTGTAAATCATTCGGTACAATTTGGAATCCTCCGTTATTTGTCCAGATAAAGAAACTGGAATGGTCTCTACATCTAAATCAAATTGCTTAAATACCAACATGATATGATAAATAAAGTCTTTATCGTTTTTGAAGGTAAAAGAATTGGAAAAAATTAATTCCTTTCCAGCAACTAAGGCTATTTGCAAATGGTCGCCTTTAACATTGATAAATACCTTTTGAGCAGTATCTCCATTTTGATTAGAAAGAATCCCTTGGAGAACGGAAGTGCTAGAATGGAAAAAATTGGCATTTGGTAAATATCCTTTAACCAAATGGTAAATCTCTTGGTCAAATGCATAAATATTCTTCGCTGCTGCATCTTTAACCCCATCCACAAATACTTGATGATTTTCCAAAATCTCTACTTGATTTTGCAAGTACACTTCTGTATCATCAACTTGGAAAAGTTTATCTGGTACAAAAGTGTTTTTATGATTTATCAAACCAACAGAGGTATTATTAAAGGATAATTTTAAAATTTTATCCTCTAAAAATATTTCTTTTAAAGCAGGTTGCAAAGGTTGCGAACTCGCTAAATCAGCATTCAATAAATAACTTTTAAGTGCCAAAAGCTGTTTATTGCTATCCATGATAGCATAAGAAAACCTGTCCATACCTATGAGTATGGACAGGTTATAAGATGAAGAATCATTTTTCACAAAATTATCCTCTATAATATTGGTGTTTATTATTCCCAATTTCCAGATAAGTTAGGAGCCGACATGTCTCCGAATTTTAAGATATTATCAGGGTCATAGGTGTTATCGTACCTAGCGTATTTAATGTCCCCGTATTTTTCACCCATAAAAGTTCGCCACTTGGTACTCACTTCTGTAACGTTAACTAGCGTTTTTTGATACGTTAAAGTGTCAGCTTTTATCGCAAATTTTGCACCGTTGCCAAAAGGGACAAGTTCTAACTCGTCTAAAACGATTCTGATTTTACTATCTTTATTAGCCATCAAAGTCGCAAGAGAATCTTTGGCCGATCGTTTTTTCTCCGTTCTTTGGAAATTAGAACCAGTTGGATCATCAGGATCACCAATAATTTTTACAAGTGTAAAACTATCATTTTCTAAAACATACCTCAAACTATCAAAGCTAGATGCAAATCTACCCGTAATATCTCGGTAAAATTCTTGAGCATATCTAACTTGTTTTAATCTATCCGTAACAGCATCTACTCTTTCTTTTTTAGCATCTCCGAAAGAAATAGGTTCTTGGATTCCATAAAACAATAAATAGCCTAAAGCTCCTATCAATCCAACTAGAATTAAGTTAATAATCAATCTCATGGTTAAAATTTTTCATTTTGTTAAGTCGCAATATTAATATTTTTTATCAAATAAATATACTTAAATAATGAATAATTAATAATGAACAATGAATAATTCGCAATTTATCCAATTATTCGTCTATTATTCATTATTAATTCTTAATTATTCATTTAAAATGTTGGTCTCCTACTTTACATTCACCAGAGTACGATGCCCCAGATTCTACCACCATTTTACGGGCGATTATGGTTCCGTCAATGTTAGCTGTTTCATGTAAATGTAATGTTCCAGATACTTTAATTTCTCCTTTGACTTTACCTTTTACAGTAGAATCTACTGTTTTGATATTACCTTCAACTTTACCTGACTCTCCCATCACAATACGTTTTTCACAGTCGACTTCTCCGACGATTACCCCGTCTAGACGAACATCTTCAGTTGTGGTAAATTTTCCTTCAATACGGGTACCTGGTGCAATGACACAAGTAGCTCCTTTACTAATCCCATTTGAATCTATAGCATTTTCTGCTTTATTGGTTTTGGGATTTTGTTTAATTTTGCTTCCGAACATGATATGACATAGTTTTTAAGATGAAAAAAAAATTGTTCTTGGTGGGTCTCCACCGTTTATCGTTTTCTCATACATGTTCAAAATAAAAATATAGACAAAAAAAATCCCCTGCGCTGACCATTTAAGATTTTTGAGTAATAATCTTTTTTGGAAGTGCAAGAGGTATGGATATTTGTATATATTTGAATATTTCATAAATATACTAATAACAGATATAAATAGGTAATAATGAGTACAATAATTTTAGCAATTGAATCTTCCTGTGATGATACTTCGGCAGCTATCATTAAAGATGGAATTATTTTGAGTAATTGTATAGCCAATCAGGAGGTGCATAAATTATATGGCGGCGTAGTTCCTGAAGCAGCATCCAGAGCGCACCAAATCAATATCGTGCCTGTGGTAGATGCTGCGATCCAAAAAGCAGGTATCACAAAACAAGATATTAGCGGAATTGCTTTTACAAGAGGGCCGGGCTTAATTGGTTCATTATTGGTTGGCGTTTCTTTTGCCAAATCATTTGCCATGAGTTTAAATATTCCAATGATGGAAGTCAATCATATGCAAGCTCATATCTTAGCTCATTTTGCTGAAGATCCGAAACCTCCTTTTCCTTTTTTGTGTTTGACCGTTTCGGGTGGGCATACTCAAATTGTAAAAGTTATGGATCATTTGGAAATGGAATTATTAGGAGAAACCATTGATGATGCGGCTGGGGAAGCTTTTGATAAAACTGGAAAGTTATTGGGCTTGGACTACCCTGCTGGCCCGTTGATTGATAAATATGCAAAATTGGGAAAACCAATTTATGATTTCCCTGAACCTAAAGTTGGTGAATTAGAATTTAGTTTTAGTGGTTTAAAAACTTCCATCTTATATTTTTTGAAAAAACAAATCAAAGAAAATCCTGATTTCATCAAAGAGAACTTGAATGACATTTGTGCCTCTGTCCAGGATCGAATTGTAAGTATATTGTTAAAAAAACTAAAACTTGCTGCTCAAAAAACTGAAATTAAACACCTTGCCATTGCTGGTGGCGTGTCTGCGAATTCTGCACTCAGGGCGGGTTTGCAAGAGATGGGTAAGGAAATGAATTTGGAAACTTATATTCCTAGATTTGAATATTGCACAGACAATGCGGCAATGATTGCGGTGACTGGTTATTTTAAATATTTGAGAAAAGAATTTGTGGGGCAAGAAGTGATTCCTGTTGCTCGATGGAGTGTTTAGAGCTTGTTGGGAGTTTTAGAAAGAAGATGTAAGAGAGAAGATTTAAGACTTCCAGCGACCTTGTTAACAACTGATTATCAGCAGTTTATACATCTTTGAAAGTCTTAAATCCTCTCTCTAGAAAATTAAGCTTGTCTTAAATATTCTTTAAGCAAAGCTTGTTTTTTAGTATCTGGAAAATCTTCAAAATTTTCTCTTGGCGAAATAAAAATGGTGTGCATTCCTTTTTTATTTTGAATAGCCAATTGAAATGTTTTGTGATAAAAATTTTCACATATTTTCCATTGATAAGCTTTATGAGATACATAAACCTTTGCTTTATACATGGACAATAATTTATAAAACATTTCTTTCGTAGGAAGACTTTTTCCAAACTCTTCATTATCCAAGCCTTCATAAAATGCCCATTCCAAATGTTTGAGACTTTCTGGTGAAAAATCAAATTTCTTTTTTGGGAAAGCGACTTTTAAAGGCTCAACTAGGGAAAGCACTTTGTCTCTTTCCTTAAAATAAAATTTCTCCGCAGCTTCCTTAGAGTCAAAGTCTTGTCCTTTTTTATCCGTCTCTACGGAAGCTGAAACTACATCTAACGATTGTGAAAATGATTTTTTAAAACTGTAATCGTCATCAATAAGTTTCTCCCTTTGACTATCAATTCCTACAGAACCATTTTCTAGAAAAATCGAAATCATACAATTTACTTGAACAATGACTTTTTGAGCCAAGTTTTCTTTTAAATAAGGAATTGAAACTCCTAATTGAGTATTGTTTAAAGTAACTTGAAATGAGTCGAAATCAATTGTTGTAGTATTTTTTTCTGTATTAATTTCTTTATGTTGATTCATCTCAACAATTTCTGCAATCATCTGTTTTTTTTCAGCCTCACTATACTGATCCTCTTTTGAAATTTTTTTCTTTTCCAGATAATCTAAAGATTGCTGAATAGTGAGATCTTTCTTCTTTATAAAATTTAAATGGTAACTCATATTGTAATTATCAAGCAAAACTTCCAGTTAATGCCTGTGTTATTTTATTAATAATTCAAATTCTACAATCAAGGTTTTACTGGAAGTTTCCACCTTGATTGGCTGTTTTTTATATTAGTTTTCCTTTCAGTTCATTCAATTTCATCAATGCTTCAATAGGTGTCATGGAGTTCACCTCTAGTTCTAATAATTCTTCCTTTAATTCTTCTAAAATAGGATCATTAGCATCAAAGAAAGTTAATTGCATTGGTTGTGAAACTCCTTCTAATTTTTTACCTATATTTTTATCAGGCTGAGCAGCAAAGGTATTATCTTCATCTCCACTCGTAATTGATTTTTGTTCTAATTGAGTCAAAATATGAGCGGCACGTTCGATAATCGCACGAGGCATTCCAGCCATTTTTGCTACATAAATTCCAAAACTATGATTACTTCCTCCTGCGACTAATTTTCGAAGAAAAATTACTTTTTGTCCAACTTCTTTAGTGGCAATATTAAAGTTTTTAATTCTTGGAAATTTATTCGCCAATTCATTTAACTCATGATAGTGAGTTGCAAAAAGTGTTTTCGGCTGTATATTGTTATGTAAAAATTCCGCAATCGCCCAAGCAATAGATATTCCATCATAAGTACTTGTTCCTCGTCCAATTTCATCCAAGAGGATAAGGCTACGATCTGAAATATTATTCATGATACTTGCCGTTTCATTCATCTCCACCATAAAAGTAGATTCTCCTGATGAAATATTATCAGATGCTCCTACCCTAGTAAAGACCTTATCTATCAACCCCAATTTAGCACTCTCCGCAGGAACAAATGACCCCATTTGAGCCATTAAACAAATCAAAGCCGTCTGTCGCAATAAGGCAGATTTTCCAGCCATATTGGGGCCAGTAATCATCAATATTTGCTGTTCTTCGTTGTCAAGGTAAACATTATTTGGCACATAGTCCTCACCTATGGGTAAGTGTTGCTCAATAACTGGATGTCGCCCTGCCTTTATATCTATCGTAAGTGATTCATTAATTTCAGGTCTGCAGTAATTATTTTTAGTCGCCACTTTTCCGAAAGACAACAAACAATCTAGTTGAGCAATCAAATTTGCATTCAATTGAACAGGTTGAATAAAATCAGAAAGTGATAACACTAGTTCTCCAAAAAGCCTTTCTTCTAATGCTAAAATCTTTTCTTCTGCGCCTAAAATTTTGGCTTCTAACTTTTTGAGTTCTTCTGTGATATATCTTTCAGCATTGGTGAGCGTTTGTTTTCTAATCCAATTTTCAGGAATCAATCCTAGGTTTTTATATTTATTAGTTACTTCAAGATAATAACCAAAGACATTATTAAACCCGATTTTTAAATTAGTAATTCCTGTTTTTTCAGCCTCAGTCGTCTGAATTTCAACCAATAACGCTTTACTATTTTTTACAATGTGTCGATACTCATCTAATTCATCATTGAAATTATCCGCAATAACACCACCCTTTGCAAGATTGACAGGCGGCTCTTCCATGATCTCTTTTTTGATTTGGTCACGGATAGTTTTACATGGATTAAGATTTTCTCCAATATTTTTTAAAAAAGAATTTTCACTTTTTAAAAGTAATGCTTTTGTGGGGACGATGGCATCCAAAGCACGTTTCAATTGTACCACTTCTCTTGGATTAATTTTCCCCAAAGGCACTTTTGAGATCAATCGTTCTAAATCTCCGATTTGGTGAATATTGGTTTCAATATCAAGTGCTTGTTGATGATTTTTTATAAACCAATCCACCATGTCTAACCGAGCTTCAATTGCTCCTTGTTGCTTCAACGGAAGGACCACCCATTTCTTTAAGAGCCTAGCCCCCATTGGAGAGACTGTTCTATCCAAAATATTAATCAATGGAATCCCACTAGGGTGATTACTAAAAGCTAATTCCAAATTACGAATGGTAAAACGATCCAACCAAACATATTTATCAGGTTGGATTCTACTAAGGGCGTTGATGTGTTTAAGGTTCGTATTTTGTGTAGTCGCTAGATAATGTAAAGTAGCTCCCGCAGAGATTTGCGCCAATTCCATACTTTCTACCCCAAATCCTTTTAATGAGCTTACTTCAAATTGATCTATTAATTTTTCGCGAGCATAGTCCGTTGCATAAATCCATTCATCTAATGGAAAGGTGTAAAATTTATCTCCAAATTTCTTTTCAAAAAGTTCTTTTTTGCTTTTTGAATAAATTATTTCTGATGGATTAAAACTTTGTAACAATTTATCTACATAAGCATGGCTTCCCTCTGTTACTAAAAATTCACCAGTAGAAATATCTAAAAATGAAACGCCTAATTGGTCTTTTTTTCCAAAACAAATAGACGCCAGAAAATTATTAGTACGGTGGTCGAGTAGCTTATCATTCACCGCAACACCGGGTGTAATTACTTCAGTTACTCCTCGTTTGACAATCTTTTTCTCTTTACTTGGCTTTTCTAATTGTTCACATATTGCAACTCTAAAACCTGCTTTGACAAGGCGTGGTAAATATAAATCCATTGAATGGTATGGAAATCCCGCTAATTCAATATCCACACCTCCATTATTTCTTTTGGTTAAAACAATCCCTAATACTTGTGAAGCAGTAATCGCATCCTCTCCAAAGGTTTCATAGAAATCACCTACCCTGAAAAGCAAAATTGCCCCAGGATACTGTTGTTTAACCCCAAAATACTGCTTCATTAATGGAGTTACCTTTTTAGGTTTTGCTGTTGTTTTCCCTTTCTTTGCCAATGTTATTTTTTTCACAAATATAAGAATCCAGAGGTATTTTTTAAGTTTCAAAGAATATCATTAAATTGAAACTCATCAATAGCCAATTAGAAAATTTATTTTAAAATTTAAATTTTATTTTCAAATAAGAAATGAATGTTATATTTTTCTCCAAGAATTGATAAATCAAGCAAATTAATAGTTAAAAATTAACTTTAGTAATGATAAAACAATAACTTCCCCATTTTGACGGATTCTTTTGTCCTTACTTAGGAAAAGATTGTTTTAAAAAATCGGGCGAGTATAACTAATCTTTGTCAAAATAAAAAATATTACGACTTAAAAATTTTGATTTGTCTTGATTACTTATTAACCGAGTATGAACATGCTCATGTTCTTTACTTTAAGTTGAAAACCTTTAATTTCAATCTTAAAAATCAAATTTTTAACAAAAACTACCAATAGTTTAGAGCTTACTAACGATGAAATCAGAAAACTAGTGGATTCTATTTCATTAATAACCATTTTGATTGCTGGTGCGGATGGAAAAAATTGATCAGGAAGAAAAAGAATGGTCTGAAAAGATTGCAAAAATTCGAACTTATTCTAATCCAGATGTTCTGCATGATTATTATGTGGAGGTAGGAAAAAAATTTTCATTAAAACTTAATTCCTTAATTGATGAATTTCCTAATGATGTAGATGCTCGAAGTCATCATATTTCTAATCAACTCCAAGAATTAAACGATATTTTCCCTAAACTCAATCCTCATTATGCAGCTACTTAGAAGTTTTTAATTATTGGTTCCTTGACAAAAGTTGTGGAAGCCCCGAAGAGGGCTTCCACAACTTTTGTCAAGGAACCTAATTATTTAAAGAGGACACTCAAGAATTTTCATTTCTTCTCCTTCAATACACATATCATTTTCAAAAATGTCACAACTATTAACTTTGACATAACGATCACATTCATTCATTTCATTACCTGTCGCATCTGAACCATAACAAACGGTCATATATGGATTATTGATCGCATCCATATAATTGAAACCATTAGGAGATTGAATATCATCATAAGCTAATTTTCCACCATAGATCCAATCACATAATGGTTTGAAAAGTAAAGGGTCAGAACCAGATTTTACAATCTGATAGTCTTCTTGTAATACTCCATTACTATCATAGTAAAAGGCAGTAAGCGGATTGATATTAATGGCATAACATCCTAAAAGTAAACTATCATAATTAAAGGTTGGAGGTAGATTAGAACCATTAGGATTCAGATATTGAAAATTGAATGCAGTAGTTCCAGAATAAGATGGGTATAGAACAAGGCTATCTCCTGTTTCACAATCTATAATTTGAAATTGCCCACGGTCGAAGGCAGGATCACTTCCAGCTGGAACCGTTCCATCTATAAATGCATTATAAGTAAAGTTACCTGAGGCACCACCAGTAAATTGGAATTTGATCCAATCTGCAGCTGATGGATTTCCTGGAACAAATCGAATTAGTTTTCCATTTATTTTTAATTCGTCGAATCTCAAAAAAGTATTGGTACTTGAGTTCGTTATAGGGCCATACGCCTCTATATATATCAAACCTGAAATAGTATCAGGATCACCCCCTAAAGTATCGCTCACGATACAATCAGTTCCATAATCAATGGTCAATGTATTAGGTGAACCTGTCGTAGAAGTGATGGTAGGACAAGATCGAGTAACGGCATAATCAGGTCCCTGTAAGCCATGCATATTGGGAGTTAATAATGCAATCGTCATTGAGTTAGTAATCATTTTCATCAAATAATTTTGAGAAATAACATAGCTTTCAGCTCCGTCAAATTCAGAATAATTATTGGGTAGATTGATGGTTACCTGAGGCGAAGGTTCAGTATTGATGAGATTGTCTTTTTTACAAGAATACACAAAGATAATAGCGAGAAAAGCCGTCAAGGCAACTGGCGTAAGTTTTTTCATAGTAGTGTTTGTTCAAAATGCAAAAATAAATTACTCTTACTTAGATAGCTAAATGGATTTTATCTACAAATTTAGGGAGGAAAAGAGGAATGGGGAGAATTGATTTATAGTATATTCTTATAAAATTAAGCTTTGCTTAAGATAAAATCAAGATTTATTATTAAATCAAAATATTTAATTTAGTTTTATGTGTTATTTTTAATCATCACAAATCTCTATTTTTTGAAATTTTACCAAATAAAAATAAATCTATGATTAGCCAAGCCCGACTTCACGATGCTTTTGGAGAAATAATTTATGCTGTAGCTATTGCTGATGGATTGATTCATGAGGAAGAATTAAAAGTCGTAGATGAAAAATTACAAGATTTTTCTTGGGGAAAAGATGCGAAATGGTCTTTTCATTGGGAAAAGAAAAAAGGGACAGAACTTAAAGTAGCTTACTTGAGAGCTTTGGAAACTTTTAAAGAAAATGGCCCTACTCCACATTATTATGAGTTGATCGAAATCCTGGAAGATATTGCAAAAGCAAGTGATGGATTTGAAAAAAAAGAAGGTCAAGTAATTTCTATTTTTAATAAATCACTTCAGTTACATTTCATGGAGTACTTAGATGAGAATGGTTTGACTAGAAAAAGAACCTAGCAATAACATTTTAATCAAACTTTTCAAATCTTAAATTGATCTTCCCTTTCCCCTTCATTCTTAGTTTTCAATTTTTCGTAAATAATTTCTTCATAAATATTCAAGTCATAAGTCGTTGCATTTCCCCATTGAGGAGCATACCCCTTTTTTAGTTTGAAATAATCGGCAACGATATCTCCTTGTTGTTCAAGGTTAAAATCAAATAGTGTCCTTCCTTGTTTTAAAAATAATTTTAATTGTTGTAGACCTCCATAATCATAACCTTCATGAGTCGTCTGTGCCCACAATGCACGAGGAATATAAACCGCTCCCATATTTTCATATTGCCAAATATGAACCATCTCATGAATCAAGGTACTGTTCGACATTTTTCCCCAACTATTAATAATATAAAAACTTACATAGCAAAAATGTTGTTGTTTAGGACCAATATAGGCGCCCTCATCTATCCTCACTCTTTTATAATTAATCCCATTGCCAAAAACTTCCTTTGCCATTTTTATTTCCCAATCATAAAGCGGTCGGGTTTTGGGTTTTGAAAAATCCGAAATAGTCTCATAAATTTCAGGCACTCCACATAATTCCAAAAAACAAATCATTACCTCACAACTCCAATACATAAACTTTTGCAGAGGTTGGTTCCTCAATACATACCCTACTCCAATAGTATAAAATACTCGTAGATTCCAAAAACCTCTAAAAATATATTTGAATAAACGATAAATACGCCAAGGCAAGAGTCGAAAATAGTCGATAATTCGCAAGAGGATTGCGAATAGTTTTGGTAGGAAATAGTAGGAGGAGTTTGACAAAACGGTTTATTAATGAAAAATGAATAATTAAGAATGAATAATTTCAAAAATAGGAAATATTTGTTTAGAGTTTAAATTTTTTTTGCCGCAGATCAACGCTGATTTTTTATGATTTTCTAAATTGTAGTTTTTAATATCATAAAAAATCAGCGTTGATCTGCGGCAAAAAAATTTAAACATTATTCATTTTTCACTAATAAATTTTATTCGATTAAAATAAATCCAGCCCAATAATAAGGTGAAGGATATAATTTTCGAATATCATTTTGAGCAGTATAAAACGCTTTATGCGTATCCATTCCACTTAAATGATTAAAATAAAAGAGTGCTAACATCTCTTGTACTTGCTTGTCTGGCAAACGCCATTGACTAAACAAAATCGTATCAACACCCGCTGCTTTTAATGCTCTTTGAATACTTAATATTCCTTTCTCGCTATTTTTATCACTTCCTGTTTCAGTTGTAGATAACAGTACCAAATTAGTTTTTGATAAATCTAATTTTGCAATTTCTCTAGCATTTAATAATCCATCATTGGCATCATCTGAGAATTGCGATGAAGAGATTTTATCATTAGCATTTGTTAATGCAATACTTGAATATTCCTCTAAATGTTGATAGGCAATAGGTGTTGCGATATGCAATACACCTGGAGCATTATCTCCACTTAATGCCTTCAATTTATCTTCTGTTGCATCTGCTCCTATATTGGTTCGAACTCTCCATCCTTTAGCCGCACAAACTACTTTAAAAGTATTTACTTCATCTCTTGTAGCAGGCA
>Ga0114957_1002558_pt1 | contig 17270 bp, 10 predicted proteins | sample BantaG_FD_87175 | JGI IMG/M metagenome (GOLD analysis project Ga0114957, IMG submission 87175) | Marine algal microbial communities from Bantry Bay, Ireland - BantryBay_4 metaG | ecosystem: Host-associated > Algae > Red algae > Unclassified | place: Bantry Bay, Ireland | collected 2014-11-21 | reverse complement strand
GCTGCCTGCGGATACACATCCCATGACACAATTTAGCATTGCGATCGTATCACTTCAATCTGAAAGTGTATTTGCAAAACGATATGCAGAAGGTATTAGTAAGCACGATTATTGGGATCCGACTTATGAGGATACCATGAATTTGATTGCTCGATTACCACGAGTAGCCGCGTATATTTACCGACGCACCTACCATAAAGGCAACCATATTGCTGCAGATCCTAAGTTAGATTGGGCAGCAAACTTTGCGCAGATGCTGGGAATTGATAAAAAAGATTTTAAATCGTTAATGCGTTTATACCTAACGATTCATGCAGACCATGAAGGAGGTAACGCTTCCGCACATGCTACGCACCTAGTTGGATCGACGCTTAGTGATTGTTATTTTTCCCTTGCAGGAGGAATGAATGCTCTGGCAGGACCACTTCATGGGCTTGCTAATCAGGAAGTAATCAAGTGGATTTTTGAAATGATTGACGAGCTAGGAACCCGTCAGCCTACCAAAGAACAAATCAAAACGTATGTCAATAAGACCTTGGATGCTGGTAAAGTAATTCCCGGTTATGGACATGCTGTATTGCGTGAACCTGACCCACGGTTTACTGCCCAAAGAAAATTCGCTGAAGATTATATCAAAGACTCTGATATTGTAAATGTGGTCTGGAAATGCTTTGATGTTATTCCGGAAGTCCTTAAGGGATTGGGTAAGGTGAAAAATCCTTGGCCGAACGTAGATGCGCACTCTGGAGCTATTCTGGTTCATTATGGCTTGACAGAATACAGCTTTTATACGGTACTCTTCGGTGTTTCTCGTGCGCTTGGCGTACTGTCTGCACTATGTTGGTCTCGTGCCCTTGGCTTTCCATTGGAACGTCCTAAGTCTGTTACAACAGAATGGGTAAAGGAGTTCCTGAAAAAGCAGGAAGAAGAAATAACTATGAATTAATATCAATAGTTCAATAACTGCTTAATAATTGAAAAGACTTTGTAATTGGCTCAAAAAAATATATTTTTGGGCCAATTGTTTTTAAAACTTAAGAAAATGAATGCACCAAAAGAGTTAAAATATACCAAGGATCATGAATGGATTCGGGTAGAGGACAATAATATTGTTGTTGTCGGAATCACTGACTTCGCACAAAGGGAGCTAGATGAGCTGGTTTACGTGGAAGTAGAAACGGTAGGAGAAACCCTTGCCAAAGAGGAGGTCTTCGGTACGGTAGAAGCAGTAAAGACGACCTCTGACCTATTCATGCCTGTTTCTGGGAAAATTCTGGAATTTAATGACGAATTAAATGAAAACGAAGGTGATAACCCAACGATGGTTAACAAAGAGCCTTATGGTAAAGGATGGATTGTTAAAATTGAACTGAGTGATGCATCCGAATTGGAAGAATTACTTGATGCAACCGCATATACTACCCTGATTAGTTAACAGCAGGTGTCCAAGGAATTGGATATAATTAAATTTTATTGAAAAAATATTTTTTTCACCCACCAAAAATTAATTGTACTGCATCTTTATAATATAGGTGTGCAAAGGTGTTTAATCAGACTTCTGTTTTGAAATATTATTTACCAGCAATCCTATGGAGCCTACTTATCTTATTCCTTTCTACGAAAGGAGGTATCCAACTACCACCTAGTATTTGGGATTATATCGCAGTAGATAAGGTAGGACATCTGGTTTTTTATGGAATATTTTGCATCCTAATATTAGGAGCTTCTACAAAAAACCGTACCTTACCGTTGGTTAAAACAGGTATGATTACCGCTCTGGCAGTGAGTATTATATATGGAATTGGTATGGAAGTTATCCAATATACTTTTTTTCCTAATAGATATTTTGAAGTGCCGGATATTATTGCTAATATTATTGGTTCCTTTTTGGGACTGTATTTTTTTAAACGATTTATTAATAAAAATTTCTAACTATGGACATTGCAGTTACAGGTACTACGCTCTTAGCGTTATTAGCTGGCTTTATGGTTCTGGTAATTGGATTGATCCTTTTAATTAAAGGAAAATTCAAGAGTAGTGGAAATTCGGATTTGCGCGAGGCGTATGCCAATCAGCCCAACAAATCGCCATTGGCGGGTAGAACTAAATATCCACAAGTGGATGCGTTCAGTATGAGCGGTACGTTCTTCAACACTGGGTTGTTAATCGCTCTCGCAATCACCATTCTGGCTTTCAGTTGGACGACTTACGAAGATGTAGTCATCATTCCTGATGGAGCACTAGAGTTAGAGGATGATATCGAAATCGAACCACCTCGTACCGCTGAACCACCGCCACCACCACCGCCACCACCACCACCGGTTATTGAAGAAGTACCGGAAGAAGAGATTGAGGAAGAAGAGGAAATCGAATTTGTGGACAACAGTGTGGAAGAAGAAACCGTGGTCGAAGCACCACCTCCTCCGGAGCCAGTGAAAGAGGCACCACCACCACCGCCACCACCGCCACCACCGGCACCTGAAGTAGAGGAAATTTTTACCGTAGTGGAAGAGATGCCTCGATTCCCCGGATGTGAGGACAAATCTAAAGCAGAACGTAAAGCCTGTGCGGATCAAAAGATGTTGCAGTTTATTTATAAAAACATCAAATACCCGCCTATCGCTCGTGAAAATGGCGTAGAAGGAACTACCGTTATTCGTTTCTATATTGATAAGGATGGTACCGTTAAGGAACCTCAAGTACTTAAAGATATTGGAGCAGGTTGCGGAGGTGAAGCCAAGCGAGTCGTCGAAATGATGAACAGCATGGGCCAAAAATGGATTCCTGGAAAACAGCGTGGAAAAGCCGTAAAGGTTTATTTCAATCTGCCAGTGAAATTCCGTTTGGAGTAATCCAAGCCTTAATAGATTTTAATGGTTTAAATAAGAAAAGCTGTTCCGAATAGGAGCAGCTTTTTTTGTGAGGTTATTCAAAAGTGGTGGACGAATTCAATGACTTTTGAGTAAACCTAATAATCTCTATTCTCTATTCAACAGAAAGTTAGAGGTACGATCTAATCAACATCATCAACAAGACTAAATCAGTTTTAAACACAAAAAATTCCTGAATGTTAGTAGTACCTAACATTCGAGAATCTTTATTTTTTATAGAGGGATTCAAGAAAGCTTACCTCATCCCCGTCCGTCCATTAATATTTCTAAAGGTATTCAATCCACAATCCAGAAAGTCAGCATAATCTGCTATCCCTTCCTTGTATCCACGAGGAGCAGCCATTACTTTCTCGTCTGGACTCATAAGCACATAAAGGGGTTGAGAATTTTGTTGGAAATTCACAATCTGGAAGTCCGTCCATTTATTTCCTACGTTACGCAATTTCTTGTTGGTATATTTTGAAATAAATATGTCATCAAGTTTTTTACGATCATCAACATATAGTGAGATCAAAACATAATCATCATTGATCTTATCCCATACGTCATCGTCGATCCAAATATGCTCTTCTGTCTTACGGCAGTTAACGCAGCCATAGCCCGTAAAATCCAACAGTACAGGTTTGTTTACTTCTTGTGAATAAGCCATGCCTTCGTAATAATCCTTGAAACAATCTAAGTCATTAGCGCATTTGGTAAAAGACTTAAATCGCTTTTTCAAATCCTCGCCCGTGTGAGAAATTATTTCCTGATCAAGAAAGAAATTATAATTAGCCGGAGGTGCAATCCCACTCAACATCGAGAGGGAGTTATAAGATTTGGTTTTATCATTCACCATAAAACCTGTCGCTAAATAAACAGTCAATGCCAACGAAGCCAGTGCAAGTCCGGTTCGAGTAGGAGATAATTTTTTGATCGGACTATCATGCGGAAATTTAATATATCCAAAAAGGTATAGTGTCAATCCTATAGCCAATAATATCCAGATAACCATAAAGACTTCGTAGCGTAAAACACCCCAATGCTCGGTCATATCAGCAACGGATAAAAACTTAAATGCAAACGCTAACTCTAAAAACCCTAATACTACCTTTACAGAAGTCATCCATCCTCCAGAGCTTGGTAGTGAATTCAGCCAAGCTGGGAATGCGGCAAATAAACCAAACGGTAATGCCAATGCCGTAGAAAAACCAAGCATCACAAAAAATGGTCCCATCGGATCAGTAGCCGATTGCACTAATGCTGTTCCAATGATTGGCCCTGTGCAAGAGAAAGAAACCAATGCCAGCGTAAATGCCATAAAGAAGGTACCAATCAAGCCTCCCTTATCAGCCATTGAGTCTGTCTTGTTCGTCCAGGAACTAGGAAGCGTAATCTCAAAATATCCGAAAAAGCTAATAGCAAAAAAGACGAAAATCAGAAAGAAGAGCGTATTGGGAATCCAGTGGGTGGATAGAATATTTAAGACTTCGGGACCAAACATCATCGTAAAAAGCAATCCAATGGCTACATAAATAACAATGATAGATAGCCCATAAATTAATCCGTTTTTGATTCCTGTTTTGCGATCCTTACTACCAGCGGTAAAGAAACTAACGGTCAGTGGAATCATTGGAAAGACACAAGGCGTAATCAGCGCGAGCATTCCTCCCGCAAATCCCATAATAAACGTCCAAAAGAAATTCAGGCCAGAGGCATCCGCTTCCTCACCGCAATTACCTAATGGCTTTTTGTAGGTCTCGGTAATCATGGCTACCTTCTGATCAATTTTGTCTCCATCAATTTTTGCAGCTACTACATTACTACCTCCTGTTGCTGGAGCGATGAGCATTGCCATTTTGGAATCAGCTGCTGCTCCGACCACGGCTTCTCCTTTTGCCGGAACCGCATAAAAACTCACATCTGTTGGAGGCAAACATTGTCCATCATCACAGGTCATAAAAATCAAATATCCTTTCACAGGTTCAGCAGCATCAGTAACATTTAGCTTTTGTTTAAAACTAACTTGTTTTTTAAATTTGATCACTTCCATATCGAAAAACTCATCGTGGCCCGCCATGCGATAGTCACTGATTTCTTCGTTTTTGCCTACAAGGGTATATGCCTTAGAAGGATCGTAATTAAATGCTGTACGATTAGGGCCATCGTCGCTTTCCAAGTATTGAGAATAAACATACCAGCCCCCATCTAACTTGGCCGTATAAGTAAGGTCATATTCTGTAGCAGAAATCTTATCTAATTGCACACTCCATTTAACCGGTTCAAGTAAACCACTTGATGCGTTCATTGTCGCCACCGGTTCGGGCATCTGTTCAATTATAGGAGTCGCTTTTTCTGTAGGTTTTGGTACTACTTTTTTAAGTTCTTTTTGGACAATTTTTGATGCAGGAGTGGTCGGAGTTTGTGTAATTACTTTTTTAGGCGCTTGAGGAGCAGGTTGCTGACTTTTTGTTGGCGCGGTAGTGGTAACGACAGGTGGCGCAGGCTCCGAAGTGATTTCCTTGGTGTTTTGATTGGCAATAGATGTATTTTCCTTTTGCTGGTCATTGCCTCCAGCAGCACCCGTTTTTTCATTTTTTAGGGTAAATTCAAAGTCTATCATATCTGGTGGCAGACATTTGGTCGCATCGCAGGTCATAAATTCATAGTACCCCACTACTGCTTTGGATAGGTCGCTGACTTTTATTTTTTGAGTGAATACAGCCCGTTTGGAAAATTTGATCACATTCATTCCAAAAAGATCGTCGAACCCTTCTTTTTTGTTACCAGTCTCTCCGGTTTTACCAATCAGGGTGTAGTGATCGCCTTTTTCATATTCAAAAGTGGTACGTACTGGTCCGTCATCACTCTCTAGGTATTGAGAATAAATCGACCAACCATCGTCAATAGTCGCAGTAAAGGTGAGTTCAAATTCATCCGCTGAGAGTTGTTTTTGGCTGGTCTGCCATTTGACAGGAGTATAAATTTGAGCGGATGCACTTAACGAAAAGAGCGTAAAGAGGAGCATCCAAAACATTGCAGATATGCGCATGGCAGAATAGTTTACGGGTGTTTTTATAAAAAATGACAGCAAGAATTCCCTGCTGTCAATTTTAGTGCTTAGTGGCACTAATTTACTTGATATATCTGTCAAATACGAATAAACATACTTTTTTATACTTTCCTTAACGGTAAGCACTCTAAATACGTACTGTTTTAGGGTAAAGCTACTGTAAAATCCACATCCGTAGGTGGCAAGCAGCTCGTTTCATCACAAGTCATATAAGTGAGGAATCCGCTGACAGGTCGTTTTGTGTTGGTCACTTTAACCCGTTGAGTGAATTTGACCTTTTTGCTGAATTTGATCAGCGTCATTCCGAATAATTCATCAAATTTTTCCTTCTTATGGCCAATTTCTTTTGTATTTCCAATCAATTGTAAGTGCTCATTTTTTTCAAATTCGAATTTCGTCTTCACTGGTCCGTCATCACTTTCCAAATACTGAGAATATACAGACCAGCCATGTGCAATGTCAGCGGTAATGACGATATCGTATTCTTTATCACTTACCTTCTCTGCCGTAAAAGACCAGCGTACGGGACTGAATTGAGCCGTAGCTACATTGGTGATAAACAAACAGGCGAGCGCTAAAAATAAATTTCTCATTGGTAATTCTACTTTTCCATTTATAGGCGTCTACTAAACTAATGATAAACGTTAAAAATGTATTATTAAATATTTTAATTTGTAAAAACAAACTTCCTGCCAAACGCTGTAAGGCTTTTGGCAAAAACGCTTTAAAAGTTCAGGGAAAAGTCAAGAGAGGTAAGAAAAAAATTGGGCTGATACCATATAATTCGTGTCAGGCCTAAGTTACATTGCAATATAACGTAAATTTAAGAATATTAGAAATTTTTGCCTGTATTTAACTGAAAGTTTACCACCAGAAAGAAAATTGAAGGACTAGAATACCGATCAATAGCAGAAAATGAATCGCCTCAGCAGTGCCTCGTCGGGCAGATTGGAAATTAAAAGAAATAAGAATGGCAGCGGGAGGAACCAAAACCAGTAAATGATCGAGATGAATATTGGACTGAAACAATAGGGGAAGAATGGCTACTACTAAGGCTAAAAACAGCACGTCAATATATTTTTGCTGCTGAATATTTTTCTTCTTGGTGTATCGGTTATAACTAAAAACCAGCACGCCCAACAAGAAGGATACTACTGCTATTTTTGTGTAAGCGATCCAGTGCAGTGAGCCATATAGATCTAAAAACCCGATACTATCAAAGAATTGTATATTCCAGAATAAGTCGATCTGGTCGGTAATAAAATAATAAGTTCCAGTCATCACGTAAGGAGCTAGCAAGCCACAAAAGAGCGTCAATACTTCTCTGAATGTAAATGATCGAAGCATCCCCAATCCGATTATCCCTAGAATTAGTAAAAAGAAATAAGAAAAATAGAATAGACTTCCTACTGCAAGCCACCAGCCAATATTAAAGATAGCTCCAGCGGCTGCGTATTTACGATAAGTAGAAAACAACTCGTATAAGACGATAATATAAAAGGTATTGGCCAGAATCAGAGGGGAGAGGTACAAAAATTCTGTAAAAGCAGAAGAAAACAAGACAAAAAATACACCTGGAAGTAGCGATATTTCTCGCGCAATCCGGTATTGGCTCACCAGCAAGTTTATCATAACGGCCTGAATAACTACCAATAGTGTTGCTAGTAGAAAACCCCACGTACTATCTGGAGCGATCCATCCCCAAAGCGAATGGGTAAAAATACCTGGTTGGCTGAGTGCCATCTCTTCTGCTTGAATGAATACCACCCCACGCACGATGACGGCGTAGAACAGCAAAAGAAAATTGGCCACAAATTGATTGGTTCGAAAAAGTGCAAGCACAGTATAGTCGTTTGTTTAGCAGAGCGTAAAGTTAAAAGATTTAAAAGGAGGAGGGTTAAAATCGTGACCTATTTATTCTGTACGTCGAATTATTTTCCGGCAACAATAGTTGTTTTCCCCGTGTTTAAGAGGTGAATTATTGTATTTTGTGGCCAACTAACAAATGAACCGGCGAATGGGGAAGTCTTTATCAAGTATTAAACAACCGATAGAGCAGGAACTGGATATTTTTGAGAAAAAATTTCGAGAATCCCTGCGAAGTCCGGTTCCCCTGTTGGACAAGATCACTTATTACATCGTTCAGCGTAAGGGCAAGCAGGTTCGTCCTATTTTCGTCTTTTTAGTCGCTAAACTTTGTGGCGAATTAAAAGAAAGTACCTATCACGCTGCCTCCTTTATTGAAATCCTTCATACGGCTACTCTTGTACATGATGATGTGGTGGACGACTCCTTTGAGCGACGAGGTATGTTTTCGATTAATGCGCTTTGGAAAAATAAAATCGCGGTCATTGTAGGAGACTATTTCTTAGCGCAGGGAATGCTGCTGGCCATCAAAGAAGAACAATACCAATTGCTCGGTATCATTTCCAAAGCGATCAAAGAGATGAGTGAAGGAGAATTGCTTCAATTGGAAAAAGCCCGCCGCTTGGATATTGACGAGACTGTTTATTATGAAATTATTCGCCAAAAGACAGCCTCTCTCATCGCTTCTACCTGTGCTGCTGGAGCTGCCTCTACAACTAACGATCCTGAAGTGATCGAAAAAATGCGCCTCTTCGGAGAAAAAATCGGTATCGCTTTTCAAATTCGTGATGACCTTTTCGACTATGGAACCGATGATATAGGAAAGCCGCTCGGAATTGATATCAAAGAAAAGAAAATGACCCTTCCCCTCATTTACGCACTCAACCATGCCAGTGGTTCTGATCGTCGCCGTATTATTAATAATGTCAAACGCCACAACGAAAAACCAGATAAAGTACGCGAGGTCATCGAATTTGTACGAGACAGTGGTGGGCTAAAATATGCAGAAGAGGTCATGTATAAATACCGTGAGGAAGCCTTTGATATTTTACACACTTTTCCAGAAAACGAAATTCGTACTTCCTTGGAAGATTTGGTTATGTTTGTAACAGAACGAAAAAAATAATTAATTCCTGCCTCACCCCCTTCTACGCAACTTTCATCTACTGAAATTGTCTTTTAATGTAAAATAGTTGACTACAGATTAGCCTCTGTTTAGATTTGAAAGTAGAAATAACATTCATTCTAATATTAAACTTTTTTACCTCAAAGAACCAAATCTATTTAATGTTAATAACAAAAAAATGAAAAATTTTTTTATCCTTTTATGCGTTTGCTTTAGTGTTTTTTTACAAGCGCAAACGGCCAGCATCAGCGGTCAATTGTCAGATGATAAAAGCGAAGCCGTACAATTTTCCAATATCATTCTATATCAGTCGGCCGACAGTCTGCTAGTAAAAGTAGAGGCCTCGGGCGAGGACGGAAAATTTAAGATCAAAGGCTTAACTGCGGGTAATTATTACCTAAAAGCCTCTTACGTTGGCTTGGCTGATTTGGAAAAAACAAACCTTGTCCTAAGCGATGGACAAACACTTGACCTCGGTATCTTAGAATTCCAACCTACTTCGATTGAACTCACACAAGCAACTGTCACCGCTACCCGTGCAATGGTAGAAGTCAAAGCGGATCGAACCGTTTTTAATGTACAGGGAACCATCAATAGTACTGGCGCCGATGCGGTCGAACTATTGCGAAAAGCACCTGGTGTGTTAGTAGATAATAATGACAATATCACGGTACTGGGTCGTTCTGGTGTCTTGTTGTATGTGGATGGCAAACGACTGCCACTTACAGGTGCTGACCTAAAAGCGTATCTCCAAAACCTACCTGCTGACCAGATAGACCGCTTTGATATCATTACCAATCCTGGCGCAAAATACGAAGCAGAAGGTAATGCTGGGATCATTGATATTCGATTGAAAAAAGATAAAAATTTAGGAGCAAATGGTTCTGTTAATGCAACTGGAAGTAAAGGAAGATATGCTCAATATAATCTGGGCGGATCAGCTAATTATAGAAATAAGAAATTAAACACTTTCGCCTCTGCTGGACTGAATGGTGGAGAACGGTATAACGAACTAACGTTTAAGAGTCAACAAAATGATCTTTTTTTAGATGAAATCAATGAGTCTCAAAATCAATCTCGAAATATCAATTATCGATTGGGCACCGATTTTTTTATTGGAAAAACACAGACCTTAGGGTTTTTGGTAGGAGGAAACTATGCAAACACGGAAGATTTGGGGTTTAATGAAATAGGAATATCTCCACTAATGACTCCAGAAAATATTGATAGTATTTTGGTTGCCCGTGTTTTTGGTAATAGCCGTCGAAATCAAAATACTTTCAATGTGAATTACCGCTTTGCCAATAAAAGCGGTCGTTCCCTAAACCTAGACGCCGACTACGGAAGGTATAGTTTGGAGACGGATCAGCGACAACCTAACCAGTATTTTAACGAAAGCAAAGAAGTATTGTTAACAGAGCGAGTCAACCTTTTTGAAACCCCATCTGATATTGACATCTATACCATTAAGGCGGACTATGAAGAAGAAATCTTTAAAGGGAAGTTGGGACTTGGAACAAAATTTAGTAAAGTTGTTTCTGATAATACCTTTTTATTCTTCGATGAAATTGACGATCAAAAGGTACGGAATGATATAAATTCCAATGCGTTTAAGTATGATGAAACGGTGTATGCTGCTTACGTAAATTATGCTCGTCCTATCAATCAAAAATGGAATTTTTCCGCTGGACTTCGTACAGAATTGACGGATGTAATGGGTGATTTGGATGCATTCTCCGTCGGCAATCCAGATACTACAATTACGCAGAACTACCTCAGCTGGTTCCCAAGTGCGGGACTTACCTGGCAGATTAATCCAAAAAACGTAATGAATCTGAATTATGGTCGCCGGATCAATCGCCCTGACTATAGTGTACTTAATCCGTTTAATAATCAATTGAGTGAACTCTCGTACTCAAAAGGAAATCCCGCACTAAAACCCGAAATTGTTAACAATCTAGAACTAGGATACACGCTGGCCTATCGCTACAATTTCAAAATTGCTTACAGTAAAACCACTGATCAAATTACTCGCTTGATCGGACCTGATGAAGATGACCCACGAGCTGGATTTATCTCATGGGATAATTTAGCGTCGCAAACCGTTTGGAGTTTTAATGCCAGCATTCCTCATCAGGTAACTAAATGGTGGAACATGTTTTTCAATGCCAGTGCCTCGTATATCGACAATCAGGCCGACTATGGAGGCGGTGCAATCGTAGACGTACAAGCTTTTAGTTATAATTTTTATCAACAACATACTTTTACCCTTCCCAAAGGATTTCAAGGAGAAATTAGTGGTTGGTATAATGGTCCCGGCGTATGGGGCGGTGTATTTGAATATGATCCCAGCTATAGTATCAATCTCGGTCTACAGCGCAAGTTTATTAATGACCAGCTGAACGTTCGGGTAAGTGCCAATGATATTTTCTTTCAATCTGGCTGGTCTGGCGTCTCTGAATTCAATGGGTTAATTTCAGAAGGTCAGGGTAATTGGGATAGCCGTCGCGTGAGTTTGAGTTTGAGTTATAACTTTGGTAATCAAAATGTAAAATCACGTAAGCGTAAAACTGGAATCGAAGAAGAATCAAAGCGGGTAGGGAATTAATAAGAAATGGCGATAAAAATGCGATCTATTCTGGAACTAAAAGATAGAATAATCGTTTTTATAAGCAGAAGAAGTTGTAAATATCTGGGCAGGTGTGTAAAAAAGTCCTTATATTTGTCGTCCGGTCAGAAAAAGCTGGAAAAATGGTCGCGTGGCCGAGTGGTTAGGCAGAGGTCTGCAAAACCTTGTACAGCGGTTCGAATCCGCTCGCGACCTCCAACAGAATATTTAAAGCCTTGATAGTCAATTGATTATCAAGGCTTTATTTTTTGGTGTTTTTTTATGCGCACTTTACTAGTATTAATTCAATATTTCAGAAGCTTCCAGTAATTTAAAAAATTGACCCATTCGTGGAGCGAGTACGATCTCCGTACGACGGTTCGTACTACGACCACCAGCCGTTTCGTTATCCGCCTTGGATATAAATTCTGATTTTCCAGTAGCGGTCATCCGACCTGCTTTTACAATATCTTCGTCATTAATATCTGAAAGGGAGCGTTTTAGATTGAGGACAAGGGCGAGATTGAGAGGCCGATTGTTCCATGTGTAAATAGTAAAGCAGCAAACTGTAATTATCCCAATATTCATCTTTTACCATTCATAGTTTCCTTATCTTTGTTCTTCCTTAGATTTTTGCTCAACCAAGTTACACCATGGAAAAAATACCACCTTACCAACCTAAAAATAAAGTCCGTATCGTTACGGCGGCTTCTCTCTTTGATGGCCACGATGCTGCGATCAATATTATGCGGCGAATCATGCAGAGTTCCGGTGCTGAGATCATTCATCTTGGGCACAATCGCTCTGTTCAGGAAATTGTTGATACGGCGATTCAGGAAGATGTACAGGGCATCGCAATTACCTCTTATCAAGGAGGCCACAACGAATTCTTTAAATATATGTATGATCTGCTTCGAGAAAAGGGAGCAGGACATATCAAGATTTTTGGTGGCGGAGGAGGTACCATACTGCCCTCAGAAATTGCAGATCTACATAAACATGGTGTCGATCGCATCTATAGCCCTGATGACGGACGAAAAATGGGACTTCAGGGAATGATCAATGATGTCCTTAAAAATTGTGATTTTACCATTGGAGATAAACTTAATGGAGAACTAAAAAAATATGCCCAAAAAGACAATCATTCCATCGCGCGAATGATTACGGCAGTAGAAAATTTTCCTGAAGAGAATAAAGGATGGCTAGCGGATATCCGAAAAGACATTGCTAAAAAGAATATTCCCGTTCTTGGAATTACCGGGACAGGAGGAGCTGGGAAATCCAGTTTGGTAGACGAACTAGTGCGTCGTTTCCTAATTGATTTTGATGATAAAACCATCGCTATTATTTCTGTAGACCCTTCTAAACGTAAAACAGGAGGTGCATTGTTAGGAGATCGAATCCGTATGAATTCTATCAACGGCAGTCACGTTCGCGAACGCGTATTCATGCGCTCACTCGCGACTCGTCAATCTAATCTTGCCTTGTCAAAACACGTCCAATCTGCTGTAGATATTTTTAAAGCATCTAATTATGATTTAATCATTTTGGAAACCTCTGGTATCGGCCAGTCAGATACAGAAATTACAGACCATTCCGATGTCTCCTTATATGTCATGACACCTGAATACGGTGCTGCTACGCAACTAGAAAAAATCGACATGCTCGATTTTGCAGATATGATTGCGCTCAATAAATTTGATAAACGTGGAGCATTAGATGCCTTACGAGATGTCAAAAAACAATACATGCGTAACCATCAGCTATGGGAAACTCCGGTGGAAGATCTTCCAGTTTTTGGTACCATCGCTTCTCAGTTTAATGATCCCGGTATGAATACGCTCTATCGGAAATTGATGGATAAAATTGTAGAGCGCACAAAAGCCACGCACCTCAAATCAGACTTTCACAATGCTGATGAGATGAGTGAAAAAATATTTATCATTCCACCAAAGCGTACCCGTTATCTATCTGAAATTTCTGAGAGCAATCGTCAGTATGACCGTTGGGTAGACAAGCAATGTATACAAGCAAGCAAATTATATGGACTTCAACAATCCATCAGTGTTTTAAAAACTAATGATGACAACAAAAAAAATAAAGCATTAGTCACTGAGCTGGAAAAAGCCTACGCAGATGCTGCACTGGATTTGGATGGTCGGTGCCAACGTATTCTGGATGAGTGGGAGGCGAAGAAAGCCGCTTACGCTGCAGATGAATTTATGTACAAAGTAAGAGATCGCGAAATTAGGGTACCTACTTTCACCATGTCTTTATCGCATTCTCGGATTCCTCGGATTGCGTTACCTCGGTATAAAGATTGGGGTGAAATTCTGAGATATTGCTTACAAGAAAATGTGCCGGGTGAATTTCCGTACACAGCGGGGGTATTTCCATTTAAGCGAAAAGGAGAAGATCCTACGCGGATGTTTGCGGGAGAAGGTGGGCCGGAAAGAACGAATCGGCGCTTCCATTATTTGTCTGCGGATATGCCAGCGAATCGGTTGTCTACTGCGTTTGATTCGGTTACCTTATATGGAGAAGATCCGGATCATCGTCCTGATATTTATGGTAAAATTGGTAATAGTGGGGTGAGTATTTGTTGTTTGGATGACGCTAAGAAATTGTATTCTGGATTTGATTTATGTGATCCAAAGACGTCGGTTTCCATGACGATCAATGGGCCGGCTGCTACGATTTGTGCCTTTTTTATGAATGCAGCGATTGACCAACAATGTGAACGATATATTCAGGAAAACAAACTGGAGCATCTGGTAGAAGCGAAGTTGAAGGAAATATATGATGATAAAAAACAGTCGCGTCCACAGTATCGCGGTGAGATTCCGGAAGGAAATGACGGGCTGGGATTGATGTTGCTGGGAATTACGGGAGATGAAATTTTGGAGCCGAAAATATACGCTGAATTAAGAGCAAAAGCATTGTCTTCCGTACGGGGAACGGTGCAAGCCGATATTTTAAAAGAAGATCAGGCACAAAATACGTGTATATTTTCAACGGAGTTTTCACTCAAATTGATGGGAGATGTTCAGGCGTCTTTTATTGACCATAAAGTAAGAAATTTTTACTCCGTTTCGATTTCAGGATATCATATCGCAGAAGCGGGTGCGAATCCAATTACTCAATTAGCATTTACGTTGTCAAATGGATTTACTTTCGTAGAATATTATCTGTCACGAGGAATGGATATCAATGATTTTGCACCGAACTTATCCTTCTTTTTCTCCAATGGAATTGATCCGGAGTATGCGGTGATCGGTCGCGTTGCTAGACGTATTTGGGCGAAGGCCATGCGTGAAAAATACCAGGCGAATGAGCGTTCTCAAAAACTAAAATACCATATTCAAACTTCAGGTCGTTCCTTGCACGCACAGGAAATTTCCTTCAATGATATCCGTACGACTTTGCAAGCTTTGTACGCTATTTATGACAATTGTAACTCCCTACATACCAACGCTTACGATGAAGCCATCACCACACCAACGGAAGAAAGTGTACGTCGCGCCGTAGCGATTCAGATGATTATCAATCATGAATTAGGACTGGCCAAAAACGAAAATCCTATTCAAGGTGCATATATTATTGAAGAATTAACAGACTTGGTAGAAGAAGCAGTTTTGCTGGAATTTGATCGACTGACCGAACGTGGCGGTGTACTCGGTGCTATGGAAACGATGTATCAGCGAGGAAAAATTCAGGAGGAGAGCATGCACTACGAAATGCTAAAACATACCGGAGAATTTCCAATTATAGGAGTCAATACTTATTTATCAAAAGATGGTTCGCCGACTATTATTCCTACCGAAGTGATTCGTGCAACGGAAGAAGAAAAAACGGATCAGATCAATACGCTAAAACAACTTCAGGAAAATAAAGCATTGCTGACTGGTCCGGCTTTGAAGCGTTTACAGGAAAAGGCGATTAAGAACGAAAATATTTTTGAAGAGTTATTAGAAGCGGTAAAATATTGTTCGCTTGGACAGATTACGAATGCGCTGTACGAAGTAGGTGGACAGTATCGACGAAATATGTAATTTTATTCTTTATTGCTTATTTTGTTATTTAATGATTGTTGGATGTTGAAGGTATCGCATATCGTAAGGTCGTGGAGGTTCGACACCTTACGAATCGAAAGAGTATAGGACGATTTACCCGTAAAACTGCGTTAGAAGGAAGTCAACTGGCCAACAGTCAATCAGCAGATCCAAAACTTGTCACATACTAAATAGAACAGAAAATATGGCGACACCGAATCGCAATAAAATAGCCCAACGCTACCACGCGATTTTCGCCAAACATTTGGCGTCCCTTAATGCTGCACAATCAGCAGCGGTCACGGCGATTGAAGGGCCGATGATTGTTATTGCAGGACCAGGGACAGGGAAGACCCACATTCTTACCGCTCGGATTGGTCGCATTCTGCGTGACACCGATACCCAGCCGGGGAACATTCTCTGCCTCACCTTTACGGATGCGGGTGTATATGCGATGCGCGAACGCCTGCTGGAACTCATCGGACCAGAAGCACATCGGGTACATATCTATACTTTTCATTCTTTTTGTAATAATATTATTCAGGAAAACATGGAGTATTTCGGTCGTCACGAACTGGAACCACTCAGTGAACTGGAACGAGTAGAACTGTTCCGCCAGCTAATCGACGAATTGCCCTCCGATCATTTGCTGCGTCAACTAAGCAGTGATGTATATTATTACGAACGGCATTTGTACGACCTGTTTAAGCAAATGAAGACGGAAAACTGGTCACCGGAATTTTTGCTGACATCGATAGACACTTATCTGGAATCCTTGACGGAACGCCCTGATTTTCGCTATAAGCGGAACACAAAAGAATTTCAAAAAGGAGATTTGAAGCAATGGATGTACGACAAGGAGTTGTCGAGGATGACCTTGCTTCGGTCAGCAGCAGTGATCTATCCGAAGTATGTCGCCATGATGAAAAAAGCGCGGCGATACGATTTTGATGATATGATTTTATGGGTGTTGGAAGCATTTAAAAAAAACGAAGCCTTATTGCGAACGTATCAGGAGCGATATCTTTATTTTTTGGTAGACGAATATCAGGATACGAATGGCGCACAAAATCAAGTATTGCAGGAATTGCTACAATATTGGAACAACCCAAATGTTTTTATCGTAGGTGATGATGACCAGTCCATTTTTGAATTTCAGGGGGCACGATTAAAAAACCTGACGGACTTTTATAAAACCTATAAAGATAGTCTTGACCTCGTCGTTCTGGCGGAAAATTACCGTTCTTCTCAACATATACTAGATCATTCACGGACGCTTATTGAGCAAAATCAAAATCGAGTTGTTCATAATTTAAAAAATGTTAACAAAGTATTGGTTGCTCGAAACAAAGATTACGCAGACTCTACGATCCTCCCCGAAATTGTCGCTTACGAAAATCAGGCGCAGGAAGAAGCCGACTTGGTAGGACAAATTGAGCAACTTCATAAAGATGGATTTCCGTTAGATGAAGTAGCCATTATCTACGCTCGTCATCAACAGGTAAGAAATATTATCACTTTATTAGAAAAAAAACAAATTCCTTACAATACGCGAAAGAGTGTCAATGTATTGGACTTGCCGCTCATTTTGAATCTGCGTTTATTTTTAAAGTACATCAATACTGAATACCAGCAGCCGTATAGCGGAGAATCGATGTTATATCAAATCATGTCT
>Ga0114957_1002556_pt1 | contig 17280 bp, 9 predicted proteins | sample BantaG_FD_87175 | JGI IMG/M metagenome (GOLD analysis project Ga0114957, IMG submission 87175) | Marine algal microbial communities from Bantry Bay, Ireland - BantryBay_4 metaG | ecosystem: Host-associated > Algae > Red algae > Unclassified | place: Bantry Bay, Ireland | collected 2014-11-21 | reverse complement strand
TATAGTTTTGAGAGAAACTCGCCATACTATATAAAAGGGCGATGGCAATAAATAAAAATAGGTTTCTAATTCGTAACATAAATGTTGTTTAATTGATTAATGTTTAACTAATAAATACGGCTACTGAAGCCGCTTAACGGTCTCAAAATTACATCTGTTTACCACATTATTTTTCTATTTAATTTCAACAAAATATAATCAAAGTAAGTTTTTATTATTTTGTTAATGTTTTACTGTTAATTAGTTATCAAAAATAATAAATGAATTAAGTATAAGATTATTACTGCAACAGCATAATAATTTGATTGATAAACGTAGTTAATTTGATGATGTAACTTTAGAGAAAGCTATTTTCTTTGCAACATCTTTCAATTGAAAAATGGCGACTTTCTTACTCGTTAGTTTCATAAATTGATATGCCTTTAAATTTTGATCCAAAGATAGATACTTCGAAGGTCTTTTTTTTGCACTTTTTTCGGGCATTGCGATCGTAAACTAAAGCATCTGCCAAACATAATTTGCTATAAATGAATAGTTTAGTTGTTTTAGAAATAATCGAAAGCATCGTTTAGTATATAATTGTTTGAGATTGATAAGACTTTAGGGTTTAAACTTAATGATTTAATTATGGGTATATTCATATAAAATTTGCAAGTATATTCTAAAATATTTTGGCGTACAATTAAAAAGGTATGCCATAAAAAAATAAAAAAAGGCGAGAATAATTCCTCGCCTTTTTACAATTATCTTACCCCTTAAAAAGGATTGATTTTATTTTAATAACCCGGGTTTTGCTTTAACACATCAGCACCCAACAAATCAATTTCGTTTTGTGGTATTGGCAAATACTCATTTTTGTTAGCGGTAAAAGTAGCACCAGCAAAAGGAGAACTTAATAAATCATTTTCATAAGCTAAATAAGCGTTTAGGGCTTCTGCGGCTACACCCCATCTTACCAAATCATAAAAACGGTGGCCTTCGCCAGAAAGCTCTAACTTACGTTCCATTCTAACTGCTTGTTGGGCTTCTACCTGATCTGCAAATGATTCATAAAGCTCAATATTGTAGTTAGCAACATCTACTAACTTTTTCACCTCCGTGGTATCTCCTTCTTCTATAACCGTTTCTGTAATTTCAATTTGAATAGCAGAGTTTTTGGCTCGCTCACGAACTTGGTTAATTAAATCTTTACCAGCATCTAAATTACCTAATTCAATTTCGCACTCTGCTGCCATTAGCAATACATCAGCAAATCTTATAATATTGTAATTAACTGCGGTATAACCTGGTGTCCAACTGCTTCCATCGTTTTCACCATCACCATTTTTATAATAAATAAATTTCTTTGGAGCGTAAGGGCCACCATAAGCTTGGTCGCGTACCCAGTTAAAACCAGGATGCATACCCCAATCCAAATATGGAATACCTCTTCTACCTATAGAGTGATCTAAACGTGGATCAAGATTACCTTCATCTGGCGTAAAGTCTGCTTCGCTAGTTAAACCCAAGTCACTTTTAAGTTTGTTCGCACTACTATTATAAGAACCATTCAATAATGGTAAACCTGCTTCGTTTGTGCGGAAGGAGTTTGCCAATTCATTACTTGGTTGAAAGAAGCCACAGCATCCTCCTGGTTGAGCTGGTTCACCGGGCCCGTTTGGAAAGTTTAATACCATACCTGGGTTGGCATTGTAAACTGAACCCGTACCTGCTGCTGCCTGTGAAGCAAAAACCGATTCTTTACTATTATCAGTAGGCGCACGGAAACAATCTGCATAATTTTCATTTAAACCGTAAGCTTCACCTTTGGCTGTTGTGCCGCTGGCAATTACATCATCAAAAATTGCTTTAGCATCGGCATAATTTCCTTGAAAAAGTAAAGCTTTCCCTAAATAAGCACCTGGGCCCATTTGTTGGCTCTACCAGCATCACTCATTGTTTCTGGTAAATTGTCATAAGCATATTGCAAGTCGGCAGTAATATTAATCCACAAATCAGTATTGTTTCCAACTGGCTCAACACCATCCCAATTTTCATCTACATAAGGCGTATTATTAAAATTTTTCTTTAAGTCAAAATAATAATGCGCTCTCAAAAAACGGGTTTCTGCAGCTATTCTTGTTGTTACATCTTCAGCAATTCCAACAGAAGCATCTATCAATTTTAATGTGTTATTGGCTCTTGCTACTCCTTCGTAAGTGGTAAAATACTTTTCGTAAATTGATTCATTTATGGTTTGTGGAGAGTAGGTTTGAATTTCATTTACTTGCGATTGATCCCCTGCGTTCGTACCTTTATTGGCATCACCACCAAGCACGCTTCCCCAAAACCAGTTACTGGCATCTGAAAAAAAGCCGTTTCCATTAGCAGCGCCTCTGCCGAGCAATACAGAGTAGGTAGCAATTAAAGAAGCTTCCATGCCAGCTTGTGTAGCTAAAGACTCGGAACTTAAAGAGCCAGTTGGGTCAACCTCAAGAAAATCGTCGGAACAGGAGGTAATACAACCAAATGTTATTATTCCTATTAATGATATATAAATTATCTTTTTCATTTTATTTTTTGGTTTAGTTATTATTTTTTAAAATTCAACATTTACACCAACCTGGAAACTTTTAGTAATTGGATAATTACCTAAATCAATACCAAAGTTAGTATCGGCAGAGCCGCCAACGCCTGGGTCGTAACCACTATAGCCAGAAATTGTTAATAAATTATTGGCACTTACATATAACTTTAAATTGCTCATATTAGCTCTTTCAATTAAACTTTTCGGCAAGTTATACGATAGTGTAATATTTTGCAACCTAAAATACGACCCATCTTCTACATAAAATGAATTAGATTGAGTATTGGTACTAAAATTAGAGATGTTTTCAAAAATCGGAATTTCGCCCGAAGGATCATCATAACTCCAGGAATCTTTTACGCGTTCGCTAATAGCTGCACCTGGAAATAATGGATAGAAATCAGTAAATAATTTTGATATATTATAAATTTCATTTCCAATGGAAGCGAAAGTGTACATTTCTAATCCAAAGTTTTTATAATCTAAATCTATAATAATACCACCTGTAAAATCTGGTATTGGGTTGCCAATAACCGTTCTGTCGGCTAAATCAATTATACCATCAGGTATGCCAGTTAGCTCACCATTTTCATCATAGCTATCTAAATCGGCAAATTTAAACCTGCCAGGAGCTGCACCGTCTTGCATTGGCGAGTTGTTAACATCCTCCATATTTGCATATAAGCCTTCTACTTGAAAACCATAGAAAGCTGAAAGTGGTTGTCCAATTTGATTTAGAACTGGAGTAATACCTCTGTAAGTAGCACTTCTATTTGGTAATGTTTCAATATCGTCTGTTAGTTCTACAATTTCATTATTTAAGAAACCGCCATTAAAATTCACTTCATATTTAAAATCGTTTCGTTTGCCTTTGGTTATAAAGGATAAATCAACTCCTGTATTTTTCATTTTACCAACATTTACAGAAGGTGCATTAGCATTAAATCCATTCATCACAGTAATTGGTTGTTGAAACAGTAAATCTTCAGTATTCTTCTGCCATAATTCAACACCAACATCTAACCGACCTTCAAAAAACAAGGCATCTAAACCAATGTTAGAAGTAATAGCGCGTTCCCATTTTGCAAAGGGATTACCAATTCTATCGCGATAAAAGCCTTGTGTGGCGCCAGTATTAGAGCCAGAAATGTCATAACTAGAAGCTCCTATACTTGTAGCAAATAAATTGAACTGATTATTTGGATCAACGTTGTTAGAATTACCCATAATACCGTAACCTACTCTTAATTTCAGATCTTCAATAAAGCTTACATTATCTAAAAAAGCTTCATCAGATAAACGCCAGGCAGCAGATACTGCAGGGAAAACACCATAACGATTTTCTGCACCAAAACGTGAAGAACCATCTCTACGCACAACAGCCGAAATAATGTACTTATTAAAAAGATCGAATTTTAATTGACCAAAGTTGGAAGAAAAATTTGAGCCATTTGTATGAAAACTATTTACCACAGGGCTATTTACAGTTGATAAATTTACAAAATCAACCTCTTGCGAAAATGGGTTAATACCTGAGCCAAACATGTTTCTAAAAGTACCAATATTTAAAGCCTCCTGGCCTAACAAAACATTGAAGTCGGCAAAATTACCAGTATTAAATTTATAGTTTAAAGTATTGGTTACTACCCAATCCCGTGTCCAACCAGAGGATTCACTAAATCCAAAAGAAGTGTTATTTTCTTGATTTTCGTATGTTCTTCTACTATAAGCTCTTGAGTTAAAAGAAGCATAATTACCTCCAAGGCTTGAACGAAAAACTAAATCTTTTAAAGGCTCCAATTCCAAGTAAACATTACCAAATAAGCCAGTTGAGAAAGCTCTGTCGTTTTTAGCACCATCTAAAAAGGCAACTGGATTTGCTGGGTTATTAAAGCCTGGTGCAGTAGTACCTGCCCAACCACCAAACTCATCATTTACTGGTATAATAGATGGCATACGAGAGGCTGATAAAATTATATTTTCATCATCAGATGATCCTGCGCCACCACCATCGCCTAATAAAATACGAGCAGAGCGATGGGTGGCCTGAATGTTTTCGCCAATACGTAACCACGGCAATACATCAAACTCAGTATTTACTCTAAAGGTATTACGGTTAAATTTTTGATTAATTAATATACCTTCTTGCTCCTGCATATTTAAACCTACATAGTAACGTAATTTTTCTGAACTACCTGTAAAACCAACGTTATGACGCTGCAAAAAAGCATTTCTGCTAATGGCATCATACCAATCAGTTCCTGCGGTGTTAGCTTTTATCAATTGCGAAACTCCTCCTAAACTTGGGTCTATATTATATGCAGCTTCTTCTACAACTCTATCAACATCAGCTGCTGATAAACCAGCACCTGTGCTTGATTTTAGAAAATCTGGTATTATAGGAGTGGCGTTACTAACAATCAAGTTACCCTCATCATCCATTACATCAATTACCTCTCCACTACCATTGTACGCTACAGTACCATATTGCGGATGATTAAATCTTGTAGTATCACCAGTTTGTATAGCAGTATTTTGAATTGCCTTCCAAGTCCAATCAGCTTGTTCTTGTGGATTTAAAATTGCCGGACTTTCGCCTGGTGTGGTTACGCCCACCAAGCCATTATAAAACACTTTTAAAGGTTGCCCTTTTTTACCCTTTTTGGTGGTATAAACAATTACACCAGCAGCTGCACGTGCACCATAAATAGAAGCAGAGGAAGCATCTTTTAAAACGGTAATACTCTCAATATCATCTGGTGCTAAAAATTCGATGTTGTTGGTAGGAACCCCATCCACGACATATAAAGGTTGGTTGCCACCTAATGAACCATAACCACGCACACGCACCTGGCTGGTTGTACCTGGCTGGCCATTTGAAATAACGGTTACCCCAGCTACTCTGCCTTGCAATTGTTGCTCAACATTACCAGAGGGTACTGCCTGCACCGCAACGGCATCTAAAGTAGAAACGGAACCAGGCGTATTTCTTCTAGTATCAACCGAATAACCAGTTACTACAACTTGATCTAAAACTACCCCTTGTGTTAAATAAACATCTAACGTGGTTTCTGCGCCAACGGTTATTTCCTTTGAGTCGTAACCGAGGTAGGAGATCATTAAGACATCACCTTCAGCTGCATCAATGGTGTAATTTCCATCAATGTCGGTAACAGTACCTGTAGTAGTACCTTTAATCAAAATGCCTGCCCCAATTAAGGGCTCATTGGCGGTAGCATCATATACAACTCCACTAACCTGAGCAAAAGCTATGGTTGTTGTTGCAATGAAAACTAAGAAAAAAGTAAAAAACTTTTGTAAATATTTCATCATATTTATGTTAATTGAGTTTTGTATCATAAAAATAACAAAAAAAATCGGTTGTACTAATGAAATAATTAAAATATGTTTTCTAATTTTTTTTTATTCTATAAACGTAGCTATTCAGTAGAAGTCTGAAGTCAGACCGCTTCGCTGCCAGACGTAAGGTGAATTCTGTTGAATGAGGTCAAAAACGCTCCTTTTCTCCCAAATTATTTCTGAAGTCTGTCGTATGCCAATACAATGGTCTGACTTCTGAATTTTTACCTAAAAACAGGGTATTTATAAGGCACTTTTTAAATAGAAAAATTGGTTTTATTTCAAGATAAATTCTAATACTTCATCCATTTCTACCACGTAGTGAAATTTAACACCTTTAATAAAATCAGGATTTATTTCTTCTACATCTTTTTCATTTTTGTGACATAAAATTACGTTTTTCATACCAGCTCTTTTTGCTGCTAAAACTTTTTCTTTATACCGCCTACTGGTAAAACTTTACCTCGTAAAGTAATTTCGCCAGTCATAGCAAAAAATGGTTTTATTTTTTTATTTGTAAAAGCAGAAGTTAAAGCGGTTAGTAAAGTTATACCTGCAGAAGGACCATCTTTTGGTATTGCACCTTCTGGAATATGGATGTGTACATTGGTTTTGGTAAATCTTTCAGGATCAATTTTATGCTTTGCGCAATTAGCTTTTAAATATGTTAAGGCTGTACTTGCCGATTCTTTCATTACATTACCTAAGTTTCCGGTAAGTATTAAATTTCCTTTTCCTATACTTAGGCTAGTTTCTATAAATAAAATATCTCCACCATTTACTGTCCACGCTAAGCCAACAGCAACACCAGGTGGATTTTCTTGTAGGTATATATCTTTATCAAACTTAATTTTGCCTAAAATATCTGGCAGGTTACCTTCAATTATTGCAGGCTGATATGCTTGTTCTAAGGCAATATTTTTAGCTACCCAACGCATTACTGAAGCAATTTCTCTGTCTAAGTTTCTTACGCCTGATTCACGAGTATATTCATCAATAATTTTGGCTAATACTTTTTTGCTTAGCTTAATTTGATCTGCTTTTACGCCGTGCGCCGCTCTTTGTTTTGGTACAAGATGTTTTGAGGCAATAGCAGTTTTTTCTTCTAAAGAATAACCATTTAAACGAATAATTTCCATTCTGTCGCGCAGAGCAGGTTGAATAGTATTTAAGTTATTAGCGGTTGCAATAAACATAACTTTACTCAAATCGTATTCAAGCTCTAAATAATTATCATAAAAAGTAGAGTTTTGCTCTGGGTCTAAAACTTCGAGCAATGCAGAGGATGGATCTCCTCTGAAATCTTTTCCGACTTTATCAATTTCATCTAAAATGAAAACAGGATTACTCGTTTTTGCCTTTTTTAAAGATTGAATAATACGGCCAGGCATTGCTCCAATATAAGTTTTACGATGGCCTCTTATTTCACTCTCATCATGCAAACCACCTAGCGACATTCGTATATATTTTCGTTTAAGTGCCTTAGCAATACTTCTACCTAAGGAGGTTTTACCTACACCGGGCGGGCCTACAAAACAAAGTATCGGAGATTTCATATCTCCTTTTAACTTTAATACTGCCAAATACTCAACAATACGATCTTTTATTTTTTCTAAACCATAATGATCTCTATCTAAAACTTTAATAGCATTATGCAAGTCAAAGTTATCTTTCGAAAACGTTTCCCATGGCAAATCTAAGAGCAACTCTAAATAGTTCATTACAACAGAATACTCTGCGGCAGCTGGGTTTACTCTTCTTATTTTTGCAATCTCTTTCTTAAAAGTTTCAGAAACCGTTTTCGACCATTTTTTATCTTTTGAGCGTTTTACTAATTCCTGTATTTCTTTATCAACAGGGTCACCACCCAACTCTTCTTGAATGGTTTTCACTTGTTGATGTAGAAAGTAATCACGCTGTTGTTTTTCAATATCAGTTTTAACTTTGCTTTGTATTTGATCTTTTAGTTGTATCATTTCAAGCTCGTTGCTCAAATGTTCAAAAGTGCTTTGAGCTCTTTCTTGAAGATTATTGAGTTCTAATATCTTCTGTTTGTCAGATAGGTCGGCATTTAAATTAGATGCGATAAAGTGTATCAAAAAATTTGGGCTACTAATATTTTTTAAAATTAGCTCTGCTTCTGGCGGAATATTTGGAGATAGCTTTACAATTTGCATGGACATTTCTTTAAGTGAATCTACCAATGCTTTAAATTGCTTTTTGTCTTCGTGTTCCTGATCTTCTAAAATTTTAACTGAGGCAGTAAATATAGGTTCGGTTGAAGTAAATGCATTTATCATCATTCTTTCTTTACCTTGAATGATTACAGTTGTTGTGCCGTCTGGCATTTTTAACAACTTCACAATTTTTGCTAAAGTGCCAATTTCATTTAAATCACGTTCTGTAGGTTCATCAATTGATGAATCAATTTGCGATAATACGCCAAGGGTTTTATCTTTTCTATAAGCTTTTTTTACTGACTTTAAAGATTTTTCTCTACCAACTGTAATGGGTATAATTACACCTGGGAAAAGTACCGTATTTTTAAGTGGTAAAATTGGAAGCTCACCAGTATAGGTTTTTATTTTTTGTTCACCCTCATCTTCTTCTAAACTCATTATTGGTAAAAATTCTACATCATCTTCATTTTCTAATAAATATTCCATATCACCAAAATTAAAAATTAAATTGTATTTGTTTTTAAATACATTAGTTTTTCAATAATTGTACCGTTTCTACTATTACTTTAATTACGGTAATAATGGCAGCTTATTTGCTCTGGTTACTGCCAAAATAGTATCACAGAAAACTATGATTTGTTTTTTTCCTTGTTTATTGTTGTTTTATACTTTGTATTTTTGGCATCATAATTGAATAGTTTTTATATAAAAGTATTCCAATAGAGCACTAAACTTTAAAGTCAAGCGATTTTTAATTTTCAAATCATTCCAAATTAAGATCCGCTTTTAAGTTTAGAGTATTTATCAAAACAAAAAAAGTTGGGAGATTATCAAATATTTAACAAATAGTGCCGCACTAACAAATTACTTAAATAAGCTTCTTTCTATAAAGCCTTTTTTTTCGAGTTTGTTTGGTGTTAAAAACAATACTTTTAATAATTTTTTTTTGAATGATGTAAAAAAAGTGATTGCTGATAAATTTGAAAACCAGTATGTTGATGAGTTTGAACAGCATAAAATTAACCTATTGAATAAACTCGTTAAATATATTTCATATTTAACAATTATTTCTGGGTTATTAGTTTTTATTTTTGAATCGCCTAGTAAGGCTTTAATACCTATTTTTATTATACCTGTTTTACTTTTGGCATCTTGTTTTACTTTTTTTGGAAAAAATAAACTTGCATTTATTTATTTTGTTTTCTCTCAATTTATAATTCTAACAATTATAATTTTTTTGGTACACCCTAATTTCGGTTTAAATTATTACTATTTGTTAGTTCCTATAATGGTGTTCATTTTTTTTGAAGATATGCCAATTTTAAGAACAGTTATAATAGCATTTTCTGTAATTTTGTTTTTATGTTCTCAATATGTATATTTAAATTATAAGCCATTAATTACTACAGAAAATATTGCTCTAATCCAATTCATAAATTTTATTTCATTTTTTATAATAGGCTGTTTTTTAGTAAGATTTTATTTAAAAGAAATTAAAATATATAGAAAAAAAATAGACTTAATTTTTGATGAACTAAAGGCAAAAAATAATAGTCTTCAAAACTTTAATAAAGTTGCTGCTCACGATTTAAACGAACCCTTAAATTCGGTTATTGGCTTTGCATCTTTAATTGAAGCAAGGTTAAGTAAAAGGGATGATAATAAGGACCTGGAAGTAGAAGCTTTATTAAATATAAAAGATGCTTCTTACCGCATGAAACATCTTTTAAATGATTTAATGGCTTATTCATCATCAGAATATAGTACCAAAAAAGTAGAAAAAATATACCTAAATGAGGTTTTATGCGATGTGCAAAAGAACTTATATGCAGCCATTGAAAAAGCAAAAGCAAAAGTTATTGTAGACGATATGCCTGTTATTTATAGCAATTATAATTTTATGATACAGCTCTTTCAAAATTTAATAGCTAATGCAATTAAGTTTCAATCAAAAAATTTAAATGCGCCATCAGTCAAAATAACATCTAAATCAAATAGAAATGAAGTGTTTTTGTATGTAATTGATAATGGTATTGGAATTCCAAAAGATAAACTGAAAACAATTTTTGAACCTTATAAAAGGTTGAATTCAAAATCGTTATATAAAGGTTCTGGTTTGGGCTTAGCAACTTGCGTAAATATTGTAAAACAGTTTGGAGGTAAAATTTGGGTAAAATCTGAACTGGGAGTAGGAACAACATTTATATTGAGCTTTCCTAATAAGTTATAATTCTATTTTCGTAACCTAGTATTTTTGGTAGTTTTTTTGGTATAGAAGTAAGGTTAATTGTATCTGTTAAAGCCTCTAAAAAATTAATTAATTGTCTGCTTTCTAACTCAGTTAAACCAAGGCTATCTGGCGCTAATGTTTGATAAGGTACTTTTAAACCCATACCTGCTCCGCCACCAATATTATAAAAAGCAATTACTTCTTGTAGCGTATTATGAACCCCATTGTGCATATAAGGTGCTGTTAAGGCTACATTGCGTATGGTAGGTGTTTTAAAGGAGCGAAAATAGATTTCGGAATCTTGACGAAGATCTCCATTTTTACTTCGCCCAGGGTCATTATCTAAAACGGGATTGTCAAAATCATTAGTAGCTAATGTGCCTAATATTTCTGATTCCGACTCTTTAAATGCAGGAGGAACTGTACCGTTAAATACTGGGGCAAAGTGGCACGTTGCACAAGCTCCTTTTCCCATAAACAGGTTAAAACCCGCATAAACATTTTTATTGATAGTATCAACTTCATTGCGCATATATTTATCAAAATTACTATTAAAACTACTAAGGCTAATTACGTATTGAGTTAATGCATTTGTTATAGTATATCGGTTAATAGTACCTGGGTTTTTAGTGTATGCCTTTTTGAATAACTGCATATATTCTTTGCTGTTTTCTAAGCGTTTTATTATTTCGGCATAATCAATATTAAACTCGTCTTTATTATAAATAACGTGATCAATTTGCAGATCTAAATTTGGAGATCGCATATCATAAAAAAATTTGGTGCTATAAATAGAGTTGATTAATGTTGGTGTATTTCTATTAATTACATTTTTATTTTGAGTGGTTATGCTTTTTATTTTACCATCAGTAAATGCTAATTTTGGGTTGTGACAAGAAGCACAAGATTGATTTAAACTAATTGATAAAATAGGATCGAAAAATAGAATTTTACCTAATTTCACTTTTGCTTCTGATTCATCTAAAGAGTGAATTTTAGAAAAGGGAGCGTGGTTTAAAAAATCGTTTGCAAAAATATTGTCGGCATAATAGTTTAATGGCGCAGGTTGGTCGCTTACCTCTTTGCTATGTTCAATGCCGCTACTTAAGTGAAATTTTTTAATGGCTTTATATAAAGGATTGATGTATTTTTTAGTTAATTCAATGTAGTCTACTCGATCATTATTAATTTCATTTTTAAGTGTAAGGTTAAATTCGCTTAACAAATCGAAAATAAAAGTATCATTAGCATGCATTATGCTTTTAAAGTGATCCATTATTTTTATTATTGAATGGTTTACTGAAATTGCATCTTGTAAAAAATTGTTTGTACCAGGAGTATCAAAACCTGAAAGCCCAAGCGAAAATGTTCTAACCAATTGTGCCCTGCAAGCTTCTAATAAGTGCCTATCGGTACAAGAAATTCCTTTTAATATTTTTTTGGTTTTTTTGGTGCTATCAATTAAGTTTTCCGTTTGCTTTTGTAGAGCTTCAAAGTTTAACTTTGGTTGCACTATTAACTCATCAATTACTTGCATACCTGTTGGTGGTAATACAACTACTTCAGGTACATTAGGTTCTAATTTTGGTAAAGGCGCACCATTAAAATATAAATTATATTCATTTTCAACATAATAACATAATAAGGGTTCTATGCTTTTAAAAGCGTATCGTAAACTAAAATAAGTTTTTAATAATGATGCTGAATTTTCACTTAAAACAACTTCATTAAAATTAAATAAGGATTGTTCAAATTTTTCATAATCAATTAAAAAATTTTTATAAACCTCATTTGTTGGGCTTAATGGCTTTTTATTGGTAGCAAGCCCCGTTAATATTATTGCAAGTAAAATTGATAATGATATTACTATAAAACGCATCTTAAAAAATTTTATTAATCTGGCATTTACATAATTAGATTTTTTTTAGAAGCGAAACGATAAATTTATTTAAAAACGGGCTTCCCGCTTTCCGTTCAAATGCTGCCCAAACGCTTCATAATCATTGCTTCAGGCAGCATAACCTCTCCAATCGGGGCTACAATTCCAACCTCACCCCTACTTAAAAACATTCCAAATATAAAACCATCAAACTATAATGAATGCTAAAAAATAACAGCTCATTTACTAAAATTTTGTACAAACAATGTTTTTACAACAAGTCCATTTTAATGTATTATAAGTTTAGCTGTTTTATTATTAAGTGTTTTTAAGAAGTAAGTGCCAGTTTTAAATTTTGAAACATCAATTGCATTTTTATTTCTATATACTGCCAATCTTTCGCCATTAATGTTATATAATGCAACATCTATTTTTTTTGAAAAGCTAACAAAACGGCTAGCAGGGTTTGGGTAAATTTTGAAGCTGTTTTCTTCATTAATATCATACATTTCTATAGCAACTGGTTTTTCTCCATTTAGCACTTTATCAATACCATTAATGGCAATAGTTAAAGAATTGTTGAAAGGGTAAGGGTTATCTCTACTTGGGTGTTGCGAATTTACCAATAAGGTTTTGCCATCTTTAGTTTGAACAGCACCAGTAATTTCTGCCCCGTAAGGTATTATAGCTAACCTAATTAAATCTGTGTGTGTTGGTTCTTTTATGCTTAAATCTAAAGCAAACATTTCGCAAGTTCTTAGGCCACCAAAATTACCAAAAGTACCAATAGGTGTTCGGCCATAAGTATCTCCTATTAAATCTTCTTGTATAATTAAATAACTTCTGCCATTAGCATTAACATAAGTGCTTAAACCATCAGGATTAGAAAGATGTGTTTCTGGATAATCGCATAACTTTGAATTTTTTTCAACCAAATCAGGCCCTCCCTCTAAAAACACAGAAACCTGATCTGTAGCAAGGTCATATTTCATAACTCTACCATAATAATCAACATAGTCTTCAGTTTTCCAACCATCTTTGCCAAGCCCTTGCGCTATTGCTCTTTCAATATGATGTGGTGCAACAACAGCACCTAAACTATAAGAAGTGTAAAATCTGCTACCCGGCTTATCTCTGCCAGTTGCACTAAAATACACAGCATTGGTAATTGGGTCATAAGTAACCCATTCAATACGGTTAAACATAGTAGCACCAGCTGCAGTTGCCAAAGTAAGGTGATTTAACATATTATCAAATTTGCTGTTGTCAATTTCAAACCATTTTTCTTTTACTGTATGCTTATAAACATATAATTTACCTTTAGTAAAATCGCCAGCCACTTTTGCTACAAATTTCCCAAAGTAGCCTGGCGTATTATCTGGCCCTAAAAAAACAGTTTTGTTATCTGGTAAAATGACACCACTTTCAAAAGGTTGTCTACCCCAGTTATATTGTTTTCTAATAGCTTTGGCTTGCCTCGGGTCAATTTCAACCATCCAATTAAAATTTTCAAAGGCTTTTATTTCGCTACCATCATATTCAGGAAATTCTGGTGTATTTAGTTTTAAATTTGCAGTATCTCTAATTCCTGAACCATTTTCATAAATGGTACTATTAGAGTTTCTAAACCATTCTTCTGCGGTCCATATTCTACCATCTACTGTTGAAACAATTCCGCCGCAATTCATACCAGTTTCTCCAACTGTGTTTACAAAATCAACATTAAAATATTTACCGCTACGGCCATCTTCCAAAGTTTGGTGAACTACAACCAATGTATCGCCGCTCCTTTTTACTTTAAATACAGTCATACCACCTCCATCACCAATTAGGTCGTTTGCTTCAAGTCGTTCGTGATTTACACTAACCCAACCCGCTGCCCCTTCATCCTCGGTATCTTCAGTAAAACCAATAAAATCGTGCCATTGTTTAGCTGGTGCTTCGCTGGCTTCGTGCCCGTAAGTAGCAGTAGTTTGTACCATTGTTTGGCCACCAATAAATAAAATTTGACTATTTACCGGCGATTCAATTAAGCGTACTTCTTTAGCACCAAACTCTGGTTCAATAGAAATAGGAAAGTTTTGCGCGGTTAGGTTTAAGCAAAATCCCACCCAAAAAATAAATGTACAACTATAAAAAAAACTCATAAAAATTTTTTTTCAAAAGCAAATGTATAATAGAAAGATGAATAGTGATTTAAGTTAACAATAAATTTATAAACAGATGATAATTTTACTTATTTAAAAATTGGCACAATTTTGGTCACACTTTTATTAACTTAAAAAAAGTTAAATGAGGCGATTATTTTTATTTTCTATTTTTTATATAATTTTTATGAAAATTATATTAGCTCAATGTCCTGTGGGCAATGTAACACTAACTAATCAGCAAGAGGTTGACCAATTTAAAATTGATTATCCAAATTGCAATTTTTTAATTGATAATAATAACTTAATTATTAATGGTAATACTATTATCAACTTGGCAGGCTTAGCCAATTTAAAGAGCATTAGTGGTACTTTGAAAATAAAAAAAACAAGTTTAACTAATTTGTCAGGTTTAGGAAACTTAATGCAAATAAAGAATTCATTATTAATTACGGAAAACAAAAGTTTAGTTAACCTTAAAGGGTTGGAGAATATTCAGCAAATACCAGGAGATCTTACTATTCATAGAAATAGCTCTTTAAATAGTGTAGCTGGTCTTGATAATTTAGAATCCGTTTCAGGGTGGTTTTTCATTAGTTCAAATTATTCATTAACCAACATAGATAATTTAACTAAGCTAAGTTTTGTTAGCGAAGATTTTTCAATTGGCTACAACTATAATTTAAAAAGTTTATCAGGTTTGTTAAGCTTTTCTTTTACTGGTGATAATTTTTATATAAATGATAATCGTTCTTTAGAAAGTTTAGATGGCTTAAATAAATTAGTATCTATAGGAGACAATTTTCATATTGAAAATAACTCTAACTTAGTTGATATTAATGCTATAAGTAAACTAAATGATATTAGGCTTAACTTTTATTTAAGCGAAAATGCTATGCTAAGCGATTGTGATGTTATTTGTAATCTCCTTTCAAATCCAAATAATAACATCAATCAAGAGGATTTTACTATTCTCAGCAATAATACAAATTGTGAATCTATTACCGAAATACTAAACGGCTGTTACCCTGTTGATTGCGCAGATACCATAGCATCAAATATTACGGTTTTTGAAAACATGAATTTAGAGTTTAAAGCAAAAAAGTTAATAAAATTAGAAAATACTTTTGAAGTAGCAAAAGGGGCTGATTTTTTAGCTGAAATTACTAATTGCGTACCATAATTTTTTGACATATTTATAAATAGAAAAGATTGTAGCTGATTTACATTAGCTGCAATTTTTTTTGAAAATTTAATATCCTGCCATTCAAATAAATTTTTGCAGGAAACATATTAATTTTCAATTTAAAAAAAAGCTCTCAAAATATTCATTGCTAAAAATATCTGCATTTTTGCTTTACATTCCGCATATTTGCATTTCAAAATATTATTATTTGATAAAATCAAAAATTGCGGTTTTAGGTGCTGGCTTTTCGGGCTTGTCAGCAGCCATTCATCTTGCAAAAAATGGAAACCAAGTTGAAGTATTTGAAAAGCACCAAGTGCCTGGAGGACGAGCGAGGCAATATAGCGAACAAGGTTTTAGTTTTGATATGGGGCCAAGTTGGTATTGGATGCCCGATGTATTTGATCGTTTTTTTAAAACATACGGCTACCAAACTGCCGATTTTTATGAGTTAATACGTTTAGATCCTGCCTTTCGTATTTATTTTGGTAAAGATAATTTTATGGATGTACCAGATAAGCCCGAACAATTATACGAGTTGTTTGAGCAAGAAGAAAAAGGTGCTGCCGATCAACTCAAAAAATTTATGAAAGGCGCAGCTTATAAATATGAAGTTGGGGTGCACGATTTAATACATCGGCCAAGCATTTCTGTTACTGAGTTTTTAGATGTTAAGTTAGCCCTTGGGGCTTTGCGTTTACAATTATTTAATTCTTTTAAAAAACATGTAGCACAATATTTTAAGTCAGAAAGGTTACGGCAGCTGATGGAGTTTCCCGTTTTATTTTTAGGGGCAACACCGCAAAATACGCCGGCTTTATACAGTTTAATGAACTATGCCGGTTTAATGATGGGTACTTATTATCCAAAGGGTGGTTTTTTTAGTGTAATAAAAGGCTTGGAAAAGCTTGCGGTAGAATTAGGTGTAGAATTTCATTACAATACCGAAGTTGAAGAAATTATTACTGACACCAAATTAGCAGTAGCTGTAAAAACTAGTAAACGACATCAAACTTTTAAAGGCATAATTTCTGGTATTGATTATCATTTTACTGAACAAAATTTGTTGAAACCTGAGTATAGAAATTATACCAACAACTATTGGGAAAGCCGCACTATGGCGCCCAGCAGTTTATTGTTTTATTTGGGAGTTGATAAAAAGATTACAGAAATTGAGCATCATAATTTATTTTTTGATGAGGATTTTGATCGTCACGCTATTGAAATTTATGAAAAACCGCAATGGCCTACCGCACCACTTTTTTACGTATGCTGCCCCAGTAAAACAGATGATACAGTAGCACCGCAAGGTTGCGAAAATCTCTTTTTTTTAATGCCGTTAGCTCCAGGTATTAGAGAAACTGAAGAACTGAGAGCACAATATTTTGAATTATTAATTGAACGTTTCGAAAAAATAACGGGTGTTAGTATAAAAAATAATATCGTTTATAAAAAAAGCTATTGCGTAAGCGATTTTGTGAATGACTATGGCGCATTTAAAGGAAATGCTTATGGCTTGGCTAATACGTTAAAACAAACGGCCATTTTAAAACCATCTTTAAAAAATAAAAAATTACCGAACTTGTTTTACACCGGGCAATTAACAGTACCTGGTCCTGGCGTTCCACCATCATTAATTAGTGGTCAAGTGGCGGCCAAACAACTCATGCTATATCTTACCAAAAACCAATAATAAAGCTTAATGATAGCCTTGTATAATACGGTTAGCGAG
>Ga0114957_1002554_pt1 | contig 17281 bp, 12 predicted proteins | sample BantaG_FD_87175 | JGI IMG/M metagenome (GOLD analysis project Ga0114957, IMG submission 87175) | Marine algal microbial communities from Bantry Bay, Ireland - BantryBay_4 metaG | ecosystem: Host-associated > Algae > Red algae > Unclassified | place: Bantry Bay, Ireland | collected 2014-11-21 | reverse complement strand
GAATTGATAAAAAAAGAATTATTCAATTTGGGCATCCTCGTCCTGTTCGAGAAGTGAGTTTAGTGGTTCATAAAGCTTTTATCAAAAAGAGAATATTAGATACCCTTTTTGAGGAAATCAGAAATAGTCTGCCAAAAAAATTGAGGGAGAATTCGAAGAAATTTGTGGTGAAAATTTAATGTACCCTAGAGACAAGAGACAAGAGACAAGAGACAAGTCATGCCTTGTCTCTACTCTACGGATATACATTTCAACAATATTAATTTTTCTTTTTCCCACTAAAAACACTCAGCCCTGAAGCCAAAGGATTCCCCGAAGCTCTGCGATTATAAACCAATTGACCAGCATGCCAAATCGCATCTTCAATCGGTCCATTCACCAAATTCCAAAATGGAAATTCAGACGTTTGCTCTCCTCTTTGAAAAACAACTTTCATGTCTTCCACATTCGCACCTTCTTTTCGCAAAATATCACTTGCTGCTTTCAAATTTTCTAAAGTTCGTTTTCGTAATTCTTTATAATCCAATTCTTCCTCGGAACCTCCTCCTCCTCGAACATTTGGTTTTTGACTAATTCCATTTAAAATAGTTTTTGACAAACCATGCACATGTTCCATTGTTTCCAAAGCTGTTCGACTCGTTTCACTTGCTTTATACCTCAAGTCCCTTTCCGTCAAATCTTTACTCGCCCAATAAAATCGAAAACCTAAACCATCAATCATTCTCGCTGTCACTCCTGCTGCATCATAATTTTTAGGAGCATCTGGAATTTCATAATATGGAATATCCATCTCTTCTTTTGACATTTCTTTAACTTCATCTTGAGCCATAATATTTGAGAAAATTAATAATGAAAAAACAAGAACAGCAATAAGTGATTTCATTTTATTGATTTAAATAGTTAAAAATTAAAAATCAAATTTAACCAAAAACTACTGGACAAAATATTCATTTAACTACTTTTGCAAAAAAAAGATGAAACCGAAATTTATCATATTTGATTGCGATGGAGTACTTGTCGATACCGAGGAAATTTCCTGTGGCGTGCTTGCTGAAGAAGCTCGAAAATTAGGAGCCGATTTATCCAACCAAGAAGCCTTGGAAATTTTTTCAGGAACGAGTTACAGTTCCGTTCTTGATTTTATTGCAAAAAGATTAGGGAAAAAATTGCCAGAAGATTTTGAAGCCAACTTTCGAAAAAGAACTTTTGAAGAATTTGAAAAGAATCTTCAACCGATTCCAGGTATTCACGAAGTAGTCAAAAAATTACAACTTCCATTTTGCGTAGCATCGAATGCGCCTGCTTACAAAGTTGAATTCAATTTAAAACTAGTCAAACTATTCCCTTTTTTCGAAAACAAAATTTTTAGTGCATACCAAGTCAATGCTTGGAAACCTGATCCAACTTTATTTTTGACAGCAGCCAAAACGATGGGATTTTCCTCTTCCGAAACTATGGTCATCGAAGACAGTCCTGTTGGAGTGCAAGCTGCCGTAACAGCAAACATGAAAGTATTAGGTTATGCCAAAGGAAAAAAAGCGGAGATTTTAAAATCAAAAGGAGCGACTGTAATTTCAGATATGAGTGAAATTTTTAATCATCTATAAATAAGATCCTAATAACTGAGCACCAAGATGTAATGGAATGCTGATTGGGCGGATCGAGCGGATTTTACGATTACACTCATGGGGTAAAATCTGCGTAAATCCGCTCAATTCGCCCAATCAGCGTTCCATCATAATAAGGTGGTAAGGAGTCACAAAAAAACTAAAATTTGAAATGGCTATTATCTACTTTTTTTATTTTTGTTAGTCTGTCCAAAATTAAGAACTTTGCGCCTCATTTATTTTTTTCGAAAATGGTATTTACTTTTTTGAAAAAAGAAACATAGATCAATGTAATTGGTTCTTTGACAAATCCCGTGTTTTAAGTCAGACCAAAGTCGAAAATAACACTTCACTTCGGTTGTTTTTATTTCCAACTTTGGTCTTGACCACGGGATTTTCAAAGAACAATGTAATTCAATTTTAAATATTATCTCAAATAAAAAAACATGAAAAATTTATTCTTAGCAATTTTAGTTTTTACTACTTCCATGTTAGCTGCTCAAAGTGAAAATCGACATGAAGTAAGTATCCGTTTAAAAAATGGAGATATGGTCGAAGGAATGGTTCAGTTAAATCCTTATCGACCTTGGACTGACCAAAAAACAATTTCGGTTTTTGACAAATCATTAGTTGACGAAAAAAGAATTAAAAGAAAACAAAAAACTAAGTACAAAGCAAGCAAGGTAGAATATTTTGAAATCGGAGGAAGACGATGGGAAACTCATAAAATTATGATGCCCGAAGGAGAATATGGAGGTACATTAAAAGGGTTGCCAACTTATACCTTTTTGGAAAGAATTGAAGAAGGTGCTATTTCAGTTTACCAAGGCTACTCTTATCCTCCATCAGTAATCTCTGGTGAAATTACTTTTAAAGAAATTCATCAAAGCATCAATAATAATCCTAATTTCTTTGTCATCAAACATGAATCGAAAAAACCAAGATTAAAATACATCAGCAATATCAATATCGAAAAATGGATCAAAGATGCCCCAGGTGTTTACGAAAAATTTGAAGCAGGGGAATATGGAAATTTTAAACGAAAGAAAGGAAAAAAATTAGGCAATTTTCTCAAAGGTCAGATTGAAAATGAAAATCCTAATTTGATTATTAAAATTATTGAAGAATATAATGAGGAAATGAAATAAGGTATGTCATCAACTCAAGCGTTAGTGGTGAAAATGCCGGGGATAAAAATCCCCTGTTCTCTTCCTTTGAAAGACAAAGTTTTGTCACTTAAAAAGAGAAGAAGGGATTTTTATCCCCAGACTATTTACCACAAAATTTCCTTACGTTGACAACTTTAGGCTTTCAGTCACTCAATAGTACGATACTCCTTTATTAAAAAATAGCTAATTATGAAATCTCATAATTGGCTATTTTTTTTTATTTTTGCGGCATCAAAATCTAAGACTTTTAAATTTTTAAATTTTTATATAAATAAATTTCATCATGGGAAGAGCATTTGAATACCGCCGCGCTGCAAAAGAAAAACGATGGGCAAGTATGTCTAAAATTTTTCCAAAAATTTCAAGACAAATTACAATGGCTGCTAAAGAAGGCGGTCCTGATCCCGAGATGAATCCTAAATTGCGATTGGCGATCAAAAATGCGAAGGCTGCCAATATGCCTAAAGATAATGTCAAAAAAGCCATCGAAAGAGCTTCTGGAAAAGATGCGGCAGATTATACTTTGGTGAATTATGAAGGGAAAGGGCCGCATGGAATTTTAGTTTTTGTGGAGTGTGCTACTGATAATTCCACTCGAACAGTAGCTGATGTAAAATCTTACTTTAGTAAAGCAGGTGGTGCATTGGTACCAACTGGTTCGTTAGAATTTATGTTTGATAGAAAAGCGGTTTTTGAAATTCCATTTGTGGAAGGAATGGATTTGGAAGAAATGGAATTAGACTTGATTGATTTTGGATTAACTAAAATTGAACAAGATGAAGATACAATTTATGCGTACACCGATTATACTGATTTTGGTTCTATGACAACTGCTTTGGAAGAAAGAAAAATTGAAGTAACTAAAGCTGACCTGCAACGATTCCCCACTTCGCCTGTTGAATTCTCTGATGAACAAATGGTTGACATTGAAAAGATGTTGGACAAGTTAGATGAGAACGAAGATGTCCAAGCGGTGTTCACCAATATGGAATAGGTTTTTAACGGTGAACGGTTAACTGTTAATGGTAACCCATGACTAACTTATTATATTTAATTATGGTGTTGAGATTCTGATAAATGAGTATTGGAGTCAGTCTCAATACTCAAATCTAAAAATCTCCATACTCAAAAACAACATAACATGATTGCAGAAATTCATACTGAGAAAGGAATAATGAAGCTTGAGTTCTTCGAAGAAGATGCTCCCATTGCTGTAAAGAATTTTACTGACCTTGCGAAAAAAGGTTTTTATGATGGTTTGACTTTTCACCGAGTGATTCCAAATTTTGTCGTGCAAGGTGGTTGCCCTAATGGAACTGGTGCAGGTGGCCCAGGTTACCAAATTGATTGCGAATTGGATGGCGAAAATCAATTTCATGACAAAGGAGTTTTGTCAATGGCTCATGCTGGACGAAATACTGGAGGTTCACAATTTTTCATTTGCCATAGTCGAGAAAATACTGCTCACTTGGATAGAAATCATACTTGCTTCGGAAGAGTTTTTGAAGGAGTAGATTTGATTGATGGAATTGCTCAAGGTGATGTGATGAATAAGATTGTAGTGGTTGACTAAGGCAAAGTTCAATAATAAACTTACATTCTTGACTGTTTCTTTTATTCCTATTTTTCACTTTGAAATCAGTCATTTATCCAGATAAACTCGTGCTTTCAAAGTAAAAACTAGAAACAAAATAATCTACTCAAGAATGTAAATTTATTAATGCACTTTACCTAATCATCTTTTCTAAAAAAAAAATTAGCGGTATTAGCCTTTTATGGTTAATGCCGCTTTTTTAGTTTTGGTTGTAATGGTTTGGTAATCAAGGGATTAAGTATTAGTTTTAGGGGGTTTCTTTGAAATGGAAAATTAATTATTATAAAAATAGAAAATTATTGAAATTAGAATTAGAATTAGAAAAATATTTAAAAACGCTCATCTATGCGTTGACGGAATGCTAGGTACTCCCTCGGAGAGGTATCGCTAGCCCTAAAAATCCACCTACGTAATTCTACTGATTTTCATTTCCAAAAACTCAATGTAGCCACGAAAACAACACAAAGTTTATAATCCTTTGCATGAGAGGGCACAAAATAGAATTCATATCTTTATGTTATAAATTTAATTATTCCTAAATTTACTTTTCTAAATCAGCTTCTCGTTTTTCTCCCCAAAAAACCAATCAAGTTATCTTTATCGTGTAAACTATCCTACACTTTATTTTTATTCCAAAAATTTCAGACCCTCGATTATTTATAAAATTTAACAGCTACTTAGTGGTAAAGAAATACGTACTTCTTTACTGAGAGCGTATATTATTTTATTGAACAAACATCAATCTGAAATGAAGAATTCTGTCTTAAAATCTAACCTGTTTTTTGTAAAAGCCTCTTATCTTTTTTTTGTAATTGTAATGTTATGGTCCTCCAGTATTTTTGGACAAAACATTATTATCAATGAATTTATGGCTTCAAATGGCACTACGCTATCTGATGAATTTGGAGAATTTGATGATTGGGTCGAACTATATAATCCTACTAATTCACCCGTCGATATTGGTGGTATGTACTTGACCGATGCTCTAACAAATCCAACGCTTTGGCAAATACCAAGCAACGCTTCTGGACAAACAACCATTGCACCTAATGGATATATGATTTTATGGTTTGATAAAGAAACCGATCAGGGGCCATTGCATATCAACGCTAAGTTAGGATCATCAGGAGAAGACCTTGCCATATTTAGTAGTACTGGTACATTGATTGATAGTCGAACATTTGATGTGCAATATGAAAATGTTTCGGAAGGAAGAACACCTAATGGTGGAGCTGCTTGGGATTATTTTCCTGCCGCTACTCCTGGAAGTGCAAATAATACTACTCCAGGTTTATCAAAGGCTGATTCACCAATTGCTTCTGTCGGAAGTGGTTTATTTTCCAATACTCAAACCGTTCAATTATCAACGACTACACCCAATGGGGAAATTTTTTATACCACAGATGGATCTATTCCAACACCATTCGCAAATTTATATACGGGCCCAATTTCTATTTCTGCAAATACACCATTGAGAGCAGTTACTTTTGCCAATGGTTTTTTAGAAAGTAAGCCTGCAACATTTAATTATTTATTTAATGTTAGTCATACTTTTCCCATTGTAAATATTACGGCGGGAGATGATTTGTTATTTGATCCTGCTATTGGAATTTACCCGAACTATACTGAAGATATTGAAATCCCCGCTCATGTAGAATTAATTGAAACGAATGGTACGGTAGGTTTTTCTCAAATTGCAGAAATCGAAATTCATGGTTCAGGTAGTGCCGCTGCACCTCAAAAATCTATTGCGCTTAAAGCCAAGAAAAGTTTAGGAGGGAAAAAATTTGAATATCCTGTTTTTGATGATTTGAACTTTGATGCTTACCGTAGTTTGATTGTTAGAAATTCAGGACAAGATCACAACATCACTATGTTTCGTGATGCCTTAGTAAGTAGTCTAGTGCGGGACTTGAGCGATGTCAACGGAATAATAGAACCACCTAAACTCTATACACAAGGGCATCGTCCAAGTGTAGTTTACATCAATGGTGAATACTGGGGCATTCATAATATTCGAGAACGAATGGATAAAAGGTATTTAAAAGTTCATTTCGATTTGGATGATGATGAAGTAGATTTTTTAGAAAATAATGACGAAGTAAAAGAAGGCGACTTAGTGGAGTGGAATAGTGTGGTTGATTTTTTAAATAACAATGATCTTACAAATGATGCTAGCTTCAATGAACTAAATGAAAAAATCGACACGGATCATTATTTGGATTACGTGGTATTCAATTTATATATTGATAATTATGATTGGCCAGGAAATAATAATCAGAGATGGAGGGAAAAAGTGCCCAATGCAAAGTGGCGATTTATGACTTATGATTTGGATTTTACTTTCGGATTATTTACTCCTCAAGGTTGGAATAGTGGTGTTTGGTTTAATAATTCTATCTCCCGATTATCTAATGAGAATGGTTACAACTGGCCTAATCCCGATTGGTCCACCTTACTTTTCCGAAAAATGATCACCAATGAAAAATGGAAAACTAAGTTAATTAATCGAATGGCCGATCAAATAAATGTTCTTTATGATGCTGATCGAATCAATGGAAGAATCGATAATTTCAAAGCAGTTTATACGCCAGAAATGCCTCAACATATTGATCGATGGACTACTGGATTTCTTGATTGGGATAATCATATTGAGGTATTAAAAACATTTTCCAATAACCGTGCTGGAGCATTCCAACAACATGTAATATCTACTTTTAATAATGTAAATAGTACTGCTGAAGTTACACTCAATGCTAATCCTTCCAACGGCGGAGCAGTCAAATTTAGCACACTTACTTTAGGACAAAATCAATTTCCTTGGACGGGTACTTATTTTACTGGCGTAGATATTCCTGCTGAAGCGGTTGCTAATCCTGGGTTCGTTTTTACAGGATGGTCTGTTGGTCAGTTAGGAAATAACTCCTCCTCAAGTATCAATCTTTCTGGAAATATTTCTATTACTGCAAACTTTTCACCTATTGTAAATCAACAGAATCAATCCATTAATTTTAATACAATTTCTGATAAACTATCAACAGATAATCCTTTCCAAATTTTTGCTTCCGCTAGTTCTGGATTGCCAGTAAGTTTTGAAATAATATCAGGACCTGCTACTATGATTGGAAATACCATTTCACTAAATGGAAATACAGGAACTGTTGTTGTAGAAGCTTCGCAAAATGGAAATTCTAATTATTTACCTGCCCCAATAGAAACCCGTGTATTTAATGTTACAAATCCAAACCAAGGCAATAATCCAACGGTAACTTTGAGTACTGCAAGTACAATTGTGACGGGTACGTTTACCGTTAATATTGATTTTAATGAATCAGTAACTGACTTGACTTTGGCGGAAGTGAATGTTTCCAATGGCACCAAATCTAATTCTGCTGGTTTTGGTTCGAGTTATAGTTTTACAGTTACTCCCAATAATTTTGGTTTGATTTTGATAAATATTCCTGCGGGAAGTGCTTTCGATAATGACGGAAATCCTAATGATGCTTCGAGTACTTTGGAAGTAGATTATCCTAACCCAAATGCTCAAAACCCTACGGTATCATTGAATACTTTTAGTAATAATGTTACAGGCGATTTTATTGTAAATGCTATTTTTAGTGAATCTGTTTTGGGACTTAATTTGAATGAAATCCAAGTTACGAATGGGAATGCATCGAACTTAAATGGATCAGGTACAAATTATAGTTTTACTATTTCCCCAATAAATAATGGTAGTGTTGGAATAAATATTCCTGCAGGAGTTGCAGCAAATAACAATGGAATTACAAATGATGCCTCCAATTCATTGCAAGTTAATTATCAAAATAATAATACAGGAAATCCAACCGTAACTTTGAGTACTTCTAGTTCAACCGTAACAGGTTCATTTACTGTTGACATTAATTTTAATGAATCGGTAACTGACTTGACTTTAGCGGAAGTGAATGTTTCCAATGGTACCAAATCTAATGCTGCTGGTTCTGGTTCGAGTTATAGTTTTACGGTGACACCCAATAATTTTGGTTTGATTACCATAAATATTCCTGCGGGAAGTGCATTCAATAGCAACGGAAATCCTAATAACGCTTCGAATATTTTAGAGTTAAATTATCCTAATTCAAACAGTCAAAATCCAACCGTAATATTAAGTACTTCAAGTTCAACTGTTACAGATTCATTTACGGTTAATATTGATTTTAATAAATCAGTAACGGACTTGACATTAACGGAGGTGAATGTTTCTAATGGTACCAAATCTAATGCTGCTGGTTCTGGTTCGAGTTATAGTTTTACGGTGACACCCAATAATTTTGGTTTGATTATAATAAATCTTCCTGTTGGAATTGCATTTGATAGCGACGGAAATCCTAATAATGCTTCGAATATTTTGGAGGTCGATTATCCCGATCCAAATACTGGTGGAGGTGCTTGTACTACCTTAAATAACCTTTCACTAAATCAGCCAACTTCGCAATCGGGAACACAACAATCAGGTAATGCAAGTCGAGCAGTTGATGGCAATACGAATGGAGATTTTTGGTCAGGAAATTCAGTATCACTCACCGATTGGCAACAGAATCCTTGGTGGCAAGTTGACTTAGGAGAAATTGCTCAAATAAAAGAAATAATAATTTGGAATCGAAAAGATTGTTGTCTTGATAAATTAAAAGATTATTATGTTTTAGTTTCTGAAACACCTTTTAATTCTACTGACTTAAATGCTACTATCAATCAGTCAGGGGTAACTAGTTATTATCAAAATTCAACCGCAGGAAGACCTTCTAATATCTCCATTAATCAAACTGGTAGATATGTCAGAATTCAAATTCAAGGGGGTGCTTTTCTAAATCTAGCAGAGGTTGAAGTGATGGGATGTACTTCAGGATCAACAGCAGATTTAAATTCTACTTACTGCGAATCCGAGGGACAATCCCAAATTCAAGAATGGATAAAGACTGTTGGACTAAATGACCTTTTTAACACAAGTGGCTCTGACAATGGATATGGAGATTATACTAATCTAACTGCCACCCTTCAAGCAGGACAAACTTACCCATTAGTATTGAATCCTGGGTTTAGTTATTTTATACATCAAGAGTATTGGAAAGTCTGGATTGATTATAATCAAGATGGAGTATTTGACGATGTAAATGAATTGTTATATGAAGGAAATTCTGCGGGAGCGATTACAACTGAAGTGAATATTCCTCAAGCTATTAACAATGGTTTTACAAGAATGAGAGTAAGCATGAAATGGAACAGTTCACCAAGTAGTTGTGAAGTTTTTAGTTTTGGAGAAGTAGAAGATTATATGGTGAATTTATCAGGTGGTTCAGGAGTATTGATTGCACTTTTACCTAATCAATTACCAACTGCTCAAGTAGAGAAAGGTCTGAAAGCCAATGTTTATCCTAATCCAGTTGAGCAGATTTTAGTATTAGATTATACCACTTCAAGAACAGGAGATTTAAGTATTTCGATTATGAATGTGGAAGGAAAAATCATGTATCAAAAAGAAGAAAATGTAATCGTTGGAGGTGATCGAATGTTTATTGATTTTGTTAATTATCCAGCAGGAGTCTATACCATTTTTATTAAACAAGGGTCACAACAAGAAGCAATTAGGGTGGTAAAAATACGAGATTAATAACAAGGGAGATTTAGCCTTTGGGTAGTGGGTTAAATCTGTGGATCTACGTTTACTAAACCTCAAAGGTTTTAGTAAACGTAGCCTCCTTCCTCAACGGATTGAACCCACTACCTATTTTTTTTGGTTCTTTGACAAATCCCGTGTTTTATTTCAACAAATCAATCTCCTTCAAATTCTCAATTCTATTTCTCACCAAGAAATCATCAATTGATTCGAAGTGTTCGATGACTCGTTTTTCTTTAAATTCAAAAACCTTTTGTGATAAGCCTTGCAAGAAATCTCGATCGTGAGAAACCAAAATCAATGTACCATCAAAAGCCAATAATGCTTCTTTTAAAATATCTTTTGATTTGATGTCCAAGTGATTGGTCGGCTCATCGAGAATCAAAAAATTGACAGGTTCCAACAATAATTTCACCATCGCCAATCGAGTTCGCTCTCCTCCCGAAAGTGCCGAAACTTTTTTGTCAATATCATCTCCACTAAACATAAAACCACCTAATATATTTTTGAGCTGAGTTCGAATTTCTCCTTTGGCAATTTCATCAACGGTTTGGAAAACTGTCAATTGTGGATCAAGCAACGAAGCTTGATTTTGAGCAAAATATCCAACTTCAATATTATGTCCTAATTTGCATTCTCCTCCAAATTCAATCTCTCCCATGATCGCTTTAATCATGGTCGATTTCCCTTCTCCATTTCGACCAACGAAAGAAACTTTCTCGCCTCTTTCAATCGTCATATTCGCATCTTTAAAAACAACATGCTCGTCATATTTTTTTGATAAATCTTTGGCAATAACTGGATAATCTCCTGAGCGACGACAAGCGGGAAACCTTAATTTCAAGGCAGACTTATCCACTTCATCAACTTCGATGATTTCCATTTTTTCCAACATTCGTTCGACGGAATTCACTTGGTTTGTTTTGGAATAAGTTCCCTTGAACCTTTCGATAAATCGCTTGTGCGTTTCAATCTGTTTTTTCTGTTCGTTATATGCTTTTAACTGATGAACTCTACGATCTTTTCGCAATTCTAAGTAATGCGAATAGTTAGCTTTGTAATCATATATTCGCCCCATCGTGATTTCGATTGTTCGATTGGTGATGTTGTCAATAAAAGCTTTATCATGAGAAATGACGAGTACCGCTTTTGCTTTATTAATCAAAAAATCTTCTAACCAAATCACCGACTCTATGTCTATATGATTTGTCGGCTCATCCAATAAAATCAAATCTGGTTTTTGCAAAAGAATTTTCGCCAACTCAATTCTCATTCTCCAACCACCACTAAATTCGGAAGTTGGGCGATGAAAATCTTCTCTTTTAAAACCTAACCCTTGCAATGTTTTTTCGACTTCAGCATCATAATTTACATCTTCCAATTGATAATAAATATCTCCCAATTCCGTCACCTTATCAATGATCGACATATAAGCATCGGATTCGTAATCCGTTCGAGTTTCCAATTCTTTATTAAGTCGTTCCATTTCATCTCGCATCTCAAAGACTTTCCCAAATGCTTTGGACGTTTCTTCAAAAACAGTACAGTTATCAGCAGTCAATAAATGCTGTGGAAGGTAAGCAATGACTGCTTCTTTTGGTCTTTGAATATTGCCCCGAGTGGCTTTATCTACGCCAGCAATAATCTTCATCATGGTGGATTTCCCTGCTCCATTTTTTCCCATCAAAGCAATTTTATCATCTGGATTAATGACAAAATTTACATCTTTAAATAAGGTGTGTCCACTAAATTCTACCGCTATATTTTCTACTAAAATCATATATATATTATTTAGGCGGCAAAAGTAAGAAAATGTGAGGAATGGGGAAAGGTTATTTTAAAATGAATTTTAGTTGGAAATATTTTTTATGAAAAAAATTAGAGTTACGTCAGCGAAGCGGTCATCAATTGTCCATCGTCAACCGAAAAAAAACATTTGTCCTTCAAAATCAAAATCCTATTTTTTTTTAAAATTCCGCTTCCACTTCCACACTCATCACCTCCCGACTGATCGGATGCAAAAATTCTATCCACTCTGCATGCAAGCACAATCGCTCATTTTTTTTCCCATATAAATCATCACCTATGATCGGCAAATTCAATCCAAGTGGATGTGCAGCATGCACTCTCAACTGATGCGTACGACCTGTGATTGGAAAAAAATGAATTCGAGTTTGTTGATTTTTTCGTTCGATGACTTTCCAATTCGTTTGAGCAGATTTTCCATTTTCGTAGCAAACCAATTGCTTGGGTCGCTCATTCCAATCTGTTCGCAGCGGCAAATTTATGGTTCCTGTTTCCTCAGAAACGATGCCTTCGAGCAAAGCAACATATCTTTTTTTGATGGTTCGTTTGATAAATTGTGATTGCAAAAATTTGTGTACCTCCAACGATTTGGCAATCAACATAATTCCTGAGGTGGACATATCCAAGCGATGAACAATCAATGGGCCAGTTGCTTCTGGAAATTTTTCTTTCATTCTATTCGCCACAGAATCTTTAATATATCTACCAGGTACCGATAAAAATTCCGCAGGTTTATTAATCACTAAAAGGTGTTCATCTTCGAAAACAGTTTCAATTTTTTTTCCTTCGGCGGGGTTTTTCAACAAAGGATTTTCATCCATTTCGATACCTTTTAGCATATGCGACAAAAGCGGTTTACACTTTCCGATGCAAGCAGGATAAAAATGTCGATGCTTTCTGATTTCAGATTTAGGTGATTGTCCCCACCAAAATTCTGCCATCGCCAGCGGTTTCATATTATGTTGAAATGCATATTGCAATAATTTTGGCGCAGCACATTCTCCTGTTCCCCCCATCGGAGTTTTGTCTTGAAAAATGTCTAACAAGCTTTTAATTTCTCCTGCTTGATTTAAAAATTGGTATTGGTCAAATATCTTTTTTTGCAGCCTGGCAGATTTATTTTTTCGTTTTAATTTTAAAGTATCAATGGTCGTTTTGATTTGATCTACCTTTTTTTGATTTTGAGTCATTCGATTTTCCCAAAATTCTAGTAGTCTCTTTAATTCCTTTTTTCCATTAATACTTTCTTGATTTAAGCCTTTATTTATTGCTTCAAAATCCTCTGGAGAAGTCGATTCTTTTTCCTTTTGTCGAATGAGTTTTCGTTCTTTTTTACGATTTCGCATTGCTTCCTTCTGCGCTTCGATTTGTGTATCAGCCAATAGTTGGTCTTTTTTCATCACCTCCAAGCTAGCTCTAAAGTCAGGGAGACTTTCCAATTTTTTTATTTCTTGATTAATCATATTGAGTTCCTCCATTCCATTATTTAAAAAATTGTCTTCTTTCCAAACATCAATAACGGGAGGAACAAATTTAGAATAATGACTACTGTTCCCCAATTTTCCTGAAAAAGCCGAAAGGTAACCGATCTCATTTTTTTCATTTTGAACGACTAACACACCGAACATTTTTCCAATAATCACATCGGGCTTTTCTTCCACCAAACCAAAATCGTATTCCCATTCTGTTTGGGTTTCGATATGATGTTGCAATTCATTGGCAGCCAATAAACAAAGCGGATGAGGATCGTAGTAAAATGGGAAAGTAAATTTTTCGGGTAAGGCATAACCCAAAATAGAAGATTGGAAATGGGTAAAACAACTTTCTGACATCGACATATTTCTTTTAAATAAAATTGAATCGCAGCGAAATCAACAATGCTCTTTTCTTTGGAAAAAACTCAAATCACATTTTTCACAATTACTTCCTCCAATGAATCATCTTTTTTATCTAATTCATACATCGTAATTGTTGCCGTCACCGCAGCTAACAACGGCGCTAAAAATGCACCTAGCACAGGAAGTAACATCAATACGTAAACCACAATTCCAATTCCAATTGACACACCTGTATATTGCTGAGTATATTTAAAACTCTGTTTGATACTCATCTGATAAATTTCATTGTAATTATCAATGATCACAAATCCTAAAAAGAAACAATGAATAATAAAACTCAACACAGGTTTGACTACTTCAATTCCTAAAATGGAAAGTACAACATCTACCAAAACTATTAAAATAGTTTCCATCACAAATGCAAATAAAACCACTTTTAACATTCGAACCTGCGCCTTAATAAATGTATTAAATTTAACTTCTTCTTTTTCTCCATTCAATATCTCCAAGGTCTTCCGAGCAAAATGAAAAATCACCACTTCCATCAAAATTAAAATCACATACTTAAATCCACTATTTTCAAAAAGATCGTACCCTTCATTTATTGTATTGCTAACCAAATTTCCTAAACTATTAAATGAAATACCTTGCTGCGAAGTTTGACTAAAAAAATCATTAAAAACTCCAGCAAATTTCAAACTCACCAAGATTCCAATTATCAATAAAAACTTGGTCACCCAACTATAATCCAAAAAACCCTTCCACAACTTATTCTTTTGGATAAAAGGTAATACCTCCCGATAACTTTTTATCGTAAAAATAAAATCTCTTATAAAAAATTGAAAGGAATTAATTAAATCCATTATTAAGTTTCTAATTATTTTAAACTTGTAAGTTGATTGTTATAAAACTTATAACAATCAACTTACATCTATAATTTTACTCAAATAAATTTTCGTAATTATCAGATTTACCCTCTCGCCGAGCTTCTGGTCGAGCAATCTCACTATTCAAATCCAAAGTCTCCGAAGAAGCACCATCGCCCATCAATAAAATATTACTTCTCTTTTCATACTCTTCCAACATCTTGATTCCTTCCTCCTCAAATACGCCATTTTGCAAATCAATTGAATCCATAAAACCAGAAGACATTTCCATAAATCGCTCCATCTCTCCTACTTTATTCGCCACATCATCTGCTACTCTTTCCATCGCCATATCAAACATCGCTCGCTTATCAGGATCTCCAGAAATGACACTCATCGCAGATTTCATCGCCGAGTGAGAACCTCGAATCGCTTTACGCTCTTGCTTTTTCAACTCTACATTATCGACCGTATCTTCGATCAAGATCTCAGAATTTTGATACATTTTAGAAAGGATTCGATATAAAATTTGCATTCGATTATGCAACTTATCATATTTTGCATTCACCTCTTTTAGTCTTGCAGCTTTTCGACTCGACAAAATCATTTGCTTTTCCATTCCTTTTTCTCTTGCCTTGCTCGCCAATTTCATATTTGTATCAATCTCCTTTGCATTAGAATCCATGATGGTTTTCAACTTTCGCATTTGACCTTTAAGCGCACCAATTTGTTCGCTCATTTTACGCAAGTTGCTTTTCAAATCATCGACATAACTTTCCAAAATTCCAATTGGATCAATGTTCACAAAAACGCCCGTCACTTTACGCATCACACTTTTATACATATACCAAATAAGGTTACGCATTTTCGGGTCAAGGATCATATAAAGTACTGCTCCTAAAACTGCTAAGGTTGCGACCAATCCAATAGTACCTGTAACAAATCCCATAATTGCACCAATATTAGTGGCAATTCCGTAGCCTGCCAATCCTAAAAACGCTAATAAAAAAACCGCTCCAGTCACCCCTTCAGGTTTTGACCAAAATGATTTTTTGGTAAATTCATTATTATCGAATGGAGTCATATCTGCCATATTTCTCTTAATTTAATTTTTTTAAAAATAAGTTTTGTTCCGTTTTGGTTTTAGAAAAAAATCAATAATTAAAGATTCTCGTGAATACCTTCAATATCTTTTTCTATTTGATTCATCACACTTTGATGAGCGAATTCAAATTTATCTTTTGCTTGATTAATTCTTTCGGTCGCTGCACTAATTTTTTCATCGGCAGTATCAATTGTTTTTTGATGTTTTCCGATTAGTCCTTCTAACTCTTTAATTTGAGTTTTATATTTTTCAATTTGCACTTTCAGTTTTTCCACTTCCTCTTTTTTCCCAGCAACATTTTTGGTGATCTGGTTCTGCATCGCATTTCCAAATTTCTTTTTTTCTCCATCCAAAATCTTTTTGTAGTGAGCCGCCGTTTCTAATAATTTATCTTTGGTCAATCCAACAGTTGCCGCAGTCGCATAAGCAGATTTCATTGCTGTAACTTCATCCAAATTCATTTTTGCTAAAGCCGACATTGATTGTTTAAATTCGATATAATCAAATCCAGGTAAATTGTTTTTTTCCAAAGCATCCGTTAAAATAGAAATGCTTTTTCCATCCAATAAATGATTTTCTCCAAATAATGATTTAAGGTCTTTTGACATTGTATTTTTTTAAGTTTATTTAAATTTAAAAGTAATGCTTCCACATTCTTCTGGATCTATACCTTTTGAAAACTTGGTCTGCTTAGCTGCTTCTATCGCCATATTTCTAAGTCTTTTATCAAAGGTCGTTGAACCTCTTTGTGTAAATTTAGCAGTTTTTACATTACCATCTAAATCAATGCACATTTTTACGACGACAGTTCCTGACTTTGGATTTTGCCCTTTGACTACAGGTGGTTGAATCAAGCTTCTTCCTCTAAAATTACTTTCCGTAAGTACATTGTTATTAATTGGTTTCTCTTCATTTGCAACGAATCCAGACCGTTCCGTCATTTGTTCCGTTCGACCAACTCTCTTGGGAACAATCGTAGAATATTCTTCGACCATTTCCTCCTTTGGTGGAGTTAAATTTCTGTTTAAGTTTTTCTCTGTCTCACCCATATAATTAGTAGCAGTTCCTCCGTCCAATTGAAACATTGCGAACTCTAAAATCGCATGATCGTATTTTTCTTTATCATTCAAACTTAGATTTCTCCTCGCATCATTTGCTGCTAATCCTTTTAATTCATTAGATGAATTGTTGGTCGGTAACCCAAGATAAACTGGCGATTTAGTATTCATATTTAAAATCACTAAAACTCCTTTTACTTCAGTATTCCCTCTAATCAATGATCGAAATTCAACTCCATTGGAAGCGGTAAATACTTTTTTTACTGCATACCCTTCTTTTGTTCCATCAAGCCCCATTTCTTTTTGGTAAGCATAACCTTTGGTCAAATAATTATATTCATCCATGGTTGTCTCACTTTGTGCGAGTAGCATGATTGGAAAAAATAATAAAACGAAATTGAAAAAATTTTTCATACTTAAAATTTATTGCATTCAATTTGAATGGGAATAATTCAAATGCGATTATAAAAAACTAGAATTTTAAAGTTACTTGCAGCATTGTTCGACAAGTATCCGAAAATAGTCTGCCAATGAAGTTTTAAGATAAGAAAAAAGATTAATAGTTGATGGGTTGATTGGTTGATT
>Ga0114957_1002553_pt1 | contig 17283 bp, 15 predicted proteins | sample BantaG_FD_87175 | JGI IMG/M metagenome (GOLD analysis project Ga0114957, IMG submission 87175) | Marine algal microbial communities from Bantry Bay, Ireland - BantryBay_4 metaG | ecosystem: Host-associated > Algae > Red algae > Unclassified | place: Bantry Bay, Ireland | collected 2014-11-21 | reverse complement strand
TTTTTGTCTGAACTATGATTTGCTTGATTTTGGGAATGACAGGATTGCTAAAATGCTGTAGGCAATATAGTGACTAGAGAGGTAGTATCATTCTTTTGTCTGAATTAGGATGTTTAGGATTAAGGGATGGACATGATTATTTTTGAAGTAATGTAGGCAAACCAGTGACTAGAAAGGAAATATCATTTTTGTCTGAACTATGATTTGCTTGATTTTGGGAATGACAGGATTGCTAAAATGCTGTAGGCTATATAGTGACTAGAAAAGCGCTATCATTTTTTTGTCGGAATTAAGATGTTTAGGATTAAAGGATGAACATGATGGATTTCTGACAAGAAGAATCTTACTCCTGATCTTGTTTATCTTATAAATCTTTAAAATCCTGTTCCGCTCTTTTTGATGTATGACTTTTGTAATCAATTCATTTACCGTGCATATTCACTTCACGAAACTTTCCATTTTTGCTAAGTAATCAAGTAAAGAAATTGGTTGGATAAACGACAACCACTAAACTAGAAACACAACTATGAATCAAACTTGCAACATCTGCTCCAAAGAGATCCTATTTTGAAACCTTTACATTGCACTGCTCTACAACATTGAAAATTATGAACGAGATCATCTAAATCCACAAGACACCGTCAATGTCATCAGTTCAGACCAAATCCTAACCATGTGTGGTAATTATGGAAATAAGGACCAGTCTAATACGGCAGGTAAAGTGCTAGAGTTATTTTTCAAGCAACAAAGTTCAAAAGAATTGAATTGATAATTTAGCTAAAATCAATAAACATTGAACATTCAAAATTAAATATTGCCGAAGGCAAAATGTGCTTGAATTATTTTCAAGCAACAAAGTTCAAAAGAAATGAATTGATAAAAATTGACTAACTTGGAATTAAGCATATCAATATGAAATACTGTGGAATTGAATTAAAATCAAATGAGGCAAGAATTGCAAGTATTGAGATCGGTGAAACTGGAGATTATAATTTAATTGCCGTTCAGACTAAAAAAATCAAGTTATCCGATTCTAAATCCCAAGCGGCGACTAAAGCCTTCAGAGAAGCATTCAACACGTTTTTTCAGGAGAACAACTTTAATAAAATAGGTATCAAAGAACGGATGAGGAAAGGGAAATTTTCGGGAGGTGCTGATTCGTTTAAAATGGAAGGAATACTTCAGACATTAGACTACCCTATTGAAATCTTGCATACGGCTACGGTGAAAGCAAAAATTAAAGACAAGACATTAAGGACGGAGGAGATAAATGCGTATCAGGAAGAGGCGCTGAAGGTTGCGGTGAGTTTATAAGAAAAGCAACATCACTAAATTCTAATTCCTCAAATCTACCCATCCATCGATAAACAAAATCTTTGATATTTGTCTCTCTACGCAAATCAAAAGTGATTGATTCTATGCTAACCCAGGTATTTGAATGAAAACCAAAATTTTCAGAATTAGGTCCTGCCTGCAGGTAGGTAGGTTTTCTAAGATTAAAAGATGATAGGATTGTTTTAAAAGAGAAATATTAAGCGCTGAAATTTAAAAATCCTAAACCTGTCCGACCACTGGCGGATCCCTATCCTTCGAATCTGCCCGTACGCAGGTGGGTCTTAATTCAGACAAAAGAAAATACAGCCTTCTAAGAATCTAAATTCCCTTTCAGCGATCTCTTAATAATCTTGAACCATCTTATAAATCTTATGAATCCTGTTCAGACAAAAAAAATGATACCACCCTTCTAATTAATGGATTATCTCCGAATAAGATCCGTCAGTCGCCGTCCGCCAACTGTTGGACGGTTCGTTTACTTCAAAGGTTAAGCTTGCCCTCCCAGAACTGATGTTCTGGTTCATTCTCTTCAAAGGTCGGTTTACGACCTTTGATCCCGCTTTATGGCGGGACCAATCACTCACCCTCCACTTTATAAATCACACTAGGCATCTCCAGCCCTGCCAGATAACTCAAAGTCGTACTCGGATCTAGTAACCTTGACCAGAAATTCCGCTTCTTAGCAGTGAAGACAAAAGCATCACAAGCTTTATTTATAGCGTGATTTTCTTTCTTTACATATTCAGAGATGCTTTCTTGGATGTCTTCAAAGGAGACACGGTCTGGGACTTTTGTGGTGATGTAATTTTTCCAATTCATGCCTTTGACATCTTCTTCTTTTTTGGTTTTGTGGACCACCCTAATCTGACTGTCTGAGAAGACGCTGGAGAGATGGACGATGTCTTCTATGTCACTCTCACTTTGTGATGTTAAAAATTTAAAAACGTCGAAGGGCTTGAAGACCTGTAATTCGGGCACTACCAATAGTGGTGTGTCGACCACGTTCAATAATAAGTTTTTGTGGTTGATGAAGTTTGTTTTGGCGTTTAGTTCTGTATTACCAATGATGATGAAGTCGATGAAATTATCATTGATGAATGAGGCGAGTATCTCTTCTTGATTTCCTTTACCAATGGTTATTTTCACCCATTCTTTATCGGCAACATTCGAAATCTTTTGCATGACGTCCTGTCCAAAACCGTCTTCGATAAAATCAGTGTAGTCAATGTCAGTCTCATTATAGTAATGTGCTGAAGATACCAATACTGGCTTTTCATAATTGTCGACATGCAACACATGCAGTTTGCATTGATAGTGCTCGCAAAAGGCCATTGCATACTCCAACAACAATTTATTTTCTATGGAGATATTTGATATTAAAAGTAAGTGTTTCATAATTCAGCGGTTTGTATCTTGCGAAAGCCTGTCAATAGCATTTCAGAAAATAAAGACAACGACATTTATATGCTCTAATTTAAGATTAAATGTTGGGAATAGTATCTCGACTGAACTATGGCAAATCTGTCTGAATTAGTATTGTTAAGATTAAAAGATGATAAGACTTTTAGGAAAGTAAGAAGTCTTAAATTCTGTCAGACCAGAGACAGATCCAAAAATCCAAGGAATCTGGTTAAGGGCAAATCATGCCCTTCCATTATTCAGTAAAATCAAAGTTCAGACAATAAAAGCCCCCCTTTCTAGTCACTAAATTGCCAACAATAACCCAATAATAATCACACCCATCCATAAATCAAGTAAATCACAGTCCAGATAATAAAAGCCCCCCTTTCTAGTCACTAAATTGCCTACAATACCCAATAATAATCATGCTCATCCTTTAATCAAGAAAATCACAGTTCAGACAAAAGATGATACCCCCTTTCTAATCACTAAATTGTCCACAATTCCCCATTGATAATCATGCCCATCCATAAATCATGTAAGTCACAGTTCAGACAAAAAAAGGACACACCCTTTCAAATCACCACATTGCTCACAATACTCCATTATAAATATCCTGCCCATCCTAAAATCAAGTAAATTCTGATCCCTACTTAATATACGGCCTTTCCGATGGATACAATACAGCCTTAGCCAACTGAGTCCACAACTTCGGAATACGTTTCCCTTTCATCAAATAAGCCAATGTAGCAAGACTTCCCTGTGTCTTAAGTGAACTAGATTTTAGAATCTGTTCAGCCCGAGTATAATTTGCATTCTTTACTGCATCAATAAATTCGATGACAGAAACGTCTTCTTCTTCCGGAAATAGTCCTTCTATCTTTTGAGTATGCTCTTCAATTGACATATCGCTTCGAAACTTTAAGCCGATAAAAGATACAAAGGCTTCATCAGTAAGATTGTCAATATTCTGATCAAGTGCAGTCTCCACCATTTCATCAGGTGCCCCATCAGATGCTCCGATAAGTACTTTTACAGATGCAAAATCATCTCCACCTTGTGCTGCTATCGATGAGGCGGTTGGCACATCTCCCTTATACAGTTGAGTATAAACATTATCAATGCCACCTTCATCTACACCGTCTACCTGAGAGGCATAGTAATCAAATATCTGAGACTCCTCCATTTGAATTTCTGTGGACACGTCCTTTCCCTGATCATTCAAAAGTCTACCTAAGCGTATCATTTGAATGGCTCCATGAGCTTCTAAGCCTGTATCACTTTTATAAACTTTGTCGTAAGCATCGTAAGCCTTTTGCCCATCCCAGTTTTTAGAGTGTAGGTAACTTGCTGCATAATTTAACCAACCGTCATCAGGAAATTTTTGTAGTCCTGATAAGAAGGTTGCATCTTGTACCAGTCCATCCTCCATACATCTGGTATTGATATAATAGTAAGTCGGGTTATCAGGCTCTTCTATAGCTTTTGCTGATAGCGCTCACAGATTTTAGCTTTAGACTCATCATCTTTATCCATGGCCAACCGAATCGTTATTGTTTCATTTGGGTTTTCTTCAACTCTTTTATCAATCACTTCATATAGACCTAATGCTTCGGCAACTAACAACCACTTAACGATGTGAGGTAAGCCTGGTGGATCCCACTTAGAGTGGACGCCTACCATATCTTCCATTTCTTCTTTATCAGTTAGTAAGCTTATGAGCATAGCAGGGTTTAGATCACTGTAAGCCATGACCATTTCTTTTGTCGTCTTACCTGAACTTGTTTTCAAACTCTCAGGTGCTTGCTTTAGTATGTAATCAGCTTTGGTCTGTGTCCATCTCGGCACACCTAATGATCGCCCAGTTGGTTCTATATCTGGAGAAGCATTAGCAGTGTGGGATGAGAACTGCGTAATGGAACATTAATACTGGAATGACCAACATCTACATGAACAGCTGTCCCTAAACCATTATAGATTGTCAAATCAGAGGTCCCCGCCTTCTCGGCTGAAAATACAGTTGCACCTACAATCAAGATTGCTATTGAAAATTTTGCGACACTTGGCACGATCCCGTCTGACATGACAAACTTATCCCAAATAGTCAATTTATCCACAACTTTTCGTTCTTGCCCTGGCACAAAACTGTTATAGCTAAAACCAACACTTGATGCCTTCGGGGCCATCTGATTATTGAACATGCGTATTTCTAACTTTGAGATCATGTTCAATAATCCTGCTCTTGGCAACATCAACTTATTTTCTGGTATCATCAATAATCTCTGGAAGTTGTTGCCTACTCACTTGCACACCTCTGTGCCAAATACTTTTTGACCCTGATGTTGTTAAGCGTTTTTGTTCTAATGCCTCCAGTTGATGTAATTCATCATTGAGTGTAGAAAAGTCCTCTAAGTCAGCCACTAAACTATCTAGGTATAAACCTGCCGTTGACAAGTCCATCTTAGGTGAAGCAGTATATACCTCATCTACTGCGTTGTAGTCTTGAAATAAAAGTCGGTTCACATAGACACCCTTGTATTCAGAATCATAATATTCCTTCTCCCACAGTTGATTATGAAAGTCTAAAACTTCACTTGTCGAAACGGCATTGATTTCATCACTAAGGTTGCTTTCTTATACAAATCCGTTCTTACATTAATTTCTATTATTATAAAATCGTATATCTTTTTTACTGTATGAATGTAAAAATATAATATTTAACCGATAAGTAATTTTTAATATATTACGGAAAATAAAATATTTATAAAAGAAATAACTTAACATAGACGAGACACAACAAACACCAGATCAGCCAACAACAGATCAACAAACAACAGCCGAAGGACCAACGACAATGAGCGGTTTAAAAAAAATTGGTCTAGCTTTACTTTTATTTGGAGTTGCCTATTACTGCTTTACAACGATGACCAAATATGAAAATGGAAAAGGCGTTTCTATAAATAGACTTTTGTTGATCGCGTATAAACTAGCTGGTAAAAATATATCCACGGGCATCTTAGGTTTACTTGGCTCCTTTCTAACCTTTGCAGGAATCAAAGAATTAATTGCTGCGAAGAAAAATAATGTTTAATTTTTAATTGCGTGCTAGAATATAACTACCCTGAAACTCTAATTTAAATCGCAAATTCAATCGACTACCGGTCAAATTATTAAGAATGGCATGTAACTGATTAAAGATGTCTCTTATAAAGTATTCGAAGCAACATTGACAGCGCCGAGCAGATTAAATCGACGCGAAGAATCCTAAAACCTGTACATCCTATTAGCCACCAGTCAGTCTAAATCTATTTCAGACAACAATCCTAAAATCCAAAAATCCTAGAAATGTTAATTCAGACAATTGAATGATTCCTCCACTTTAAACTCTTTTCAATCTACGCCCCGTCAAATTATTCGGAATAGCATGTTACTGATTAAAGATGTCTCTTATAAAGTATTCAAAGCAACATTGACAGCGCCGAGCAGATTAAATCGACGCGAACAATCCTAAAACCTGTACATCCTATTAGCCACCTCAGTCTAAATCTATTTCAGACAACAATCCTAAAATCCAAAAATCCTAGAAATCTTAATTCAGACACCTGAATGACCCCTCCATTTAAAACTCCAACCGAAACCTAAGATTCAATCTACGCCCCGTCAAATTATTCGGTATAGCATATTGCTGATTAAAGATGGCACGTATAAACGTATTTGAGGCAACATTGGCAATGCCAAGCATATTGAAAACTTCTAAACTGAGCCAGGCACCATTCGACCAGCCAAACAGATTTTTCTTGTCCTTGATATTCGTCGCTCTATCCCACAAGGCTAAGCTGAATCCGATATCAACGCGCTGGTAAGCTTTGTATTGAAACGTATTTCTAAATATTTGGTTGTTACCTTCTATGCCGAAAGGCAAACCTGATCCGTACACCAGATTGAGATGCATTCTAAAATTTTCATTTTGAGGCAAATAATCTTGGAAGAATAAAGAGAGTGAAAACAATTGATCCGTCGGTCTAGGTACAAAGTTGACTTCTGTGGCTGTCGTGTCTCCAGCATTAAACTTCAAGTGTTGGACGTCCTCAATGGTTTCCTTTGCACTAAGAAATGACACATTCAACCATGAATCTACACCTGGTACAAGTTCACCATTTATTCTAAAATCTATTCCGGTAACATGTCCACGAGCATCGTTCTCACCGCTGTACCTGATGCGAATGTTGTCTATCTCATAGCTAATCAGATTGTCTAATTTCTTATAATACGCTTCTGTAATAAATCGATACTTTTTGCGATTGGTATCTTCCTTTTCACCGAAATCATAGGTAAAGCCAGCTACGGCATGTATGGATCGTTGAGATTTCAAATCCAAATTGAGTGATCCATCTGGCCGCCTGAGTTCTCTATAAAATGGAGGCTGATAATACACACCACCTGCAAGTTTGAAAGAGATGTCTTTCTCCCATGCTAAAGGCTTGTACAATAGCTGAACTCGAGGTGAAACTAAAAATTCCTGATTCAAATCCCAATAGGAGAACCGAGTTCCAACAGTAGCTTTCAATTCATACTTGTCTGCTTCGCGTAAGCTATAACTGTCTTGAAAAAACCCCCTGAATCGATTGGATGTTATCTCATTTGTTGACTTGATGACTTCAAATAATTCGACAGCTTCAGGATTAAAAGGAAGTGAAAATCCAGCAGAATCTAACCGCTGCCATTCATTCAATTCATCATTGAATGATTCACGTTGAAACTGAGCGCCCCATTGTAAAAAGTGTGTAACTTCTTTTGATCCGTCTCCATCTAGTTGCAATTCTACTCCTCCTTTATGTTGTAGATTGACGATCGAACTCTCCAATTTATTTCGTGCAAATTCATGTTGTGTTCCTGTACCTATGATCGCTAGATCTTCTCCTGCCTCATCGCCAAGACCAGTTTCTACTTGAGACAGGCTATAAAAGCTTTGGATGTCAAATGTTTCTGACTCGTCACTGCCATAGACCGACCCCAGTAATTTCAAATACAAAGGATTCTTTTCTCGTTCTGGAATATAAGTTAAAGATAGACCACCCATTCCATTTTGATAATCATCTCTCTCCTGCCCTTCAAAAACAGATGATAATCTTAGCGTAGTAAAAAAGGAACCAAATGCTGTATTTCTTTCGCTAGGAATAAAATCGAATTGGCTCTGATTATAATTGGCGATAATACCAAATTGTAAATCTCTGCTAATGTCATACGTTAAGTATGTTTGCAAGTCGACAAAATTTGGTGTGTATTGCCCTTCTGTATCCAAGGTACCCAACAAGTATCGATTGGTTTTATACCTTCCTCCAACGAGATATCTTAATTTCTTAAAATTGCTACTACCCAATTGTTTACTTCCTTCTAAATGACCAGATGCACCAAGCAAACTTGTGCTTATTGATCCTTTGAATTCTTCTGGTCTTTTGTACTGGACATCTAGAACAGAAGATATCTTGTCTCCATATCTGGCTTGAAATCCACCTGACGAAAATGAAATATTACTAATCAAATCTGGATTTGGAAAAGACAATCCTTCTTGTTGACTGTTGCGAATGAGCTGTGGCCTGAAAATTTCAAAGTCGTTGACATAAACCAAATTTTCATCATAGTTACCACCTCTGACATTATACTGCGAACTCAATTCGCCACCAGTACCTCCTGATGTACCCAAGGCGATACTCGGTAAAATACTTTCGAAGTTACCCGTCGTCGAAGGGATTAATTTTAATTCTTCCACCGACTCTCTGACCATTTCCGTTTGTGAAAGTCTGCTCTCTTCTACGATGACTTCGACATTTGACTTTGAAGCACTCAGTATCAAATCAACTGTCTTCCTTTGCCCATCTGCTAATGCTTCTACTGCTAGACGTTGTTCTGCAAAACCTATTCTGGAAAAAACCAAGGTCATTGCTTGACCTGATGGCACTTGTAATCGATAAGTCCCGTTCGCATCAGATTCAGTGGCATTACTCGAACCATCAATGTATATAGTGACAAATTCGATTGGTTGATTGTTTGTTTCGCCGATAACGGTGCCTTGGAGTACGCTCTGCGATTTGACGAAAGTCGAACTCAACAGGAAAATCGCACTAAGCATCAATAGTCTATTCATCCGTTTAACAAAACGTTCTAACATTATATATAAGTGTTTAATTCGATGCTTTTCAATCGCTTGATTGTGTCCTTTGGATCATCAGATTTAAATACGCTACTTCCTGCTACTAATATATCCGCGCCCGCGCCCAAGATGGATTCCGCATTTTGCAGACCGACACCACCATCAATTTCTATCTTGACATTCAGATTTCGGACAATGATTCTCTCTTTGAGTGTCTTAATTTTACTTAGCGTTTGATAGATGAATTTCTGACCACCAAAGCCAGGATTCACAGACATGATGATAACCTGATCCAAGTCCTCTAAGACATCCTCTAATAAAGTGACAGATGTATGTGGATTGATGGCAACACCTGCTTTCATACCAAGACTTCTAATGGCTTGTAAGGTTCGATGCAGATGATCACATGCTTCATAATGGACACTTAAGATATCAGCACCTGATTCTTTAAATGACTCCAAGTACTGATCTGGATTGTCAATCATCAAATGAACATCCAATGGCTTTTTTGCAACAGACTTGACTTGCTTCACTATCGGTTGCCCGAATGATATGTTTGGCACAAATGAGCCATCCATTACATCCACATGGATATAATCAGCCTCACTCTCATTGATCAGTTGAATGTCCTTACGCAGTTCCAAAAAATTGGAAGCCAATATAGAAGGAGCGATATAGTGCATATTAAATACGTTAGATGCACAAATGTACGCATTGACCATCTACATTTCTATTCACCATTCGATTAATCCAATGGGATGTAATTGAATAGACGAACCATTAAAAATAATTTGTCATGTTTTTTACAAAAAATCACGACAAATTTATTCAATCGTCGCCGCCGTTTTTAGAGAGAAACATGACAATACGAATATAAAAAATGATTAGTTTCTAATGGTCATTTCGCAAATGTCTGACTCACCATCTGTTCCTCGCTAATATCCGACATGCCATTAAGTGCCAGATAGACTCGCGCTGTAGTAAACACATCTTGCTCACAATACTTTGCTATTTTGACTAAATCACCTTGTTCATAGTACACATCTCGCACTTGACTCCCATTCATTTCGTTCTTAGGCGAAGGAAGATGAAGTGCACTAGCAATGAGATCTAAAGAGGTATAATTTTTATAATCACCAAATTTCCACAACTGAAGGGTATCTATAAACTGAGTTGTTTGCCAGGGTTTAGCTCCTGCGACATCAATCAACTTAGGTAATGGCAATCTGTTGATCAATAAGCGTCTACACAGAAATGGGACATCGAATTCCTTAATGTTGTGTCCACACAGATGATCTTGTTCTGGCTTATTGTAATGTGTATGGAGGACATTAGAAATGGAGTGTAACACTTCTGATTCATTATCACTGTAAAAGGATTTTACCTTTAGATAGCTAATGGCATTTTCTTTAAGTACAAAGTATCCGAGCGAAATGCACACAACTTTAGAAAATTCAGCATAAATTCCTGCCTTTTCACAGAATGACTGGGCGATTGACTCAGAATCATCGTCGTAGTTTTTCTTATACCAAGATGAATTTGAAGCCTTTTTACGCCACAATTGTTGTTTATTGGTATCAATATCTTCAAAATTAGCTGATTCTGGGACAGTTTCGATGTCTATAAACAGAATACGGCTTAGGTCTGTGAATTGTAAAGTCATTTTTCCTAAAATTTAAGGTTTACCCTAAGTTGTCTTGTTAATAATAACAAGAAATTTGTAATGAACAAAGGAATCAAACGTAGATTCGTTAAGTTTACTTATTATATATAATTATATTCCTTAATAACTAATCCATTAAATACTTCTATTATGAGTTATAATGAAAAGAAATCGAGCAGTACCAGCTTACTCCTTATCTTAGGAATCCTTGCCTTTATGGGACTTAGTGGTTACTTATGGTATACCAATAACAATTTGAAGACTGAGTTGAATGCTAAGAATAGTCAGTTCTCAGAATTACAAGGTGTACACAACGAACTAGATACTCAGTATCAAGCAGCTTTAGAGAGCATTGAAAGTCTGAGAGACGATTCAAAAGAATTGAATGAGCTTATTAATTCCCAAAAAGCAGAATTGGCAGATCAGAAAAAGAAAATTAATAACCTGATTTGGAATAAAAATGAGCTAGGTAAAGCTAGAGACGAAATTGCGACTTTCCAAGGCCTTACTGCTGGTTATTTGAATGAGATAAATGGTTTGAAATCTCAGATCGCCACTCTCCAAACAAATAACGTCAAGTTGACAGAGGAAAAAGATGTCTTGATGGTAAATCTTGACGAGCAAAAGATAAAAACGGCAGAAGTTGAAGAAGCTAAAGAGCAGTTAGTGAAAAACGTATCGAAAAAAGAAAGTGAGATATTAGACTTAGCTAATACAGTTGATATCGCATCAGCCATTAAGATCAATTGGTTACAAGTGACTGGTCACCAAATGAAAGACGATGGTACATTAAAAAGTAAGAAGAAAGCTAAAGATATTGATGTCTTAAGAATTTGCTACAAGACTGAAACGAATGTCACGGCACCTGCTGGTGAAGAGACGTTTAATGTTAGATTCATCGATCCTCAAGGGCAAACAATAGCTATCGCAGAGAATGGTTCTGGTGTATTGACTAACAAATTGACAGATCAACAAGTAAAGTATACGACTTCTAGTAGCTTAGACTATCAAAATACTGATGCTGAAAATTGTGTAGACTGGCAATCAGACTACCCATTCGTAAAAGGAGTCTATGGTGTAGAAATCTACAATAAAGACTACTTGACAGGTAAGGGTGATTTCAAATTGAAATAATTTAGAAATAAATAAAGTTTTATGGGCACGGTTTTTAACTAAACCGTGCTTTCTTTGTTATATGCCAGTACATTGTTTTTTATGAGTCCGAAAAAGAATCCCATAGACAAGGATAAGATTGCAGAAAACCCAGGATTATTGCCCTATGCTCACCATATGGGCAGTGCCATTATAAAGCCTATAGACAAAGGCAGAACCAAAGGATTGGCAATGGATGCCATGTACGAACAAACAGAAGGTCAATTGCTACAAATCAAAGAACAAGTAGAATTACTGGTGCGTCAAGCTCAGGCAATTCACGATCGTATTGACATCTCAGAAAAGATATATAAGGCTGATTGTGGATTTAAACCAGTTCCAAATAAAGAATATTATCTCTACGATAAAGGAGAAGACTTTTGGATTGTCAGTATGGTCGGCCCAACTGAATGGGGCAAATCAAAGCCTTATGAATATTTAGCAACGGTCACCTTGCTTTCTGATTCAACATGGAAGGTAATAGAATCTGTCAAAGAAGAACTTAATATTGATTTCGAATTATGATTGGATGGCATTTTTCCAAATTCACACCGCGGCCTGACGAGTCACCTTTTGAACGTCTGTTGCGCTTATTTCAAGAGTTACTCATACATACCTCAGGTGAAGTCAGTGAAGCACTGTCTTGGTTAACTGAATTGGATAAACATCACAACCTTACGGATAATAATTACGGTATCGCTGATTTTATTCAGGACTTGATTGATAAAGGTCTTATATCTCAAGGTCATGGCCAAGGCGATCCAACTTACAATCCGACAGCAAAAATGGAGATCGCTTTAAGACAAAAAGCACTTGATGATATTTTTGATCAGTTGGCCAAATCGAAACGAGGCAATCACATCACTTCAAAAAGTGGTCAAGGAGATGAACATACCTCAGAGATTCGTCCGTATAACTATGGCGATTCTCTTGACAAAATTGCGATTTCAGATTCGCTAAAGAATGCACAGATCAATCATGGCATTGACGAGTTCATGTTGACTGAAAATGATCTGCAAGTTCATGAGACGTTTTTCAAAACTCAGACGAGTACAGTCTTAATGATTGACATTTCGCACTCGATGATTTTATATGGCGAGGATCGAATCACACCTGCGAAAAAAGTAGCCATGGCTCTCGCAGAATTAATCAAAACCAGATATCCTAAAGACACCTTGGACATCATTGTCTTTGGCAACGATGCATGGCAGATTGAAATTAAAGATCTACCCTACTTACAAGTTGGACCCTATCACACGAATACCGTTGCTGGTGTAGAACTAGCGATGGACATCCTGAGAAAGCGAAAGAATCCGAATAAACAGATCATGATGATTACTGATGGGAAGCCAACGTGTATTAAGAAAGGAAAGGGTTATTATAAAAATGCATTTGGTATTGATAAGAAGATCTTGAATCGGACATTAGGTTTAGCTGTGAAGTGTAGAAAGCTACAGATTCCGATTACAACATTTATGATCGCAAGAGATCCATATTTGGTTCAGTTTGTTGATCAATTTACAAAGGCGAATAATGGAAAAGCATTTTATAGTTCGCTACAAGGACTTGGCGAATTTATATTCATGGATTACAATCAAAATAAACGCAAAAGAAAAAGATAAGCGCAATAGAATATTGACATGATAGAGAAAAAGATAAAGCAAATACAAACATTAGGAGACCTCAAAAAGAGCGGTTGGGAGTCCTTAAGTATCAAAGAAGAAATTAGAAAAAATCTTATTGAGAATCTCAAAGAAAAGAAAAATAGTTTCGAAGGGATCATCGGCTTTGAAGATACAGTTGTTCCTGATATAGAAAGAGCCCTCCTTTCCAAACACAACATCCTTTTATTGGGATTAAGAGGTCAGGCGAAGACGCGGATAGCAAGAAAGATGACAGAGTTGTTGGACGACTACATGCCTTATGTCACAGGTTCTGAAATTAATGACGACCCTTACAAACCCCTATCCAGATTTGCAATTGAGATAATAGAAAAAGAAGGAGATAAGACACCAATCAGTTGGATTCATAAGAGTGATCGATTTGTTGAGAAATTAGCAACTCCAGATGTAAGTGTCGCTGATCTGATTGGTGATGTTGACCCGATCAAAGCAGCCAATCTAAAACTGCCATATTCTGACCAGCGGGTCATTCATTTTGGATTGGTACCGAGGTCACATCGGTCTATATTTGTTATTAATGAGTTGCCTGATTTACAGCCCAGAATTCAAGTGTCGCTTTTCAACATTCTTCAAGAAGGAGATCTGCAGATCCGTGGTTTCAAATTTCGCTTGCCTTTAGATATCCAATTTGTCTTCACGGCCAACCCAGAAGATTACACCAATAGAGGAAGTATTGTCACTCCACTGAAAGATAGAATCGAGAGTCAGATCTTGACGCACTATCCAAAAGATATTGCAACAGCAAGAGCCATTACAGAACAAGAAGCGCTCATTGATGATAAGAATGCAATGATCCATATTCCAGATCCCGCCTTTGATTTATTAGAATCTATCTCATTCAAAGCGAGAGTAAGTGAATATGTTGATGAGAATAGTGGTGTATCAGCACGATTAAGTATTTCTGCTTTAGAAAACTTAGTGAGTACTGCGGAGCGTAGAACATTGCTAGCATGGGACAAGAAAAGCTGTGTTAGACTAACAGATTTTTGGGGCATCATCCCATCTATGACAGGTAAAGTAGAACTCGTTTATGAAGGTGAGCAAGAAGGTCCATACAGTGTCGCTCTTCATTTGATTGGAGCCGCTATGAAAGATTTATTTCTCACTTTATTCCCGCATCCAGAAAATAAAGAGCAGAAAACTAAAGATCCTTACGGTACAATCAACGCCTTTTTCTCAGGTGGAAATTCGATAGACATAGAAAATGATTTTTCAGATAAAGCCTACTTGAAAGAATTAAATAAAGTTGCAGGCCTATCAAAATTTGTCGACGATTCTGGAGTGGCAGACAACAAAGCAGAAAAAGGATTTTTCATGGAATTAGTCCTACATGGTTTATCTGAATTTGAGTTGATAAATAAATCAATCATAGACACTCAAGTCCATTACGAAGATCCTCTGGCTAATATGTTTGGAGATTTTAATACTGGTGATAATTAGGTTAGGTCGCTCGCAAGCTCACTTTGGGACGTTCGCAAGCTCGCTTTGGGACGCTCGTGAACTCGCTTTTGGGACGTTCGCAAGCTCACTCTATGTTAACTATCAAATCCCAATGATGCAGTCGTCCTAACGACGAAGCCGTCCACTCAACACCTAACACTCAACACCGCCGCAGGCATAAACCGTCCCAAAGGCGAAGCCGTCCACTCAACGCTCATCACCTAGCACTCAACACCACCACAGGCACACCTTCCTATTTACTGTTAAAGAATATACATCCTAACCACGCATCCTATATATTTGCAAATCATAATTAAGATTAAATGAAATTGCTCCGCTACGGCAATAGAGGTAAAGAAAAGCCGGGAATAGAATTTGAAGACATCCGATTTGATTGTTCTAAATTTTTCAAAGATTGGGATCAAGAATTCTTTGAAAATGATGGCATTAAAAAACTAGAACGCATCGTTAATTCTGAAACACTAAACCAAGTCAGAGATACTGAACGCTGGGGTGCTCCAATAGGCAGGCCAGGTATGGTCATCTGCGTTGGGCTTAACTACAAAGACCACGCTAAAGAAGCTGGCCTTGACCTGCCATCTGAGCCTATCATCTTTATGAAGGCAAGCAATACAGTATCAGGTCCTTTTGATCCTATCTATATTCCTCCTGGAGCTCAAAAGATTGATTGGGAAATAGAGTTAGGTATTGTTTTGGGCAAAAATGTATTTAACCTACAAAGCGAAGATGAAGCAGAAGAAGCCATTGCTGGATATACGGTAGTCAATGATCTCTCAGAAAGAAAATATCAGTTAGAACATGGAGGACAATGGGTAAAAGGTAAAAGTTGTCCCGGTTTTTGTCCTGTAGGTCCATACTTAGTGACTAAAGATGAAATTGAGAATGTGAACTCCTTGGAGATGAAACTCAGTATTGGCGAAGAACTGATGCAAGACAGCAATACCAGTAAAATGGTGTTCTCCCCTGCTTACATCGTAAAATACATATCTCAGTTCATGGCCTTAGAGGCTGGAGATTTGATCAATACTGGAACACCAGCGGGAGTCGGCATGGGTATGAAGCCACCTCGATATCTGCAAAAAGGCGAAACAATGAGTCTAGAAATAGAGCATTTGGGCCAGCAAGAACAGTATTTAAGGGAAACACCTGTACTAAAATGATGGTTGTAGTCGATTTGTAGTCTAAATTCCAGCTTTTAGTAGTGCAATTGTAATAATCTTACTCTTGCAGAATGTCTTATAAATATGTAATTTTGATATATGGAGATGTGCATGCCCAGCAACATCAATTTAACATGAAACCTTTAGAAAATTCTGCTGCAAAAATTTCTGATTTGCTTCGGCGTCTTGAAGACTTAAGAAAAGACAACAAGGTATGTTTACTTAATTCTAAAGAGATAATTGAGAAAACTAAGAATCTCGTTTTGAGAAATTCTAAGTTACTCTAGTGTTAACGTTTATTCAACATCAATTCACTTATTCAACTTCATTTTCTCTATCAACATAAATACCAATCAGCCAATCTATTTCTGACTTTGTTATTGCCAGATTAAACATACTATTTACCAAAGCGAAAGCATTACTAATATACTGCGATTGCACGGCTCGATAATCGACAGAGTTAATCTGCGCAAGCTTAAAGCGTTCTTCAGCCATTTCTAAACTTCTTCTAGTAACTGCCAGCCGTTCAGATGAGATTGTCAACAACTCTTTTTCATTATTGTATTGAAGAATGAGTGTCGCTAATTGATTTTTCAGTTGTACAGTTGCATCCAGGATATCCAAGTCAGATATCCCCTCTTGTATTTTGGCATTTTCAATATCTGCTCTACTGACACCACCATCAATTAAATTCCAATTAAAGTTAGCTCCTACACCCACATTTAATCGATTACTAAAAATCCCATCAGTTGTTATTCCACGTGTCGCGTCTCCTTCTAAAAATTGAAAATAATTTTCTGCAAATCCGACAGATGCAGTTAATGTCAACACAGGTTTACGCATCGATTCTGTTAATCTGCGATTAAGCATTTGTAAATCAGAAGCTAAGTATAGCGTACGTAATGTGGGGCTATCTTCTATCAACATTTCTTCTAAGGCAACCTCATCCAACTCTTGAAGAGCCACTTGTAACCGTTCTGGAAATTCATATTCCATATCAAATGGAAGCGTCAACAATGTATTCAAATTCTTCTTTGATACCACTACCAATTGAGCCTGTGTAATATAATTCGTTGAATCAGATAGCACAGCATCTTCAAACTGTATCAAATTAAAACTATTACTAGAACCGTATTCTTTTCTAACTTCTTCATATGCAAGTCTCTCCTTAGATAGCGACAGGGTTTCTTCCAACACCAGTTGACGTTCTTGTTGGAATAAGACATCATAATATGTTTGTATGATGTCCCTGATTAATGTTTGAGAATCAACGCTTTT
>Ga0114957_1002548_pt1 | contig 17325 bp, 22 predicted proteins | sample BantaG_FD_87175 | JGI IMG/M metagenome (GOLD analysis project Ga0114957, IMG submission 87175) | Marine algal microbial communities from Bantry Bay, Ireland - BantryBay_4 metaG | ecosystem: Host-associated > Algae > Red algae > Unclassified | place: Bantry Bay, Ireland | collected 2014-11-21 | reverse complement strand
GTGTATCTGATTACGGATAAATCGCTTAACTAAGATCCGGATGCGGATATCTGCCTCCGACACCGGATTATTACGTAGATTATATCCGTATCTGAGTACGATTATCGTATCCGATTAAATTCCTACAAGTCCGCCCGGCCGCACAATTAAGGCCAGAAAAAGACGCCATTCAGGCACTTGTTGAGTGCTAAATGGACGTCAAGTACGACTTGATATTCACATTTCATGTGTGCGCCCCAACGGGCGCGGTCCAGGCAGTTCCCCGCCGTTTTTGTAAACGGTCGTCAGATGGACCGTTCTGAAACTCGTGTCACACTTTGCTGATATCGCAAGCGGGCCGAGTCGCGTGCTTGAACGGTTTCTTCCGGGTCGGGCGGGACAGCCACTTGTCGCTGCAACATGCTTGCACATGAATCTCCCGATGGTCGGACTGGGAAAAGAGAGGTGGACGGCGTTGTACCGGAATTCTGTCGGCCCAAGAAGTTTAATGTATCCCTGTATTCTGCCTGTTATACCTTGAATACGGACCTGATATAATCTTGCAATTCTTGTCGGACAGGATGGATATATCGTCTTCTCTCTTTCTCATAATACATTTAGATTATGCGTCCCCGGCGCGTATCCAAAGTGGATACGGATATAATGCATGGATACATTCCTCAGGAATATATCCATGACAACCCCTGCTACACACTCTTTGAGGAGGAGACTGTCCTTCAGTCGGCAGGTGGTGGAAGCGATACCTGCTGGACCCAAGGAGGTTGTCGATAGGGATTCCTGCTTCGGGCGGCAGCGCACCTCAATTCACGAGCTGCGCCTGCTCCCGACAGATGATGTGCATGCGGTGCGCCATCCGCGACGACTCAAAAAAGGGTGGTCATCCGTGAGTAAACGATCCCGCTGTCATCAGACGCGAGCATTTAGTTATGTCAGTTAACCAACAACGTGAGGTTCGTATATTTCTCTGACAGGACACGGTAGCGCATGAATAAAGTGAGATACAGCGCACGCAGCGCGGCCCTCACGTAGATGACCATGCTCAGAAGCTCTCCGGATGATATCTCGCCGCGCTGCCGCGCCTCCTTGATGTCGAGAACGCAATTGCCGGCCTCCTGCACCAAGAGATGCCGTTATCGACTGAAAAAGCATTGCCAACGACGCGGGACGATACCGACTCGAACGTCTTTGACCAGTCTGAGTCGTATTGCACCCAAGATGGGCGGGGGAAGGCGCCCTTGAAGTCGTTGGGGCGGGACGGCAGCGCTTGGAATCCCAAAATGGGCGTCAAGCGGCCGACGGCGCGCTCCTCGATCTCTTGTTAGAAGCAGGACGGCGGCGTAACCCACGCGAGGTGGCGAAGAGTAGCTCCCGCCTTGGTGGCCCCCAATACGGTAGCGGAGAAGTTGTTGATATTCTCTCAACGGCACGTTGTCGCCGTCGTCGGCGTCAAAGTTCACTTCCTCTTCGTCTTCGTCGTCGGCCGCTCAGGCCGAACGAGCGCCGCGGGGTCGGCTACTTCGGGGGGGGCCACCGCGGGCATCACCACCACCGCCAGTGGCCGGACCGACAGAACGAAGAGCGGAGAAAAGGGGGCCAGGGGACGGTAGGAGGGCGGGGTATGGCCCGCCGCCAAGCCGCCGCGGCCGGCACCGCAAGGCCCCACATCGTCTTCTGCACGGTGCAAGACGCCGGGCAAGTCTTTCAACGCACTCCGCAGCAGCCCCAAATCTAGTACCTTGTCAGAAGTGGTCACCACGGCATCACGCAACGCAAAAGGCACACAAGCGACAGCTCTTTCGCAGCCGTCCTCTGCCACCGCACATCGGCTTCCTTCGCAGTCTTGCTGCGCCATCCACCTTTCTCTCTTTCCTGTATCCCTCCTTTTGCGCCGCCTGTCACCCCCTCACGCATCTTCGATGTGCAACTCTCGTGCCGAAACGAGATGGCAATCTCTCCTGGTAGTCGAAGATCTTGACTATTGAGACAGTGCGACTGCGGCTTCGACAAGAACCGTCATCCTTACTTCCACGTCGCCCTGGTCGGGATTTCGCTGCTCGGCAGCATGAAGGAGGAAAGCTACGACAGATTCGTCGGCCTCTTTTTTTGATTGACCCGCGATGCTCTCTGTGCCGCCTTTCGACGAGAACGCTCAACTGCAGCAGGCACTGGTGCTCTCACTCAGACTACAGGAAGCTCAGGGCCATGCTCTTGGGCCCGCATACTTGGTGCAGTGGTACGGTCTACCTGGTACCGTTGACCCCGGCGCGGTCCTGGGACGGCACAAGAGCGCCGAAGCTTCCTTACACTGAAGGTCTGCTCTCTCCTCCTCAGCGAGGGAGGCAAATGGCCCCGCGCAATGTCTGTCACAGTGGCGGCCCTTGTTTGCAAATGTGCCTCCCCAGCTCGTAGAAACCCCTGCGCACAGGCTTCCTGGCGCCAACGTCTCCTTCGAAGACGCGTGACGCTCACTCTTGTGCTGTCTCGCCATCTCACGCGTCCTTCTGGGCACCGTACCCTTCTGAAGCGAGAGCACAAACTGCACAGGCGTTCATCCCGAGCGCTACGCGCGATCCGCTGACCATACAGCGTGCTCCTGCGGGGTCTCGTGAAATAGGCGGTCGCGGCCTGCTGTTTTAAATGAGAAGCCTTGCTTCTGCTCTGGAATTCTCAATAGCATCGTAGTCATCCTTCTTGATAAGCTCAAGCGACCAGGTCGTGGCGCTCTCGAACAGTTGCCGCTGGCGGTGGCGCTGTCGCCGCCTCGCATGCGAGAGCCCACTCAGGTGCATCAGAGAGTCCCTGTGTCGTCGGGAGCGCTGTGTGTTGATCAGGCGCTCTTGGGGCCTTTTTAAAGCCCGCAGTCTCACATACCATGGCGAATTGCGTGGCACCGCGACTGGGACTGCCTAGCGGCAAATCCATGTGTGCAGAAGCGCAATACGCTCGCAGTGCGGTATAGAATGCTCCGGCCGCCTGAGCCTCCCAAAGCCATACGGTGTATTTCTAATTTTAGGGCTTCCTCTGACTTGTGCGCACTCACCACGCACGTTATTGGGGGGGCGGCACAACCACAAACTTGGCCTTATCCACCCCGGTATCTGGTAAAGAGTCGGCTGTGACTTTGCCGGCTGGACCTAGAAGGTGGGACCTGACTCTGTGCTCGACGCAGACGACTCGCAACATGGTCTTTGACGACACGACGCGCATTCTTGCCGTGTCGTGGGTGCTGTTTGAGGGATTCACCAAGAAAGGGCTGCACGACTGCTCGCCTGCAATCGAATGACGATGCAAGGATGGGTCAGCGTCTATATCGCGTCGGGCGAGTGGTGGCCTGACCCGGTTTTGCGAAACCGGCATGCGGACAGTGTCATCTGCGACTCCCATTTTCTCCAAGCCGTCAACGCTGTCATCCTGTCGGACCCGGAGCAGCCGATAGGTGAAATAACGGATGTATTTGCTGTTCTGTCCACCCTCCCTGGCTACCGCGCCTTTTACAAGACGTCTATCGGCGCGCTAGACCGAGTCCGACGCGTTACCGGTTTTACCTACCGCCGGTTGTACCGAATGTGCAGGGAGCGCGACCAAGAACGCCGCGTGACTTTTTCGCGCGTCTTGTCAGCTATTCCTCTGCGCTGCATCGTCTCCGTTGACAAAAGGCACAAAAATGGGGCAGATATGCGGAGACGGCGCGGCAGGTGGTTGCGCGGAATGCGCTATGATTGCCTCTCTCGTGCTGAAAATATCATGCTTCGGACTTCAACAATGATGGCACTATCCTACGAAACGGGCGTCATTCACTGTATGACGACACCAAGACCCCCGGCGCAGAACTCGGATGACTGGCTGATGTTCCTCGGGGGGCTGCTGCCGACGATGAACGAGTTCGTTCCGGGGTTGCCTTGGGCTCTTCAGCCCGAAACGTGCGTCCTACTCGATGACAACGCGCCCATCCACTCGGCTGAAGCGGACGCATGGATTACGGCGGCGGGTATCTTCCCTCTGCGGCTGCCTCCCTACAGCCCGAATTTCCAACCAATCGAGGAGGTGTTCACTGAGCTTTCGAGCTTTTTAAAGACAATGCATCACGCTTTCCCGGGAAAGCCAGACGCCCTACGCCACGCTCTGAGGATTGCTGCCTTGACGGCAGAAAACATAGGCACGCAATTTGAGCATTGTCCTATGGAAGCAGTCCGAAATATGCCGGAGCTGGCTGGCCTCGGATGGGCCGTGGAGAGAGGCATTGGAGCCGTTGCCAAGTTCATGCCCCCCGCAATCCCACCCGCGTAGGCCTTATGGTAGGTAGCTCCACGAGGGTTGGTCACGAGAGCCGCTCGTGCGTGCGGCCCTGTCAGCGCGTCGGCCACACGGGTCATGGAGGCAGCTCGGGCCGCCGGGGGTAGGCTTGTTACGTCTATTCGCAGCGCCGCCTTCTTTCACAAGGCGACAGTCTCGCCCCTGGTTGCTTTCAGGGCTGCTGCACGGCGTTCCGACTCTGCCTCGCGCTCGAGATGTATGGGCTGCGTCTGCTACACACCATGGAGCGGGGCTCGAGGCGCGTCTCATTTTTTTTGACGATAGACAGCGGACCTGTTTGAGTCCATCGTAGGGTTAAGATATTCGTCAAAGACATGGTATGGGGAAGATGTCCCTCCTCAAAGCAAAGTGTACATCGATACAGCACCAGTTGCGGATGTCCAATAGCAATGATCTGCGAGTGCCGATGACAGTGCCACGAGAGTCAGTATCTGTCACCGAACGACGAAGCGAGAAAATAAAAGCTCCAGAAGACACGAGAAATAGACAACCCGTCCGCGAAATAAAAAAGAAATGCAAACGCAAACTGCCGTCTTCGGGCCAGATTTCTTAGTAGCATTATCGCATGGACAATGCTCGGCCCGAAACTCGACGAAGACGGTCGTGCTGGACACGCACTCGCGGCTCCGAGCACCGCACGTGCCGGCCATGCCCATTTAAGGGCGGACATCAGGATTGAGACACGTTGCTGCATTACAGCAGCCACGTTAGAATTTCCACAAGGTTGTATCGCATTTCCCGGGCACTCGATCCTCTCACCACTGCTACGAACGTCCGTCTTGCTCCTGCCCCACCGTCTCCACCAAACTCCCCTGATGCCAGAATTTGCACTGGTGATACCGCAGTGCGTGTTTCTTCCTGTTTCTGTCACGCAGGCGGAATTTCTGTTGCTTGCTCCCCTCCTACCATGTCGTCGTCGTCCGCCGCTGTCACCCTCTCTCCGCCGGGCGCGCAACGGTTCGTACATATGGCTCTGAACCAAGAGTGAAACAGAAGGTATTTTTACCGTCGTTTATGCAGTCTTATGGAGCTCCTCACGCTGATCAATGCTGCGTGGTTTGTTACGCGATTCTGACTCCTCCTTCGCTGTGCGTGCTGCCTCTGCAATTTCGTCATCTGTATCAAAATCTGTCTCGCTTTGCACAGTGACTCGATATCCAACACCATACACGCTTAATTCCCCCAAGTCCCCGCTTTGTACGCGTGCAGGACGTGCGTCAAACACTACCTACGCGCAAACAAGCACTCGGACATGTCGCTGGCGCGCCTCTCTGCCGGGGACTTGGACGGGTCGGCACAAGGCAACTTCCTCAAGGCGACGTCTTCCCGCCGGTGCACCAAGACGAAGGAGCCATATCCCAACGGCATAGCCAGCGGGTGGTGCCAGGACTGCTACCTCGTACACTGGCAAGTGACATCTAAGCCTCGCTTGACCTGTGCATCCCTACTTCACGCATCGATCTCCATCAGCAAGCCGCTGAAAATTGCTTTGAGTCCAGGGGTATTGCACCATCTGTGGCCTGGCAATAAGGCGGCTGAGCAGGCGAGTCTGCTTGCACGCTTTCGTGCGACTGTATGCGAGGCGTTCAAGACGCTTGCACAGCGTCGAAAGTTTGCGTCACCAAAGCCAGCTGACGCTGCGGACGCGGCTTTGCTGACAGTCGATCCGGCGCCGCAAGCCCCTGTGCCGGCCGCGCCAGCCACGTTGTCGGCGGATCAAAGCGTCGGGGGCCCCGCAGCCGGCGTTGGGGTCCACGCGGTTGGCGATGCGGCCCCTGCAAAGGGCGTCAAGCGGCTACCGAACCAGCCGCTGTGGTAGCGGATCTGGGCTTCGGGGCCCCTGCGGCGGGTGTCAGGGCCCTCGCGATGGGCGAAGGTGTCCGCGTGGCCGGGATTGGGTTCCCAGCGCAAGAGCAGGATTGTGGTTCGCCGCTAGCTGCAGGGGGGGCCGAGGACGCTGCTGGACCTCTGGTAGACGACGTTCCCGCTGCACCTACAGATTCGAGTGCCGCCCAGGGAGTCGTGGTCGACCCGCCGGTGGCGGCAACGCCCTCGCCAGATGTGGCCATTGCGGCAAAGGCGCGGTCTTACGCTTTCTTGGACTCAGCGCAGCGGCTCGCGGTAAGCGGCATCGTGGACTTGCGCCTTCGCACTGAGCGTCCGGATGAGTTGCGCGTGCGTCTGGCCAAGGGACGTGACTTGTCGTACCAGCGCACCACCGTGCCGCTCGGGGGCCCCGTCTTCCAGCGCCAGCGGAGGAGGCGCACCAACGAGGCGGAGGCTTTCATGGAGCGGCTCTACGAGACTGACGGGTCCTCGATGGAGCGTACGCTAATGGACGTAAACAGAATGGCCCGGGAAACTGGTCTCTTCTCGGTGGTTCCCGCACGCGGTCTTAGTGCGCTCCCTGTGCGGATTCAATCGCAGTTTAATGTTTCGAACAACATCAGCTATGAGACCTTCCAGCGGTTCCGGCGCCTGGTGGCCCCTGAGGTCGGGTTGGCTGGTCGTGAGATCATGCGTGCGGATTTCGCGGCTACACGTGCCGAGCCGCGCAACCAGGTGACTGCCACGCCTGTGGGTGCTACCCTGGTCAGCGTTCGGGTGGCGCTTCAAGCGACGATGGACGATCTCACCGCCAGGGACGAATTCATCGAATGCCCGGTTGCTGGTCGTCCCGGCGAGGAGGTTTTGGTCCAGTTCGGGCTTGACAAGGGCGGAACCCAGAGGACGTGTAAGGCGGTGCTCTCGTGCGCCAACCACGCTCATTCGAGCCGGCGGGACAGCACCGTACTTTTTGGCGTCTTCCCCGTGCCTAAAAGATGACTACCTGACAATGTCTACAATGACGGAGCTCTTCGCTGAGGACCTGGATGACCTGCGGACCAACGGTGTATCCGTGCGGGGCGCTACAACATCAGTGCGGCTCATCCTCACGGTCGATTACGCCTTCGAGACAGTCTTTTGGGCCACTCGGGGGCTTCCGGGTCCATGCTCTGTGTGTCATGCTGCGCACATGCGCGCCCCACGGCTACACACGTGGCACTCATTGACATCTACGGCACGCTCCAAGGTGGAAGCCGGGCCGGCAATGTGCCGCAGCCCTCTGAACACGCTGCCGACATGGCGCTGAAGTACGCGACCGGAAGCAACGCGACGCTTCCAACGCCGCTGAAGCTGACGAGCCACCGATCCATCACCAAGCGGCCGCACATCGTTTGGGACCCGGCAGACAGTGCTCCTATGCCCCTCCACATCAACCTAGGGGTCACGGGCTGTTTGATCTGCTTGGGCGTGGAAGTGGTTGTGGCTGATCGAGGGCCCACAGAAGCGGCTGCTTACGCGGCGGCTATCGCGAGGACGCTTCGCGACGACGTGAGGGTGCCACCGGCACCCTTTTGGGGAGGCTCCTTCGCCGGGAAGCAGTGCCACAAGATTGGGGCGCGTCTGTCGGCGTTGTGCGTCCGATTGGACACCTTCCTCTCTCCTGCAAGGGCCGCGGCCTATCGCCGAGCGTGCCGCCTGTGGGCCGACTTGATGCCCGTTCTCAATCGGGCGTCGCCCATTAATGCCTCCGAGCGGACCAACTTTCGTCAGCGGGCAGCAGCGTTTGTTGAAGGACTTCTTTCGGGCTTTGAGTGGGTTTCGATCACTCCCAAGCTCCACGCCCTGGCGTGCCATGCGGCCGACTTCCTGGACGAGTTCCGATCGCTGGGCCTGTTCGCGGAACAAGGCCTGGAAGCGTGGCATGGCTATGTCAACCAAAACGCCGCGGTTTTCGCAGCACCTACCTTTCTGAGCAGCTGTGTGCGGCTCGTGGAGCGGGCGGCGATTGGTCGGGCGTCTGGCTCGGAGGCGTTCCACCGCGGCAAGCGTCGGGCCATTGCCAGCTCTGGAGCCCGGAGCGCCAAGCGCGCTTGTGACCTGCGCACCAACAGAGGCCGCGAGGCGGCAGGTGTGAGCAGCGAGAAGTCGGCTGCTTTCGAGGCCCGTTCCGCGGAGGACGGCGATAAGTGAGCTACAAACATGCACGCCGTGGCTGTTCTTAAGATTGCTAAATACAACAAGAAGTCCCCACAGGTGTTAACTTCTGGACCACCCCCGTCGGAGGACTCTGAGAACGACGCCCTCCTGGTCGAGGCCCAAGCCATGTGCGGTGCAGCTTTGTTCGACAACGGGCATTGATGTATCGTTTTCTACGTTGTGGTGGGGTACGGCGTGATGTAGGCAGATAGAAGTTTTGCTTTCTTTCTGACAGGGCGAGGGACTTTCAGGGGGAGAAAAATCTGTCTCTGTGGTACACAGTGCGCCCCAGTGAGCCCGCCCACTCCTTGTCAGGTAATTGCCACGGGCACCGGGGAGCGCATGGGTTGTGATCAGACACTCGTATTCTGCCGCCACTACTTGACTTGCCAGACAGGCCGCATGTTTTGGCACTATGCCCCTGGCCGACTTTTTCCCGGACAAGAACATGTGGTGATGCGGTGATTCAGCGCAATCGTACTCGCTGGACCGCCAGCGCGAAGTCGTCTCGGGCATGTGATTGGCTGCATCTGCCGACTTTCTTTGTCTGAATGAGGCGGACGCTGCAAGAAACCGGGAACATTGAGGCTCCCACAAGATGCGATATGGTCAACTCAGGTGGGACGCTGAGACACGAGAGCTAAATGTTAGACCCGACGAACAATACGCATGACACGTACTCCAAACCAGTTCAACACGTTGGAAACTGCTTACATTAGTCTATGTAGCCAATAGATGAGCCGGAATCCTGATGTCCGCATCTGACCCGTCTTAACTGTGCGTGCGGCGTTGTGCTTATCGTGCGAAAATCGCTTGCGGTACCCGCAAATCGAGCACGTCGGACCCGAACGGGCCTTCCCCTCCTTCCCACTCGATCCATCGTCAGCCGGAGCACCTCCGCCCAGCTGCGGAGCCCCCTCAGACCCAATTGAGGACAGCAATGTGGAGCACCCAGAAGCCGCCGCATCGGTTTTCTTGACGGGGCTTGCGCGAGCCGGTGTCACGGCATCGTCAGTCGCCATCGGGCACGTTGGTACGGACCATTTTCGGGTGTGGAACCACGAAGCTGGTGCGAATCCGCTGGGAGCGGCAGGGAAAGAGGACGTCGCGACGACGTCGGTGCCTACCGGACGGAACTCGGACGTCACTGAAGCACATATTTTGAACTTCGACCGTCAGGGACACCTATCGCAGCTGGATCGTACTGCTTTTGAGTCATTGCCCGCACAATGCGCCACGAGAGGCGGCACGGCGCAAATTTCAGTTTGAGCAGGCCGTTCACGTGAAGATATGGATCGCGCGTCGAGCACACGCCTCTGTTCAGAACGCCACTGAGGCGGAAGGGGCGAACGTACGCAGTCCCGAACCTCCTGGATGCCATTTCAGCCGGCACGGTGGCCAAATTGCGCTTGGAACGAGCGTGGGGGGGGCGGAGACGTGTAGTTGCTCTGATAGCAGCCATTGAGCCAGGCGCGCACCTCCGAGAGGCTGCGCTTCGCCGAATGATCTCCCAAATGGCCGCAACAAACGTCCAACACCACACAACCTGTAAAATTTTGGCGACAGCGCGGTGTGCGACAGCCGCGGCCACTGCACAGCGTTTTGTCCCGATTCCTTTAAACTGAGAACTGCCAGACTCGAACACGCCCACCGACGGTTCGCAGAACTGTCGCACTTTGATCATGCGATCAAATTATGCCCACTTTTTGTTGATCTTGGAGACCGAGCCGGCAGTGGAGTTCAGAAGTGCTCAAAGACCATCTGCACCGATATTCAGTGGGAATCATCCTCACACCAGCACCTTCAGATTCGGCAATTGTCCGGCGAAGTTGGTGCCACATGCTCATGAAGGATCATTCCGATCCGCTGGTTCTGATCGTTCTGCGTATCGTGCTGAAAACTTTCCTGAAGTGATAGTAAGATCATTCTGGAGATCGTGCTCACGACTGTCCTGGCGTCGGCGTACAATCATTTTGGGGATCGTCGTCATAGATTTATTGAACGTGTGCGCAAGATGGATCTAGATTCGTGCCTCAAGGACTCGACCGTAGATGATAGCCTGGACTGCTTCGAGTGACGTCGTGAGAAGGTCTGCCGAAGCCGATCAGAGAGCAATACCTGCCCATGGAGCGGCGTTCCTGGGCCACTAAGCGTGTGCAGAGGGACACTCAATGTGACTTGGTAGTCGTGCGACCGACACGCTGTTTCCCGGCGCAGAGGGGATGGGAACTTGGTAAACATTCGTCTGCTTTCACATCGAGAGTACCGTAAAGTCCCGGACGCACCCGGTCCCGATTTATTAATGATTTTGGTCTGCTTCATGCGCAGTAAATTGGTTCTCAGCTCAGTGGCAATCTTGTCCTCTATCGTCCTAACACAGCACGTCCCGAACTTGCAATGCCCCGGTTCATTACATGTCAGGAGCACCCACACCAGATTACACAAGCTCATGAGTGATATGTCAAATTCCACGATGAGCATGGGTCTGAACGGATGGAGTGTCACAGGGTTTTTGTTCACGCTGTTGACGGAATAGGCAGACAATTTGTTTGGGGAGGAGGCAGTCAGACTATCAGTTGAACAAGTCCTCAAATTCGTTTCCCTGGCCTTTAGGACAGGGTGCTCTCAAAGTGTAGTGATGCACACATATACTTAGAAAAGGAGACTTGATCTCCGTTCCAGAGGTGGCAGTCTGCATTCGCATCCTCAGGGATCTGAGGGCGTGTCAGCGTTGGAAGGGTCGCGATGACGCTAAAAAGCGAATAGAGTTTCGTGGCTGAGAAGGACTCTCCTGCCACAAGGGTCACAGGGCCCGGAAGGCGTCTGCCCTTCTTTCCCCCCCCACGGCCCTGAGTTGCGCGCGGCGACCGCGCGCAACGCCTTCCGGGGTTCGACGCGCCCACGATGACCCGCGGGAAATCGTGCCTGCGCGCCGTTTTCTGCTGCGGCAGCGCGTCGGCGGTTGCTGACGCCACCTAGCGGTGCGGTTGGAGGCGCCCCATCGCGCGGCGATCAGTCCCACTCGCCCGCCCGTGCGCCATGTCGGCCGCCCTGCCCGCCGTGCGCAAGTGCGCTGCGCGGCGGAGTGACGGCCCCTCCTGTGGGCGTCGCGCGACGCCGGCGGGCCGCCGTCGCTGCGGTGGCGGCGGCGGCACACCTTTCTCCGCCACACATTCTCCCCACCACGGCAGCGTGGCTGTACGTGCCCCCGTTCGCGCTCGCGGCTGTGGAGCCGGCCGGCGTGCCCGGTGTCGATGCGTCGCCGAGCGCGCCACTGCCCTGAAGGCCAGGGTATTGCATATACGTGCCTGGAATTGCAATAACAGTCCCCGAGATGATCTGAGGGTCAGGATGACACTGCTTCTGGAACGATCCCAGAATCAGTTCCGAAGATGATCCGTTGAACGAGTCCAGAAACTGTAGTGATGATCTGCCGAGCCACAGAGGTCACTCGAGAATCAGGCAATCTGAAATGTAGGACTTTCGCTTATCCACGGAATTGTTGTGCACATGATCCTGCGGATGATGCTGAGGCCATCTCAGGCCTTGTCCAGACAGCGCGTGCATGGCGTGCACAGACGAGTGCTTGCCACTCGGAACGCACAGCTGCAATCACACGCGAATCACGCGGACCATACAGCCGTTCTCTCAAAAAGCTCGCACGCCAACTGTTGCACCACTCTGACAAATCGGCCTTCACGGGGTCGCAGAGGCAGATTTGTCAGAGTGGTGCAGCAGTTGGCGTGCGAGGTTTTTGAGAGAACGGCTGTATTCGTCGTTCACAGACCGATCGGATGCTATGGCACACGAAGGAGTTACGAGCAAAATGTGCCATTTCGTCCCTGTTCGGCCGAGCACGTTCACGTGTGCGAGATTTCTTTTTATATCCCGCGCACGTGAACGTGTTCGAAAGTCAACTTGAGCCTCTAGTTGCGATCGTTTCCGCACTTCTGATTGGTCGAAGTGCTGCCTTCCCAATTGTGAGTTTCTGCCTATGCGAGCGTGATCTCATCTACTCGTTTTGGCAGCCGATTTTTCAGCACGTCGCGTTCACGCATGCCGTGTTGCCGTGAAGACAGCAGTGCTCGTTTCACGCCTGTTTCACGAAATTGTGTTGCAGTTCATGCCCAATCACGTGCACGACGGCCCGCCGTATGGACAAGGCCTCACAGGCGCGTTCCATGGCTATCTTAAAACATTCTTTCGCGTGTACTCGTTATAGATTTACTAGCCGGCAAACTTAGATCCATCTCGGCGATGAAATACCGACCCGCAGTGTGCCGGCGTGTCCAGCCGGAACGCAGATGACGACGATCGGAGTCATCCGTGGATCTGGGCTGCCAGTCCCTTCGAAAACCTCGTCGATAATCGATTCACAAATTCATTCGCAAGCGACCCTGAACGCGACCGCGGAACACGCTCATCAAACTGAGGGCAATCATCCTGTGGTATTGCTGATCCCCGAACTTTGTCCTGGGGGACAGAGACAGAGACTAGCTCTGAATAAGAGCACTCGATGTGTTTGAAACGACAGTAAGAAGGCATCGAAGCCAACACAAAGCTTGCATTCGGTACCAGGACCTTGCATCTAGTAGAATGCACTGTTTGTTGCCGCTTGCAGAGAGAAGGAAGCCAGAGCCGACGACACAGCATAGAATTGAAGTCGAATTGGCTGTTCGAAAGGCCACGATCGTACTATTGGTTGAGAGTTGCCGCCAGTAATCTTTCAAGCCAATCAACGTGTCTTGCAGGAGTTACGCAGAGCCATTGCGACCAACAATGAGATAAGATGAGATTTCTGGGCCGCTTGCTTGGGCCTGAAGACGGCATAGAGAGGGTTCTGGGCCAGACCTGTGATTTCTCATGAGATCAACAAATTTCTGCAGATTTCTTGAGAACCTGATGTGCGTTTCCAGTGCGCAGAGCTGCATGAGGACTATGTGTAAGGAACTCACACGATTCCTAGCCTTTCCATTGGCCCACGTACGCTGTTGAATGATGGAAACCACTCTGCAACAGCCTTTTTTTGGAGGTCAGCAATAACATGTCGGTGTCACTGTTGGTTTCGGCCGACTGACGGATTTTTTGTGGAACGACTGTATGTGTAGTATCGTGCTTTTCACAAAAACTGGATCCGCAACACCCGCTTCAGCATCATGAACCGCCCCCTGAGCCAGTGAAACGGTGATTTTGCAACGAAAGCTGATGCATTGAGGTCCAGCTTTTGTGAAAAGCACAATATATCTGCATGATGTGATTGTTTTTTCGAGGTCCCCCGAGGAACACTTGCAGCACCAGGACGAGGTGCTGACGCTGCTCGGGAAGGCAGGGGTCACCTTGAAGGCGTCTAAATGCCACTTCTTCCAAGAGGAAGTGGATTTCCTAGGTCATGTGATCCGACCGGGACGGGTACAAGTCCTACAAAAGAACCTCCGGGCAACGTCTCCGTCTTCCGGAAACCCAGACCCAGATGAAGAGTTTTCTGGGTATTTGCGGCGTGTGTCAGGTGGAGCGGTATAACCGCATCCTCGTTCGCCAGCTCCGCTGCTATGTGGCGGAGCACCAAGCCGAGTAGGACAGTCATCTGTCCCTTTCGACCACTGCGGACAATACGCAGGTCCATTCTAGCACTGGGGAGATCCCCTTTGCTTTTGTGAGCTCAAGGCGGCTCCCACTGATTGACAACGAGAGAATTCCTCGGCTGAGACAAGCCGAGGAAGGACCGGTCAACGCCAGCTCGGCGGCGGAACAATAGGTGGAGGACTTTAAGGCTCTCATACCAAAGGTGCGACAGCACCTGGGTAAAGCCCAGGCAGCGTACAAGCTCGCGTTCGACGCACGCGCTCGAGAAAAGAATAACCAGCGAAAACGTGGGGAACGGGTGTAGCTGGATGCCTCCTCCCGCTCGCCGAAAAAGCTTGGGTTCAAAACCAAAGGGACATACATGGTGCTACAGATCTATGGATAGCGGTTCCTGATAGAGAGCCCTAGTGTCTATTCTACCAGTCATTGGCATCATTTGATGCCAAGGCTGTGCTCAATTGATGCCATGCCGGGATCACCAATTTGAGCCTCCCATCATATGAGATATGCGAATATGCGGTGCCGACGGCGCTTCTCGGCTTCACTGCGCTTTCCCTCAGATTACCGATGTTCCCCGTCCGATCTTGATGAGTAGAAGTGACCGTTGGATGGATCCCGCAACAGAGCCATCCAAAAACCAGCAAGCGAAAGACTGCTTCTTGGCCCCATTCTGGGCCACTTCACCCGCCGTGCATCTCAGTTGCAACCAGCTGCTGACCGACAGTTGTCGTTGGCTGCGCTCCCGGTCTGGCCGGCCGACCACAGAGCAGATCTGGATGCAACGGTACATGCAAGGTACATTATTCACGGCGTGGAATGCGCAGTCGAGATCCCCCCATATCCACCTACCGCACAACAGGCCCACCCAGACGTTGTCACAGCCAGGCGTCGTGTGCAGCAAGCAAATGAAACCGGAAGCAGTCGCGACCCGTCTTCGGCCCGCACAAAAATATCTCACCACCCACGCTTGTATCGCGACACCCGAAGCACACGAGTGTGCTGCGATTCGTCCTGAACACGCGACAGCGGCGCTGCGCCAAGAACGCGGCAACGCCAGCCGACGGTGGGGCGCGCCGCTTCGTCGTTGGTGTCAGGTGCACGCCCACCCCGTATGCGGGGGCCACAGTCGCGTCGGTGGCTGCCTGCGCGGTGCGCGGCCGCCAGCCCGTGCTGTCAAAGGTGTTGTCTATCAGCCCGGACGCCAAATCCTCGTAGAAAGTCGCCTGCTTCAGGGACGCGGCCGGTCCGCGTGCTCCCAAGTGCAGCATCCAAGCGTCGACAATGCAAACGCCCAGAAATGAGAGATTGACACGCTGCGACCAGTCGTGAGTCCCGAGCTTGTGCGCCAATCTTAAGTCATCTTGGCGGCACCGGTTGTGCCGATCAATCTGCGCGCAGCACGAGTAGTAAATCTCTGCGACTTCCGGCTGCGTCATCGACACCGCGACACGCTCAGCCCCGCCATCGAGCTGCCTCCACCGCAGGCGCTCGCATGGGGCACCAGCACTTGTGGACCCGGCAGAGGCCACAAAATAGCGCCGGTCCCGGTCCGATCGAAGCACCGCAATGAGCTCTGGGGGCCCCGACGGACTTGGGTGGACCATCGACACCCAATCGCCTCGCGCGCTTAGATGACGGGCCGCTAGCGGTGCCATCGGGAACCGTCGGTGGGCAGTCTTAACGACACCAGTAAACCGCAGTCCCGATGCCTGCAGCGACAGAGCTGCCTCCACACTCGCGAAGTAGGAGTCGGCGCGCACGATGCGGTCAGTCCCCGCCCAGGGTCCGACCAGCCGTTGCAATACGGTAGTCCCGAGAAACAGCTGCGTCTCGGCGGCAGAGAGGTTGGCGTGCTTGTCGGCGGCGGTTGTCACGAGGTGAAGATGAAGAATGATGCCGCTGCGTCCACATGCCGCGTTCTGGATCTCGCGGCCGTTTTCTGGCTTACGGTCAATGGCCACGTACATTGGTAGACCAACCGAGATCCAATGACCCCCGAGACCGTACCACTTCAGAATGGACTCGTCGACACATATAGTGTCTCCTGGGGTCACGTGTGCCTCCCGGTGGGCACTGATTGAAGAAATGAAGTCGTTGACGAGGGCCCACCTGAAGCGCTCCCCGCTCGGGTCGTCGGCTGCCGGACCACCCGTCGGCTGCTTGCTGAAGGTAAGCGCCGACCACAGGGCGTCGAAGCGGAGGCGAGGCATGCCGGTGCGCGCGTTAAACGCCGGGACAGGCATTTGCTTTGACCGTGGCTCTGTTGCCCACAGGTCAGCTCGAGACCCGAACTCAAAGCGCGTGGCAAGGATGAGCACGCCAAGGACCTTTAGAATCTCGCCGGGTAAGGTAGAAGCGAGACCCCGCCCTATGAGTTTGGCGGACGTCAGCGACGTCATTACGACAGCAACACTTGTGGGAAGACGGCGAAGAAGTAATCGAGGGGAGCGCGAGTTCGACCAAACCCAACGTAATCGCCTCCCTCGCTGATGATTTCACCGCCCTGGGTGCGCACTGACCACGGCCGCCGCGGCACAGGCCCCCCAATGGGCTGTGGGACCGCTTTGTCCCTCCACTCGAATCCGTGCGCTAAGGTCCCCGACGTAGTCGACGGCAGTCCCGGCGGACTGAAATCTCGACGTCGGTGGGGCACCCGCCAGCGCATGGGGGCCATGAACCGGCGCCTGGAACGGGCCACCAGATGCAGCCTTCGTAGCAACACCGACACGCACGGAATACTGGTCATCACCAGACCCCAGCGGGGGATGACGAAGTAACGAGTCGGATGGCGGCGGGATGACAGGCAGGCCCGCCAGAAGCTCTGGGCGGCCATCAATGGAGGCGGCCACACGCAGCAACAAGGCCAGTCCCGGCCGTGCAGAGTCCCTGCCCGCCTCATGGTCCCCAACGACCGTCGACACAGGAGGAAAGTGCGTCAGCGGACGCGAGGTAGAAGCTGGTTGCGAAATCGACACACGAGTTCCACCCGTCGCGGAATCGATAGGCGGATCCGCACGAGCATTGGAAGATGGGGCAGGGGGGCATGGAACGGTAAAGGCGGGAGCGTGACCAGCACGAACAGAGCGGAGGCCCAGCGTCTTGACCACCGTTGGGCCGAGGCACTTAAACCGTCCCGTGATTGTCGTTGACATCCGGCCATCAATCTTGGTTCTCGTGACCTCGGTGACAGCGCCGTTTGCCGTCGCTTCATCTGCTTGGCTGCCGAGAAGGAGTGCACACGTGAAGGGCGTGCGGACGTGCTTGGCCTTCGCGTGGATAGCAGACCCTACCATCAGCCGAGGATCCACCATCGTTCGGAGAGACGGGGGAGTAGCGGCGTGCACGAGAGAGGAAAAGGGGGGGGGGGGGGGGGGGGGGGGGGGGGACCAAAGGGGAAGGGGGGGG
>Ga0114957_1002547_pt1 | contig 17326 bp, 5 predicted proteins | sample BantaG_FD_87175 | JGI IMG/M metagenome (GOLD analysis project Ga0114957, IMG submission 87175) | Marine algal microbial communities from Bantry Bay, Ireland - BantryBay_4 metaG | ecosystem: Host-associated > Algae > Red algae > Unclassified | place: Bantry Bay, Ireland | collected 2014-11-21 | reverse complement strand
CCGTTATCCGTTATCCGTTATCCGTTATCCGTTATCCGTTATCCGTTATCCGTTATCCGTTATCCGTTATCCGTTATCCGTTATCCGTTATCATATTTTTTTTGTGAAAATTCAAAACCGTTTATATGTTGCCAAAATTTACCCTTCAATATTTTAGCCTATCCCTATTTTTCCTTTTTTCCATAACAATAAATTTACAAGCTCAATCTGGATGTCCGGGTTGTCAAGTTTTAGTGCCTAATAATTTAGGTGCAGATACGATTTACTTGGATTCAGTTCCTTCTGGTTCCATTAGTGTGGCATATGCTGAAGATGTGAGTTTTAGATTACCAATGTCAACAACTCCAGTTGCGGCTAATGATTCTACCATCAGCCCAGGAATTGGATTAGATGAAATAACAATTACTCAAATCAATAATTTACCTCCAGGACTTCAATGGGAAACTAATGAAGATATTTATTTCCCTGGTACTGAAACGGATGGATGTGTTCGGTTATGTGGAACTCCTTTGGTTGCAGGAACTTATCTTTTGGATATTATATTAGAAGTAAAAGTTTTATTTATAACCCAAGAGACTTCCTTTCAAAGGGAAATGATAGTTTATCCTGCGACTTCTATAAATGATGGATTTACTATGACCAATAATGTAGGATGTGGTGAAGTGGTAGTTTCTTTTCAAAACAATGTTCCTTCAAATGGGAATACTGGATTTGCCTATTCATGGGATTTTGGAAACGGAAATATGAGTTCTACTGAAAATCCCAATACCCAGACTTATGATACTCCTGGCACTTATGCTGTTGATTATCAAGCAGTTATCGACACCGCAGGCTTTACTTTAACAAAAATAAGAGTCATTGATGCAGACTGTGGGGATTTCGTTTCTCCAGCAGATTTATATTTAGATATTACGGATCCAAATGGGAATTCTATGGTTACCCCTGAATTTGTTAATGTGAGCACTCCTGTAGATTTTAGTTTAAATATCCCAATGATTCCTGGTAACTATACCTTGGTGGTGAAAGATGAAGATGGTGGTTTAAACGGTAGTGATGATGAATGTGATTTTTATACTTTCAATCAATTTTCTAATGGTATTTTGACCAATGGAAGTTCTTCAATTGAGTTAACCATACTTCACCCGATTGATACTATTCAAACGATTGATTCGATTTACGTTTATCCTCAACCTAGTCAACCACAAGTGATTTTTAAAACGCCAAATTCATGGTGTGAAGATGAGACGATAGTTTTTTCTTCAACTTACGAAAATGGAAATCAATGGTTGTTAAATGGAAATCCAATTACTGGAGCTACAGAACAAAATTGGCAAGTGCAAGAATCAGGTGAATATGCAGTCATGTTCACCAATGATTTTGGTTGTACTGCTGTTTCAGAAATTACGGATGTAACTTTATTTTCGTTACCTGAACTTCCAGCTTTTGATAATGATAACAATTTGTTAGGAGTCATTGACGAGGAAGCTTTGCCAACTGATTATTCTTTGCAATGGTATTATGAAAATACATTGTTACAAGATGAAACTGGTTTGACTTATTGTTTGACGCAGACCGGGAATGTTACACTAGAAGTTGTGGATAATGAAACAGGTTGTGTAAGTATTTTCAATAGTGATGAAACTTTTAATCCAGAATTTGGTTGTGGAGTAGTTAGTACTGAAGATATTGCAAAAAAATCTCTTTCAATATATCCGAATCCTTTTAATGAAAATTTAAATATTGAGTTTGAATTAAACGAAGTAAAAGATTTTGATATTAATGTATTTGATTTGTTAGGAAGAAAAATTGAGATGGATCAACAAGATAATTTTTCAGGAATTTACACCAATACATTTAATTTTAATGGATGGAAAAGTGGAATCTATGTTTTGGAAATTGATCTTGGTAAAGCTAAGATTTATAAAAGATTGATTTTGCAAAATTAAATAGTGTGCAGATATTTAGCCACAAAGGCACGAAGACACAAAGGTTCAATTATGAATTTTATGTCTTCGTGCCTAACTTGGAATTTATATAAAATTACCTGCTTAAGTAATAATTATATTTTTATAACGATAACACAAGTCCTTTATAATCAGCGTTTTATAAATATTGTTGTCTGCTATTTACAATAATAATGTTAATGTTTTAATAAAACTAAAATGTGACAGACGAACATGGCATATCCTTTGTTTTAATAAAGTGTTTATCAATTTCCATGAACTCTTTATTATTATGAAACAACTGACTACTTCTTTCAAATCCCTCGTCTTTAAAAATAAAATCTACACTTATGTATTTTCATTTTCCATTCCAGTAATCTTAGGGTTACTATTTTTCCTATATGCTTTCACTTCTCCAGAATTACCTGAATCTTCATTAATGGCTCCTTTTTCAAAAGAATATTCGGATAATATTCCTTCTTCCTTAACTTATGAAGTAAGTGATAATGAGTTGATTGGAATTAAAGTTCAAGATGTGACCATTTCAAAAATGGAACAAACAAAAGGACTATTCACTAAAAATCTGAATATGAGTGTGGTCGATAATAAGGGAAATATAGTTGCTTTAGTGCTTACAGATGTTAAAGATGGAGATATTGGTTTTGATTTAACCTCTGGTGTATATTTTGGAAATGAGCATCAAGATGCTGATAAGAATTATTCAATAGATTTAGGGACAGTTGTATTTTCAAACAGTAGTAATTTGATTTTTGAAGGAGTTGAAGGTTCATCAATGCTTAGTAGAAAAGGTTGGATTGAAATTGATAAATGTAAAGATGGAATACTATCGGGAGCATTTGAATTTGAAATTATGAATAATAATACAAAGACTATTTCTAAAGGTGAATTTGAAAACGTTCCATTTTCTATTTCAGAATAAAAATAAAAAAAGGTGGAAATACCAAAAAGTACATCCACCTCAATTTACGAATTTGTCCTAAAATTTAATTCTTTATAAATGCTCTAACATTTTTTCTTTTCAATTTTCTTACCGTTGAAGATGCTTCTTGACTAGTCGAATAACTACTTACCACCACATGAAATAATCCTTGGTTTCCAAATTTTAATATATCTGCATTTTGGTAACCTAAATCTCTAATTTTCAATAGTCTTTTTTCAGCGTTATTCATATTTGAAAAAGCACCTGCAATTACTTTGTAAGATCCTTCAGGATTATAAGAACCTTCATCACTTACACTTCCTGAATCTGAACCACCTGATGGTCTTCTTCTTCGCCCATCCTGTATCTTTTCAGGAGCTTCTGAAATAACTGAGGGCGCATTATTGATAAACTTAACAGAAATTGGTTGATCCATCCTTGTGATTTTTACTTCTGTTCTTCGATTATATTGATGTTCGGTCTCAGAACATTTAGCGAAGTCGTCACAATGATTTCTAAGACTAGATTCTCCATAACCTTTTGGGACCATCCGAGAAGCAGATATACCTTTTTTGGTCAAATAAGCTACCGCTTCTTCAGCTCTTCGTTGTGATAATCTATTATTATAACGATCAGACCCTCTTGAGTCGGTATGACTTGAAAGTTCAATTTCCACTTCAGGATATCTTAATAAAAATTCCGCAACTGATTCTAAATCAACCCTTGCATCAGGTCTAATATCAGCATCATTGAAGTTGTAATAAATATTTGGTAATTCAATTACAGTTCCTTCTTCAATGACTGATGAAACTTCAATTCCCGTTCCACTCCCAAAACCAGATCCAAAATTACCTTCAATTGGATTTGAACCACTTCCATTTCCGTTATCAGAACCAGAGCCAGAATTATCGACTACTTCTTGTCCAATAAATTTTGGTAATGCAATAGTATATTCAAGAATGTCACTAGCAGAATTAATAGCTAATTGTTTTGAGATAAATCCTTCTTTTTCAACTTTTACTACATAGTTGCCACGGTTCAGTCTTAGGGGCATCTGTCCATTGAAGTCAGTTAGTCCCGTTCTAGCATTTTCATCAATAGGAAGTTTTACAACAAGATTTGATTCAGCATTGGAAAGGTCACTAATTGCATTTCCTAAAGTACGTGCATCTAATTTCATATAAGTAACAATTGCTTCTTCTACAATAGCACCAGTCTCTTCATCAATAACATTTAGCGTAAGTGTTTTTTCGATATCAGGAATTTCTTCTACTTTATTTTTCTCCAATCCATTCAAAGCAAAGAAACTATAAATATCATCCTGACCAATTCCACCATTTCGACTTGAAGAAAAATATCCATTCCGTTTGTCTCTATCTATAATAATCCCAAAGTCATCTTTGCTACTATTAAATGGGGAACCCATATTTTCAGGGATAGACCATTCTGCTCCTGTTTTTTGTGCGGTATAAATATCAAGACCACCTATACTACCATGTCCTGTTGAGGAGAAATAGAGTGTACCATCTGCATGGATAAATGGAAAAACTTCATCATCTGGGGTATTGATTTTTGGACCTAAATTAATAGGCTCGCCCCAAGTATCACCTGTTTTTAGACTGACATATAAATCCATACCACCTTGACCACCAGGTCTATCTGATGCAAAATAAAGCTGATCATTTTCGACAGAAATACTAGGGTGGGCTGCATTACTATTCTTATCATTGAAAGAAAGTTTTTCAACATTCTTCCACACATTATCCATTCGTTCCGAAGTATAAATTTGAAGTTTTACAATACCATCTGATCCTTTAATCCTCTTTTTTCCTTTGTAGTTATTTCTTGTAAAAAAGATATTATCAGCAGTTCTATCAAAAGTCAAAGGCCCTTCATGCACAGTAGTTAACAGCTCAAGTGCAAATGGTTTAGGCTTTTCGAGTTTCCCATCATCATCCCTTGTGGAACGGAAAATAGACATGATATTTTGATCAATTCTGGTATCTTTTACTTTATATCTTTTATTCACAGGATTAGTGGAAATAAAAAGAATACCGTCTTCATAAAAAGTAGGACTAAACTCCAACTGATCTGTATTGATACTAACTTCATTAGTAACAAAAACATCATTATTGGGCGTAGGTAATTGCCCTAAAACGGAAAAGCAATTAAGCGTGAAAAGTAAAACTGTAAGGTGTAAAATTTTATGCTTCATGAGAAAAAAATTATTTCGGTTTTTTCTTTATTAAATCATTTCATTATAAAAACGATTTTTTTGGAAAAAGAATTATCGGGGGATTATATATTTTTAAAAGAAAAATCGTGGATTAGCCATATCTAATCGTTCTTTGACAAAGTCATAAATCACAATTGCTTCTATACTTCCGTTGTTGTAATCATTTAAATCTGACAAGGTATAATCATATGAAATACCTAAACCAATATTATTAACCCGATAATGCAACAAGAAATCAACAGAATCTCCGATACCATCACCACCTACTCGATAACTAACTCCTGTAATAAAGGTGTTATTAAAAATAAGACTCATATTAAGATCTAAATCAAAAGGGGCATTTTTAACAATTTTTGCCAAAGCTGACGGTCGAAGACTTATGTTAGTTGATCCTGTAGATAACGGAATCACACCTCCAGCCATCAAATAATAATGTGGCGTTTCAACTGCAGCATCAGGAATGGTATTATCAACTCCGATGGTATTTGGAAAAAAATTAGGTACAGATGCTCCAAAGAACATTGATTTATAATTTAAATAAATACCAGCTCCAAAATCACCTACATATGTATCAGCAAGATCATTTTCTAAAACAGATGGATCATTAGCTTGTAAAATAAAAGTGCTAGGCTTATTAAAATCTATACCAAAATATTTTATCGAACCTTGTACTCCAATTTGGAGTTTTGTATCATCATCTATTTTTACTCGATAAGCATAAGCCATAGATCCATACCAAGAATTAGTAACACCTAGTCTATCATTGGCAAGAGTCAATCCAAATCCAACTCTACTTCCAAGAGGAGTATGAAAACTTGCTAAGATATTTTCAGGTGCGCCTTCAAAACCAATCCATTGTTTTCTATAAAGTGCTAAAACCGTAGGATGGCCTTTAGATCCTGCAACGGCAGGATTGAGTGCCAATGTATTGTACATAAAGTGTGTGTAATGTGCTTCCTGTTGACCTAACATTACATTTGCAAACATCAAGAATATTAAAGTATAAAATATATTTTTCATTATTAATGATTTTTAAATTGTCTAAGAACGATTGAAATCTAATTACCGCATAATAGTGAGTGAACCTTTTTGTGGATCACTATCATTGGAATCTTTTGAGAAAATAAAGAAATAAGTTCCATCAGGTAAAGGTTGATCATTAAATGTTCCTTTCCAATCATTAGCATAAGGTGAAGCTCTATATACCTCATCCCCCCAACGATTATATACGACTAATTCGTTTTCTGGATTCTGATCGATGCAAGTTATTTCTAAAACATCGTTCATTCCATCACCGTTGGGGGTGATAACGGTAGGTATAAGGCATTCCTCAGTAGTTACTTCAAGTGTTACGATTGCCCATCGACAAATAGTTTCATCATTGCAATCCAAACATATTTCATATATAAATTGGTCAGTACCAAAATAAGAGTCATTAGGGGTGTAGGAGAAAGTTCCATCTCCATTGTTAACCAATGTTCCGTTGTCAACTTCCTCCGTCACATTAATCGTGTAAGTTCCTGGAAGTGATCCAAATAATTGATCATTATCAGTCACATTAAATTCAGTCAATTCATTAAATTCAACAGGGATAAAATCAGGGAGTACATTTGCCTCAGTTCCAACTTGTAGTGGGAAATTAGTGGAAGAAGCACATCCATCACTAAATACGGTATAAGTATAAATGTAAATACCAGCTTCTACAGGAGTAATAGAAACTTGATTAGAGTTTATATCGCCTGATAATCCTCCATTTGGATCATTGACTGTCCATATCATAGAATCAATGCCACCTGTACTAAATCCATTTAAGCTACATGTTTCTCCAACACATAGAAAGCTTTCACAATTTGGATTAATGGTAGGTGGTGTATTTAGGTTATCGGTAATAGTTATTTCTTGACAAACTTGATTGGAACAGCCATTACTACCTGTAGCAGTAAGGCAATAAATTCCTGAATCACTTTCTTGAGCTAGTGCTATAACCGCATTTTGATTTGTACTGAAAACAGTTCCACTTGGGTTTGTCCATTCCCAAGAAGTGACAGCTATTGTATTATTGATAATTCCAGCCAAAGGAAGATCGATTGATCCATCTGTACAGTTTAATGCATTGGCAACAATACTGATATCAGGGCCTTGCAATACCACTAGTTCAACTGTAGTTTCAGAAGAACACATGGTGACATTATCTACAACTGAAACCATATAAGTTCCAGAATCAGCAAGCGTCACATTGTTTACATCAAGGACATTCGATATGGTAATAGTTCCATTTGGAGAAGTCCAAGTTACCGTTGCATCAGTAAGCATAGGATTAACCGTAAGTTGTGAATCATCTCCAAGACAAATAGAATCTGGACTGGCGGAAGCTGTAATGGCAACAAAAGGATTTACTAAAATATTAACTTCACAAGTATCTGTATTGCCAGCACCATCAGTAGCGACAAATTCAATGATGTGTCCACCTATTCCAAAAGTTCCACCACTTGAAATTCCAGAAGTTTGTACAATAGTAGGTACGCCACAATTATCCGCTGCGATAGGTGTCCCAAATGTCAATATTACAGAATCACATCCCATAGGTGTAACGGTAACAAAATCATTAGGATCATCTTCATCACCATTTGTCGAAACGATTATAGCAGCAGGACAAGCAATGGTAGGAGCAATATTATCAGTCACAATAATATTAAAAGTACAAGTACTCGTATTTCCACTTGCATCAGTACCAGTAATCGTTACTGGAGTCGTTCCAATTGAAAAATTACCAGGTTGATGAGAAGAATTTATAGTAAGATTATCATCACAATTATCACTAAATGTTGGAGCCATCCAAGTAACAGAGGCTGAACAGTTCGCTCCACCTGAAATAACGATATCTGTTGGACAGTCTGTAACGGTAGGAGCTTCATTATCAAGAATTGTAACAGTAAAACTACAAGAGTCAATATTCCCTGCATCATCTACTGCATAGTAGGTAACTGTTTCAGTTCCAACTTCAAAAAAGTCTCCTGAATCATGTGTACTAGTAATTGATACTGCCATATCACAATTATCAAATGCGATAGGTTGATTCCAAGTAGCATTATTTCCGCATACATTTAGCATTGAGGAAATCGCATTTAAGGTAATGTCATCAGGACAAGAAATGGATGGGGGAGTGGTATCTACCACAGTTAATGTTTGAGAAACAGTTGCAACATTTCCCTCCGAATCAGTAGTTGACCATTGTCTAATGATGGTATTTCCACCAGGTAAAATAGTTTCCCCAATAAAGGTAACAGGAACATTCCCATCACAATTATCTGAAGCGGTTGGATCTACTACAGCAGGAATATTATCACATTCTACTGTTGCATTTTGAGGTATATTTGAAAATATAGGAGCTTCAACATCATTTATAATAACAGTAAGTGTACATTGTTCAATTGCTCCAAAATTATCTGTTACAGTATAAACTAAAGTAGTCGTTCCTACAGCGTAAGTCATTGCAGGAATATTTCCAACACCCATAGCAAATCCCGTAGCACCTGCCATTTCGTAGCCTATGGTAGCAACATTGTTTGGATCAGAAAGAATGGTGACAGGCAATTCTCCAATTGCTGCACCACAAGTTCCAGCGTCTGCATTTTGATTGATATTAGCTGGACAAGCAATCATTAAGTCATCTTGAACAACGGTAACATTAAAACTACATTCTACAGAATTACCTGCTTCATCAGTTGCGGTATAAGTAACTTGCGTTGTTCCTTCAGGGAAACTATTTCCACTTGCATCACCTGTTCCTGTGATTGGAGGAACTGTTCCTATAACATAACTTATACTAGGAGTTGCACAATCATCTGTTGCAGTTGCTGCAATATTATCAACAGGGACTGTTGCCATTCCATTTCCACTAACCGTTACGTCTGCTGGACAAGTAATTGTAGGAGGAGAATTATCTATGATTTCAACATTTCCATTATTGAAAACAGTTTGACTAGCAGGAGGAGACATTGGAGAACCTCCAGGTTCTTGTGTTATTATCATCAAGGGCGTCGGAGCTCCTGACGTAACAAATTCTATATCGTGATCATTTCCTGGCGTGTTATTTAGAATTACAAATTTTAATTCAATGAATTGAAATCCATTTGTAAATGTGGTTGCTGATCCAAACCATGAGTAGGTAAAAATTCCATTATTAACATCTGTTGTTCCTGGATTACCCATAGGAACAAGATTATCAGTTACACTAAAATATTCTAGTTGTGTTTCATCCCATTCTATGGTGAATTGGAAACCTGTAACATTGATATAATTTTCTAAAGTAAAACCAATAGTTGCAGTATCATTGCTACAACTCACATTGACACTATCAATGTTCATAATATAAGTAGGAGGTACTTCAATCGTAACATTAAAATTACAAGTGGAAGAATTACCATCTAAATCATTAACGGTATAGATTACATTAGTGGTACCAAGAGCGAAAGTAGTTCCACTTGCATCACCTGTTCCTGAACCATTAGTGGCGCCACTTAGCGTGTATGTAGTATCTAAAATTCCGCAATTATCAGTTACAGTTGGTGCTATATTATTAACTGCGGCATCCATTCCGTTTTGAGTATTAATGGTAATATCTGCTGGACAAGTAATTACAGGTGCTTCATCATCAAAAATGAAAATAGAACCATCAATAAGTTCATATTCTGAGTCATCCATTGCCATTGGAAAAGAAGTAGCATTTACAAACTGTGTAGGTATTGCAGGATTTTCAAAAAACTGAACTGGAATTGTAAATCCAGGAGGAGCATTAATATTAAAGTTTATTGTGAATAATACACTACTATCAGGAAGTGTTAAAGGATTAAAATCACCCCATGAAAAACTTAATTCTCCATTGTCAATATCAGTAATTCCAAATGATGTAAAACCAGAGTTAAATATTATGTTGGAAGTATCCACGTATTCTAAGAAATTAGTATTCCATCTAATATTAAATTGGGTACTTCGTATTTCATTAAAATTGTCAGCATATACATTAATACTTGCAGTAGTAGCTCCGCAATCCAACATCAAATTATCTAAATATAAGGTAAGGATACCTGGTACATCATTGGTAACTTCTACTTGGAAATTACAAGTTGCTGTATTCCCACCCAAATCTGTAATGGTATACTCAACTGTTGTTGTTCCTACTAAGAAAATAGTTCCACTCGCATCACCTGTTCCAGATCCCATTGTTGCTCCTGTTAAAGTGTAAGAGGTATCAACAATGGTACAATTATCATTTGCCGTAGGAGCAATCATATTTACGGTTGCATCAGTTCCATTTGAAGAATTTATGGAAATGTTTGCGGGACAACTGATGGTAGGGTTAATGTCATCAATAATAAGAATAGAACCATCAATTAATTGATATTCCGAAGGAGGTAAGGCCATTGGAAAAGACGAAGCACTTACAAACTGAGTAGGTAATGCAGGATCTTCAAAAAACTCAACAGGAATAGGATTTACACTTAGAGGGGTAACTATATTAAAATTTATGGTAAAAAGAATAGTTCCACTTGGAAGGGTCAAAGGATTAAAATCACCCCATGAAAATCCAAGCTCTCCATCAGAAATATTTGAAATTCCAAATGATGTAAAACCAGAGTTAAATACAATGTTAGAAGTATCCACATATTCTAATAATGCAGGATCCCATCGGAAACTAAATTGGGTACTTCTTATTTCTGTAAAATTATCTGCAAAAACATTTATACTTGCGGTGTTGTCTTCGCAATTATTAGTAACATCATCCAAATAAATGGAAACGATATTAGACAAATCATTGGTAACTTCCACTTGGAAATCACAAGTTGCTGTATTCCCACCCAAATCTGTAATGGTATAATTAACAGTTGTTGTTCCTACTAAGAAAATAGTTCCACTTGCATCACCTGTTCCAGATCCTGAAGTTGCTCCACTTAAAGTGTAAGACGTATCAACTACTGCACAATTATCATTTGCCGTAGGCGCAATCATATTTACAGTTGCATCAGTACCATTGGAAGAATTTATGGAAATGTTTGTTGGACAACTAATTGTAGGATTAATGTTATCTGTAAGTGTAATTGAACCATCAATTAGTTGATACTCCGAAGGAGGTAAGGCTGTAGGAAAAGACGAAGCACTTACAAATTGAGTAGGTAGTCCTGGGTCTTCAAAAAACTCAACAGGAATAGGATTTACACTTGGAGGTGAAACTATATTAAAATTAATGGTAAAAAGAACAGTCCCATTTGGAAGTGTCAAAGGATTAAAATCACCCCATGAAAATCCAAGCTCTCCATTAGAAATATTAGAAGTTCCAAATGAAGTAAAACCAGAGTTAAATACAATGTTAGAAGTATCTACATACTCTAATAATATAGGATCCCATTGGATACTAAATTGGGTACTTCTTATTTCTGTAAAATTATCTGCATAAATATTTATACTTGCGGTATTGTCCTCACAATTTGTAGTAAGATTATCCATATAAATGGAAATGGTCGTGATAGGATTATTATTTGTAATTTCTACATCGAAAGAACATGTTGCAGTATTTCCTCCAAAATCATTTACAGTATAGGTAACTGTAGTTGTTCCTACTTCAAAAGCAACATTATTATTCACATCTCCCGTACCAGAACCTGAAGTCGCTCCAGATAAATTATAACTTATAAAATCAACGCCACAATTATCTCCTGTGGTAGGTGCCGCTCCTGTGATTGTAGTATTTGTTCCACCATTAGTGTCAAAAGTTAAATTACTACTAGGACAAGAAATGGTAGGATTTACATTATCAGAAATAGTGACTTGACCTGTATTCAATTGATATTGTGTGTCGTTGAGTTGCATTCCATATTGACCAATGACAATAAAAGTGGGATTATTATCATAAATAAATTCCGTCGTTTGACTGGCATTACCGATTAGATCAAAATTTAGGGTAAGAATAGTTCCATCAGTAGTAGTGACTCCTGCTCCTGAAAACCAAGAAAAGGTAAGATCTCCTTGTGCAGCACCCGTTTGGTTTTTTCCAATATTGGATAATAAACCAGTATCATCAAGAGAAGTCAAAGTGAGAACTGTTGGATCCCAATGAAATGAATATTGCCAAGCGGTAACATCTATAAAGTCTGTGATGTCAATATCAATGGATAAAGAATTCGTTTCACAATTAACATTACTGGATTCGGCGGTAAACTGTACGAAAGGTTGTGCAAAAATACTTATAGGCAAAACCAATAACAATAGCGCCATTAGGCGATTGAGCTTCTTCATATTCATGTATATTACCGATGGAATTATTTTTTTAGAAAACATGCTCGGTTGGGATTAAAAATTAATAAAATTTGCAGGGTTAGTTGTTGTGTTTTTGTGTAAGAAAGGATAAAAGAACCCTTGTAAAAAATTTAGATAGGATATTATAGTTAGTAAAATTGTGAAAAATAGGCACTTTCGTTTTATTAAAGTACCTATTTTTCACAAATATATTAAAATACATTGAAATCCTAGTCGAGGATAATCATTTTCTTAGTCGCAGTATTTTCAGCTGATTCCAACTGATAATATAATACGCCAGAAGCAGAAATATCACTACTGTTAATTGATACTTCATTGTATCCTTTAACATAGTCTCCTTCGATAGATCTCAATAATTTTCCAGAAATATCATAAACCGTGATTTTTCCAAATCCAGCTTCAGGTAATACAAAGCTAATCATTGTTTTACCATTGAATGGATTAGGACGATTTTGATGTAACTCGAATTCAGCAGTATTTGTTACAACGTTGGTTGGCTCAAAGAATGAAAGTTTTACATCTCCTAATCTTCCATCTTCCAAACCTGTCATTGCATTTACAACGTTTGAAGAAACATTAAATAAACCACTCAATGCATCTGCGTTATCTAGTGCTCTGAATTTCAATGTAAACAATACCTCATCTTCTTGAATGTCGATAGGTAATCCGTACCAGATTGCTCCAATGATTCCATCGTCTACTGCATCTAAACCTAGTTTACTTTCTCCAAATCCAGTAATTACACCTTTTTCAATGCCTTCATAAGCCAATGTATTTTCATCAAATTCTAAAGTAAATTGCCATGTAATTAAATCAGAAATATCTTTTGCGTAAACTGGAATTGAAATTAATTCACCATCTAACACTCTTTGATTTTCCAATAACATTTCAAAATCATTACCAGTACGAGCTTCAGCAACAGGAGCCAATAATTGAGTATTTAATGGGTCTCTAACTTGACCTATTTTTACTGCAATCCAATCTACATCTGTCATTGGTGTCGTGTAGTTATTGAATGAAATTTGCTCAGTAACTAATGGTGCATTAGGCTGACCAGGTAAAGGAAGTAAATGTAAACTATCCGTAGCAGGTACAAATCTCCAAGGAGCGTAATCCATGATTACTGATGATGGAGAAGCTGATCCTTCAGGTCTTAAAATTACATCTTGAATTAAAATTAAATCAAGCGTTGTAACTAATCCATCTTCATCTACATCAGAAGCAACATATTCAAATATTGAAGTAAAGTCTTCATTATTAACAATATGCTGTTGGATTTTAGCTAAATCAAGTCCATTTACATCACCGTTATTTAACCAATTAGGCGTGTTCTTACTGGCATTTAAATCCAAAGTAACACCACCTGGTTGATTAGAAACCACAGCAGAATAATTTCCCGCAGCATTTGTTGATGCAGCATTAGCAGCAAATAATGGTACACCTCCATTTAATCCAGGATGTGTTTCCGTTTTTGAAACTATCGCATTAGCAACATTTTGAACGGGAACAATTACCGTACTAGTAATCGTTGTATCAGCAGGTATCACCGTATTGTCAATCATGGTATCAACTGTAGTAATTCCCCAAGTTCTAATATTTCCTGAAACGGTTAAAGTTGCTGTTGCATCAACTGTAACTTTACCATCTTCAGTACATGGAGGAAATTCAGGATTTGTGAAAATCGTATTTCCATATCTAGAAGTAAACTCAGGTGGAGTAGGAGCGTTAATAAAGTTAATTGGAGTCATTGATCCAACAACGCCTACAACATTTACAGTAACCGTAAATAACTGAGCCGTATTTAATGTCAATGGCGTACCACTTGTATTAAACCAAGAAACAGTTAGTGTATCACCTGTAGCATTCGGAGTTGAGGTCAAAAATCCATTCATATTTAATAATGGTTCAACATTACTAAGCCCTACAAATGTAGCTACTGTCTCATCAATTTCTAATGTGAATTGGAAACCTAAAGAGTTAATGAAGTTAGTTGTGGTAACTGGTACGTCACTAAAACCTGTACTAGCCATAAATCCATTTCCATTAATTCCATCATCAACAGTAAAACAAGTCTGTGCTGGTGCAATTGTAACAGTACTGTTACAAATGTCACTATTTCCATTAATATCTGTTACTGCTAAAGTTGCAGTATTAGCTCCTACATCCGCAACGGTATAGTTACTTTGTGTTAAAAGTGTGATACTTTGAAGTCCTGAACAATCATCAAAACTATTGTTGTTAATATCAGCAGCAGTAATTGAAGCATTACCATTTACATCTAAGAATATGGTAGTGTCTTTACAAACAGCTTCAGGAGCAGAATTATCTTGAATGATAATTGTTGTCTCACAAGTAGAAGTTTGACCTGCTGCAGTAACAATAAGTGTAATTGGCCAAGCCGTTACACCATCTGCTTGTGAGCAATCGAAACTACTTGGAAATACAGAAGTGGTGACTGGTGCACAATTATCCATACTACCATTATCAATCAATTGAGGTGGAATTGTAATTTGTGATGCTCCTGCTGGTATTACTGCTACAACATTGTTTTTACAAGAAGCAATAGGAGGAGTATCATCCGTAACATTTACCATTACCGTATGAGTAGAAGATTTTCCACAAGGGTCAGTTGCTGTAAAGGTAACAGGAGTAGAACCTACAGGGTAAACTCCACTTGCATCTTCAGCTCCATTTCCTATTTGTACCATATTTGCACCTATTGGCGCATCATTGGTAATTGTCAAATTTATAAAAGGGGCACAATTATCATTAAGTACACTCGAAGTAACCGTTAAAGGTACTGTTGCTTGACATGATCCTTGATTTGCACTTACATCAATCGAAGGAGGCAAAGTGAAAACTGGTGCAGCATTGTCTGTAACAGTTACAAGTTGAACATGATCTGTAGAGTTACCATTGGCATCCGTTGCAGTCCATGTTCTTGTAATTACATAGTTATAATCAGCACACAAGCTGGAGTTTCCAATTTGTGTTGAAGTTTGATTAAAATTCATACCTACAGTACCACAGTTATCAGTTGCTGTAATTCCAACCGCTACAGCTGGTACATTATCACAATCAACTACCATATCAGCAGGAACTGTTGCTGGATCAAAAACAGGAGGAATATTGTCTACAACAGTAACTGTTGCAGTACATGATCCTGAGTTTGAATTGATGTCATTAGCTGTAACTGTAATAGAGTTAGCTCCAATATTAGTACAGTCAAAGTTCATAGAAGAACCTCCGTTGGCAAATAAAATAGAACTGAAATCAACTCCACAATTATCTGTAATATTTGGTGCATTATAAATGGCTTGAGAACCGTTAGCAACCCAATTTGCAAAAGCTAAATCACCAACTAAACCGTTAGGGAAAGTAATATTTGCAATGGAAAAAACTGAACCATCATTATCAAGTGTAATACAGAAAGTTTCGCCAGCAGAAAGGGCAACACTTTCCGACCCACTTTGATTGGAAGGTGTTGCAGCTGCAACAGTAAGTGCTGTACTAGCTCCATTAATAGAAAAACTTAATTCATCAAAGTTAGGTTCTTGCGTATAATTCCAATCAAAATCAATTGTAATATTATTGGGAACTGTAATACAAAATTCAGAAGTATTACTTGGTCCTGATCCAGTTCCTAAAGTAAATGATTCACCTAACAAATTACCACTTGTAACTGAAGCTTGGCCATTGGCATCTAATTCTACCGTAACGTTAGAACAAGTTAAACTTGGAGCTTGAGTGTCATTTGAAACATTAATAGATTGAAGTTGTGAAGTATTATTTCCATTTCCATCACTAAATGTCCATGTAATATTATTGTTACCTACTGGGAATTCATAAACAGGAACACTAGTAGGGCCTGAAGCAGAAATTGCTAAACCCCAAATATCTAACGTCCCATCATCAACAGCTGCAAAACTATCATCAATAGTGATCGTCCAAGCTCCATTAGGATTTTCTCCATTAAAAGAAGAAAGATTACCAAACTGAGATTGGAAATCACCAGTAACAGTTGGAATTGCAGCGGTACAAGTAGAATTAAATGTAGCATAACTTGCTGCTGCTTGGTCATCAAATGTTACATCCAAATCATCTTCAGCACAACCAAATACGAAAATTCCTGAACCAGGTGTATTAAAAAATTCTACCATAGTTCCATTTGGTGATGTTAAAGTACCACTTAAATCTCCAATCCATGTATGTGTAATTTCCAAAGAAATATCGATATCCGTTATTACTGGATCTAAACCACTTACCATAATTGTATGACTTGCCGTTGTATTAGCTGCATTCAATACTTCACTAATAGCTCCTGAATTTACATTGGTAAGATTTACTCCACCTACTGGATTACAAGATCCAGAAACTTGTGTAGCAGCAGGAAAAGGAACTCCACAATAGAAATTTCCGCATTCATCAAATGCAGTTGGAGCATCAACTTGAACTGGTCCACAAGTAGTATTTACTGCAGGTAAAACAGCTGCAGGATCGCTAAGTGTTAATGCATTATCTTCTAATAGTTCTACATTAAAACTGCAACTAGCATTTAAGTTATTTGTAAAATTATCAGTTACAATTAAAGTTACAGTATACATTCCTCCATTTACAGGAGTAGTAACACTAGATATTAAACTTCCAGGCATTGGAGATTGAGTCACCGTAAAACCTGAAGTACAATTATCAGAAACACTTGACAAACTTCTAAAGTTAGGAACAAGTTCAGCCGCAGCATTACATGATGCGAAATGTTGTGTTTGAGAAGGAGGACAAGCTATTGTAGGTGCCTCATTATCATTTACAGTTACGGTAAAAGTTCCCATATCTGAATTTCCAGCGCCATCAGTAATTGTAAAGTTTACGGTTGTAGTTCCTACAGGAAAATCT
>Ga0114957_1002546_pt1 | contig 17331 bp, 18 predicted proteins | sample BantaG_FD_87175 | JGI IMG/M metagenome (GOLD analysis project Ga0114957, IMG submission 87175) | Marine algal microbial communities from Bantry Bay, Ireland - BantryBay_4 metaG | ecosystem: Host-associated > Algae > Red algae > Unclassified | place: Bantry Bay, Ireland | collected 2014-11-21 | reverse complement strand
TTTGCTCATGCGTTCGTTTGCTGCGCAAGCCGAATCTTTATGTCTCGATAATTTTTCCACGATTTTCTTGCAGAAATTCGCTACTAAAATTTGCTCATGCGTTCGTTTGCTGCGCAAGCCGAACCCTAAGTGTACATCTTTCTTTGAGCATCCATTATATACTTAGCGAGTCGGATTACTTGCTGGGTATACCCATACTCATTATCATACCATACGTAGAGTACAATATTCTTACCATCTGCAGATACTTTTGTTGAAGGACTATCGAAAACTGAACAGCAATTATTCCCAATAATATCACTGGAAACTAGTTCTTTTTCGAATGAGTATTTAATTTGATTTCGAAGTGGACCTTTTAATGCAGATTCTTTCATTATGGCATTTATTGAGTCTACATCCGCTTTTTCTGTGAGTACAAGATTCATAATAGCCAGTGATCCATTAGGTGTTGGGACTCTTACTGCACTGCCCGTTAGTTTTCCTTCTAGATGGGGAAGTACTTTGGCAACAGCTTTGGCAGCACCCGTTTCTGTGATCACCATATTGATAGCTGCAGACCTACCTCTTCTGTGCTTTTTGTGCATATTATCCAGAAGATTCTGATCATTTGTATATGCGTGGATCGTCTCTACGTGTCCACTTACTACTCCAAATTGATCGTCTATCACTTTTAGGATAGGAACAATAGCATTTGTAGTACAAGAAGCAGCAGACCATATTTCGCAGCCTTCAGTTTTATACTCTAGATTATTAACTCCATAAACAATATTTGGAATTCCTTTTCCAGGTGCGGTCAACAGTACTTTACTTATGCCTTTTGATTGCGTGTGTAACGATAACGCTTCTTTGTCTCTCCACACACCAGTATTATCTATCACAAGTGCATTTTCAATACCATATTTTGTATAATCAATTTGATCAGGATTTCGAGCGGCAATCATTTGCACTTCTTCACCATTGATGATCATTTTCTTATTCTCCTTATCAATCTCGATTACTCCTTTGAATGGTCCATGGACAGAATCCATTCTAAGTAAATCCGCTCTTTTTATGATTTGATCTACATCGTTGTTCCGTGTTACTATCGCTTTAAGTCTGAGTTGCGCGCCAATTCCTGTCATTTCGATGATTGCTCTTGCGCATAGACGGCCGATACGTCCAAATCCGTATAATACAACATCCACTGGCTTCTGCCAATCCATGTCAGCACCCGCTTTTAGTCCAGATAATTCTTCCTCTAGAAATGCAGCCATGCTAGCATATTTGTCTCCTTTCTTAAGCCATTCACTGGTCAATTTACCAATATCAACTTTTGATAGTTCTAGGTTCATATCTAACATTGCTTTTGCAATCTCGGCAGACACCTCTACGGTAATTGGTTCTCCTACGAATTCTCTGGCATAAGCGTGTAAGCTTAACAGTTCTGAAATGTTTACTTCGTTCAGTGAATTTCTAAAAAGGACGAGTTCGATTCCTTTTTTGTACATCAACTCTCCGATATAGAAATTGAGAGCTGTGGCAGATCGCTTTTTGTCGATCCACGTTGCAGTGTGATCATTCATATTTATTCATTTAGTGTTAGGTGGTGCGAAGGTATGGAATGTTATGGTAAGATAGAATTAATGATGCAGGAAATAGGAGGAAATATAAGAACCAGACTGTATTTATTTACCCTAAAGACTAGCTTGAGTTATCATTTCTAGTGTTTAGAATATTAAGATTGACTTAGTCGTCTTATGATTTTCATTTATTAATGTAATTCGCTTTATACCTTTAGAAAGGTGCTCAGTTTGTATAACTATTTTGTCTTGCCCTTTGCTTATTCTTTGAGCCACTTCAAGTAATCCATTATTATCATATATTAATAAATTTGTGTTATCGTCAACAATTGATATTGGGAACTCAACAATTATCCTACTACCATGAATTGCAGGACTAGGGTATATTTGTAAATCATTTTCATTAGTTGCAAGAGACAAAGAGCTAATTATATCAAATAGATTTCCCTCTACTTCTATGAATGATACATACTGGCTAATACCAAAGCCATATGACTCACCTAAAAACTCAAATTGGCCGGATTCAGACTTAAACTTTACCATGAATAAATATTTATCCTTATCTAAAGTTATAGCTTCCCAAAAAAGCCCCCTATCTCCAAACATAAATGGTTCTCCTACACGACTACCTTCTTTATCAAATTTTAAAATAGCACTGGGAACAAATTGAGGATAGAGTTCTTCATACGTATGATATATTACAGTATCGCTTAGTATTAGACTATCCAGAATAGGTATAAAAACAAGGCTTTCGGTACCACTGGTAGAATTCATCGCTGAGACCACAGAACTTCCTGCGTAAGACTTGTGCCATTGAAAATTCCAATCTTTATCAACTCGTATAGCGAGGCTAGCTACAGGAGGACTACCTATGTAAAACGAGTCTTGCGCTACCCACATTGGCTGCGGTCCTTAAGTCACTCCCATAACATTTACTGATCCATCTTTCTCTATTCTATAATTCCTGAATGCTTGGGGATCATTTGGTGCATTGAATTTTAGATGCTTTATCAACTCTCCTTCGGGACTTACTTTGTATAATGTATAATCTAGCTGACCATACTTATCATCTAAATATACGCCATCAAATTGTGACCTATCCCATGTGTTGAACAATACAATCACATTTCCATACTCGTCTAGGACGGTTTTTTCTGCGCCTGAATATAATCCAGATCCAGATGTGTCTCCTATATGTTTTGTCCACTCTAACTTTCGAGATGTCAAATTAAGCTTACTGAGATGGCTATTAGAGCTACTTAGGTCTCCTGGAATAAATAAATCTAGTGTATCTCCAAATAATTCATATGACCAATTAGCATCTGAACACATATATATACTATTATCACTAAGAGCTACGCCTTCGATAGAAAAGTTTTTTTGTTCGTCAAACGAATACGTATCCACTATAGAATCCAATTTTGTATCATATATTGCAAATGAATTAAGTCTTGTTGGCAGTGACCCTTCAATATCAGCATCATGAAAATTGAGTAGACTATCTAAATCGCCAGAAACAATGCTATCGTTAACAGCGAAAACATAATAATCAGACCAAATCAAAAGACTATCACCCTTAAATGAATAATGCCTAATTCCCTTGTCTCCGTAGGGAAATACGATGTAATCTGTAAATCCCTCTCCTGGTGTATATTCTATTAAAATTGATGCCTTTAATTCATCAGCCCCCCCCAGACTAGGTGTATCGATATCTTCAATTTCTATATCATTGAATATATCATTAATCCTACTATTTACCTTCGTAGCATACCAATAATATTTGCCATCATTTTCTATCAATTCTTCCTTAAACCGAGGAGAGTCTGAGCCTAACGAAACATTCAGTGAAGTCACTAGTGTGGCTTCTTGGGCAGTGCTCGTGCTGATGCATGCTATGCATAGGAATAGTATGGTTAGTACTTTTTGAAATAGGTTACATTTTGGTTTAGTCATACTTGTATCGAAAGTCTAGAAAACAAAGATACTTCATAATTAGCCTATTGTACAGCAAGAGTAGCTAGAATTAAGGCATCAAACACAAGAGCTAATGTCCAATATTGGCGAATATGGACAAAATAGCCTATTTTTGTAGGAAAAAATACACCATAGCTATGAATGTCAGTTTCACAGAAAAGCAAACCAAATACATTGAGTCACAATTAGAATCTGGTGATTTTAAAAATGCAAGCGAAGTAGTAAGGGATGCAATTCGATTGCATCAACTTTACAGACAAAAAATAATTGACGATTTAAGATCAGAAATATCTAAAGCTTGGGATGGACCAACAACGAGTATAAAACCTTCAGAAATCGCTCGACGAAAATTCGAAGAAATTAAACAAACGAATAACAATGCTCTATGAACTTAGCCTTGAAGCAGTTGATGATCTTGAAAACATCTTTGAATACACATTATATCAATTCGGCTATGACCAAGCAATAAAATACTTAGATACATTTGATGCCATTTTTGACAACTTATGTCTAAATCCTTATCTTGGTAGGATTAGAGGTGAACTGATAGCCGAACTAAGAAGTATCAATCATAAGAACCACCTTATATTTTATAGAATAAAAAATAATAAGATTATAATTCTTCGCATCCTTTATGGGGCAAGAGATCTGCCTCGCTATTTCTAAAAATATTATACTTTTGCTAACACTATTTTTAAGCAATCAATAATTTCTATGCTAAAAAAAATACTACTCTCTATCCTACTCCTACTTACGATAGCAATAGCTGCTGCCTTATACATTAACTACCCAAAACTGAGTATCATCTCATCCTATGCAGCTAAAAAAATGTGCTCTTGCACTTTCATCGCAGAGAGATCACAGGAATCAATCCAAAATCAAGATTTGGCAATGGGACCTCTAGCCTATTCATCCACAAAAATCGATAGAGAAAATAAAAGAGTGACAAGCTCCGTATTTGGATTAAATGCTAAGACAGCAGAGTTCCGAGGAAAACTTGGCTGTGTATTGATACAAGGAAAAGATGATTATAACATTCAGTATCCAGACAAAAAAGACTTAACCACAGATTTACCAGAAGTCAATTATCCATACGGAGATAATATGACATGGATTAAAACCGCTGGCATAGATCACGATCAAGTAAAGGCAGTTGTAAATGAGGCCTTCGATCTCAATGGAGGCATGACTTCGAAAAGGACAAGGGCTGTTGTCGTATTGCACAAAGACTCAATAATCTACGAACAGTATGCTGACGGATATGATGCAGATACAGAGATACTCGGTTGGTCTATGACTAAGAGTATCATGAATACCTGTGTAGGTATGCTCGTAAAAGATAGTATAATCAATCTTGAAGATAAAAACCTATTCCCAGAATGGGCAAATGATGATAGGAAAGAAATAACACTCAATAACCTTATGCATATGAGTTCTGGACTAGAATGGTCAGAAATATATAGTGAGATATCTCCGGCAACTAAAATGTTGTATGATTCCGAAGATAATGCAAAAGTTGCTCGAGCTCAAGGACTAGAAGCTAAGGTTGGAGAGCACTGGGAATATTCTTCTGGAACAACTAATATTATATCTGGATATATTAGAGATCAATTCGACAATCATGATGACTACTTGAGGTTACCTTATGATCGTTTATTTTCTAAAATAAATATGGATAATACAACAATCGAGTGCGACGAGTCTGGTACATATATCGGGTCTAGTTACTGTTACGCAACACCACGAGATTGGGCTAGGTTCGGTACATTATATTTGAATGATGGAGTATGGAATGGAGAGCGATTATTGCCCGAAGGTTGGATAGATTATACTAAGACAATCGTACCTGATAGTAATGGAAAATATGGTGCTCAATTCTGGACCAATGGTGGCGGAGCTATGTATCCGAAAGCGCCTCATGATATGTTTTCTTGCAATGGTTATGAAGGTCAGTTGGTTGCTATTATACCATCTAAGGATTTAGTTATTGTGAGAATGGGATTAAACAGTGGCTTTGATTTTGATAGTTTGTTGAGTGGGGTTTGTGAAGCTGTACATTAGACCGCTTTGCTTTTCGATGGTTAGACTATTGGACTTTTCGACCGCTTTGCTTTTCGATAGTTCGACTTTAGACTCTTTAGTTAAAAGCGAAATAGCCCGAGCCAATAAAGAAATATCCCCCTTCGGAGGGGGGCTTGGGGGTGGACAAACCGCTATAGCCAATTCACAAATTAAAATAATGTCTTTTTAACCATAATTCACGAAAACACAAAAAGCTAAACCTATGAAAAATACAATATTAAAACCATGCAGTATCTTTCTATTATGTTCTTTGTTTTTTGCTTGTAAAAGCATCAAAAAGGATGAAGTAACAGGATTCGAAAACGAGTATTTTGGAATCAAAGGAATCCCATGCATTGAGTCAGTCAACCCTGATGCCTTCGACAGTTATGTGGGTACTCTAGACTGTGGTTGTGTCACTTTCAATTATGACTATGGTCGATATAGCAATCCTGGTCCATTAACCAGAAAAGAAGAATTTAGGAATGCTTTTGATACTTATCACCACATCAAGTTCTTTAAAAATCGGATGATTGATCCTAAGGTGAATAAACTGTTTCTAGATAGTGTACAAGTAATAGATGTTCGACGAAAATTAAAGACTGACAAATTAATGTTCGATTGTGAAACTTGTAATGCTTCGGCAGAATTGACATTTAAAAAGGATACTTATTTGTTTCCATTTACAATAAATGAAAAGCAACTTGATAAAGAGGAAAATATCAGCTTTTCAGACAAAGGGACACTGCAATATAAATATTATACTGATTCTAATTCTAAACCAGCATTATACGTAACTCCTATTCATAATCGATTCAAGAAGAAAAAATGCCTAGGTCTGACAGTATCTAAATCTGAATGTAACAATGACCGTATAGATCAAATAATACGGGCTGTTTATATGAAAGAGTAGGACACGAAATTCACATTTTATGTTGCTGATTGGCTTAATCGCTTGAATCACTTAACTGCTATCAGAGATTGACAAAACGAATGATTATTCTAACCAAAAGATCAACCTACTCAATTCTACTAAATAATAATTTGAAAGGGCTTCTATGACTGAACTTAACTTCCAAGAAGAAATAATACTTGAAAATGACCGCGCAATTTTGCGCCCATTATCCATTGATGATTTTGATTTGTTGCTTCCCTACTCTATCAATGAGCCTACCCTATGGCAGTATTCACTTACTCCTGCAGATGGCCCTGAGAATCTCAAGAAATACATTAATGCGGCACTAAAAAAGAGGGCAAAAAATGACTCTTATCCATTCATTGTATTTGATAAAGCGACTCAAAAGATAGCAGGAAGCACTCGATTCTATGATTATCAGAAAACTCATAATACTGTGCAGCTTGGTTATACTTGGTATGGATCTAAATATTGGGGCACTGGCTTGAATCAAAACTGTAAGCAACTAATGCTCTCTTTTGCTTTTGATACATTAGGCATTCATAGAGTAGAATTTCGAGCGGACAATAATAATAAACGAAGCATAGCTGCAATGAAAAAATTGGGTTGTACTGAAGAAGGAATACTCCGCAGCAATTGTGCAGATGCGACAAGTGGTAGACGAGACAGTATTATTCTTAGCATTTTGAAAAAAGAATGGAACGAAAAAATCAAAAATGATCTACAAAAGAAGATTTCTTGATTTCTATTATAGAAATAACTTTTGTCACATAGAATTGTTTCACTTGTATATCACTTATAATTTATGCGTATAAAAGAACTGACTTTATTCACCAAAAATCTTGAAGCTCAAAAACAGTTTCACAAATCAGTATTTGGTGTAGATTTCATAGACGATAGCACTGAACATTTCTCTTTTCTAATAGGCTGGACCAAACTTACTTTTAAGCAAGCCACCAAATTGAAGGTCTATCATTACTGCTATCTGATACCAAGTAATAAATTGGAAAGTTCCATACAATGGCTTAATGGAAAGGTCGAACTAATCACAACAGATGGTAGTGTAATTCACGATCACGGCCATTGGAACGCTAAAGCAGTTTATTTCTATGATGGTGATGGTAACATTGGAGAATTTATAATAAGGCCTGATCTTGATAATGCAACAGAAGGCGAATTTTCATTTAGTGACATTCTTTGCATCAATGAAATAGGTGCACCTTCTAATAATTCTAGGAAATTAAATGATTTCTTAGAAGAGAAGTTAGGAACTACCGTGTGGAAAGGGGATCTAGAAAGATTTGCTGTGAATGGAGATTTAGAAGGAATGTTCTTACTCGTTAATAACACTGTAAAAGACAAATGGTATCCAACTGAAATATTTCCAGATGCTGCACCTTTTGATGTACAGATATTAAATGATGGACAATTGTTTGACCTTAGGTACGATGGAGAGAAATTCGCATAGCAATTACATTATGTGAAAGTATTTTATCATTTTTATTCTATATTCGTATGCTAATAAATTAAGTCTATAAATGGAAATCAAACCAGACAGAAGAGTACTCTTAGAACTAGTAAGTACACGTATGCCTTATGGTAAATACAAAGACTGGTTGATATCAGATATTCCAGTACATTATCTTGTATGGTGCAAACAAAAAGGCGCATTTCCTAAAGGAAGACTTGGTGAACTCATGCAAAATGTATTGGAAATCAAGTCAAATGACCTTGGTCATATTCTAAGGGAAATCAAAAGTTGGAAACATAGATAAACTTTAGGAAGAAATTACGAAAACGTAACTTCTTCCCATAAGTTATATTAAGTGTGTCAATTGGTAATATTGACATTATGCAGAAATCAAAAAAATCTGCGAGGATTATAACTTTACTTGTTAATACCTGATTCATTTTCAGAAAAATCCAAATTTGAAAATCGTTTTTATAAACTTAATAAAGTAAAATTCCCCATACACTTTGGCAAATTAACTAAACAATACTAATTCTATTGGCTACTCATTAGTAGCGAAATGGTTCTTTTTTTTATACTTGGAGGGGAATTCTTTGTATGATTAATAAACTACATACAAAGATGACATACATAGAGTTAAGACTTGATTATATTTTGGAAGTCACACAAAACTGATAAAAAACTTCATCTTTAATTTCATTCACGACTTTTCTACTATAATTCATTGAAAGTCTATATATTACAAAGTGCAAAAAAAATATTTATATAGTTTTTGTTATCTTTACACTAAACGAAACAACATGAAATTAATATTAATTCCCGTTCTTACTTTCTTATTAATGACTAGGATAGGGATATCGCAAGAAAGTTACACTCCATCTCAAATGCAATCTTTTGTAGATATTTATATGGAAGCAAAAAACACTAAATCACTAGTTTCCATCGATAAGATAACGATTGACAAGCTTGCTGAATCTGACATCTCATATGCTCGTTACAAAGAAATATTTCAGGCTAACTTGGAAGGAAAAGATAGCAATTTAAAAGATAATGAAAAATCATTTTTCGATGAATTAAAAGTCTTAGAAAATAAATATAAAAAAGATCAGAAAGTACAATTGCAAGATGCGTGTAGCAAAAGGTCTTTTGATTATAAGATTTATACTGAAATCAGAAAAAAGTATAAAACTGATATTAACTTTCAAAGAACGCTCAAACCATATTTTGATAAATACCTGAATGGTCAAAAATGAGATTATTTGTAATATTGCTTTTATTACCCATACTGGGCTATTGTCAAGCTCCACCTACAGACAGATATAATGCTGATTTATTTAGTGTGTCTGAGACGAATGAGATATTATTCAGCACAGCAGTTCCACAACCAGTAAAAGGAGGAGGATTTTATGAAGGGGTTACTGGTTTACCATTAAATGTAAATGAAGATAGTACACTTTTTGTTAATTTATACATGGATATTTTTGAACCCACAGGAGACACGTTATGCAAAAGACCTGTAATTATTATAGCTTTTGGAGGTGGATTTCTAGATGGTAGTAAAGATCACTATAGTATTCGATTACTATGTCAAGACTTAGCAAAAAGAGGTTATGTCACAGCGGCTATAGATTATAGATTGGGAATGAACATATTTGATGCTGACCTATCAAAGCGAGCCGTGTATAGAGGACTGCAAGATGGAAGATCAGCCGTAAGATTTTTCAGAGCAGATGCCGCTAGCGCCAACAATTATAAAATAGATCCAAATAAAATTTTTATTGGTGGTCATAGTTCAGGAGGTTTTATAGCATTACATAACGTCTATTTAGACAATGAAGAAATTGGATTTAATGAAAGACCAATTTCAACCTTTGAGTGGATACAAGATGGCAATCCAATTCCAGATCAAGGTTGCTTAGATTGCGTTGGCGATAATCAAGGATATAGTGGTCATGCAAATGCCGCCTTTAGTCTAGCAGGGGCATTAGGATCTACTTCCTATATCGAATCTGGTAGCGACCCAAGTGTAGTCATGTTTCATAGCACTGATGATGATACAGTACCCTACACTTCTGGAGAACCTTTCAGTAGTATTCTTTGGTTGGTTTTTGGTAGTGATCTACCTGATGTATATGGAAGTTCAGAGATAGCTACTCAAGCAGATCAAGTAGGCCTTCCTTATGATTTTTTCTCATACACAAACCGGGGCCATGGTGTTCATGAAAATGGAAGTGCGCTATATTCCGATATTGTCCCTGGCATTTCTGATTGGTTTTTTAATCAAGAATTAAAACCTAAACCAGATACACTAATAGGAAGTGATATAGTCTGTAATACTTGGTTACAGCAAGATTATTATTTACAAAATGGAAATGAAATATACCACGATTGGCAAATTGATGGTGGATCTTTTAATTCTATGAGTGTCAATTCTACTGAAGTTGATTTGACATGGCTAAATAACAATCCAACTTATCAATTGTCAGTCACTCCATATAATAAATTGGATGCCAAAGGAGACGAAATCACTCTAGATATAACAATGCAAACTAATGCAACGAATACATTCCTAAATCAATCCACGGACTGGGCAAACGTCAACAATTGGGATCTGCTCCATGCTCCATTAGCATGTGAAGATATCGTTGTCAATTCTACAGGTGGATCAATAAATCTTATAGTTAGTTCTCCATCTGAGATTAATTCTTTGTCAGTTAGCCCAAATGTCAATTTGACTATTAATAGTGATCTTATTGTTGATCAGAAAAACACTGCTGATCCTGTATTTTCTTTATCTAATGCTGGAACAATAACGAACAATGGTAGTATTTACATTTACTCCCATTTGTTGACTCAGAAGATAATGCTATTAGAAAATAGTGCGACGATCAACAATGGAGAGATTAGAACAGAACTAAAACCGTAGATTAGAAGATGGAAACAAAATCCATTTTGGCATGAAACAACTCGTTCACTATTTAACGTTAATATTCTTATTCTTTTCGTCTATCTGTATAATTAAAAGTCAAGACGGTATTTTATATAATTCTGAAATGTCGCAAGAGGGATATGTGCTATGTGTTCATGGCTTTAACACCTATCTGATTGATCAATGTGGCGAAATCGTAAATACTTGGTCGGCATGGAACATGCAGTTTCATCCAAAACTAACTACCTCAGGTAATATCTACTATATCCAAAATGGCAAAATAATCGAACGTGATTGGGATGATAACATAGTGGTTGAAATTGAGCACAAGGTACCTGAACTCAAGCTCGTATATGATATTGTAAAAATGACCAATGGCAACTACTTGGCCAACTGTAGATGGGCTACCAACTTAAATGAACTTACTGCTCTAGGTTGGGATACTGATATTGGTGGATCAAATCTCATCGATGGTGTAGTAGAAATAAATCCTGAAGGTGAAGTTGTCTGGGAGTGGCATATATCTGATCATACAGTTCAAAATCAAGTAATTAATGCAGTAAACTTTGGATCTGTAAACGAGAACCCTCAGCTGATGGACATTAGAGCAATCTCAAGTTTCGACTGGCAGTCTGGGGAAGCATTTATGTTTAATGGAATTGATTACAATGAAGAATTAGATTTGATTCTTATTTCAGTAAGGAAGATGAGCGAATTTATTATTATAGATCATTCAACAACAACGGAAGAAGCGGCAGGAAGTACTGGTGGTACTTTTGATAAAGGAGGTGACATCCTATATCGATGGGGAAATCCTCATAATTACAACCCAACTACAACCGCCTCTCGATACTTATATTTCCAACATAACCCGAACTGGATTGAATATGGTGAGCATAAAGGAGGCATCATCGTTTTCAATAACGGTCTATCAACGAACAACGGATCCTCAGTGATAATTGTGAATCCTGTCATAGATAGCACTGGCCAATTTATGATGGAAGATTCTGTTTTCTCACCTGTAGTTCCTAATCGAGAAATTGGCTATGAAGTATTTGATTCTAGATCTTCTCAATTCACTTCTGGTGCAAAAGTAATGGAAAACGGAAATATCTATATCACCAGTGGAGAATGGGACCAATTCATAGAGGTAACACCAGATGATGAAATCGCTTGGAATTATAAACTAGAGGGATTTCACTACACTTATAGGACTGAAAAATATTCTAAAACTTATCCTGGATTAATAGATAAAGATCTTACAGCTGAAGGAACAATAGAGTCTCCATCTTCTGATTATGTTTGTGAAGATTTCTCAACGTCTACTGTTGATGAATCCAAATATGACCTAAAAATATTCCGTAGTCCAAATGCTCAAACAATTTCGCTCCAAACTATCGATGGAAATCAATTCACCCTAAATGGCTTCGATCTGATGGGCAGAAAGGTATTGAATAAGATGAATCTAAGAAGTGGTGATGTTATTGATGTTAGCCATTTGAAAAATCAAATTATTATTCTAAATATAAGTTTTGACTCAGGTTATATTGTAACTAGAAAAATATATCTGCCCTGAATAAATAAAAGTTTAATTGCCTCTCACTCGAATAAACGTTGGAAATTACTTTATCTATTATATGGATACTCTTGCATCCAATGAAAACCCCTTGAACTAAGTTCGTGAATTTTATCAAATTTAATTAACTGCATAGATATAGAGTCAATTGTCTGTGTCTAAATATTTCATGCAGTTAGTTAAGATCATAAAACTAAGAAGACTTTGAGCGCCGTTACATTATATTGATACTTTTGTATTAAATATGTGCAATTATTCATATAATTAAAATAATACTCATTGTCAGGAATCTATATTCATATTCCATTTTGTAAGCAGGCTTGTCACTATTGCAATTTTCATTTTTCTACTTCATTGAAGTACAAGGACGATATGGTAGATGCTATATGTCGAGAAATAGAATTGAGAAAAGATTATCTAACAGAAAAGAACCTAACAAGCATCTATTTTGGCGGCGGTACTCCTTCTTTATTATCAGAAGAGAATCTTGAGAAAATATTCAATGCACTGAGCAAGCAATTTCACTGGTCGACCGATACAGAAATCACACTAGAGGCCAATCCGGATGATCTATCTACTGAAAAGCTAACCATATTCAACAACTCGCCTATCAATAGACTGAGCATTGGTATACAGTCATTTGCTCAAGCTGACTTAGAATACATGAATCGTGCACATAATGCGGAGGAGGCAGAATATTGTATAAAAAATGCGCAAGACATTGGTCTTACAAATATATCTGCCGATCTTATTTATGGCAGTCCTACTACAAGCGATGCGACTTGGGTAGAAAATATTGATAAGATGATCGCATTTGGCATTCCGCATATTTCAGCATATGCGCTCACGGTAGAGGAAGGTACTGCCTTACATCATTTTGTCAATACTGGAAAGGTAAAACCCGTCGATGAATCTGTCGCAGCCAATCACTTTGACATACTTATGGAGCAACTGTCTATTGCCGAATTTGATCATTACGAAATCTCTAATTTCGCAAAAAAGAACCACTATGCAGTTCATAATTCAAACTACTGGTTAGGAGTCCCTTACTTAGGATTAGGTCCTGCTGCACACTCTTTTGATGGAGATATGACTCGGTCGTGGAATCTCGCTCACAACCCCAATTACATCAAATCTATCCAGTCAGATAAGCTCCCAATAGAACACGAACGACTGTCTATCATAGATGCATATAATGAATTTATACTGATAAGACTTCGGACGATTTGGGGAGTCGCCATTGAAGATATTGAGGCAAAATTCCCTAAGCAAGTATCGTATTTCGGACAGAATATACAACCCTACATCGAGTCAAATCATGTTGCTCTAAAGGACGGAATATATAAATTGACCAACAGCGGAAAACTGATCGGGGACAAAATATCAATGGAGTTATTCGTAGAATAATGTTAAACTATTGTCCTATATTTTCTGCAGCTGATTTTGCTGCTGATTTTTTATTTTTAAATATCAATACTGATCCTACAGCGTAAGGTAAGCCCCAAAACAAAGTCATTCTCAACCATACCGGCCAATCTGTAAATATCGGAAAGAGATGTGAGCCTCCAGCCATGATCAATCCTACATAACTATAGCCCATCCATAGAAGATGATGTTCTACCCAATTGGCTTTCTTCCTTCCCGCTAATGGAAAGTATAATGCTATGATCAAGGTCAAAGAACTTACTATAGACAATGCATGATAAACCCCGAAGGCCCCGAACAAATCAAATATCCAGAAAGAAGTTACCAGCAATATTAACATACAAATCGAATACAAATACCCAGCAAACTTATGTCGGGACGTACCTCTTGGAATAAGAAAAATAATTGCACCTGATATAAGTGCTATTATAGAAGCTACAGTATGTACGAATAATATCATAAATCAAGCTTTTTTAGTTGCTGATAAATATAAGCAATCTTGATATAAAAAAGCTTTAAGTTTGACCAACTAAACAAATCTATAGTCGAATGTGTTATTACCTTCTATAAACAATAATCTTATGAGAATTTCTGTCTTCCGTACTGCCCACTTTAATGCTGCCCATAGATTGCATAATCCGAAGTGGAGTGATGAGAAGAATAAGGAAGTGTTTGGTCTATGTAATAATCCCCATTATCACGGACATAATTATGATCTTGAAGTCAAACTAACGGGAGAAGTAGATCCAGAAACTGGATACCTTTATGATCTAAAAATACTAAAGGATCTCATCAAGGCGCAAATTGAAAATAGATTTGACCATAAAAATCTTAATCTGGAAACTGAAGAATTCAAAGATCTAAATCCAACTGCTGAGAATATCTGTTTTGTAATTTACAACATCCTAAGAGAACATATCGAATCTGAATTCGAAATTACAGTTAGATTATGGGAAACAGCTCGAAACTATGTAGAATATCCTGCTAGCTAATTCTTCATTGCTTTTTTCTAATCAATCCATTTTCCCCATATAAATAGATGTAGTCTTTTGTCATTTTAAATTTCAAAAAGCCTTCGCCTTCCAAATTTATTGGCTGTTTTTCGAAGCGTTTGGTATGATATTGAAAAAATGATCCGTACTGCGAATAAAATATATAGTCCCCAAATATTTGGATATAGTCCACGTCTTGTTCAGGAATCATCTTAAGGAATTGCCCAAAATTGTCAAATACTAAAATTCCTAGCTCTTCATCTACGACAGCAACTTTATTCTCTTTTTCTCTGATGATGGTAGGATTTACATTTCCTAGATTATAATCACTCAGTCGATTACTTGTAAATTGTGCGTTACCCAAGTTATCTATCTTAACCAATACTTGATTGATCGGATCGAAAATCCAGATCCGATTATCATTGGATCGAGCTACTGCGGTGACATCTAAAAACTCTGTAGTAGTCAGGTCTAATGTTTTAATCTCAGCAAGTGTATTATCCAATACCAAAAGTCGATTAAAATCCGCTATGAAACAAAGTATTTTCTGGGGATTTGTGGCATCTATACTTACTATATCACCAATAGAACTATTGTTGTACTCGTACAAATTTTTAAAATCCGAATCGTACCGTATGATTCTATTATCGGTTGTAAGTACATAGATATTTTTTAGGTTATCGATTTCTACTTGATCTATTTTTTCTTTAAGATCTAACTTTGGGCCAGATGACAACAAAGCTGTTTTATCCTGAGTCGTACCACAACTGGGCAAGAGTAAAACCAACAACACAAAATAAATCAATTGTCTATAAATCATTTTACAATTTTTGTTCGATCAGGCATCTCAAAGTACTGTAACGAAAAAACACCATCTTCTAGCACACCAAAGCTCTGATATTCTATCCAATCTCCTAATCCAAAATAAGTTGATGCGCCATTATTTATAGATACTTTTAATGGTATATGTCTATGTCCGAAAATGAAGTAATCATGACGTGACTCCGCTTCTTTTTGTTCTGAATATTGGACAAGCATTTCTCTTTCTCTTCCGAAAAATTTAGAATCATCTCCTCCAGCATCTCTAGATGTATGGCTAAATTTCTTCATTAACCAAAGTCCAAAATTGGGATGTAACCTTGCATATGCCCATTGACAAAGTCGATTACTGAAGACTTTTTTGATAAATTTATATCCATGATCCCCTGGACCTAATCCATCTCCGTGTGCTATAAATAGACGCTTGCCTTGTAGGTCTCTTATCTGTGCTTCTCGAAAAACAGGAATATCAAATTCTGACTTGAAATAATCAAACATCCACATATCATGATTGCCTGTAAAGAAGTAAATAGGAATACCTTGATCTCGCATCTCAGCAAGCTTACCAAAAAACCTTGAATATCCCTTAGGCACAACAGACTTATACTCAAACCAATAATCGAATATATCTCCAACTAAATACAGTTCTGCTACTTCATGTTGTATACTCGATAGCCATCGTACGATCTGCTTTTCTCGTTCAACACTAGTCAATCTAGCATCTGTACCAAGATGAAAATCCGATGCAAAAAAAACTTTCTTACCCACTCAGTTTAGTTTATTGATTTAATCAACGAAACGATTGTCAATCTCCATTTTCTCACCGCAGCTTTTGCATGTTCTCATCTCGTCCGACCCATAGTATTCTTTGAATCTTGGAAGAAAATCTTTTTCTATATTCTTTAATTCGAAATAGCTCTCGTGTAATCGGTTGTTACAATTATCGCAGAACCATATAAGACCATCTCGTTCTCCTTTAGTACGTTTCAGTTCTATTACCAAGCCGATAGAGCCTTCTGACCTCATAGGAGAATGTGGCACTTTGGCAGGCAACAAAAACATCTCACCTTCATTGATTGGAATATCTACTGGCTTTCCATCTTCTTGGATTCTCACAACAATACTGCCCTCCACTTGATAGAATAATTCTTCTGTCTCATTATAATGATAGTCCTTCCGAGCATTGGGACCAGCAACGATCATTACGATGTAATCCCCTGCTTCTTTGTATAGATTTCTATTTCCTACTGGCGGTTTCAATTCATGTCTATTTTCTGCTATCCACTTATGAAGATTAAACGGTCGAGCGATTCCCATATCTAGGCTTTGTTTGATTAAGATCTAAAGTTATGAAACGCCAATGACTTTGCTTTAGTAACCAGAGGAAATAATTAAGAATATTGGTCAGAATGTAGTTCAATTAAAGTTTTATTTTTTCATGTGCTAGTAGATGAAGGCTACAGACACCCATGAGAATCATTAAAAATGAAGATTGATTTAGAGAACAAATAAAATTTTAAACATATGAAACTCCGATGACTAAGCTTTTGAGACCAGAGGAAATAATAAAGGCCTTTTAGCACTTTTAGTGCCCTTAAATTTTTATTTC
>Ga0114957_1002541_pt1 | contig 17359 bp, 10 predicted proteins | sample BantaG_FD_87175 | JGI IMG/M metagenome (GOLD analysis project Ga0114957, IMG submission 87175) | Marine algal microbial communities from Bantry Bay, Ireland - BantryBay_4 metaG | ecosystem: Host-associated > Algae > Red algae > Unclassified | place: Bantry Bay, Ireland | collected 2014-11-21 | reverse complement strand
GTTGTCGCTGGAGCCGGATCCGTTAAATCATCCGCAGGTACATATACTGCTTGTACAGAAGTAATAGAGCCTCGCTTAGTAGAGGTAATTCGTTCCTGCATCAATCCCATCTCAGAAGCCAATGTTGGCTGGTATCCTACCGCCGAAGGCATCCGTCCTAGTAGGGCTGATACTTCTGAACCTGCTTGTGTAAAACGGAAAATATTATCAATAAAGAAAAGGATGTCCTTTCCTCCGGTTGGATCACTCATATCACCATCACGGAAATATTCTGCAATCGTCAAACCAGACAATGCTACTCGCGCACGTGCACCAGGTGGTTCGTTCATCTGACCGAATACCAGTGTCGCCTGTGAAGTAGTCAAGGCTTTCATATCTACTTTGGACAAATCCCATCCACCTTCTTCCATGCTATGGTTGAACGCTTCTCCGTATTTAATTACGTTTGATTCAATCATCTCCCGCAGCAAATCATTTCCTTCACGTGTTCGCTCTCCCACTCCTGCAAATACGGAAATACCCGCATATCCTTTCGCAATATTATTAATCAATTCCATAATCAATACTGTCTTCCCTACTCCTGCTCCTCCAAACAATCCAATCTTACCTCCCTTTGGGTATGGCTCAATCAGGTCAATTACCTTAATACCAGTATATAGAATTTCTGTTTCTACAGAAAGTTGATCATAAGGAGGTGGCTTACGGTGAATAGGATACGCATTGTCTCCCTTTGGTACTTCTCCGATTCCGTCAATGGCTTCTCCTACTACGTTGAATAGCCGGCCCTTGATCTGATCTCCTACAGGCATACTAATCGGCTTACCTTCATCCGTTACAACCATTCCACGAACCAACCCATCGGTAGAGTCCATCGCGATTGCACGTATGCTATCTTCGCCCAGGTGACGCTGACACTCCATTACGAGTACTTCGCCACTTTCCCGTTTAAGGGTTAGGGCATTGAGAATTTCGGGTAGCTTAGAATTGTCACCGGAAAAGCTTACGTCGACGACGGGTCCAATGACTTGGGTAATTTTACCAGTATTTGCCATAATGACTTTGTATTAATTATTAAAATAGTATTAAGTTGCTCCCAACTAGGGAGAGGGATTCTTAAAAGCGGTGCAAAGATAGCGATTTTAAGAGTAATTAGAGGGGTTTGAGCAGGAATTTTTTGAGGGTTTAAAAAACAACCAAATATGCCGTTAATTTCTATCCTACTTCCGGTTTATAATGCCGCTCCTTTCCTCAAGGAATGCCTGCAATCTATATTGCAACAGACGGAGATCAATTGGGAACTGCTCGCTATTGACGACTTTTCTACTGACGATTCTGCCCTTATCTTAAAACAGTTTGCCGAGGCAGACCCTCGGATTCATATTTTCACTAATAATGAGAAAGGAATTATCCCAGCTTTACGGCTAGCTTTTCAAAAAAGCAAAGGTAAACTCATCACTCGAATGGATGCAGATGATTTGATGCCTGTTGATAAATTGGCAATTCTAAAAAAAGGATGGGAAATCCATGGGAAAGGTCATCTGATTACTGGTCTGGTAGAATATTTCTCCGAAAGAGCGCTCGGCCTTGGATATCAAAAATATCAGGATTGGCTAAATGGGTTAACCATTCACAACAACCACTACCGCGAAATTTATCGGGAATGTGTCCTTCCTTCTCCGGCTTGGCTTATCCATCGGGAGGATTTGCTACAAGCTGGCGCTTTTACAGCGGATCGGTATCCAGAGGATTATGATTTGTGTTTTCGATTTTATGAACAAAAGATGACTATTGTAGGTATTCCTCAACTCGTACATCGCTGGCGGGACCACACGCATCGCACTTCTCGTACCAGTCCGGTATACGCCAATTCCAATTATCTGGAATTGAAATTATTCTGGTTTTTAAAATTGGATTATGATGCGCAGCAAACACTCGTGGTTTGGGGCGCCGGAAAGAAAGGTAAATGGATCGCTAACTATCTTATTGATCGAAAAATTCCTTTTCAATGGGTAACGGATAATCCTCGCAAAAAAGGGATTACCATTTATGACCATCCTTTAATTGGTTCTGACTTTTTAACTGATAAAAAAAATACGCAAACCTTGATTGCTGTTGCAGCTCCGGCGGATCGGATTGAGATACAGGACTTTTTTGATCGGGACGGAGGTGATTATTTTTGGATTTGTTGAGTAGAAGCGAGTAAGGGTAAATTGCAATCCGCCCTTACTCGCCCCGACACCAGCGTCGATCTTACTGCACTACCATTTCTGCCGTACTGATACCTGCAGCCGTTTCTATCCGTACATAGTACAATCCAGCCGCAGCCAGATCGCTACGCTCAACCGTATACCCATGACGTCCCGCAGCCAGATTACCATCAAATACCGGCGTTACCAATCGTCCTGCCTGATCAAAAATATTAATTTTTACAAAATCATTGTCATAAGTTTCAAAATTAATAGTAGAACGATCAGAGAGTACGGTAGGCTCTACAGATAAGTCAAATACTGCCTCTGAAATATTATCAGTATTGGTTACAACTGCAATTTCGTCACTGTCGTTGGAATTTTCATATAGATAGACACCATTTTCTTCTTTCCAAATAATAGTGGCAATTTCCAGATTTTCCAAATTCCAAGCTGGATCAATAGCAAGTGTAAAACTATGCTCCATTTCTGTATTGGCGCTTACGCTACCAGAAGAAAGTTGCTCTCCAAAAGTGGTTGCTGTAAATTTAGTAACCAACAATTGCTCATGCACTGCATCATTACCCTGCCCGCTCTGAAAACTAACGCGACCGTCTTCTACCAGATAAACCCCAAGAAAATAGTTGGCGTCTGCATCTTGAAAAAATTTGGTTTTTGTCGTCACTGTTATTTCATTATTATCAGTTGTAGCCAAAATTCCAGTATTCACAATTGGGCTAGCATCAGCAGCCATATCTACCTGATTTTTAATCTCAATGCGCTTTGAAGCAGAATTAGCATTGTTGATATCTTGATCTGTATTGTTGACAAAGAACCACGGTTGGTATGGAGGATCCAGGTTCTCGGCAAAAGCACCAGAAGTTGGCGTGAGTAAGTTCCCAGAATGATGAATCGCTAATAAGGTGGCTTTGTCATCATTATCAGCAATCAAATCGTGGAAAGTAGTCCATCCCCAGCCACCACATGGAGGACACCAGGAAGCAGCGATTTTTGTGATTAGTACAGATTGTGTTTCAGGAGCTTCTTGGCTATAACCTGTCAGGGATAACAGCAGAAAAGCTATCGTAAATAAGGTATTATTTTTCATAAAAATGATTTTTATTAAAAGTCTAATGTCATTAAAGTTTTACAAAAATAAGGGGATTAGATGTAGTGCGCCGAAATAGTTGGGTAATTTGTATTTAATACAACAGTTTTAATTAGCATCAAACCCATGCGAGAAAAGAATATTACTGATTCTTTCGCTTCCATCGCAATCCCCGCAGTCGTCTGGGACCATACCACAGCCAAAATCCAGTACTCGCCAATATAATCACTCCCCAACCCAAGAAATTCATCGCAGTCAGCTTAAAAATATCTCCGAAAATAGAGCCATCATGAAGCGACTCTATCCAGTCAGAGTACCGTACATCAACTGATAAAACAGCACCAGTCGCTCCATCTAGCTGTACCTCCCAGTTGTCGTTTTCAAATAAAATCTTCACTACACCTTTTAAGGGACGAACGTCCAATCGGTCTGCCGGATTATCTTTTTGATCAGGATGAGCGGTGTAAAGTGCTTGTTGTCCAAGTTGAGTAAGCTCGTCTAATGATTTCCAATCTGACAAGGCTTTCGCTTCGCCGCGTTGCGTAGGAGGCTGGATAGCAGCGACATCTTTTTTAAGGGCTAATAAAATTCCTGTTATCGCACTCACCATTAAAAGAGATGCTAATATCAATCCTAGGTAACGATGCCAGATTCTTACTTTACGTAAGCCTTTTATTAATCGATCAAATGCCACTTTGTTTTACTTATTAGTTTTTTGCAATTGGTGAGGACTGGAGAGTCAATAAATTTCTACATCCTTTAAAGCATAAAAACCGCATTCGTAAACAAAAACTTTCCTTGTCGCCAGAATCCTCTAAACAATGGGTTGTCTACCATATATACGACTTTTCCACGGCCCATGGATTGAACGGCGAAAACGCTGGTTTGTTTAAGCTTCTTTTTGACCTCAAATCCTGCAAAACCAGTTATTTCTGGGTTTTCATCAATATACCCTACATTCCAGGCCCCGTCCAGATGTTCCCAGGCGGTTGAAGAGGTTTTCAGCGTATGATAATAGTCCGGCATTCCATAAGCGAGTGGATGGGTATTGTCGAGTTTTATTTTATAAATCGCACCGGGCATAGCGTTGGTAATGGAGCGTCTTTCCTGCCCAGCATAATGGGACATCTTAGGAGTATTTTGATTTTTATCGCTACCTGAGTTATCTAATTTTTTTCTTTTTATTTTAAAACCAGATTTGCCCGACACCTTATTAATCGCTGATCCCAAGAGTATGAGTTTGCCTCCACCCTTCACCCAGTTCTTGATTTTCGCAAGTCCAGTGCTATCAATTTGTGGATATCTCCCATCTGTCATCACCAATACATTATAATCCGCTAAACTGGTTCTACCGAAATGGTCTGCATAAACGGTAGTCACTGGAAAAGCCATTTCCTGATCGAAAAAATGCCAGAGATGACCAAAGGCATTCGGATCCGTCCCTTTACCTCCCAGAATCATTACCATAGGATTTTTCAATAGCTTCATTTTGTCAGATCCCAAATCACGTCCCTTCGTAGCAAATCCAGTCATTACAGGAGTGAGTTGATGTTCCATTTCATTGGCAGTAGCCAAAATCACGCGATCAAAATTCGCGCTCAATTTACGGTTGTCTCCTCGATTAATAATCAAAGTTCCTGCGCTAAAATCTTTACCCTCCAAACTAAACGGCAAACTCGCTACCCGAACCTGCACCTTCTGATCTTGTAATGCTTTCACAAACCGAGCATCTTCCAAATTATTCCAGTCAGAGAGATAGGCATAAGCTTTTTTATTACTTAAATTATATTTTTCAAAATCATCTTGTTTATAATTCGCTCCTGATTTTAAATTGGTCTTTAATGCATAGGCGTCTAGTCCATAAGCGTAAGGCAATGCCCAAGCGGTGATATCATAGGTCAACGAATCTACCAGGAAAGGTTCTGGCTCAAAAAGAACCTGCGTTAAAGTAGAAAGCGGCTGGTCGCTACTGATAATTAAGTCATCAGCCGCTACGGATACGTTTTCTGTTTTTCCAGTACGATAATTGAAAGCACTAAGTCCTCCTTTATCGGTTCCTGCTCGTCCGTATCGAATTTGGTGCGCATCGAGAAAGTCACGGAGAAACTTAATCTTACTATCAGGATTACTCGCCTTAATTACAAAACTCTTGTATTCTCCCCGTGGCTGACTTTGAGTAGACTTGAAATATTCAGCAAACTGATCGGTAAGCTGACGGGCATTTTGCGACGCAACTTCTACGGTAGATAAAGCAGACGTTTTATGATGCGTAATTCGATCTATCAACTGAAGCGTATCTCCATTTTCTAATAAAATAGCTCTACCGGCCATACTATGCCCGCCTTGTTCATAGGTCATTCCAATGGCACCATTAAAAGTAGGATAAGTATCTCCATAGCTAGGATAAAACAAATCAAAAATTTCACGAGTATAATACAACCAACCTTTTTCATCAAAATACTTAGCATTGTTTTTTCCAATCGTAGTTTGGAAGTCACCTTGCCATTGGGTGATGTAAGCATGGTAAGGTTGAGCAGCAGGTGCAAAATAATAAGGGTCATTGTGGTACTGCTCGTGAAAATCTACATGGATATGTGGCATCCACTCATGGTAAACTTTGATGCGTTGTTTAGATTCTACTTGTGTTAGCCAAGCCCAGTCTCGATTAAGGTCAAAAAGGTAGTGGTTGACGCGACCGCCTGGCCAGGGTTCGTGATGTTCCGCTGCTTCAGTGAGGGCATTGGGGAGTTGATTACCGATATTCCAGTTCCAGTGCGTGTATCTGGAAAATCCGTCAGGGTTGATGGCAGGATCGAGGATAACAACGGTATTTTTTAGCCATTCTTTTGCTTGGGGATTATCTGGTCGTACCAAATCGTAAATAGTTGCCATTGAACTTTCTGATGCTCCTGCTTCGTTTCCATGTACACCGAAACTAAGCCATACGATAGCCAGATCATCTTCGGTGACCTCTCCTTTTTCCAATCCTGTGCGACGCAGATTATTCAGACGAATTTCTTCCAGGCGTGCCAGATTTTCTTTACTCGAAATGATATTATAAATAAGTGGCCGCTTTTGGTTGGTCATCCCATAAGTTTGTAAACGGACTAGATCGCTATTGGCAGCGACGTGTTCAAAATAGTCTAGCAACAAGTGGTGGGGAGTAAAATGTTCGCCATAAGAGGACGATAAAAAATCAGATGGAGATAGCAACCGGTTTTGAGAGAACAAACTACCTGCTAATAATACAATCGTTAGAAATGTCAGTGTAATTTTTTTTAAAAGCATAGTCCTTTTTTTAAAACAGGTTAGGAATGGCGATTAAATAGGTTGAAATAAAAGGTGAAACATTTAATCAACATTCCTTAGTAGACAGCACTTACAATTCGGTGAATTGTTTCTGTATCCCCCATTGTATAATAATGCACACAAGGTACGCCTCGTTTCTTTAATTCTTTCGATTGCGCAATACACCATTCAATTCCGATTTCTTTTATGGCTGCTGAGTTGTTTGCCTCCATTGCTGCTTTTACCAAATCATCCGGCAAGTTGATAAAGAAGAGTCGGGGTAATGAGTTGAGTTGATAGCGTTTGGTCAGGGGTTTAAGTCCCGGTACAATCGGCACGTTGATACCCATCGCACGGCAAGCGTCTACGTATTGAAAATACTTTTCGTTATCAAAGAACATTTGTGTAACAATATAATCAGCGCCTGCATCAATTTTTTGCTTTGTTCGTTCCAGGTCAGACTTCATACTAGGTGCCTCAATATGTTTTTCAGGATAACCAGCAATACCGATACAGAAATCCATTTTTTCTCCGTTTTCAATATTACTATCTAAATAGACCCCTTGATTGAGTACATTGATCTGATTGACTAAGTCCAGAGCGAAAGGATGACCGTCCGGCTCGGGAATAAATTTTCCATCAAATTTTCGGGCATCACCGCGCAATGCCAGAACATTGTTGATATTTAAAAAATTCAAATCAATCAATGCATTCTCCGTATCTTCCTTAGTAAAGCCACCACAGATCAGGTGCGGTACCGCATCCACACCATAACGATGCATAATGGAAGCACAGATTCCTACTGTACCAGGGCGTTTTCGAATGGCAATTTTTTCGTAATATCCACTATCTCTCTTATTATAAATAAATTCTTCGCGATGATAAGTTACATCAATAAATGGTGGCTTAAATTCCATTAATGGATCTAACACATCAAAGATCGCTTTCATTCCTCCCCCTTTCAGTGGTGGTAGTACTTCAAAGGAGATCAACGTTTGATCCTTTGCTTTTTCAAAATATTCAGTAACTTTCATATATTGCTATAAATTTAGAACTACAAAGATACGAAAGTCAAAGGAATGATTAGGTGTGAGAAGAAAGGCTTATTGTCATTATTACATAGATAGGAGGACAATCCTAATTTTCAGTAAAAACAAGAAAGCCTTCACGTGAGATACGTAAAGGCTTTTACAATTTTGGTGGGCGATGAGAGATTCGAACTCCCGACCCCCTCGGTGTAAACGAGGTGCTCTGAACCAACTGAGCTAATCGCCCAAAAGCGGATGCAAATATAGGTTGTCTACTACAAGGATGCAAGCGTTTTTGTTAAAAAAATCAAAATATTTCTTGCCTCCCCTACGTTTGAATAGCTTATATTTGAATCTATAATCCTTACCTACATCTTTGACCCTACGATTCTTTTAGATTGATGGGTCTCCTCAAATAACCTCAATCACACACAGCGGGTTCCAAAATCCGTTTTATTTTCTTAGTCTATGAGTCGTTTGCTGAAAAAATTAGCCATTTTTCTAATCATTGTATTAGCCCTATTTATCGGTACGGCAGTAGTCGTTGCGGTTTTCTTTGAGCAACAAATCGGTAGAAAACTAATCACCGAAATCAACCGTCAGCTGGATGCAGAGCTGGCTGTTGGGGATTTTGACTTGTCTCTACTCTCAGGTTTTCCTGATGCTTCCGCCAATTTGCGTACAGTCACACTAGATGATAATCGAAAAGGTACGCTGATGGAGGCAAATAATCTCTCTTTTCGATTTGGGATGTTTAGCTTATTTGGTAATAATATAAAAGTACATTCTGTCGTAATAGAAGATGGTGCTTTATTTATTCATATAAATAAAAGGGGATTAGCTAACTATGATATCTTAAAACCCTCTGAATCCGAAGAAGGGGGCGAGGAGAGTGAATTGTCTATTTCTCTAACAGAGGCAGAACTGCGGGATGTAGAACTTATCTATGTGGATGACCGCGCCAAACAGGAGATAAAACTAAACGTCAAGAATGCCGTCGCCTCTGGCAAATTTTCCAGTAATGAATTTTCACTCGCCAGTTTCGCTAATCTACAATCTGAGTTTATCGAATTGCCCGATGGCCGTTATCTAGCTGGAAAAAGTCTGGATTATGATGCCAACATTAAGGTCAACTTAAAGGAAGGTATTTATACTTTTGAGGATGTTGATTTTGGGATAGAAAGTAATCGTTTTAATGTAGATGGAACCGTTACCAGCAAATCCAAAGGCACACACTTTGACCTCAAACTGATCTCTAAAGAAAGCAGCCTCGGGACAATGATTGGTCTATTGCCAGAACAATATCGTGATTACCTAAAGGATTTTAAAAGTTCTGGTAAATTTATTGTAACAGCTGATATTCTGGGGGTACTCGACGATCGTCGATCACCGGATATGAAAGTGGACTTCAAGCTTACTGATGGACGTATCAGTGGCCCTAGGTTGGCGCACTCGCTGAAGGATGTCAACTTTACCGCTAAATTTGATAATAGCAAGAAAGCCAAAACGGTATTTGAAATTGCAGATTTCAAAGGGTATTTCAATCGAGAATTAATTCAGTCCAAACTAAAAGTATCCAACCTGGATGATCCTTTTATCGACCTGACCTTGGATGGTGTACTTCCGCTCGCTTCTATTCATGGGATGCTGAACCATCCTGCCATAAAAAGCGGTGACGGCGAGATTGAAATCAAAAACTTTCGACTTAAAGGAAAGTACAAAGACATGATCAGCACCAGTCGTATCGGACGAGTAAAGACGTCAGGTGTAATCGAATTTGATGATGCAGAATTGAAAATTAATAAAGAAAAAATTATTGCGGACAAGGGCATTATCAAACTGATTGACAACAGTATGATTTTAAAAAATCTCAAAATAGAAGGCGCAGGTAGTAAGATTAATCTGGATGGAAAGTTTGTCAACTTCTTGCCCGTACTTTTTGCGGATTCGGTGAATACACAAAACGCAGAGTTAATTTTTCAAAGTACCTTACAAGCAGATGCGCTTGACCTAGACCGACTGATTAGGATGACAAAAATGGAAGTAGAAGAATCCGTCGTCTCTCGAAGTGTGATGGATTCGATTAATGTGGAAGAAAATTTACGACTGGAGCGATTCACCAAATTATTGAAGGGAAAGTTTAAAGCGGACATCAAGGAATTTAATCATAATTATATTAAAGGAGAAGATTTTAAGGGAACTATCGAGTTTGAGAATAATGAAATGACGATTAAAGGTAGCACTGATGCAATGGATGGAAGATTTGTGTTGGAAGGTAAAATGTTTTTTAAAAACAAACCTCATCTGGAAGGAAAGTTTATCTGCGAACAGGTGGATGTACAAGAATTTTTCAGGCAGGCAGAAAACTTCGGACAGGAGGTATTGCAATATCGACATGTGCGAGGAGATATGAATGCAAAAATGGCTTTTTATGCGACCTGGGCACCTGATGGAACGTTTTTGTATGATGACCTAAAAGTCTACGCCGATGTGGATATTGAAAAAGGAGAGATGTATAACTTTGAATTATTTTATGATTTTGCAACGTATGTAAAATTGAAGGATTTGAAGCATATTAAGTTTACCCGTTTACACAACCTGTTTGAAATCCGCAAAAGCCGATTGTATATGCCCGCTATGTTTATGCAGTCCAATGCCCTCAATATGACAATGAGTGGAGAGCATCGTTTTGACAATACCTTTAACTATAATATCAAGATCAATGCGGGTCAGGTACTATTTGCCAAATTTAAAAAATACAACCCCGACAAGCGGCCTCAAAAAGCAAAGCGACGTGGCTGGTTTAATCTGTACTACCGGGTCTATGGTAATGTTGATAAATATAAAACCAAGTCGGATAAAAAAAGTGTGCAGCAAAATTTTACAAAATCAGATCGACGAAAGCGTAAGATTCAAAAGAAATTAGAAGCTGTCTTTGGCAAGAAAGTAGCGAACATCAAAGAACCTGAAGATTGGGAAGATAAATCTTCTGATCTAGTGGATGATGATATCGTATCGGATGATCCGGAATTTATTGAAGGCTTTAGTGAAGATGGAGAATTCCTGGTGGAGGAAGTAGTCATCCCTGGTACCAGAAAACCAATGGAGGAAAAACCCGATCCAAAAGAACCGAAGAAAAAACCAGCCCCGAAGAAAAAGAAAATTCCTGAACCACCTGTAGAGGAGGAAGAGGAATTTATTGAGTTTGATCCAGATGGACGGTAAAGAACAGTCAAATAATAACTTGCTGATTTATTTCTAATCGATAACTTCTTAAGAGAAAAATCTAAAATCGTCCTGCCGATTTTTGATAAATCACGGCGAGTAAGGTCTGTCCCACGGCACGTAACGTCTGTTTATCAATCACACTCATATCATCCGCGTGTGTATGCCAGTAATGCCCAAATCCAGTCTCTGTTTCTGATGGTCTATTGATGATATCAATAGTTGGAATATTTGCAATATCATTGACAAAATAATGATCATCCACAATCTGTCGGGTATCTACATTAACAAAATAATTTCCATATCCCATATCCTGACTCAGCTTCCAAATCTTGTTTAACACATTGGGCGCGTATGCACGTGAAATTTCTTCTTTGGTAAAACGAGCATTCTTTGCGCCAACCATATCCAGCAAAATACCAAAGTCCGCTTTATAGCCCGGCGTATGTAAATTCTTAGCCCAGTGCTGCGACCCAAGACACCAAGAGGTAATGTCCTCGCCCTTACTTTCTCCATAATCCTCTGCATCAAACAACACAATATCTACTCCCAAATCAATCGGATGATGCTTGATCACTCGCGCAACTTCCAATAACACCCCTACGCCACTTCCGCCATCATCTGCCCCTAGAATAGGTTCGTCCTGCCGAGCTTCATCGGGATCATAATCCGCAATGTGACGAGAATCCCAATGTGCGGCCAGCAGCACCCGACGGGGATGGTCTGGGTTGAAGGAGGCAATTATATTGGTTGCATTTAAGGTAGTCCCAGTGTATGCTTTGGCGGTGAAATCCTGAGCCGTTACGTTGGCGCCGAAAGTCTTTAGCTTTTCGATCAAGTAGTTACGCGCTGCACGGTGTCCTTCCGAATTGGGTACTCGTGGGCCGAAGGCTACTTGCTGCTCGATAAATTGATACGCTGAGTCACGCTCAAATTTAGGTACGACAACTTGTTTTTTGGGTGGAGGTGGCGCCACTTTGGGGTCAGTTTTACAATTAAAAAATAAAACAAAGGATATTAGACATACTACTATTCTGAACGTATTTTTGAGCATAATCGTTTTTTTTGCTGCAAAGGTAAACAATATGGATTTGAATTAGAATATGAATTAGAATATGAATTAGAATTTGAATATGAATATGAATTTGAATATGAATTAGAATATGAATTAGAATTAGAATTTGAATATGGAGTTGGAGTTGGATTCCTTATGCGAAGAAATACCAGGCTACGATTATTACGGCTACGTTTACTATAACTAATATCCATACAAGGATGGAAGAACCACCAATTAGCTCGTTTTCCACATAGTTATTCACACTTGCTTTTACTTCTGTTTGAATCATCGGTAAATTTTCCGGCGTAAATTCTGTGGTGACCTGTATCTCTCTCAAAGTGCTGATGATGGGGGCACGATCCAGTAAAATAGTTAATACTCGTTTAAAACTTTTTGGTAACGGGTCATCTAATTTTTTAACGAAGTCAGCCGCTCCTTTTAAAGTGTTACCAACTACCTCCGGACTATCATCAATTTTTTGTTTACCCATCACAATGGAAGATACCACCCGATCAATTAACTTACCTGCTACTGGATTCGAGGTCTTATACAAATACTCGATCCCTCGATCTACAGAATAGGATTTTAATAACCAGGCATAGGCCGCCGGAAATATCGCCAAGAACAATCCAAATATTAATAATGCTACCGGTGTACTTGACAGCGTAGCTCCGTTTAACCATCCGCCTAAAAAGACAAAGGCAAAAATTACATTTACAATCATGGCGAATATAAATGGCAAAACAATACGCTTTGCAAATCCAAATAAACTGTTTGATTTCATAATATCATTGTTGAAAAAATTTAAATAAAAATGCCTATCTAGAAACCTGCTAGACCGCTATTGTCCCAATTCCAATTGATTTTTCACTAATCCAAAATATGCTCCTTGTAATTTCACCAGTTCGGTATGCGTTCCTTCTTCAATCATCTCGCCATTTTCCAATACTACGATTTTATCTGCATTTTTTACGGTACTGAGTCGGTGAGCTACTACAACTACTGTTCGGCCCTGAAAGAAATTATTCATATTTTCCATAATTGTTTTTTCATTTCTGGCATCCAATGCGTTGGTTGCTTCATCAAAAAACAGGTAGGATGGATTTTTATATACTGCTCTGGCAATCAGTAACCGCTGTCGTTGTCCTTGACTCATTCCATTCCCTCTGGCTCCAACCATCGTGTTATAACCTAGTGGCATAGATGATATATATTCTTCAATGTTAGCCACCTTAACAGCACGAAGTAATTGCTCGCGATCCACCTGAGTATCACTCTCAGCGATGTTATTGGCAATGGTATCAGAAAAAATAAATCCATCCTGCATGACGGCTCCACATACAGACCGCCATTTTCGCTTGTTGAGGTTTTCTAAGTTGACATCTCGTAGTTTGATCGTTCCTTCTGTAGGTGGATAAAACCCTAATAATAATTTTACCAATGTTGTTTTTCCACTACCGCTTGTTCCGACAATAGCGGTCACTTTTCCTCTCGGTATCTCCAAGTTGATATTTTTTAAAACGGGTGCTGAAAGAGGGTTATAGCTAAAGCTTACATTTTCGATCATAAAATTGCCCGTATCCGGCAAAAAATTAAACTGCTCGCCTACTTCGGTTTCTTCTTCTTTATTGTGAATTTCCCCTAAACGATCCAGGCTGATTTGAGCATCCTGCGCGCTACGAATAAAATTAATCATCTGCGTCAGTGGTGCATTGAGTTGACCTATAATATACTGAACTGCCAGCATCATTCCGAGTGTCATTTGGCCATCAATGACTGCTTTAGCAGCAAAAAAGGAAATCAGAATATCTTTTAGTTGGGTGATAAATCCTGCACCAATATCCTGATACTGCGTAATTCGTAACGACTTCATGCTCACATGAAACAACCGAGCCTGTATATTGGTCCATTGCCAACGGCGTTTTTTTTCGCTGTTTTGAAGTTTAATTTCTTGCATTCCCTGAATAAGTTCGATCAGAGTATTGCGATTATTCGCGGAGTGTTCAAAATTTTGATGATCAATCTCTTGCCGTTTCTTCAAAAATAGCATCACCCATCCTACATAGAGGATACTCGAAACAAAAAATATAAAGAAGATGAGTCGATTATAAATCAGCAAAACAATACTAAAAACAATAATATTAAAGAATGAAAATATAGTGACTAGTGTGGAGTCGGTCAGAAAACGCTCAATACGGTCGTGGTCATTAATACGTTGTAATAAATCACCTGTAGATTTTGCATCAAAAAACCCTATTGGTAGTCGAATCATTTTCATTAAAAAATCAGCAATCAAGCTGACATTAATTCGAGTACCGATATGCAGCAATATCCAGCTTTGAATAAACTGCACCATAATTCGTCCCACGAAAATCATCAGTTGAGCAATCAGAATCAGGTAAATAAAATTCAAATCCTGATTTTCGATCCCGATATCTACCAGTGCTTGTGTTAGGAAAGGAAAAATTAGTTGGAATACACTGGCCAGCAACAATCCGATAAACAATTGAATAACAAGATGACGATACTTGGTCAGGTGTTTAAATAAAAATCCAAGTCCTGCTCGTTCTACCTGCTCCCCTTCCCCTGCAAAAAAATCTGGTCCTGGTTCCAGGATCAAGACGATTCCTCTTTTCCCATCCGATAACCAGCCTCGCTCAAAAGTTTTTTTCGTCAACTTCAACTTTCCCATTTCGGGATCTGCTACCCAGACATTTTTTTTATCTATCCGATGAACCACCACAAAATGCCGCTGCTGCCAATGGACGATACATGGCAAGCCTACTTGTAATAAGGAAGCTTCTTCTTCATCCTGATGTTCATAAGGCACCCGCACCGCAAGAGACTGCATCCCGATTTGCTCGGCTGCTTCGCTAATTCCCATCAAGGATACTCCTTCTCGGTCAATATAGCTTTTGTCACGCAGGGTTTGTAAAGAATACGTTTTTCCATAATAGGCTGCAATCATCTTCAAGCAAGTAGGACCACAGTCCATTCCATCATATTGTCGGAAAAAAGGAAATCTTTTTCTAAACATGACGGTAAAGATAGTAAATCTCTTTATTCGTCTACACCTTTTTTATAAAACACAAAAAAGGTTTACCAAACGCTATCGTTCGGTAAACCCTTTTATTTTGCTTTGCCTATTAATAGGACTTAAATATTTCTAAAGTTAATTAAAACTTTTAAATACCTGAATTTCTAGTAAGACCATAAATCATGTTCGAAGTTGAAGATTTCCTGTTTGATCTTGTCAGCTTCCAGCAAACGATCCACACCAGAATAAGTATCCTGTAATCGGAAATCGTGTACGTTTGAAGCTTTCATGATATAGCTAGAGAAGAAACGCATTTCAAACATATCTTCCCAAGTCATCGGTGCAGCATCGTTCATGGAGTTAAAAACCTGGTGGCGTGCGAGAATCTCTCGACTTTCCGGATAATATACCCAAAACATAGGCTTTTCATATCGGAAATTACCATTTTCGTCTTTTACATCAATCATCGGTGCAATACCTAATACCCGCACTTGCATAGTAGAAGTTTGCTCATCAAAGAACCAAACCTCTTTTATCCGAAAGCGATTAACGTCTTCAGGATTCAGTTCGTTACGAACCACCTGAATTTGCTCCTCGTAAGTTTCCGGATCGAAAGTAATTACCGTATCGGCAGTCGCTCCCATCGTGGCTACTTCGTCAGCAGGTAATGAAGCGGAAAATTTATCATCTTCTGTGCTATAAACAGTGATATCACCATTTACTGCAGCGTCCATCAGGATAGAGAAAAAAGGCATCTCAGGATACGCGAAAGGAAGATTCATCTTCTCTCGAATATCGATTACCCGCCAGATTCGCTTTTCCCAAAAAACATCGGCTTCGCGTAAAGGCTGGTAGGGCAATACCATTCTTTCATCAATAATTCTTTTTTCTACAATGTCATCCAATGGACGATCTTCGTCCGGATCACTAGCCTCCGTTCGTACCGCTTCCGGAGTCTGAGCGTAGGATTTGGTGGAGAAAAGAATCATCCCCAAAAAACATAAACTTAAAATTTTCACATAGATCTTCATAATCGAACAATTATATAGTTGTTTATTTAATCTTAAATACCATCGAGTTGATCTTTCGACCAGCAGAATCACCAGGACACTTAGCTTTTACATTATCAAAGTAATAAGTATCACCAGGTTTAGCTGATTTGACCAGTCGACCAGATTTATCGTTATAACGCGCTCCGTTATTAGGAGACTCAATCGGATCCTGACGAGGTGCCAGCTTAGTAAGCATGAATCCCTGAATTTTACATTTAGCATCAAAGTCAAAGTTATCCAGGAATGCTCCTACACCACCTTGTGCTTTAAATTCTCCGTTACCCATGGTACCTCCTGAGTTCTTACTCAATCGAGCAACAGGATCAGGAATACGCTTAATACGGAATGGGAATTTGGTTGCTTTCAACCCTTCTCCACTTACCGTAATAGTCGCTTGTCCAGGCTTACTGGCAGTAGCCGTATATTTACCTTTGCTGCCAGGCTTTAGGTTGATACCAGAACCATTCACTTTAAGCGAATTAGTAGGTACACCTGCTGCAGATACAGATACTGGATTTTCAACACCGATGTAAAATACGTTCATTTTATCGGCAGAAACACTTACGCTACGAAGTCCAACTTCATACTCGAAGCCTTTCTTGTAAGTCTTTGTTTCATTGGTCACTGGATTAGTAACGCTAATTGACGCATTATATTTCTTAATACCGGTACCATTTGCTCCTTCCGTGTAAGTAGCTACCCCTTCTTTAACTGGTAATTTTCTACCATTTACTTTAATTGATACACCAGTACTGGAAGAAGCAGAGGCAGAAGCACTCAAAAATACATCTGTTTTAAACTGCTCACCCTGAATTACATAAGTTTTATCAGGAGAAGAAACAACCTGGAATTTATCCAGTACGATATCTTCACCCCCTACTTTTTCGAGGTAATAGTTCAGAATAGATGCTTCAGTAGATTTAGCATCATTCTTCCACTTTGTAAACATGGGCATTAAAGCACCAACAGGCATCTGACGGAAGTTATAATCCGACCAACTCGTTTTGCCTTTGGCATCCTGCCAAGACTGATCGTCCACTTCCAGTGCTACTTTAGAAGCAAAAGAAGACCGATCTTTTTCGTCGATCAAAGCTAAAAACTTTTCTCTGTATTCCAGAATTTTAGCCTTTAGTTCTTCTCCAGTGGGGCCTGTTACCAGTTCGCGAGTAGCGATGTCCTTATTCTTTTTATTTTTTAGTTCACCAGGATATTTGGGATCATCCAGTGGATAGTATTCGGCCATACCGGTCCAGATACCATCTACATATTCCACAAATTCCTTGGAGAGTGCCCGTACTTGCGGTGCTTTTTCTCCGTAAACTTTCAGTTCCGGCTTTTTCTTAGCCAGCGTCTGAATCTGACCAGGTACTCCTTCGTT
>Ga0114957_1002529_pt1 | contig 17466 bp, 14 predicted proteins | sample BantaG_FD_87175 | JGI IMG/M metagenome (GOLD analysis project Ga0114957, IMG submission 87175) | Marine algal microbial communities from Bantry Bay, Ireland - BantryBay_4 metaG | ecosystem: Host-associated > Algae > Red algae > Unclassified | place: Bantry Bay, Ireland | collected 2014-11-21 | reverse complement strand
CTTTCGTTTCAATCCTTATTAACCTGGAAGTAAAATCAAAAGGGCTGAAATTACTTTTACTTTCGACAGTTATGTCACGTTTCAATCCTTATTAACCTGGAAGTAAAATCAAAAGAAGTTGAAAATGAAAAGAAAATCCAAAACCTTAATATGTTTCAATCCTTATTAACCTGGAAGTAAAATCAAAAGTACCAACCTAGCGGCCGCATTAGCTGGTAAGACCTTGTTTCAATCCTTATTAACCTGGAAGTAAAATCAAAAGGAGTGATCGCTTTCACATTGTCACGCCTACTGACTTGTTTCAATCCTTATTAACCTGGAAGTAAAATCAAAAGCCGTAAAATTAAGTAACTAACTGAACGCAAGGTACTTACAGCTAACTAGCACCCCGCCTAATTTATTTTTCAATATGTCAAAGAACGTAATTTAACACCATTTATCCTACTTTCCGGAAACATAAACCCCTCACCTTCCTGCAATTAAGCCGGTATTTCGCAATTCGTTTTATAAATTGTTACCCGGAACCTGAATCATCTAATACAAATATTTCGATAAGTACATGATAAACACCTTTTCTTAAAGCGTGTCGCCTTAGGGTATTTGTTCCGCTCTATGATCTGGTGAATATTCGATGCCACTTTTTTTATCTTATCTATATGTGCCACCTCAATCGGTACTTCTACTAGTTTATTCTTTGATCGGGTATACACCAAGTACCCTCTATTTACATCTCGATTATAATTTGAAGCCATCAACCACGCATAACAATACAATTGTGTCTTGTAAGTCTCATATATTTTATCCTCAAATTTTGCAAACTTATAATCCAAAGGAGCCATCGTGCCATCATTTAACTCTAGTACTTCATCTACTTCTCCTCTCAATAAATTATTCGTCAGATATTGGTTTAAGAATTTATGCTTGACTCCAATTCGTCGACGCAAATAGTCCATATTTTCCTTTGCTTTTTTTTCGTGTACTTCCCTACCCTTTCCCACCTTAAAGTGGCGGCCTTCATACTGAGGAATTCGCAGCACGTACTCATAATAGGTAAAGCGTGGGCAATACAAATACTGAATGATATGAGAGGGAGTTATTGAGATCATCGTTTATAAAAATAATGCCCGCACCTCATCAGTGACCATGGCTTTATCAAAAGCTTGTCCCATTAAAGTAGTGCTATTTAATTCATCTTTACTCATCGGAAATAAATACACCTTGTCTGTCTCTTCATTGATTTCCGCTTCAACTTTCAGCTCCAAACTATCGCGGTCATTCTTATTTAAGGTTCCAAGAAAAACAGAATATTGTACTCGATACAAACCTGCTAGTTTGCAATACTTAGCCACCCGATTTCTGGCTTTATCTTTCTGAATATCATACATGACCCATAATATCATAATTTTCCTATTAATTGGTTTGCAAATTGGTGCGCTTCAAACTGGATAATATTGGCTCTACTTTGATTACGTCCCTTATAGCGAATCTTTTGTCCTTCTACATGTTCATTAAAAGCTTCAATCAGTAATTGCTTACCTGATTTATTTAATGTCACTCCATTGGTAATGATATCCGAATGAGATTGATTGATTTTCTTGGCAGAAAAAAGCTGGAAGACTACCTTGTCTGCATACATTCTAAACGGTTCTATAAAATCATAAACCATACTCTTATAGTTGTAATCATCCCGATGTAAAAATCCTACAAAGGGGTCGAGCCCTGCCAATATCAAGGCTTTTTCTACCTTACTATACAACACACCATAGGCGTAATTCAAAAAAGCATTAAAAGGATCTTGTGCCGGACGAAATGAACGTCCTGAAAATTGATAGCTCTTCGGCAAAACATAACTCAGTGTTGCAAAATACAATCGCCCGGTGGTTCCTTCCCAGCCTCTTAATTGTTCTGCAATTTCATCTACATTCTTCGCTTCCGCTTGTTGTACCTCCAAAAGCATCTTACTCATTCGACTTATTTTATCATCCAGATAGTCGGCATGCTGTGGTCGATGCTTTTTCAAGTTTTTTATAAAATTAATCTGATTTTCCATCTTTTGTCCCAACCATTCTTTGGTGTAGGTTAGCGACAGCTTGGACAAACTCGCCTCCAGTTGTTTCTTGCGAATTAAAGTGGTACTGCCCAACTTCGTGTGCCACACCCGCGCAATAGGCATACCATTATATTCCAAAAATACGATGTCAATATTGTTCTTCACCGCCAGCTTTACGGCCTCTGATGACAAAGCAATCCCATCCCCTATCCAAATACTTTTTACTTTTTGAGCCGCTATCTGATGCTTAGTTACCTCACCATCCTTTTTGATCTTAATTTCAAACAATTGATCCTTGATGTGTAGATAAGTACCATAAGTATTGAGGTGTAATTGCATGCTTATTCATTTATTTTCGAACGATGGTTCCAAAACCCCGCGACACCGATTTCCCCAGACCAACATAGTCGGGCAATACGGCATTGGTCACAAACTTGCCCTGAAAAGTCAACATCTCCTGATTCTTAAACATGGACACTCTTGCTGGTCTGGTTTCCAAATGCACCATCACCTCTTCCTTTGCATGATACCCTCCTACCGAGAACACATTCAAAATATTACGTACCAAAATACTCTTGAGTTGTTTTTGCTTTCCAGCTTCATCATAGCTCTGATATCTTTCATAATTATCCTGGTTTAATGGCATCCAGGGATTCACAAACTCATAGGCATGCAAGGTGCCATTTAATGTCACTTCCACTTCTTCACTTTTCATGTTCTTCTGATTCAATGAAAATACTTTTCCTTCAATTTCTATTTCATTAATTTGAAGGAAGCGCTCAATGATTAACTTAGCTCCTTCTTCTATACCTACCATCATGGGGGTGCCGTTGACTACTTTGTATTGTATGCGTGGGTAGCGGTAGATTTGTCTTCCGTCTTGGTCGTGGTTGTGAAATAGGTCTGATTCTTTGCCGAAGAGGTTGGCGAAGTAGCCTCGTAGTTTGTGTCCGTGGCGGCGTTGGAGGTTTATTTCTGGGAAGTTTAGGGTGGTTTGGTGCATGTGTTAGAGGTTTGTTTTTTAAAAAAATGCTGTTAGCTTAGAGTCTTTCTCTAAAATATAACCAAATTTCAGACTGTAATGATCAGACCAATTTTCTAGATAAATGATACTTTTATCTTCTTGCCCTTCAGGAGGAGTATAATCGTACTTTGGAAACCTAGTAACATATTGCAAGAGATCTGGCTTTAATCTTTTAACCGCTCTTTTTCTTTCATAGACATCTTCAATTTTATGGCAATCAATATACTTCTGCCAAAAATCTTTTGCTGTATCATCAAAAGGAATAAAAACATTATAATTTCTATCACTCTGTTCAATTAAATTAAATCCATCTGCTAATTTTTTGAGTTGAAGAGTTTGCATGTATTCTAATAACTCCATTGATACAGGATTCTCATCTTGCACTGCTTCTTTGACTCTTGAAAAATATTTATTATTTAATTCATAAAATGTTTTTTCCAGAATCACATCTTCGTATTCTTTAAATATATTCTCAGTAATATTTAAAAGTGTAGAGTCATAAAGTAATTTCCCTTTTCCTGAATTGAAAAGTTTTACTTTACCTGTTCCATTCACACCATTTCTATTACATCTACCAGCAGACTGGTTGATAGAATCCAAAGGTGCTAAATCACGATAAACTATATCTAAATCGATATCAACACCAGCTTCTACTACTTGTGTCGAAACAATTATTTGCCTTATTCTTCTTTTAGTATTATTTTGAATGGCTCTAATAATCTTACCTCTAAAGGTTGGAAGAATTGAAGAAGAAAGATAGTATGGTTCGATGTCTAATTTTTCATTTAAAAATTTGTAAATATCTTGAGATTGCTTGATAGTGTTACAAATGATTAAAAAGGATTTCTCAGGATTTGTCTCCACATCTTCAAATAGAATATTACAAAAGTCTTCAATTTCTATTTTTCCTTTTGCCAAAATGGTTTTATCTAATTCTATTCTTTCTAAATTTTCAAAATAGCCTTTAGTCAATACTTTTGTAGGGTCAGTTAACTCTATCACTTTAGCTGGGTCACTAAAAATTATAGGTTGAGTTGCAGTAATGAAAATGAACTTAGTATTGAAATATTCCGCCATCTTCGTAAAAGTAGTTTCAATCAAAGGATAATACTTTGGGGAAATACTTTGAACTTCATCTAAAAGAATAATTGCATTTGTCATGTTATGAAACTTTCGAATCCTTTTGTTTTTATTAGTAAAAATACTTTCCAATAATTGAACAAAAGTCGTAACAATAAATTCTTGTTCCCATCCCTCAGTTAAATATTCGGCTTCTTGATAAGTCAATTCATCGTCACCATATTTTTCTTTTAATCTAGCTAGATAATGGTTTTTAGCAATCTGTGTTTCGTCCCATCCATTCTTATTAAATATCTCAGTAATGATTGCTTCATTTTGGTCAATGACAGAAGTAAAAGGAAGACAATAAATAATGCGGTAAGCAGTTTCTTTTAACTGGTTCTGCAATAATATAGATGCATTATACGCACTTAATGTTTTCCCCATTCCAGTAGGAAGCGTTATAGAAAAAAAGCTTTCGTTCGAATATTTTAAAATATTCTTTGCTATATCCTGATATGCTTTTTCTCTAATTTCATCAATTGCCTTTTTTGGTTTTCCTCCAAACACCAATTCTTTGTAATTAGAAATAGTCTCAATAGGAATACATTTATTTGCTTTTATGATATCCTTATTATCTACTTTGACATCACCTTTATCTGCAGAAAGCAAAAAGGAGAACATAAAATGCTGTGCAAAGAAATACTTATAGGTTTTCTTTTTTCGCAATTTTCGCAATATTCTTTGGACTCCAACATCATCTTGAAATCTTGTTAAAATAGAATTCCATTGAGATTTAGATATTTCAAAACCGAATGGGTTAATAATATTTTGATAAAGATTAAAATCAGTTTTCTCCAATTGCTTTTCAAAAAAACTACTCCCATTCTCATCAATAAGAAATACCGACCGATGATAATCAGGAAGATTTCCGTGATGACACTTAATGATTTGCAAAGTAATGAATTCTAGGATTTCATCTTCATTGGAATAATTACTGAATTGAAAATAAGCCCCAATAGCCGAATGCCTACTCAATGTATAATCAAAACTTAATTCTTCCGCAGCTTTAGTTTTTTTCTCTTTTTTAAACCATTCCAAAAAAGGTTGATGCTTTTTTCGAAAATCTTTATTTTGATTATTTTCACCCTCTGTAGCTACAATGATTCGATGTTGAAAATAATCCGTTGCTTTTCCAAAATCATGAAAGTAAACTAAGATAGTTCGCATTTCTTCCAACATTGATTTTTCAAAAAACAAGTCAGTCATTACCTTTGCTTCCAAAAGTTGCTTGGATATAGAATCACAACTACTCAGATGTGTTTCTAATGTTCTATCGGGATGTGACAACAGATACATCATTTTAGAATAGCATTACATTTATGAGCTCTTCATTTAAGTCAACTTGATAATACTCTTTAACACTAGCGTTTATCGGCTTCCCTTTTCTATCCAATAATATATCATCCCGTTTAGTAACATTTCTTTCATTATCCATTTCCACAGAAAATTGACTAACCTCCACTATTTCGTTTCCATTCGTTATACTTCCATCAATGTCGAATTGAATAAACTTACTTCGAGGTATTACAGAATTAATTGGGATGTTATCTCCTCCTTTTTTCATAACACTATACTCCCCTACCCATTTGAAATTTGAAATCAAATTAGCTAATCCTAATGATGGAGTATAAACAGAAGTATGCTCTACTAAACTATTTTTTAACTGATTATAAATCTTGCTATCAATATGATGGAAATAAAGCCTGTACTTAGGCTGATAAACATATTCCACCATTGTCGGTTTACGATTTCCGTTAGGTTTCATTCTCCCTAAGACTGCTCTTAAATTAGTATTGATACGTTGCATTATAATAGGATTCATTATCTGTAAACCAATTAGACAAGAGCCCTCCTTGAATGAATTTAGATATTCATTTTTTTCTTTACTCAACCCCAACATTGCACTTATGTATCCGTAGATAGTGGTCTTAGGAGGAATCACATAAGATACTGCTGAGGTAGTCGCATATATTTTTTTGAAATGAGCATAATCTCCCCATATTTCAAATACGAGTATTTTATCCATCTCTTATTTAGATTTAATTGGTTCAGTCAATTTAACTCTATCATCTTGAATGACGGTGATTTTCGCAATTTTATTATCATACTTTTTAAGTATTTTATTTATCTCACTTGTGTCGATAGCAAAATCTACAATATCTTCAAAAGATTCTTCCTTCTTCCCATCTAACGGATTAAGTTTCATTCTTTCTAATAAATCTCCAATGAAAAAATTAGGTTCTGAATAATCTATCTTTACAAGTAAACGTGGCATATGTCCTTTCTTAGAGCGAGAAAGTAAACCTTTTGTTCCATTCCATATTCCATCCAACAATGCTTCTATATCAGTCTCAGTTAAAGAAGAATGTACAGCTGCATTTTCATTGATTACACCATGAAACCCAATTAAACCATAAGTGATATTATACTCTTCTCGGAAAGTTTTCTGAGTTGCTGTTTCCGATGTTGTAAATGCTCCCGTTCCTTTGATAAAATTTTCTCTTACAACGTTAAAAGATTTTCCCATCCCAAATTGAACAGGCCCAGTCAAGTTAAATACTTTCTTTTTGTCTTTAGGTGCAGATACAGCCCCAAATAATCTAGCATCAATATACTTTGAGATAAAATCATTTTTATCAGTGTAAGACTTACTTCTTTTTTCACCTGTTACTGATTTCCCATCTTCATCTCTGACAAATATATCGCCTTTAAAGTTACCTGCCTTTTCATCCCCATGATATCCATTTTCAAAAAGATAATCACGAATAGTCCGTTTCAGCCTTACATCTGTAACAAGACATTTACCTGTCTCCTCATCTATTCTTGGTCGATTAGCATCCATTGGGTCACCATTAGGATTACATTGTTTAGCGTCATATAAGAATATGATTTCGCTTCTGTTTTCGATAAACATTGTTTTTAGTTTTTTATTTTTGAAAAAAAATTATTCCGCTTCGTTTTTCTTTGCCTTAATTGCTTTATTTTCAGCAATTTGAGCTTTAGTAAATTCCTTTTGCATTATCATTCCAAGAGTAAACACATATGACATTTCTGTTCGGTTTAATCCCGAATCGGCAGTCATTATTCCATCAGCTGCTTGTGCAGACAATGTCTCTATATATTTTAGTTCGTTAGGATAAAATTTATACTTATCATTTGTTTCTTTTTTATATTGATTAATTTTATTCATGAGCTTAGTCAATATCTTTTGAATTTGTTTTTCATCGACATTAAGCCCATTTAGATTTTTTAGAAACGGCTCACTATCAAGTTTTCTTCTTTGTTTTTCAAGGAGTTTTTCGGTCATACAGGCTATCATGAAAATGCCTTTTTTGTATTTGTTCCCATTAAAAAAATCTTCATGCTGATCGATAAAATCGAAAACATTAAGTGCAACAGTTTCTTGATTCGTCGTATTATCCATGATGTTTTTATTTTTGAACAGATTAAGCTTGAGAAAGAATTGATAAATTGAAAAAGATTCTTTTGTGCTTTGCTTCCATTGGTAAGCACTTTCATTTCTATTTTTAAACTCAATTTTTATTTTTTCGAAAAATGATGTTAAAATCTGTTTTTCATTTAAAGTATTATTATAAAAAACTGATTCAAGTATTTTGAAAAAATAAGGGTGGAATATTGTGTCTGTTTTTACTTTTTTAGAAAAATAATTTTTGATTTTTCCAAAAGTAATATGGAATGGAATCGTTTGTTCTGGAGTTTTTCCTTTCTTTGGAATTACGATTGTATTTATCTTGTAATATTTTTTTTCTATTGATTCTTTTGCTGAAAATATTTTTTTCAGCCTAGAAGGTAAAACATCAGAAAGGTGAAGTTTAATTAAAAATTGAGCATTATTTGGTTGATAAAAAAAAATGTCATAATAAATGTCACCCTTACTAAGTTCTTCTTTATCAATAATTTTATGCAGATAACTTTCTGTGTTAATTATTGATTTGCTAGAATTATAGAGTTGAATTTTAACTTCGTCTTCAAGAAATATCTCTAACGCCTCATCTATCACGTCACCATTATCTGTTATAAAATGAGGTAGGACAAAATATTTCATTCCATAAAAATTCCTAGAAAATTTTTCCATTACAAATTTTTTGGCACCTTCTAAAATTTTTACAGCATCAGGAGAAACAGGAAACATTTTGTAAGAATCTTTTCCATCAAATCCATTCCTATTAAAAGATTTGTCATTAACTGTAAAGCCAAGTGTATCTACTCTCCCCCATACTTCCTCCACCTCTTTATAAGTAACTGAGCAAATCTTATTTTTTGATGAAGAGTCTTTACTATATTTTTTATATGCTTCATCCTCAAACAGTTCTATATTAGCAGGGAAATCTCCAAAGTATTTTCCATTTAATTTAAAAGTTAATAAGTATCTGTTGTCTTTACTCAAGTTAATTTGAAATAAGGCTTCCGCTAGTTCTTCATTAATATCGTCTCCTTTTAAAAAGTCATGTTTTTGATTTTTTATAGAAGCTTTGACTTTCTTCAGCACTTTTCTAATATTATCCTTTTGCTTTTCCTCTTTAGTCTCTAAGTAAAATAGAAAAGTAGGCACTAGATTAGTCCCATTAGCTCCTTGTACTTTTCGATAGAGGTATTTTTTAGCATAGTGTGGTCTGAAATCTTCAACCTGTAAAGGGAATTCTATCTTCTTACCTTTTACGGGAATGACTATAACCTTCGAAGTTTCTGCATTCTTTGGAAAAGGATTACTCCATGGCTGGAAATAATCAGAGTGTTCTTCCTGAATAACTGAGCCTATTTTATATAGAGATTTTATCATGGCTTAATGAATAAATTTGCATTATCAATTAATTATATATAGCTTTGAGTAAATCATCTTTAATTATAAAGCATATTACAATATTAATACTTTTTTATGGAAATATTGAAACTTACTCCTACATTTATCATTTTAGTGGTAGTCTTCTTTCTATTGTTATTTCTTTATTTGGTTATCAAAATTCTACTGGTATATAAAAGAGATGGTGAAGCTTCACTTGAAATACCTAAATTTTTAAAACTTTCTTTTAAAATAAATGGTGGCGATAAAAATGAAATCCCCAAGAATAAGGATTGAAATATTATTAAGCATATTGAAATTTTTCCATTAAAATAAGGATTGTATATTTCATGCTCACAAGTTAAGTATAGACGTGCGACAACTTGTGTCGCACCCTACTACCAAGTATTCTTTTTAACCTTCTCCAACAAATAGGAACGAAGTTCTGGCGGCGATTCCACCCGAACATCCAAAGGCAAACCAAGACAAAACCGACCAATAGGTAAAAAATTATAAACCGATGTAACAAATCGATGAGAGTAAACCTCATCACTTACAGCCTCAATAAATGCCTCAGTAGCCGGATGTTCCTCCAACAATAAGCGGTAAGCCAAGGGACTAAGCAATAGTTTCACTTCATAAGGCTCACTATTCCCCACAATCTGAAAAACATCTATACCTATTATATCATCCGGTGTCTTAGTGCATTTGTCTTCTAGCACTTCTACTTCTGCAATCCGATCCAATGCCATATTAATAAATTTGTCAGCCTTCTCTTCGTAAGCAATTAAGTAACGGTAGTTATCTGTAAAGCTTAATGGAGATACGATCCTTGGAGAATGAACTTGGCCTGTTGAAGCCGAGAAGTATCGTTTTATAACTACCTGACGGTTAAGTTTCATCGCATCAGAAAGATTTTGAATGACCTTTGGAATGAATTTTCGAAAATTGGATTTCGTTAACTTAGCCCCTTGTGAACGAAAGAATAGTTTAGTTTGTATTACGGAGCTTAAGGGATGACTGGAGACTACCTGAGATACTAAATCGCTTAAAAATTCTGCCTCTTGCTGAGAAAAACTTACCGGAATACCTCTATTCAAAGCTTGAAAAATAAAAAATCGTTTGGCCTCATCCTTTTCTATTTGGAATCCCACTTCTTCTAACAAAACGAAATAACGCTCTATGCTTCTGGGAGAACAACTCAAATATTTAGCTAATTGAGCTTTTGTTTTACCTGGCGGATGCAGATATTCGATCAATTCAAGTTGACGTTTTAGTTTTTGCTGCGGTATCATTATATATTTTTTTTATTGGCCACCAACTGCCCCACATCCTTAGCCGGAGGCGTATTAAGCAACCGTATCAACTGAAATATCTTCTGAACCGTCTGTTGAGCACTCATAACAATAATTTTATAGCCATTCAGAAAGAATTTCCTCCCTCACCAAACAAATATAACAAAATATTACCCTGTCACAAACAATTTACACACTAGAGTTTCTGTATAGGAAGCAAATTGGGCAAATCCCGTCAAAAAAATCAAAGCGCCACCAAAGACGCCAACTCAGAATCAGAAAACTCCCCAATCCACTTCTCCCCAGTAGCCACCGTCAAATTAGCCAAATCCTTCTTAGTCAAAAGCAACTCATTAATCTTCTCCTCAAAAGTACCCTGCGTAATAAAACGATGCACCAGCACATTCCGCTTCTGCCCAATCCGATACGCACGATCCGTAGCCTGCGCCTCCACCGCCGGATTCCACCAAAGATCAAAATGAATCACGTTACTAGCCTGCGTCAAATTCAAACCAGTACCACCAGCCTTAAGAGACAAAATTAAAATACGCGTAGCCCGATTGTTTTGAAAATCAGAAACCATCTGGTCACGGCCCTTACGAGATACACCACCATGTAAAAACGGCACAGAAAAATTAAACTCCTGCTCCAACATCTCCGCCAATATTTTACCCATCTCCTGATACTGCGTGAAGATCAACGTCTTCTCATTGTTGAGTTGAATCTCGTGGATAAGCTTGAAAAGCAGTTGTGTTTTACCGGATAGCTCGGGGTCGATTGGACCCTTTTTTAGAAATTGTCGGGGGTGGTTACAGACTTGTTTGAGTGTGGTGATTAGTTTGAGGACAAGCCCCTTTCGGGCAATACCTTCCGATTCTTTAATGGCCTTCATCGTGCTGTTGACCACATTTTGGTAAATGGCCGTTTGGCTCGGTGAGAGTTCACAATACTGGTCTTTTTCAATCTTTTCCGGGAGGTCTTTGATGATGGATTTGTCGGATTTTAAACGACGTAAAATGAAAGGTTCCGTGATCGACCTAAACTTATCCAACTGCACCAGATTCCGATCTACTTCGATAGGGCGGATAAAATTTTCTTTAAACTTTGGCAGCGAATCGAGGTATCCTTTATTCGTAAAATCAAAAATACTCCAATACTCACTCAGGCGATTTTCAACAGGCGTTCCACTCATCGCGATCTTGATCGTTGCCTTTATTTTTTTGATCGCTTTGGTTTGTGCAGTCCCGGGATTCTTTATATTTTGCGCTTCGTCGATGACGAGAATATGCCATTTTAGTTTTTGCAAAAGCGCGCTTTCTGTACGAGCGACACCGTAGGTCGTGAGCAGGATGTCGGCTGCTGCCAAAGGCGCCATTTTTCGCTTGCTGCCATGATAAGTATGTACCTTTAAGTCAGGTGCAAAACGTTGAATTTCCTTTTCCCAATTCGTCAATAAAGTGGTCGGGACCACCACCAGACCTTTCTGCTTTTTCAGCGCACCATCTTCTTTTAGCTTTAGCAAAATAGTGATGATCTGCAAGGTCTTTCCAAGTCCCATATCATCAGCAATCAGGGATCCAAAACCCAGCTTCGAATTTTTGTACATCCATTCGTAACCACTTAACTGATAAGGCCTTAGCGTAGCTTTTAATCCAGTCGGAAGCGATACGCCCTCCCCTTTTCTCAGACGAGCCATTAGTTGTTTTGCATTGTCATCCAAAGCAATCTTAGCACCTTCATAGGTTTCAGTCAAACCGGCTTTCAACATTTGAAACTTGGGTAAAGGTGGTGGACTTTTCAGCTTTGCAATCAAGGCCTTAATTTCATTTTCATCAAAGAAAATATAGTCCTCATTCAGTTTCACGATGCCAGAATATTCCTTGATCAAATCGGTAAATTCCTGTTCTGTCAATTGCTGATCGCCCATAGCAATGCGCCATTGGAAGTGGAGCATGTCGCCCATATTGACCACCGATTTTTTCTTGGGCTCGCTGGTGGTTTCTTCTTTTGCGCCCAGCAATATGGTGAGCCGGGGACGGAATAATTTGCGTAGTGCTTTTGGCAACAACACCTTGATTCCAAACAAACGAATGGTCGGAATTATTTTGAAGAGTATAGGTACAAATTCATCGGGTCCGAAAAAGATTTGATCCCTGCCTTTTGAGGCCACCATTTTTTTGATGGCTGGAAAATAATCCGATAGCATAGACAAATCACGGAGTGCCTCCATCCGCTGTGGCTGGTATTGATCCTCTTCCAAAATTTGCTGTAAAGGTATCGGCGGCTTCATGCCTTCCGACTTATCCTGAAAACCAACCGATACTAAAAAACCTTCATCGCCCTCATCATCCACTTGTAGGACCGGCACAAAATTCTTGTCAGAAATGAAAAGTTTGTTTAACCAAAGTTGAATCGCAGCGGGATACGCTTTTGATTCGTAGGTTTGAAATTTCAAAAGCGCACCATTGAAAAACAAATGCCCCATTTCATGTTCTCCAAAACGGGCAACTAAGCCATGGTGCTGTTGCATCAAATAATTCAAAAAGAGCGAAATCAAGGCGGGTACTTTATCGGCGTCAATGGGCTCATTCACTTTTTTCCCATCTTTGTAAAACAACAAATCGTTGGCAACAATTGATTGGACACCATCGTGAATACTTCGCACCACCGGATTCAGCAACGCAGGCATCCAACGCACTTTATATTGCGACTTCCCTATTCTAATCAACTGCGGCACCACGGCAGATTTCTGCAACAGCTTCACCGCAAACTGATATAAAAGCCGAAGACTTTTCAAAGCAGGTGAAAAATTATTAAAGGCGGATATCGGCACGGCATTCAACCAGTCCATCAGTTCTTTTTGCGCATCAAATGATAAAATGATTTTGCCATTCGCATTACGCATGGTGGCATTGACAAAGGCCATTTGTTCGTTGAGCAACACTTCGCCATCTTCTACCTGATCCATCACGGAAACCTCCGGTTCCTCCTCCGGTTTTTTTATAACTTTAGAAAGCTTTTTAGCGACAGCGGCATAGGCCATATCCAAAATTTTCTTGAAATCACCTTTTGGGTAAAAGGTAGGTTTTTCCGTAAGGATCGTCATCAGATTTTCTCTGCACTCCGGTAGCCGCGAAAAATCCAGTTGCTGAAAAACACCGTCATCCCATTCGGTGGTATCCCGATCTTTGTCAAACGATTGTTGCAAAGCAGCGGCACTCAGTATAGCAATTTCTTTTTGGCCCTGAGCCGTATACCCTTCCTTTTCCAGTTCCGCAAATAAATCAAAGCCATGTAACTGAAAAACGAGGAAGGGGTTTTTATCAATTTCGTTGGCGATCAGGTAGAGCACAGCGGCCATGTGTTTGCAGGGCACTGCTCGGTCCGGACAATCGCAGGAGCCCCTCATATCTTGCCACGAATCCGGAAATAACTCAATGTCGTAATGGTCGCAAGATTGTTTCAACTCGATGGGTAGTTCCCGATTAAGCAGTTTGGTCAAAATCAGGAGATTGTTTGTGACCAATTCTATTAGATTAGCTTTGTCGTTTTTTGAAAATTCGGGGAGGGTGAAATTGACGAAATAAGGAGCATACTCAGATCCCTGTACATCTGCGGAGAAGCGATTCTCTTTGATTTGGATGTTGCTGACCCGCCCTTTGTTGGCGTAGGTGCGGCCACGTGGGAGTCGGTTGGAGAAGTCGATGTTGGATAGGGCGTTGAGCCATTGTTGGCCCCACCAGGTATTTCCGTATTTGTTGCTCACAGTAAAATTTGAATTAGTGCGTTGCCTGCCGACAGATATCAATGATCTTTACATTTATGACATAGGCCATATCAATTCAATAAGTCATCTTTAAATTTATCTTCAAATTCCTGGGAAGTTAACTTCTTAATTGGAGGAAATTCCAAATCCTCATCAGTAATGTTTTTGTCTTGTATTGCTTTACCAACATTATTAGTTAATTTATCAGCAAAAAACCTGGCTAATATACCCTTGATCTCTGTTAGTTCTTCTTTTGATGGATTAAATGAATATATTTTCAATAATTCCAATTGCAATTCACTCAATTTATTTGCGCCCATTCCATGCATAATTATTTGATTTTGAGAATAATTAATAAAACCACTCATGCAATTTAAGAATTTATTCTATTCTAAGCAATTCTATGTAATGAACAGTATTATCTCATTTACAGTTCAGTCGGAGGTTGTTCCCCGCAAACGCTGCAGTCGATACCCACCCCCCACAATAGCCACACTCAAATAAGGCACCTTAAACTCGCCCCGCTCTTCCACACGAAAAGCAAATCCCAACTCGGTGAGACCTTTCGACTTTAGCAATTCTCGATGGTTGGGACACATCATGGCATAGCCGCAAATGGCAATCGCAACGGCAATTGCCATCTCAATGGGCTACCGTTTTGCTTTCTCGAAAATGAAAACTTCGTTTTTTTAGCCAACTTTTACAAGTAAGTAGTTTGACTTAGAGCACGTAATATAATTAACTAGGAAGATGTGCAGATATTGCACTTTGAAAGAGCTATAACATTTAAGCCGGTACCGTTTCCAACTGTCCGGCAGGCTCAAACTGCGCCATATTAAGGGGAACAGAAAACGAGAAGGTACTACCCTCTCCTTCTACAGATTCCACCCAAATGTCACCTCCCCAAGAAGTAACAATGCGCTTGCAGGTAGCTAGCCCAATACCAGTTCCTTCGTACTCATCACGGGTGTGCAGACGACGGAACATTTCAAAAACTTTTTCGATGTTTTCTTTAGAGATACCAATACCATTGTCTTTGACAGAAATGACATACTGATCTTTCGTTTTGACACAATCAACGATTACCTGTGGGTCTCGTTCGCCTTTGAATTTGACACCGTTGCTGACCAGATTTTGTAATAGTTGTAGCAACTGCGTTTGATGTGCTTTGACTGCTGGTAGATGCTCATTTTTGACAACGAGCTTGGCGTTTAATGTTTCCAACCGATGGCGCAGATTGGCTTCTACATAAACCATTACGTTGGCAACAGAGATAAAATCCTCAGGAGCTGCCTGGTTACCCGCTCTTGAAAAATCCAGCAGATCATCCAGCAGTACTTCCATACGTTTCACTGCATCAACGACATAGTGCATAAATTCTTTTCCGGTGTCATCAAAATGTTCATTGTAGCGGCGGTGTAGTAAAGTAGTATAGGAATTTATCATTCTCAGAGGCTCTTTCAAATCGTGCGAGGCGACGTAGGCAAACTGCGCCAGGTCTTTGTTGGAGTGTTCCAATTGTTTGTTTTTGATTTGAATCTCCTGACTTTGCTCGTTTAGGATGGCATTCTTCTCTTCCAGAAACTGGTTCATTTTGTTTTGGTAGCTCAACTTATTTTTGTACCACCACAGGAACATGCCAAAAGCCAATAATCCAAAAGCGAAAATGTACATTTGTAGCTTTTGGATTTTCTCATTTTTTCCAAGTAATTCGTTTTCAGTTTTGAGGATAGCAATTTTCTGTTCCTGGATCTCAGCTTCGAACCTTCTTTTGGCTTTGCCCATTTCCTCCACTGTCTTTTCATTGATCAGGGAGTCTTTTACTGCTATATATTTTTTAGTATAAAAATAAGCCTGTTCTGTATTTTGCAATTGATCATAGACATCTGCTAGAAGCGTATAAATGTCTGGTTTGCGGGCTTTGGAGTTCATCTCTTTGGACAAGGATAAGGCATTTTCCAAAACAGGAATTGCCATACGGGGTTTTTCCCATTCCAGATAAACCTTTGACAAATCAATAAGACCGCCGACAGCAGCCCATTTATCTTTTAGTTCCAACTTAGAATCAATGGATTGATTTAAGAGTTCTTCCGCTTTTTGAAAATCACCTTTTACTCTGTAATTCGCAGCGATATTTCCTTTTGCGTAAGCAACTCCAGATTTGTAATTTAACTTCTCCGCCAGTTTGAGAGAGCGGTCATTGTATTCAAGGCTCTTGGTATTGTTGCCTAATTTTTCATAGGTAGTACCCAAAGCCGCCACACAAGCATAAATAGATCGCTCCTTCTTCAAGGCAGTACACAAATCCATTGCTTTTTGATAATGCTCTAAAGCACTTTCATATTGCTCCTGATAATAAAAGATGGATCCTGTATTATATTGTCCATTGGCAATAGACAGCGAATCGGAGAGTGCTTCAGCAATTAGGAGCGCTTTCATCTGATACTCATAGGCTTTATTATAATCGCCGAGTGCCTGATAAACAGACGACAAATTAGTATAAGACGTTGAAATATTCTTATTATCTACTATCAGTGCTTTGTATTCCAGCGCTGCAGAAAAGCTTCTTAAAGCTTCCTGATACATATTTCTTCTGCGATAGCTGCTTCCTATTCCATTATAACAGACTACAATTTTATCATAGTCCAATAGTTCCTTCGAATAGGCAAGCCCCTGCTCAAAGTGCTGGGCCCCTTTCTCGTAATCTTCATGTTTGGAGGACACATAGGCATAGCCTAATTTTATATGAATGGAAGAAAGTTCTTTCTGCTCCGTCACCATATTTTTATCCTCCAATATCAAAAGCAGGCTATCCATAGTATTAGCGGAAGCTGATATTGAAAAACACAAAAGCAGTATGAGGATTCTTGCCTTACTCATTTAACCTATTTTTTTCATTACTGAAAGAGCGCCAGTAATCATGTATGCTCACTAGGATGCAAAGATTATTCCATTGAGTACTTTATCCACATAATACTGTTTTGTATTATCTGTTAAAATAGGTTGTACGACGTAGTATTATAGTTACGAAAGCGATAAATAGATGTGGCCATCTTGAATTCAATTGGAGCATGTTTTTTTGCTCGGCCCTGGTACTGAATGAAACAGACAGCTGAAATAAGCTTGGACAGACAGCTGAAAGTACGAATACCAATTAAAATATTTAGACATTAAATGTCTAAGTAGCTTGCCTTAATTATTTTTAGAATAGGCTTGATAGATATTTTTGTTTCAGACGATTCAAAAAACACAGCCATAGCCTTAGCTACGGCGAGTATTTTTGAAGAAGTATAAGGAAAAAAGATCCCGTCATTAATTGATAAATAATTAGGTCAACCTACTTAAGTAGGATGACTTAATTATTTGCATATTATGACTGAGGAGATTTTTTTCTTAGACGAGTTATTT
>Ga0114957_1002527_pt1 | contig 17471 bp, 12 predicted proteins | sample BantaG_FD_87175 | JGI IMG/M metagenome (GOLD analysis project Ga0114957, IMG submission 87175) | Marine algal microbial communities from Bantry Bay, Ireland - BantryBay_4 metaG | ecosystem: Host-associated > Algae > Red algae > Unclassified | place: Bantry Bay, Ireland | collected 2014-11-21 | reverse complement strand
TGACTCATTACAGAAAGTGTAGTAAAAAGAATTAACAATGAAAGCGAAAATGCTTTATTTAAAAATTTCATGGATAGTGAACAAATGTAATAAGATAGTTTAGTTCATTCTAAAAAGATAAGATGATTAAATGATAATCCCAAATCGTAATATCTTTTATGAGTATGAATGTTTTATAACAAAAAAAAGACCCCAACAAATGTTGAGGTCTTTTTTTTATATCATTTCTAATCTTCTTTTAAGACTTAGACATATCTTGTAAAATATGTAGTACTTCTTTTAAGTAGATATCTTTTTTTACGCCATCGATCCAGTCTTGGTTCTTTTCCATAGTCGCCTCGTCTGATGCGATTTTGTCATAATCTACTTTTAAATTATTTACCTCAAAACCGGGGATATCTGATTCCATAATTTTCTCAAAACGATCTGCATCGTTTTCTCTCTCTTCCATTAATGCTGCAAATCCATCTTTATCCATCGGGAAATTAGTAAAATCTCTGATCTCTTTTAAACGCTTAGCATTTTTTAGGATCATTTGGAAATTATCATCTCCATTGATTCTGCTTTCGGATTTTGATCTTAGAGTGGCTCTATCTTTTACGATATAAGTATCCTGATCATATTGTACCGGATCTATTTTTGTCCATTCCATAGGGTCATCATATTCCTTTTCTCCGGTCTGCATAAATGCATACGTGTCTGGTAATATGATATCTGGAACTACTCCTTTTAGCTGTGTCGATCCTCCGTCCACTCTATAAAATTTCTGCATCGTCATTTTTACCTGACCTAGTGGCTTAAACTCTGTACCTCCTCTGATCGCATCATCCAGATCAAAAAATCGCTGAACTGTTCCTTTTCCAAAAGTCGAACTAGAACCCACGATAATCGCTCTGTTATAATCCTGTAAGGCCGCGGCTAATATCTCTGATGCCGATGCACTATAACTATTAACCATGACCACTAAAGGTCCATCGTAACGTACTTTAGGATCTTTATCTTTATAAACGTAAGAGTTTTTCTCTCTGGCTTTTACTTGTACAATAGGCCCTTCTTCTATAAATAGTCCTGTCATATCTACTACATCTCTAAGCGACCCTCCACCATTAAATCTGAGATCTAAAATCATCCCGTTTACACCTGCAGCTTTTAGTTTTTCTATTTCCTCAGCTACATCCTCTGCACAAGAGTTTCCGTCTTTACGTTCGAACGATGAGTAAAATTTAGGCAGTTTTATATACCCTACATTATCCATCAGATCTGGAATATCTAGGATCAGCGACTTAGCAAAAGTCTCTTCTATGTTTACGATATCTCTGGTAATCTCTACATCTACCATCTCTCCATTTACCTTCTTAACGGTAAGTATAACCGTCGTTCCTTTCTTTCCTCTTATATTTTGAACTACGTCATCGATACGCATCCCACTAATATCTAGTGCCTCTTCTCCCTTCTGCGTTACTTTATTGATCAGATCGTTTACCTCTAGTTCTTTTCCTTTCCATGCTGGACCACCTGGGATAATTTCTACCACTTTAGTATAATCACCATCCGTACGTAATCTTGCTCCGATTCCTTCTAACTTTCCTCCCATATTAATATCGAAATCCTGTTTCTCTTTAGGATTAAAATAATCAGAGTGTGGATCATACCTATGCGTAATCGCATTTAGATATGCCTCAAAACGATCAGATCTACGCAGCTTAGTCATGGACTTAAACCAGTTATCGTACATCTTTTTTGCTCCTTCCTGAGCCTTTATTTCTATTTCCTTTGCCGTTAATTTTTCGACATCCTCCTCTTTTTCTTGCTTATCTGTCAGCTCATATATACGACTTAGGATTTCGTACTTTACGGCTTTACGCCAATATTCAGATAAACCCTTATCGTCTTTTGCAAATTCTTTTTTGTCAAAATCAAATTCTATCGTTTCCTTTTTAGAAAAGTCAAAATCTTTATCGATCCAATTTTCATAATGAGATTGTGCTTTTGTGACACCAGCGTCTAGTAAATCTACTGACATATCGAAAAACTCAAACGTCCGAGCATTAGCCTGATCGTCGATTTGCAGTTCGTAAGGTTTAAGTTGACTTACATCTTCCTGTGTTAAAAAACGCTTAGCTCCGTCGATAGATTTAAGGTAGTTTTTAAAGACTTTTTTAGAGAAGGTATCGTCTATAGCTTTGGGCGTAAAATGAGCCTGATCTAAAAAATTCATAACCGCATGGAGGATCATGCTTTCTCTCTCCTTAAAATTTACTCTAGGGTAAAATGCCCCGAACACTAATATTCCAAAAAGAAGGAATACGATTATCGAACTTTTATTCTTCATTATATCCATATTATTACTTATAAAGGTACTTTATTTAAGACAGATAAATCGGCGGCAAGTTTTAGAATTAAGGGTCTTTTAACTTATTCCTAACGCAAAAATGGATCCTTTTATCTAATTCTTCATAGGAAACATAGTTATTGCAGGTTATCTCCTATAATACCTACATAAAATAACGATTGGTTTGAGGGATTATTATTTCCTGAGTCTAGTATGGTGATGTCTGCACATCTACTTTGTCCTATCGACCAGAGCGAAGCGGAACGGAGAAATCTTTGTGGTTTTAACGCTTAGTGCTTTTACTTAATTGACTTGAGTGTTATTGCTGATTGTTTTTAGTGGTGATGGTGTTTTCTAAAACTAATTTATCTTTTAATGTAAATCTCTCTTTCATTCCTGAAGATCTCTCTCTTGCGTTCGAGATGAAAAAAGAAAAGATAAATCCTGCTAATCCTTAAGATCCTATAAATCTTAGTTCGGACAGTGGAGCATTTTTATCAGGATTAGGATTAGGGTGATTTTAGGGTCACTTTGTTTTTTATGTGACCCCTTCAGGGTCAGGATTTTTTTTGGTCCTTTGGTCATTAACATGTGACCCCGTCGGGGTCAGGGATATTTCTTATGTTTTAGTATTACAGGCATTTGATCTATGGTGTACATTTAATAAAGAATAATAATGGGTACTTTACCTCAAGATAAATAAAGCTATGATCACAACTTTCCTCTAGACCGCAGTGAAGAGATCTACATACTTGCTTCCAACAAGATAGTCCCCAAAACCAACCTATCAATCTCGAACATGTAGATATCTCGGCTTCCATCGGCACGAAAAAAAGGAAAAGTATCTAACACGGTTTAATGTTCTAATCAACACTATAAAAACAATGAAAATTTTCCTCTCGACCCCAGTGTAGAGAACTATATACTTGCTACATTATAAGCTAGTTCCCAAAACCAACCTATCAATCTCGAGCTTGTATATACCTCCGCTACGATTGGCATGAAAAAAGGAAGAGTATAAACAACAATGTAATATCAGTCTAATGTCTAACAGTCTAACATCTGATAGTCTAATAGTCTAATAGTCTAATAGTCTAATAGTCTAATGTCTAATGTCTAATGTCTAATAAACTAACGCAAAAACATTCGCCGAAAGGCAAAAAAAAAGTGCCGTCTCTTTACGAAACAGCACTTATGTACATTATTATGAATTCTAATTTACTAGATAAATGGTGCGATTACTAATGCTACCACTGACATCAATTTTAGTAAGATATTAAGTGATGGACCAGAAGTATCTTTAAACGGATCCCCTACTGTATCTCCTACTACTGTTGCTTTGTGAGCATCAGAACCTTTATAATGCATCTTACCTTCTATATCCACACCTTCCTCAAACATCTTTTTTGCATTATCCCATGCTCCTCCTGCATTAGACTGGAAGATCGCCATAAGCACACCACACACGGTAACTCCTGCAAGAAGTCCACCTAGCATTTCTGCTCCACCGATGAATCCCATAAGCACTGGAGAAGATACAGCAATTACACCTGGTAATACCATTTCTCTAATCGATGCAGTCGTAGAAATCTCTACACACTTACTGTAATCAGCAGAACCGTCTGCCGCATCAAAAACTTTTCTATCTGCATCAGACCACTCGTCCATTTCTTTTCCATCATTTTTCTTCATAACTGCAAGTGCAGCTTTCAATGCTGGAATTTCTTTGAACTGTCTTCTTACTTCTTTAATCATATCCATTGCTGCTCTACCTACTGCATTCATAGAAAGTGCAGAGAATAAAAATGGTAACATCCCTCCTACAAAAAGAGCTGCCATTACTCTAGGATTCATGATATCGATTCCTGTGAGCTGTGTAGTCGGATTTGCAATATTATAAGCTGTAATAAATGCTGCAAATAATGCTAGCGTAGTCAGTGCTGCAGATCCGATCGCAAAACCTTTACCGATCGCTGCTGTCGTGTTCCCTACTGCATCTAATTTATCTGTTCTTTGTCTTACCTCTTTAGGAAGCTCAGCCATTTCTGCAATACCTCCGGCATTATCAGATATCGGTCCGTATGCATCTACTGCAAGCTGGATACCTGTGTTAGATAACATTCCTACCGCTGCGATAGCGATACCATAAAGTCCTGCAAATTCGTAAGCTCCTATAATTGCTGCTGCTAATATAATAATCGGAATAGCTGTAGAAATCATTCCTACTCCTAGACCTGCGATGATATTAGTAGCTGCTCCGGTAACCGATTGTTTTACGATAGACATTACTGGTTTTGTACCTGTTCCTGTGTAATACTCTGTAACGATTCCTATTAATAATCCAGAAGCAAGACCGATAAGTACGGCTACGAATACACCCCATGAATGATAAGTAGTAGTCACTGTACCTGCTAGATTTTTTACTGTCCATGCTTCAGGAAGCATCCATGTAACAATAAGATAAGTTGCAATCAGCATAATACCTGCCGCAACAAATTCTCCTCTGTTTAATGCTTTTTGTGGATCTCCACCTTCTTTTACTTTTACGAATAACGTTCCTATGATAGAAGTAATAATTCCTACTGACGCTAATACTAGAGGTAATAATATGGCAGAAACTCCACCAAAATCATCAGCCCATCCAGAAGCAGACATTAATGCAGCTCCTAATACCATCGTACCGATTATCGATCCTACATAAGACTCAAATAAATCTGCTCCCATTCCTGCTACATCTCCTACATTATCTCCCACATTATCCGCTATCGTCGCTGGATTTAATGGATGATCCTCTGGAATACCTGCTTCTACTTTTCCTACTAGGTCAGCTCCTACATCGGCTGCCTTTGTATAGATACCACCTCCTACTCTTGCAAATAAGGCAATAGATGATGCTCCAAAAGAGAAACCTGTAATTACTGTAATTACTTTAGATATATCTCCTGGTTCTGTAAATCCCCACATAGAGGTATACACCATTAGCAATGTTCCTAGTCCTAAAACTCCTAGTCCTACAACACCCATACCCATCACAGATCCACCCGCAAAAGCAACTTCTAGTGCTTTTCCTAAACTGGTTCTGGCAGCGTTAGTTGTTCTAACATTTGCTTTAGTTGCTACTTTCATTCCTATAAATCCGGCTAGAGCCGAACAAATAGCACCTAGTACAAATGATACTGCTACTAGTACAGAAGACCCTTCTTGCATACCACTCCAAGCCATTAATATAGCTACAGCAGCAACAAAAATTGCTAATACTTTATATTCTGCTCTAAGGAAAGCCATAGCTCCTTCAGAGATGTTATCTGCAATTCTACCCATCTTTTCTGTTCCGATTTCCTGCTTAGAAACCCAAGATGATTTTACAAATGTGTACGCTAATGCAATTAGTCCAAATACTGGAATTACATAAATGAGGTTTTGTCCCATAGTTTTAGTTTTTCACTTTTTTAACAGCCGCAAAAGTAGGTTTTTATACTGTCATGGAGAAGTTAAGGGGCTATCGATTTAAGTATTAAATATATATAATTAAACTCTATACGTTATATAAACCCCAAGTTGGGTAGAAATACAAGCCAAAATAGAGGCCTAAGCTCCAGAAATATTTTAAAATGTCGGATGTATTTACCGATAAAAGTCTATTTCTCTCCAGTAATCAAGGAATATTTAATAATTTAACCCCTTAGTTGAAAAAATCGTAATTATGAAAAAATCTTTATTCGGATTAGTACTTATTCTTCTTTTTATAAATACTAGTAGCTATGCACAACAGGTATCTTATGAAAAGATCCAATATCCTAATATAAAAAAGCTTAAAACCATTGACGTAAGTCAAATGGATGATAGTTTTTTACCTACACTAGAGTATCTAGAAGCTCCAGCCGTATCTGGTAATCCTTATAAAAGATATCTAGCCGAATTAAAAGATGGTCTAAAGAAATCACATCCGCGTAATAACGAACCGTTTGTAAAAACCAGAGGCGATGCAGATCCACCTGAATTACTTAATGGTTTTAGATCACCTAGTGTACAACCCGGACGACCTCTAGATAATCACCTAGCCATGAGTGGTGATCTAGTCGTATCATCCATAAATTCTTTTATATCTGTGCAGACTAAAGCAGGCGGATTTGTAAAGACTTTTTCGCTTGCAAATTTTGCAGCAGGCCTAGGGGTAAATGATGGCCTATTTGACCCGAGACTTATATATGACCCGCAGTCGGATCGATTTATTGCGATATTTCTATCAGGTTATAGCAGTGCCGAGAGTGATATCGTAGTGTCTTTTTCTGACACTAATGATCCTATTGGTGAGTGGCATGCGTATGTCATCCCAGGCAATCCTAATAATGATACTACGTGGACTGATTATCCGATGGTCACAGTAACGGATACTGATATTGTACTTACTATAAATCTTTTAAGAGATGGAGAGTCATGGCAATTAGGTTTTGAGAAAACACTGATCTGGCAGATGGATAAGGCAAAAGGTTATGCAGGAGTGGATTTAGATAATACTGTATTATGGCAAGATGTAACTTTTGGAAATGCGAGTATTAGAAATTTATGTCCAGTGGGTCACGCTACCGATGTGCTCCCTACAAAAACGTATTTTGTTTCTGACAGAAATTTTGATATCGAGAATGACACTTTTCTATTAGTGGAACTAACGGGTGGTGTAAACGACCCTGATGCAGAGCTCATAGTAGATTTTGTGCGAAGTGATATTCCTTATGGTGTCCCTCCTAATGCAATGCAAGAAGAGCACGAATTACAAACTAACGATGCAAGAGTCTTAGAGGCTTTTATTATAGAAGATGAAATCCAGTTTGTAGGAAACACCAGAAATCCTAATAATAATCAGTGCGGAATTTTCCATGGTGTCCTTACAGATTTAAATGGTGAGCGAGATTTACATCTGGAGCATATCATCGGAGAAGATTTTGAGATTGGTTATCCAGGAATTACTTGGATGGGTGATGCTCCTAGTGATCGAGATGCGATTATCACTTTTGATCATACTGCTGTAAATAAGTATGCTGGAATCTCTGCTATGTATTATAATGCTGAAGATGGTTACTCTGATATCATAACTGTAGTAGATGGTGAAGCTCCATGTACCATGAATACTAATGGGACACTAGAAAGATGGGGAGATTACATGGGAACACAGAGAGATTTTGCAAATCCTGATGAAATGTGGGTATCTGGATTTTGGACACTACCTAATGGTAGAAATTATCCTTGGATTGCTCAACTAGCTAAACCTAAAGCGATGTCATCCACTTCTGAATCTGCTGATCCAGTTGTGACTAAAGTTTTTCCTAATCCCGTTGCTCAGAGAGTATCAGTAGAATTTACGATTCCTCCAGCAGCCAAAAATGTATCCGTAGTATTATTAAATACTGCTGGGAAAGTAATCGAGAAATTAATAAACACTACACCACATAAAACTGGACTGAGTCGATTTTCTTTTGATGTTTCTTCTTTAGATAAAGGTATTTATTTTGTGGAAGTGAGATTAGATAACCAAAAGTCTGTTACTAAGAAAATAGTGGTACAGTAGTTTAGATAGTAACAAGATTTTAGTAGAAAGTATAAAGACTTTAGAACGTATTAAGTAAAGAGGCATCCTTAATGTAACGTCAATTACTGAGTTAGATTATTTGATCGGGTTGCTAGTTATACCTATTCGGTCAATCCATTTACTAGAGTCATTTACTCGTGTAAAATTCTTCTGATTTCAATTCTATCATGGGAAATATGATGGTAAAAAATTAAATGTTTCCTTATTTAAGCCCAAGTAGATTTCTGATTATTCCTTAATATTTTTAGCAATATCTAGATTTTCCGATCCAATTTCAAGACATTTTTACTTATGTCTTTATACTTATGTCTAAAAAAATCAATCTATCCACTCTAATTTAGAATCTAATGGTTGCCTTTCACGGGCTGGAAATTCTTGGTGATCTGTTTTAGCAAGGTAAAAAAAGCCGAGGCACTTTTGGTTTTGGGTTAAGGATAAAAACTCATTTAAATGGATGATATCTCTCGGCGAACTCCAATATCCAACAATATCTAATGTAGTCGCTGCTAACCACAAGTTCTGAACTGCCATGGCAGTAGCTGCTATCTCTTCCCATTCTGGTAATAAATCAGGATTAGTTTCTACACATATCGCTATAATGGCAGACGCCTTAGAAGGATTAGTTTTTAGTTTTTTTAGTTTTCGCTCAGAGATTTTTTCTGGCGGTGTATGCTTTTTATACAGTCGGAGTAATTCTGTAGATAATCGTTCTAGTCCGTCTTTTCTAAACACTATAAATTTCCATGGTTCTGTTTTTTTATGGGTCGGGGCCCAAAGTGCAACTTCTAATAACTTATGTAAATCTTCCTCAGTAACATCCTGATCATTATACATAGAAGGGAAAGTAGATCTTCTAGATGTAATGATTTCTTTTAATTGGGTATAAGTCATTTTTTAGGTGTTTATGCGTTTGTTTTTTAGGTTAGTCTAAATATTTATATCTTTAGAACAATAACAGGATTAAAATGATTACGCAAACTGAGGAAAATTATTTAAAAGCCATTTATAAAATAGCTGAAAAAGAAAAAAAATCTGTAGGGACTAATGCCATATCTGCACAGATGAAGACTACGGCGGCTTCTGTAACTGATATGATTAAACGACTCTCAGAAAAAGGTCTGGTCAATTATCAAAAATATAAAGGAGTAAACCTTACGTCTGTAGGCAATAAACATGCGACTAATCTGATCAGAAAACATCGATTATGGGAGGTGTTCCTAGTAGATAAACTAAATTTTAGATGGGAACAGGTACATGACATCGCCGAACAGATGGAACACATCGTTTCTGATAATCTAATTACTAGATTAGATGCTTTTCTGGGTCATCCTAGATTTGATCCACATGGAGATCCTATTCCTAATGCTGAAGGAAAATTTACGATCAGAGTTCAAAATTTACTATCTGATATTTCTCCTAATCGTAAAGTAAATGTCCTCGGTGTAAAAGAACATGACTCCCCATTTCTAGAATATCTCAATTCGCTAAAAATCGCTCTGGGAACAACATTAGAAATACTAGAAATTATCCCTTTTGATAAATCCATGAAAATAAGGATCAACGATTCTCAAGAAACAATTATTTCAAACAAAGTCGCCCAAACATTACTCGTAAGATGACCATAAAGCAAAGCCTACTCTTATTTATAATTACGTTATTAGCTAATGTAAATCTACTTTCTCAACAAAAATACAGCATAGTAGCATCGGCATCCATCATGCAGGACATGGCTCAGAACATAGCGGGAGATTTACAGACAATAAAAAATATAGTACCTATCGGTGGTGATCCACACTTACACACTCCTACCCCTAGAGATGCAAAAATGGTCGCCGATGCAGATCTGATTATTATAAATGGACTCACCTTTGAAGGATGGATGAACGAGCTCATAGATAACTCAGGAACCAAAGCAAAAGTAGTAACGATAACAAAAGGCATTACACCTCGTACCAGTCAGATCTATAAAAACTCTTCTGATCCACATTGCTGGATGGATGCCTCTAATGGACTTATATATATTAAAAACATTCTAGATGCTCTTATAGAACTAGATCCTAAAAACAAGGAGCAATATACAAGCAACTATAATAAATATAAAAAAGAGCTTATCGAACTCGACGAATACATAGAGGCTAATATCAGAAGGATTCCGATGAGTCAGAGAGTCCTTATCACCTCTCATGATGCCTTTGCATACTACGGCCAACGGTATAGTATACAAGTAGAAGCCCTTATGGGAATATCTACAGAAGCCGAAGCTCAAACATCGGATATGATTAGAGTAAATAAAACAATCCGAGAAAGAAAAATATCTGCCATTTTTGTGGAAAGTACGATCAACCCAAAACTGATCAATCAGATCGCTCAAGATAATGACATCAAAATAGGCGGAGAATTATTTGCAGATTCTATCGGTGACAAAGAATCTGGAGCAGATACTTATATTAAAATGCTGAGACAAAATACAGACATAATCGTACAGGCCTTAACTGGAGGAGAGATCATAGATGAAAATGAGCATAATCACCAAAACGGATCAGGTAGCACCACTAGTAATTTAATCCTTTATTTATTAGCAGGACTTCTTCTAGTAGGTGGGATGGTCTATGTAGTCACGAGATTAAATAAATAATATGGAATCTATTATAGTAAAAGGTTTATCGGTTTCTTACGGACAAAAAAGAGTCCTAAGTAATATCCATCTAAATATAGAAAGTGGAAATATCTACGGAGTCATAGGTCCAAATGGAGCCGGAAAGTCCACCCTTTTTAAATCCATTTTAGAATTACTCGAACCTAATGCTGGTGAAATAAAAGTACTCGGAAAAGAAATCGGAGACGTCAGAAAAAAAGTAGCTTATGTTCCTCAAAAAGACGAGGTCGACTGGACATTCCCAGCGACAGTCATGGACATCGTGATGATGGGCAGATACCCTCATAAAAAGATTTTACAACGCATGAATGCTGAGGATGATAAAATCGCACAAGAAGCGCTTAATGATTTAGAAATCCAGCATCTTGCAGATCGTCAGATCGGTCAGTTATCTGGAGGACAACAACAGCGAGTTTTTATTGCGAGAGCATTAGCTCAGAAAGCAGACATCTTTTTTCTCGACGAACCCTTTGTCGGTGTAGACATGCTCACTGAAGAAAAAATTATTTTCATTCTTAAAAAATTAGCTAGCCAAGGTAAAACACTGTTAGTCGTACATCATGATTTAGCTACCGTCCATAAGTATTTTAACAAAGTCATTTTACTAAACCAGCGACTCATAGCATATGGAGATACGGTGACTACTTTTACAGAAGAAAACATTGCAGCTTGCTATGGACCTCAGTTGACTATACTGCATAAAACGGGATTGATTAATCGATAACAAACCACATCCCAGCTAGCTGTCAAAGCAATAATACCACGACAGAAAAAAATCAAATCTCAAGATGAGATACTATTTTCTATTCTTAAACCAAAGTAGTATTTTAGGGTGATCTAATTTTTAAGGATCCGCATTGACGCAAGTCTAAAACACCAGCAATTTAAGTATGAAAAATGCATTAATCAGTTTATTGTTTTTATCATTGGTCATGACGTTACCCTCTAATCTTTTTGCCCAAGAAAAGAAAAAACAACGTGATAAGATATATGTAGATATAGGATATCAAAGCGGAATCGGAGATTTTGCGACTGACTATTTTAATGTAGAACTTACCTATGGAAGACAGGCGACTCCTAAATTAATTTATGGAATAGGGACTAGCTTTAGAACTAACCAACTGAGAGATGAAAAAATAGCTGCAGTATTTCTAAACACTAAGTCCAGACTAATCTCTAAATATAAGCCGCTGCTAGTGGACCTCGGTATCGGATATAATTTTGAAATAGATCAAGATTTTAAAGAAGGTGGTGTCTTATTTTTTGCAGGTCTACATAATGAATTTTCGATAAAAAATAATCTCAATTTTTACTGTGGCGTAAATTATGATGTGATGAGAATCAAAAGATTTAATGAGTTAATTTTATATCGATCCTTTAATGCAAAAGCAGGAATAACTTTCTAAAATGATCATAACCACTCCAAGACTTCTCCTAAGGCCATCGACATTAGAAGATGCTTCATTTGCTATGGCACTGGTTAATTCGCCAAAGTGGTTAAAAATGATCGGTGATCGTAAAGTCTATGATCTAGAAGCTGCAGAGAAATATTTGCAGAAGGCCATTGATGCTTTTGATGATACAAAAGGAATCGGTCAGTGGCTAATTATGAATAAAGAAACCAACGAAAAAATCGGTTTTACTGGACTATACAATCGAAAAGGTTTAGATCATTTAGATATCGGTTTTGCATTAGTCGAAAAACACGAAGGAAATGGTTTTGCTTACGAAGCCACTAATGCCATAATGGATGAAGTGATAAAATCTACAGGAATAAAACGTATCGAAGCGATCACTCTAGAAGAAAATAAACCGTCTAGGACATTGCTAGAAAAACTAGGATTACGATTTGAAAAAATAATAAATCTTCCAGATGATCCTGTAGATCTGATGCTCTATGCTATAGATTTATAAATAAACTACATCGAAGAAAGCTCTGTTATTTAGATCGAAATAATATACTGACGAGGTATTAAAATTCCAATATAAAAATTCCAAAACCAAAAATGAAAAACGATGTGAGCATCGAGAATAAAATTTAAATTACTAAAATCAAGAAAACGGAGATAGTACGATATATCTATATAGAACAAGGCTCAAAAAAAATCAGTGAACCCAAACTGAATTTCTCCTAGCATGATGTAGGATTAGTTAATTTTGTACTTGAAAATTTGATCAAAATTTATGAAGCAGGTATTTCTATTTATTTTTCTTTTGTTTTCTCAATTAGTAGTAGCTCAGAAAAATAAGTCTGATTCTAAAAATGGTTTTATAGTTATAGGGCAAATAGTGGAGTCTTCCTCTATGCAGTCTATAGAATATGCCACTGTATCTATTTTTGATAAAAATAATAGCAAGGTACTTTCTGGGACGATTACAGATGCCAGTGGAACATTTAGACTAAAGAGTGCAGTAAAGGAGGTTTACTTAGAAGTTAGTTTTATCGGATATAAAACGAAGCGAATCGATGATATCACGTTTACAAATAAAACCGCAGATCTAGGTCAGATCAAACTGGGAGAAGACTCGGAGATACTAGACGAAGTCGTCGTCACCGCACAAAAATCAACAACAGAATTTAAGTTAGATAAAAGAGTATTTAATGTAGGTACTGACTTAAGCACTACTGGAGCCAGTGCGTTAGAAGTTCTTAATAATGTCCCATCTGTAAATGTAGATATAGAAGGATCTGTGACCTTACGAGGAAGTGGAGGCGTACAAATTCTTATAAACGGTAAACCCTCTGTACTAGCAAATGATGAGAGTAATGCCTTAGGAACGATCACTGCGGATATGATACAGAGCGTCGAGGTAATCACAAATCCATCCGCTAAGTATGATGCAGAAGGTACATCGGGTATTATCAATATCGTTTTAAAGAAAAATGAAAAGAAAGGTATAAATGGATCGATTTCCCTTAATACAGGTGTTCCTCATAATCATAGTATAGGGCTGAGTCTAAACAAGCGAACAGAAAATTTTAATCTATTTACACAGCTCGGAATCGGATATAAAGAAAGAGAATCAGATGTAGATAATCTCAACAGAGATTTAATCACAGAAAACACAATTACTACAAAAGGGCAAGAGTCGCGAAATGAAAAATTTTACAATGTTATCTTAGGAACCGATTATTATATTAATCCCCAAAACATCATTACACTGTCTGGAAGTTTTGCTTATGAGATAGAGGATCAACCTTCTTTTACAGAATTTATTTTTACAGATAATGATAACTCCTTACTACAGCAATGGCAAAGAGAAGAAACAACAGAAGCCACTAATCCTAAATTACAATACGAGCTACAGTATAAAAAAGATTTTACAGACCATAAAGATCATCAGCTACTCTTTAGTGCGATCGGAAATTATTTTGGGAAAGCACAATCATCTGTGTTTACAGAGACAATCATCTCCGGAGCAAATGATCTGACTAACCAGATTACAGATACAGAATTTGAGGAAGGAAAATACACCTTTAATTTAGATTACACCAGACCTTTTAAAGAACAGTGGACTGTGGAGACTGGTGCACAATACATAGATAATATCGTAAGCAACGACTACTCCGTAAGTAATGAAATCAATGGAATGTTTGTACAGGATCCTGGATTTACAAATCTATTTAATTACGACCAAAAAGTGCTAGGTGTATATGGTACTGGATCTTACGAAGGAGATTTCTGGGGACTTAAGCTAGGATTAAGAGCAGAACATACTAACCTCAATACTTTACTGACAAATACCAATGAGGACAACAATCAAAAATTTACAGATCTGTTTCCCTCATTACACTCATCGTATAAACTGAGTGATAGAATATCCTTCCAGCTAGGATATAGTCGTAGAATATATAGACCGAGGCTCTGGGATTTAAATCCATTTTTTAATATCAGAAATACTTTTAGTATTAGAACAGGTAATCCTGAATTACAACCAGAATATACAGACTCCTATGAGTTTGGAAGTATTTTTATATACGAGCAAGTTTCCTTTAACCTAAATGCCTACCATAGATACACGACAGATAAAATCGAAAGAATTTCCACTTTTGATAATAACGTAAATATCTTTTCTCCAGAAAATATAGGAACTAATAATACCACTGGGCTAGAATTAAATTTTAAATACAGCCCTGTAAAAAAGGTAACCATAAACGGAGATGCTAATTATAATTACTTTACTAGAAAAGGAAAATTTAACGATCAAGTTTTTGATTTTAGTAATGATCAATGGTCAAGTAAAATAACTTCTAAATTCAAAATGTCCAAGAGTTTAGATTTTGAGCTGACCGGAAGATATCAGTCAGCCATAGAAACAGTCCAAGGAAGTAGAGCCGATAATTTATTTGCTGATTTAGGATTGCGTTACAAACTGATGAAAGGTAGAGCTGTATTTAATCTAAGTATCAGAGATGTTTTTGCTTCTAGGATCAGAGAAAGTGTATCAGAAGGGGACAACTTTTATGCTTTCAGCAGACGTCAGTTAGGTCGATTTATTTCTTTGGGTTTTAGCCATGGTTTTGGAAAAGGAGAGGCGATGACTTATGGCGGTGGTGGTAGAAGAAGATAAGTTAGACTTTTTTAATATATTATTTAAATAAAAACAACAAATGACTCCATCTTCCATTCCTATAAATTACATAGAATTTAAAGGCAAAGATCTAGAAAAAATAAAGGCATTTTACTCCGCTACTTTTGGATGGACATTTACAGATTACGGTCCTACTTATGTGGCGTTTTCGGATAGCGGTGTGGAAGGCGGTTTTGAGCTTACAGAAAACGAAATCATAAATGGAGCACTTATCATTTTACACCATAAAGATCTAGAATCTATAAAAGAAAAAATTATACAATCTAATGGCGTCATCTCTATGGACATCTTTTCTTTTCCTGGCGGCCGTAGATTTCATTTTTTAGACCCTAGTGGAAACGAATTAGCCGTATGGTCAGATGATAGTAAATCATAATGGGCCACTATAAAAATTCTTATTTTTTAGGTTTAAAAAAATACGCTCGCTACTTTATAGCTTGGACGGTAATAGTCTTTCTCTATTTCTTTATTTGTGCTAAATATTCTCATAATCAATCCCATATAAACGCTACATCTATTACAGATGTTTCTAACAGTAATACGTTACAATCTCAATCCAGCGATAAGCAAAAGGGAATTCATGTATTCGGAGGATTAGATTCTAGTAATATAAAACCATTACGGGATAATCATTTTGAGTGGATTACATTAGTCCCTTTTGGTGATCAGAAAGAACACGATAGTCCTTTTATGAAATCACACTGGGGTGACAGTACAGAAATTATAGAACGTAATAATCGATGGATCGAAAAAATCACATTAGCAAGAAAATCAGGATTTAAGGTATTTATAAAACCACACATCTGGCTACACGAGCCAGCATCAGGTAAATGGAGATCTGATCTATATCCTACCTCAGATAAAAACTGGGAATTATGGAAAGAAAGTTATCGCAAATTTATTTTCAGATGGGCCCGTGTTGCAGAACAAGCCAATGCAGAAATGTTTTGTGTTGGAACCGAACTAACAAGACTGGCAATAGAAAAACCTGAGTTTTGGAAGGAGTTAATTGGAGAAATAAAAATGATGTATTCGGGTAAGGTCACCTATGCCGCTAACTGGTATGAAGAATATGAAAAAATTATGTTCTGGCAAGATTTAGATTACATAGGAATACAGGCTTACTTCCCATTAACTAATAACAAAACGCCCACTGTAGAACAAATCTCCAAAGGCTGGGAAAAACATCTGACTAATATAGAAGCTGTATTTAAAAAACATCATCGTCCTATTCTATTTACAGAGTTAGGTTATAAGAGTACAAACGATAGTGCGATACGTCCCTGGGAATGGATCGATTATTCCTTAGAAAAAGAAATCCCCCCTTCCCCAGAAACGCAAGCAAATTGTTATCACGCATTTTTTAAAACGGTATGGCATAAGGAATGGTTTGCTGGAATCCATATCTGGCAGTGGAATACAAGATTTGAAGAAGGTCGAGGTCTGAGTCACTTAGATTTTACACCTCAGAGTAAGCCAGCGGAGAAAGTTATTGCGGAGTGGTTTGTGGGTGAGGGAGTGGACTAATAGAGTTATATCGACTCACTTTTTCACGAGAGGATACGGGGATATACTACGATAAGTAAAGGCTATTACCTTTATTCTAATGTTCGTTTACCAATAGCATAACAATATATAGATGCAGGTACATAATCCAAAGTATACTTATCAAATTCTATTTCGTTTGTAATATCAATTGTGGTAACTATAGCTTTGTCTAATTGGTTTTTTATTAAAAAACTTGATAGGCTTTTCAATTCATTAGCTTAACTTACACCACCACTAAACCGATTCCTCTCAGATCTTCCATCAGATTTCCATGCCAAAATAAAGTAAAATCTTCCAATCCAAAATCAGCAAAACTCTGCTCCATCTCTTTATAGGTGAGCTGATCAGAATCAGCGGATAGACTTGTTTTACTTATCAGTTGCTCGGTCCATTCTCCTTCACCTTCCGAACATTCTAAACGATATGCTTCTTTCCTCGTTGTAATCTCTAGAGATTTACTTTCTATGTTATAAGACATAGGGCCGGCCAGCCATATTACTTTTTGGTTTGGTTTAGGAGCTGATATATTAGACTGAGCGAGATAGTTAGATATCAGATCTGAGGGTAAACTCGTCGGCGGGATTTTATGCTCAAACCATTCTTGCAAATCATAATCCAGACACACATCATGCATAAAATTATAAAGAGATTTTTTTAATCCTTCGCCATATAAATCGTGATCTGCTCCAGTCGGGTCTGAGTGTTCTAGATCGTTATTAGCAAATGTCCCGTGGTCTGTGTGATTTGACACCATA
>Ga0114957_1002522_pt1 | contig 17482 bp, 19 predicted proteins | sample BantaG_FD_87175 | JGI IMG/M metagenome (GOLD analysis project Ga0114957, IMG submission 87175) | Marine algal microbial communities from Bantry Bay, Ireland - BantryBay_4 metaG | ecosystem: Host-associated > Algae > Red algae > Unclassified | place: Bantry Bay, Ireland | collected 2014-11-21 | reverse complement strand
TGGTGTTTGCTGGGATTTTTCCAGTCGAAAATGAATATTTTGAAGAGCTTAGAGACAGTCTAGAAAAACTACAATTAAACGATGCTTCATTGGTTTATGAACCAGAGACTTCAGTGGCTCTTGGATTTGGGTTTAGATGTGGCTTCTTAGGAATGTTACATTTAGAGATTATTCAGGAAAGACTTTCTAGAGAGTACGATCAAGAGGTAATCACAACAGTGCCTAACGTATCGTATTATGCGTACACTAAAAAAGATGAAAAACTACTAATAAATACGCCTTCGGATTTGCCGGATCCATCATTTTTGGATAAGGTGGAAGAGCCGTATATACGAGCTCAGATTATTACTAAGCCAGAGTACATCGGAGGAATAATGACCTTATGTCTGGATAAAAGAGGGGAACTTACAAATCAGACCTATCTTACTCCTGAGAGAATAGAAATGACTTTTGAGTTGCCGCTTGCAGAAATAGTTTTTGACTTTTATGATAAACTTAAATCTATATCTAGGGGATATGCTTCCTTTGATTATGCGATGATCGATTATAGAGAATCAGATTTAGTAAGAATGAATATTATGCTTAACGGAGATGCAGTAGATGCTTTATCTTCTCTCGTTCATCGGACAAAGGCAGATAGTCTCGGTAGAAGAATGTGTAAGAAACTAAAAGATTTATTACCGAGACAACAATTTATGATCGCCATTCAAGCGGCTATTGGAATGAAGATTATCGCGAGAGAAACCATTTCAGCATTACGGAAAGATGTAACGGCCAAGTGTTATGGTGGTGATATTACAAGAAAGCGTAAGTTGCTGGAGAAGCAGAAAAAAGGGAAAAAGAAAATGAGGCAAATTGGAAATGTAGAAGTGCCTCAGAAAGCTTTTCTCGATGTGCTGAAACTAGATTAATTATTTTTTAAAATCATAGATATAAGAAACGCCATCCATTACAGGGCCACCTGTTTTTGGGTCGGTATTCCATAAAGTAATATCGACACTTATTGTTTCAATTATATCTTTTTTAGCGCTATCAAAAGAAACGGTGATTTTACCTTTCTCACCTGGTTTTATCTTGGATCGAGTCCAATCTAAGGTGGTACACTCACAAGCATCTACGATATCTATTTCGATGTCTTCTTTGCTGATGTTTGTAAAAACAAATGCGGTGTCTATTACCTCACCTTTGGAAATCATACCTAAATCTATTAATCTATTATCAAACTCTAAATAGTTCTGATTTTGAGCAGATAGGGTAGCCGAAAAAAGAATAAATAGAGCAAAAGAAAAATAACGCATAAGTTGCTTTTTATATACTTGAGACGACAAAATTAATCCAAAGTATTGAGCTATTGTTTTAAGGACTTGTTAAAATAAAAAGAGGAGCTTTTTTGCTCCTCTTTTTATTTTATACTTTTTAAGAATTAATCAATAATAACTTTTTTATAAACAATATCATCTTCTAATATCATTTGTAGCATATAGACTCCTGATTGAACACTAGATACATTGATGCTATTTGTATTATTGTTAACGGTTTTAGAGATAACAACTTTCCCATCGATGGAAATTACATTCACCTTATTGATTCTAAACTCCTCTGAGCTCAATAAGATATTCAATTGTTCAGAGGCAGGATTAGGATAGACTTTTAAATCATTTAGGATTGCTATTTCATTTGATGATGTGGTTGCTTCTACTATGTAATCTAAAGAAGTATAAACACAATCATTTTCATCCGTAACGATACAAGTATAAACTCCGGGAGCTAAGCCTGCAGGATCTTCGTCATTAGAAACAAGAACGCCTTCTAAATACCATTCAAAAGAATAGGATCCCGTACCTCCTTGCGGAATAATATCGATAGATCCATCCATAGAATTAGAGGTAGTAGAATTTACAATTATCGCATCTGAGATAAAGAGAACGGGCGGTTCATTAATTAAGAAAGAATCTTGTAGCTCACAGCCACTATCATCTGTTACTAAATAATAATAGGTGCCTTCTTCCAGTTGATTCATGTCCATTACACCATCTATACTAAAGTTATATGGAGCCGTTCCTCCAGAAACCTGCAAGTTTACTGTTCCGTCGGCAAATCCAAAACATGTAACATCTGTGGTTTGAACATCTGCCATTAATCCATTTTCGACAGTTACAATAAAACTACAAATTGCTGTATTGCCTGAGCTATCTACTGCTTCAAAATTAAACTCATTGGCTCCTAAAACCAATAGGTCACCTGATTGCGGTCCGGAGGTTTGCATTAGCGTAGCTCCACAATTATCAAACGTTAGTGGTTGGTTAAAACTCCATCCATCACACTCGGTGATAGTCATATCATCTATACAGAAAATTTCAGGAGGGAAGGTGTCTATTACAGTTACATTTAATGTATCATAGGCAATATTACCGTTAATATCTTCTAGCTCGATAGGCAATAATGAAACGCCTAAAGCTGCGCAGTCTAATGCGGTAGTATCATAAGAAAAGCCTAACAAATCACAATCGTCTATGCTTCCTAAATCAAATAATGAATCAACGATTACGGATGTAAAACCTGTCTCATCTAAATATAAAGTAAAGTCAGTTGCCACAATATTAGGTGGATTTACATCATTACCAGTCAGATTTACTAGGGTCACCGCGGTACAATTATTCGCATCCGTCACAGTTACCGGATAAAATCCAGAAAGAACCATTATGGTATCGGTCGTTAATCCGTTACCCCATGCGTAACTATAAGGTGCTACTCCGCCGTTAGGGATAGCTGATATTGTTCCAGAAGTTTGACCTTGACAACCTGGAATTACTATTATATCAGGAGACAATGTAAACTCTTCCGCTTCTATAATTTCTATCGAATCAAATTGAACTTGACAAGACAGGTCATCTACAATAGTAACACTGTAAAAGCCTGGTGCAAGGTTAGATCTATCTTCTGACGTATCTCCATCAGACCACGTGTACAAAGGAGTTCCTACAGCATTAGCAGTGGTTAAGTCGATAGCGCCATTTGAAAATCCGAAACATTCAATTTGCTGTACATCAATTGTAACCGTTAGGGCACAATTAGAATTTGCAACTATTACACTATCTATTACTGTACAGCCTATTGTATCGGTTACCGTTGCCACATATGTCCCAGCAGAAAGATTACTAATCATTAATCCATTCATGCCATTACTCCAGTTGACTGTGTATCCTGGAGTTCCTCCAGACGGATTTGCTGATGCGGATCCGTTCATCATACTCATGATTTCATCTGTCCAAGTAAGATTAGCATTAAAGGCAGGTGGCTCATTTACCATAGTAGAATCCTCAATCGAGCACCCACTTCCATCCATTATTGTTACATAATAAGTGCCTCCAGATAGTCCAGTGTTTGTGGGAGTATCTGTTCCATCAGACCAGCTATAGGTATATGCTCCTGAACCTCCAGAAACGGTTACGCTAGCCATGCCATCTGCATCCCCTGCACACACTACATCGGTGGAATCCATGACTGCCATCATGCCAGGTGGGTCATTAAGCATAAATACGTTTATTGCCATACAGTTATTAGCATCTGTAACGGTTACTGCATACGTGCCCGCTACTAGATTATTATTGATTGCACCTGTTACGTTATTAGACCATATGTATGAGTAGGGTGATATTCCATCCATTCCTCCTACTTCTAAATATCCATTACTATCACCGAGACAAGAAGGGTGGATTATAGCATTTAGATTTATCTGAACTGCTCCAAAATCAGAATCTACAAAAAAGCTTTCTACAGTTTGACAATTATTATCATCTGTTACTGTAATACTATAGGTGTTAGAAAGTAAATCGGTTTGAAAATTTCCTGTTCCTCCATTTGACCAGTTATAACTGTAAGGTCCATTTCCGCCACTTGTGCCTACTTCTAAATAACCATTAGAATTTCCACATATTTCTGGATTGTTTGCAATCACGGTGATGTTTAAGGCTGTGGGCTCCGTAATAGTAACCATAACCACCACTTCATCAGTATTATCGTCTGTCACCGTTACATTATAAGTACCTGCTTCTAAATTTGAAGCGGTTTGAGTGGTTTGATTTTGGGAGTCGTCCCATTGATACATATATCCTGGTGCTCCACCCATAGCCGTTACAGTAGCAGAGCCATCATCTCCATTATTACAAGTAACATTGGTTTGAGCGGTTATTGTAGCTGTTAGCGGCGAGGCTGATGCCACTAGTGTTGAAGATATATTTGTAAATGTTGTTCTATCTCCAGAGTTGTTTCCTGAGCCATTCGATATAAGACCCGCTGCCCAGAAAGTAATCGTTTCACCATCGGGTCCTGATGGAGCCGTCCAGTCTACGGTATAACTGATTTCGTTACTACTATTAAAAGGTTGAGCTGGCTGGTGTTCATGATAAGTTCTTCCACCAGCAAGAGCAATACCAGAGTCGTTTCCTGGATTATTCATTGATCCCGCATCATTATTACTTCCATCGAGAGCAACCCATTGAAAACCACCTTTAACTCCATTACCATTAGGGTTATCTACGGTTACTGTTATAGTATAGGTAGTATTTGCGTCTATAGTACTAGGGAGGCCGTCAAAACTTACTTCTCCATCTAGTGCAGAATTGTTTCCAGAATGGCAGCTGTTACATGTGCTATCTCCCGGAGCTCCAGTACGTCCATTCGGCGGATTACTAGAATTAGCGAGAAGAATGATTGAGAATAAAAGCAGGTAGCCTGCAATCCTTGACTTATTATATTTTTTCATTAAAATTATTTCAAATTATCAAATTCTGTAAATTGGAGATTGAGCTGCGATGAAAATAATGATATTCCATTGAATTGACTTCAATAGGATCACTTAAAGTAATCTTTTGTTGGGAAATTGACTCTATGAAAATAAGGAATCTATAAATGCTTTTTTGTTAAAAAGTTGTAATTGTTCCATTCCTTCGCCAACGCCTATGTATTTGATAGGGATTTTAAATTGATCGGAAATACCTAGTACAACTCCTCCTTTTGCAGAACCATCTAACTTGGTAAGTGCAATAGCTGTTACATCCGTTGCTGCGGTAAAATGTTTTGCCTGCTCGATGGCGTTTTGTCCTGTACTAGCATCCAGAACTAATAAGACTTCATGGGGTGCACCAGGGAATTTTTTATTTATGGAGTTTTTAATTTTCGTTAATTCCTCCATCAAATGTTTCTTAGTATGTAGTCTTCCAGCGGTATCGATAATGCAAACATCTAGATCTAGGTTTTGTGCGTATTGCACAGCCTCATATGCGACAGCTGCAGGATCTGCCTGCATTCCTTTATTAAAGAAATATGTCTTTGCTCGTTCGGCCCATATTCCTAATTGGTCAACCGCAGCAGCTCTAAAAGTATCAGCTGCACCTAGAACTACGTGCTTGTTTCGAAGCTTATACTGATGAGCTATTTTACCGATAGTAGTGGTCTTGCCAACACCATTTACACCTACAACCATCATCACGTGTGGTCTTGCAGATTCATCAAATACAAAATCTTCTAAATCTGTCGTATTATTTTCTGCGAGAATACCAGCGATCTCACTTTTTAAAATTTGATTTAGTTCTGATGTATTAAGGTATTTGTCTTTTGCAACACGAGCTTCGAGTCGGTTTATTATTTTAATCGTCGTATCGAGTCCTACATCTGAGCTGATAAGGATTCCTTCTAATTCGTCGAGAAAAGATTCATCTACTTTAGACTTACCTGCAACTGCTTTAGATATTTGACCAAAAAAACTCTGCTTCGTTTTTTCTAATCCTTTATTAAGATCTTCCTCTTTGTCTTTAGAAAAATATTTTGAAAATAAGCTCATGAATTTTCTACTGCTTAAAATATGGATGGAAACAATAAAGGCTACCGATTGGGTAGCCTTTTGTATTTATTACTTGTTATTAGCAAAGAAATCTTTAACCTTATCTTTGTGAATCATCATTTGCTTGTAACTATATTTTCCCGTTTCAGGATTTTTTACACTTTGTATTACTTTAACAAAGTCTCTTCCTGATCCTGCGTTTCCTGCTCTTTGAGCAACTCTTGCATTCTTAGATATTTTAGCCATAATTATTTGATTTCTTTATGAACAGTATATTTCTTTAAAACCGGATTGAACTTCTTAAGTTCCATTCTGTCAGGGGTATTTTTTCTATTTTTCTGAGTTACATATCTAGAAGTTCCAGGCATACCACTTGTCTTATGCTCTGTACATTCTAATATAACCTGAATTCTATTACCTTTTGTTTTCTTTGCCATTATCTATTATCGTTATAGATTTTAATAAATTACTCCGTGGTCTACACCCTTAGATTCTAATTTTTTAAGGTATGCGTAAATACCTAATTTATTTATTGTTCTAAGTGCAGCACTAGAAATTTTTAGTGTTACCCATTTATCTACTTCAGGGATATAAAATCGCTTAGTATGTAGATTAGGTAGAAACCTTCTTTTAGTTTTTCTCTTTGAGTGAGAAACATTGTTTCCTGAGATTGGTCTCTTTCCAGTAAGTTGACATATTCTTGCCATAATTTCTTCTTTTCGCTATTCCAAAAATTAAGAGTGCAAAGGTAATTTATTATTTCCAATAAATAGCCCTTTTTTAGCTAGGAAAATCACTCATTTTGAGCGTAAAACTAAAAATATTATAAAAACCCTTCAAATCGGCTCTTTTCTTACGCTATTAGCGAAGTTAATTATTTCTTAACAGTTTATCATTTATAGTCTTGATGTATTTAGTGTTACTATTTTCATGATTATTGATGATCAAAAGATTCTTAGTTACCGTTCTACTTCTAACCCTGCATTTCTCAAATGCTCAAGCAGGATATGTAATAGAGGGCACCGTTAATTTACAAGGAGAATGGCAGTCTACAATCTATTTAGCCACTATTGACAAATTAGATAATTACTATAATGCAAATGCAGAGTACATAATTAATTCAGCCTCAATAGATACCGCAGGTCATTTTCAGCTTAATGGAGATAACTTGCCAGATCATTCTCAGTTCTATCGATTGTATTTAGTAAAAGAGGAATCTTCAGAGTTCAATGCGTGTCTTTATTTTGAAGGAGACAATCATAATTTTGTGCATCTTATTTTAAATAATAATAGTCATATCACGATAGAGGCAGACCAGAACACATATGCTCCTTTTGGAGATTATAAAATAGAAGCAGATAAGGAAAGTCTGTTAATGAATAGTTTAGAAAGACTGCTGTATCCGAGCTACTTGTTTTATGAAATAAAGTTTCCATCCGAACTCCAGTTTTCTCAAAACAAATTAAATAAAGACTTATTCAATTTTGCAGACACATGCAATAGTGATTTGGTTTCTCTTGCTGCTATTAACAACACAGATTATGATAGTTATTTTGATACCAATGTAGATCAATATTATTCTTTTGGGGAAACTTTAAAAAATAAATTAGCAGATCATCCATACACTGCCGATTATTTGAACAAGCTGAGATATTACAGTGGAGATCTAGGGAATAACCACTTAGGAAATTGGAAATATTTATTGTGGGGTTTAGTTCTGGTAAGCAATATTTTACTGATGTATGTTTTAAAATTGAGAAGACAACTCCTAAATCAATATAAAAGCGATAGGTCTCCAGTGAATCCAGCTGTCCATTACACATCTCAAGAACGAAGAATTTTAAGTCTTATCAAAGAAGGGAAATCTAATAAAGAAATTGCCAGCGAACTCTTTATAGAACTCAGTACAGTAAAATCGCATATTAATAAATTATATTCTAAGCTTAATGTAAAAAACAGAGCTGAGGCCATTAAAAACGCAGAATCCGTAATAAAATCAGGGGTGTAGTCCTTTTTTACACCCTTATGAGACCTTTTTTCAACCCTAGTTTTCTTTGAATCATTTACACATACCTACAATTTTGTGATGAAATCTTTTTAATCACTAAATAATGTTTATTATGAAAATTGTTAGAGTTATTCTTTTAAGTTGTTTTGCTTTCTTGTCATCACTTGTATTTTATAGTTGTTTTAATGAAGCCAAAGCCAATGATGTAACCACGACTACTACTGTTAATGATAATACCCAGCTCGTATGGCATGATATCGAATCATTAGAAATGCTACAGAGCAAAGAGCCTAAAAAAGTTATTGTAGATATTTATACAGATTGGTGTAAGTGGTGTCATGTTATGGATGATAAGACCTTTACGGATCCAGATCTAATCGGATATCTTAATGAAAACTATTACATGGTAAAATTAAATGCTGAATCTAAAAAGGACTTGAAATTTAAAGGTCAAAATTTTAGTTTTAAGGAAGGAGGTAGAAGAGGATATCATACATTGGCCCTAGCCTTATCAGATGATCGTTTATCGTATCCGTCGTTTGTGATTCTAGATAGCTCGTTAAATAAGTTAGACATTACACGTGGCTATAAAGATGCAACTCAGTTTACCGAGTTCTTAGAAAAAAAATCGCTATAGATTTATAAGAAGGGTCATATCACAAACGTTATGGCTCTTCTTTAATTATTTTCTCTATGATCAATAAAATTAGGGTCGTATCCAACAACTATGTGAATCCATAAAGAACGAGAGATTCTCAAAAACCATAGGTAGGTTACTATCGCAAAAGCAATAATCAAAACGAAGGATTGATTTACGGTCCATCCTAACCAGAGTATACAAGCAGCGGCAATAGTTAAATAGAAAAAAGAAGAGATTATATAAGAGATAAACATAGCTCCATAATAGAAACCTGGTTCTGGTTCAAATTTTTGTTCGCAAACTTTACATCTATGAGGCATAGCAATCGGATCCATCAACATAAATGGCTCATTGTATAAGTTTGATCTTTGGCACTTAGGACATTGTTTTTTTAAAACGTTGAGCAAGAAAGATCTTTTCTTTTTATGAGGCATATATCGTTTTTTAAGTAATAGCTTACCCTTGTTTCTTTACTCTGTTTGCTTTTTCCTCTACAGACTTTTTCATGTCTTCTTTATACTTGGCTACGGTTTGATATATTTCTGAATTCGAGGAGCCGAGAATGGATGCGGCTAGTATACCCGCATTCTTAGCTGCATTTAATGCAACAGTAGCCACTGGAACACCATTAGGCATTTGTAAAATAGAAAGTATAGAATCCCATCCGTCAATAGAGTTAGATGATTTAACCGGTACGCCGATAACGGGCAGTGCGGTTATAGAAGCAACCATTCCCGGTAAGTGAGCAGCACCTCCAGCTCCAGCAATAATCACTTGGATGCCCCGTTCGTGAGCTTTAGAAGCAAAGTCAATCATTTTTAAAGGAGTTCTATGGGCAGAGACAACATCTAGTTCGTAAGGGATATTAAATTCTGCCAAAATATCTGCAGCTGCCTGCATCACTTTTAAATCAGAATCCGAACCCATTATAATACTTACTCGGGCGTTGCTCATGTAATTACGTTTAAATTTGATTTTACAAAATTAGCCCTTTCGATTGCTGTCTCCAAATTAGGGGCAAGTATCGTTGCGTGACCCATCTTTCTGTAAGGCTTGGTTGTTTCTTTACCGTATAAATGTACATAAACACCCGGAGTGGATAATGCTTTTTCTAAGCCGTCGTAAACGGCAGGACCTGTGTGTCCTTGGTCGCCTAGGATATTTATCATTACCGATGGGCAAATAGTATCTGTATTTCCTAGCGGGAGGCCCGATAGAATTCTAATCAACTGACCATATTGAGAAGTGTAATTAGCTTCTATGGTTTGGTGGCCACTGTTATGTGGTCGAGGAGCGACCTCATTAACTAGAATTTCTCCATCTTTAGTCACAAACATTTCTATAGCAAGGATACCTATAAGCCCCATTCCTTCGATAATTTGAAGAGCTATATTTTCTGCTTCTTCTTGTAAGGCAGCTGAGAGGTTTGTTGGGGATTTCAGGAACTCTACTAGGTTTGCCGTTGGGTGAAATTCCATTTCTACAATAGGGAAGGTAGTCGTTTTTCCTTCTTGATCTCTACAGGCAATTACTGATATTTCTTTATCGATTGCGATCTTATCTTCTATTATTGAAGGAGTGTCCATCAAATTTGAAAGATCATTTTCATTATTGATAACAGCAACTCCTTTTCCATCGTATCCGTCTCTTCTTGCCTTTTGAACAAAAGGGTATTGTATAGTTCCGTCTTCAATTCCTTCTAAAATATTTTCTTTACTCTCAGCCGTAAAAAAGGGAGAAGTAGGAATGTCATTAAGGACATAGAACTCTTTTTGGTCTCCTTTATCTTTTATTAATTCAATTACCGAAGCTTGAGGAAACACTTTCTTACCCAGTTTTTCTAATTCGCGTAAAGCGTCTGTATTAACTGCCTCTATTTCTATGGTGATGACATCCATCTCTTTTCCAAAATTGAGTACATCATCGTAGTTTTTAAAATCTCCTGATTTAAACTGTTTACAAATCTGTGTGGTAGGAAATTTATCATCCTTTTCCAGGTAATACAATTGAATTCCTAGCTTAGTTGCTTCTTGATAAAGCATCTTACCTAATTGTCCTCCACCTAGGACTCCGATTTTTATATGAGAAAAATGATTCATTATACTTTGAAACCGTAAAAGTATTGAGATTTTTGTTATTCAATAAAGAATAAGCAATTATGTCAAATTTGATTTTAAAAAATGTAAGGATTGTAAATGAAGGAAAGATCCAAGAAGGGGACCTACATATCAAGGGAAATAGGATAGAAAAAATAGGAGGAACCATAGCTAATCTCGGTGCGACAGAGGTAGATGGTAAAGGACGTTTAGTGATTCCAGGTATCATCGATGATCAGGTTCATTTTAGAGAGCCCGGGCTTACTTATAAGGCAAATATTCATTCTGAATCCGGTGCAGCAGCAGCAGGAGGTGTAACGACATTTATGGAAATGCCTAATACTAAACCGGCTGCATTGACCCAAGAACTGTTGCAGGATAAGTATGATATCGCAAATGAAACGGCTTATACTAATTATTCATTTTTCATGGGAGCTTCAAATGATAATATTGAAGAAGTATTGAAAACGGATGGAAAAAAGATCTGTGGCGTTAAAGTATTTATGGGTAGTAGCACAGGAAAGATGCTTGTAGATGATGAGACAGCGTTAAATAATTTATTTAGTCGAGTAGACTTGTTGATTGCTACGCACTGTGAAGATGAAGAAACGATAACGGCAAATCTAGAATGGTATAAAAATCAATTTGGAGAAAACATTGATGCAAAGGAGCATCCGTACATACGATCAGAAGAGGGCTGCTATTTATCTTCTTCTAAAGCAATACAGTTAGCTAAAAAGTATGACAGTCGATTACATATTCTGCATATTTCTACTGCAAAAGAAATAGACTTATTTAGAAATGATATTCCGCTTAAACAAAAAAGAATTACGAGTGAGGTGTGCGTTCATCATTTACATTTTGATGCGAGTGATTACATCACCTTGGGCAATCAAGTCAAGTGTAATCCGGCGGTTAAAGATGCCTATCATAAAGAGGCGCTCTTTAAAGCTTTGCTAGATGATCGATTAGATATTATTGCAACGGATCATGCACCACATACCTGGGAGGAAAAGTCTAAACATTATTTAGAAGCTCCATCTGGAGTGCCATTAATCCAGCATACCTTAAATGTGATGCTCGGCTTTTATCACCAAGGAAAAATTAGTCTAGAGAAGATAGTGGAGAAAATGTGTCACGCACCAGCAACTTGTTTTGATGTTGAAGAAAGAGGTTTTATTAGAGAAGGGTATTTTGCAGACCTAGTTCTTGTTGACGAAAATAAAGAGTGGGACGTACGTAAAAATAATTTGTTCTATAAATGTAATTGGTCACCATTTGAAGGAAAAACTTTTAAGGGGAGTGTAGATCAGACTTACGTCAATGGTCAATTAGTGTATAAGTCGGGAAAACTAGGTTCTCACGGTAAGGGTATGCGTGTAACTTTTGACAGATAGGGTTTACATTTTTTTAGATATGAGTTGGTATATGGCTACGCTTGCTGCCATTGCCATATTCATGCTACTGTGCAATCCGTACATCGGTATATGAATACTATGATCGCATTTTGAAAGGATAGCTTCTTGAATCCCTTTTTGTTCATTACCGATAACTAAGGTCATTTTATTTTCAGTTCCTTTACAGGTAAAAACAGAGTGGCTCTGATTTGTCCATTCTAATCCAATTAAGGGTTTAAGTTTTATTATCTGTTCTACAGAATCAAGGATAGTAAACGGAATATGTCGTGAGTTTTTTCTAGACAGTTTTTCTATTTTATGCCAATTTAAATGTTCTGGGGGAGTAAGAATATAGATATGCTTTATGTCAGTAGCATCTGCAAGTCTAAAAATGTGGGCGATATTCATATCACTTTGAGGCCTGTCTAAAAGAATCGATATTGCTAAGCCATGATGAGTACTAGTTGCGATAGCAGATTTTACCTCCTCATAATTTAAGGGTCTCATGATAGGGTAGACCAGTTAGCTAATGATCCCATTTGAGAAGGAACATAACGACCTCTTTCGTTTTTAGATAGATGTAAGCATTCATAATCTTTATCATGCTCTAAAAAGCAAGAAATATTTTCTTCATGGAGATAATCAAAAAAGGCCGCTTTTTCTTTCATCGTCTGTAGCGGTCGTATATCATAACTCATGACGTAGGGCATTCCGACATGACCGGCAGAGGGTAAAAGATCCGCACAAAACGCAATTCTCTTTCCATTATCATCAGTGATAATAGGAATCATCATCGCTTCTGTATGACCATACATAAAATGTAATCGTATGGATTTACTAAATGAGATATCTTGCTCTACGTCTATTAAATTTAGAATTCCTTGTTCTTTCATAGGAACAAAATTCTCTTTGAGAAATGATGCTCGTTCCCTTGGGTTTGGTTCTATAGCCCAATTATAATGTACTTCGTTAGACCAATATTTTGCATTGGGAAATGCAGGAAGGATGTTTCTATCCTTATCAAAATCTAAGGCTCCGCCTACGTGATCAAAATGAAAATGCGTGAGCAAGACATCCGTTATATCCTCAGGATCATATCCTGCTACTTTTAAGGATCCCATTAAAGATGACTGGCCGTGCGGATAAAAGTGAGCTCTCATTTTATCCGATATTTTATTTCCCATTCCGGTATCGATTAGAATTTTCCGATCTCCTTCATCCACTAACAAGCATCGCATGGCCCATGTGCACATATTGTTTTCATCTGGCTCATTGATCTTTTTCCACATGCTCTGAGGTACGACTCCAAACATAGCGCCGCCATCAAGTTTAAAATTTCCGGTATGAATAGGAATTAGCTTTGTCATTAGTAACCGATTTTCTTTTTTGATGTAGGCTTTTGGATTTTAATCATATGTAAGGCGGTATAAGCAGCTTCCACTCCTTTATTTCCGTGTGACCCACCAGCTCTATCTTTTGCTTGTTGCATATTATTAGGCGTTAATACACCAAAGATTACAGGCTTGTCTAAAGATAAGTTAAGCATCTGGATGGCGGATGCAACTGATTGATTTATATATTTATCATGATCGGTTTCTCCTTTTATAACACAACCGATACAGATGATCGCATGAGGGCTATGATTCCGATTGGCAATTTTTGCTCCCATGGGTAATTCAAACGTTCCAGGAACACTTAGCTGTGAAATATTAGATTTAGGGATTCCTGCTTCTTGTAATGTTTTAAAAGCAGCTTGCTTAAGAGCTCCAGCTATCTTTTCATTCCATTCTGAAACGACGATACTGATTTTTACTTCCTTAGGGTTTTCTAAACTTATTTTTTTTTGATCAGAGAGATCTTTCTTTTTACCAGCCATTATAATGGTTTATTAACTTCCGTAAAATAATAAAGCTAAGCATGGTATTATCATGCTTAGCTCTTTCAATTGGATTAATTCGGTTACAATTTTATCTCAAATATTTATCCACAACTAAACCTTCTGCAGAATTTGGATATTTTTCTTTGATTGTTTTAAAAGCTTTTTGGGCTTCGTCAGTATTTCCTTGCATTTGAGAGAGCATAGCATATTTCTCTAAATAGTAAGGAGAAAGCAAATTGTTTTCGGGTCCATAAGCGGCCTTCTTATAATTACTTAATGCCTTTTCATAATTAGGAGTACTTAATTCAGAATACGCATCCCCAAGTGCTCCATACTTCATGGTAGGAGTAATCTCACCTGCCTCATTATAATTTTCTAAGTATTCTATAGCAGAATCATAATCTCCAAGGTTCAGATAACAAACACCTGCGTAATATTTAGCCAAGTTGGCAGTAGGAGTGCCGTTGTAATTATCGATGATATCTAAGAATCCTTCAAAATTAGCACCTGGATTTTCTAAAGCCAATGCGAAAGAATCTCTTCTAAACTGTTGCTCCGCTTTAAAAATCATTTCCTTGGCATTTACAGCACGCTTGTCTTGATAGAAATACTTATATAAAACATAGCCTACAAACAACAATGCAATCAAGCCTGCTATTCCTACAACTGCTTTTTGATTTTTCTCAAAAAATCCTGAAGCCGAATCCCGAGCTTCTACTAGATCTACTAAAGTCTCGTCACCGATGGACTGATTCTTACTCCTTGGAATTTTAGTTCTTCTTTTTGCCATTATATTAGCCTATTTCAAATTTTTTGCAAAGGTAATAATAGTTTGCGTTAAATAAACATATGTATGAAAAAAGGCATTCATGCATTGCTAGTTGATTTAAGCTCCTTTATATGCTTATGTTAGGAATGGATAGTTTTCTTGAACATAATTATCATCATATAGCTCTGATCCTAGCGGGAAATCAGATTCTTCTGCAAATTTTACAGCTGCATCCATCTCCTTATCTATGGTATCATTTATCTTTTCGATTTGCTTCTTAGTGGCATATTTATACTCTAATAATTTCTTTTCTGTAATCTTAATAGGATCTCTGTCCTTATAGTCATTAAGCTCTTCTTTAGATCTATATTTACCCGGATCAGATACAGAGTGTCCTTTGTAGCGATAAGTTTTAATTTCTAAAAAGTATGGTCCTTTTCCAGATCGGATATGTTTTGCTGCTCTTAATAGTGCTTCATGTACTGCCTCAGGACTCATACCATCCACAGCTTCACTAGGCATATCAAAAGCTTCTCCTACTGTATGAATATCTTTTACATTACTGGTTCTAGAAACAGAAGTACCCATGGCGTAACCATTGTTTTCTACAATATAAAGAACCGGTATTTTCCAATTCATAGCCATATTAAAAGACTCGTATAGAGCTCCCTGACGAGCGGCTCCATCTCCAAACATGGTAACACATAAATTTTTTGATCCTCTATATTTCTCTGCAAATGCAATTCCTGTTCCGATTGGAATTTGTGCACCTACGATTCCATTTCCTCCAAAATAATTATGCTCTTTAGAAAAGAAATGCATTGATCCTCCTTTTCCTTTTACACAACCTGTTACTTTTCCAAATAACTCAGCCATGCACGAATTAGAATCCATACCTCTTGCGATAGCAATTCCATGCTGACGGTAAGCAGTAACTAATTTATCATCAGCTGTAATACCAGAAGTTAAACCTGCGGCAATCGCTTCTTGACCAATATAAACATGACAAAAACCTCTGATTTTTTGAAGGCTATAGCAGTAGAGCGTTTTTTCTTCAAACTTTCTAATACGAACCATCATCTTATACCAATCCAAATACTGTTTCTTACTGTATTTAGGCTTTGTGGTTTTCTTGGACTTCTTCTCTAAAACTTGAGTCATAAATGATTGTTTTATTTATACTTAGCTTATGTTTGATACAAATATGCGAACAAATATGCAAAAATACAGTTAATTCTCCTTGACCTTTATTCTTCAACATATAAAACTGTCGCAGTTTAAGAATTATCAGCAATCAAGTATAGCATTAAATGAAAAATTTAATGCATTTATTGGTTTAAATGGGATGGGTAAAACTAATCTTTTAGATGCAATATATTATACGTGCATGGGTAAAAGTTATTTTACGGCAAGTGATAGAAATGTAGTCCTATTTGAGAAGGAATTTTTTAGGATTCAGGCAAAAATTATTGAGGAACGCAATCAAGAGGTGCATGAGGTAGTCGTTAAAGTGATTCCATCAAAATCTAAGGAGATACAGTATGATAATAAAAAATACGCTAAGCTTTCAGAACATATAGGAAAGTTGCCCGTGGTCATCATAACACCTGGGGACGTGTATAATCTTCTCGACACTAGTGAATTTAGAAGGAAGTTTCTCGATAGTACCTTAATACAATTTGATGAGGAATATTTACACAGTCTCCTCGTTTACAATCGCTTACTTGCACAGCGTAATGCCTTGCTTAAGCAGTTTGCGGAAAGACAGGCATGGGATCAAAAATTGCTCGATGTGCTGAATGACAAAATGGAAGGTCCTGCAAATTTTATATTTAAAAGAAGGAAAGAAGAAGTAGACCTGTTGACCCCGGTTTTCCAAGAGATTTATCAGCGAGTAAGTGGCTGTGCGGAAAAATGTTTTTTAAGTTTTAGTAGTTCATTGGAACAAATAGAATGGAAGTCATTGTTAAACAATAGTAAGGAGAAAGATCGCATTCTTAAAAGAACAACCGCAGGGATCCATAAGGATGATTTAAATTTTTATATAAATGATAAAAAGCTAAAGACATTTGCTTCACAAGGTCAACTTAAGAGTTTTGTGTTTTCCATCAAGCTAGCACAGTATCATTTTATAAAAAACAAAACGGGTAAAAAACCTATCCTATTATTAGATGATGTTTTTGATAAATTAGATGCAGCGAGAGTAAAGTCGTTAATAGATATTATTAGTGAGGATGAATATGGTCAAATATTTTTATCAGATACTTCTTTAGAAAGAGTAGAGCAGATTTTTGCAGAATTAAAATTAGAAGGATCTATCATGAAAATTGAAAACGGTAAATTGGCGTAAGCTTCTTAAAACAAAGAGATGAAGAAATATGGGGATGAACACATTAAAAAAGTAATTTCTAATTACTTGTCAGGAAGTAAGAGATTATCAGATAAGTATGTGTTAGATAAAATCAAAATATTCTGGAGAAAAGAGATGGGTGATCTTGTAAATTCTTACACAAAGGAATTACGATATTCTAAGGGGGTGTTGCATATTTATTTAAATTCTGCCCCGCTTAAAAATGAATTAATGATCGGAAAAGATAAGATGCTAGTCTTATTAAATGATCATTTAGAAGCAGAGGTAATTAAGAAAATATACATTGCCTAGTTAAGAAAATATACATTGCCTAGTCGGTTTATGTCTTAGGGTTCTTCCAGAAGATAAGCCCTCCTTCTAAAGTAACTATGTAATTATGCTTTGGTACAACAATCAAAAAAAAAGGCCATTCGTTTATAAACGAATGGCCTTATAACTTTTAAAATCTTTTTATTAGTTAGCTATTACTAATGGTTTTGT
>Ga0114957_1002519_pt1 | contig 17509 bp, 16 predicted proteins | sample BantaG_FD_87175 | JGI IMG/M metagenome (GOLD analysis project Ga0114957, IMG submission 87175) | Marine algal microbial communities from Bantry Bay, Ireland - BantryBay_4 metaG | ecosystem: Host-associated > Algae > Red algae > Unclassified | place: Bantry Bay, Ireland | collected 2014-11-21 | reverse complement strand
TGAACAGTATGAAATAGAATCTGATAATATTGTCTTTTGTAAAGACTAGTTCATAGTAGCACTTATCATGGTATATTGATGATTTGAATCTAGAATCTATGACATCTTTAAAGCTCATTCGAGGAACATCTATTAATAATAATCTTAAATAAGGTTGATATTCTCAATAGGTTGGTCTAAATTGATCAATCGAAGTCACCCACGAACCACTTTACGATAATATAAAATAGGTACTATGAGATTGTTTAACTTGTTGCTTCTACTTGCTTTTTTAGTATTGTCTTGTGACCCGATTGAGATAGATAATACATCTACTGATCCACAAACTGTTTATTCAGAGATTTTCCCAATTTCTAGTTTTGCAAATGGACATTTCATAGATTCTGAAGGGAATGAAATTTTTCCGTGGGGTTATAACTACACAAATGCTGAAGGTGTGGGACTGATTGAAGATGATTGGCACAATACGGACACTTGGAATCTGATAATTGAAGACTTTGAGGACATGAAAAGGTACTCGGCCAATATTGTCAGGATACACCTCCAATACAACCAATTTATGTTGGATGTCAATACACCTAATACGGAGAATCTCAACAAACTCAATGACCTAGTAGCAGTTGCAGAGGAGATAGGCTTGTACTTAGACATTACAGGACTAGCTGCCTATCGTAAGTCAGATAGTCCAGAATGGTACGATTCACTTTCTGATCAAGAAAGATGGGAAACACAGCAGGTCTTTTGGAAAAATATTGCTCAGACGGTAGGAGGTAGTAAGGCAGTATTTGCCTATAATTTGATAAATGAACCAGTCGTAGGTGTAGGATGCACAACAGTAGCTGAATGTGAATGGTTGCCTGGAGATGGATTTGGAGGATTTTACTTTGTTCAAAATATTTCTCTCGATCCAGCTAATACCTTTGCTGAAACTATTAAGGAATGGTCAAGCCAAATGACTGAGGCCATTAGAGCAGTAGACCAAAAAACGATGATAACAATAGGATTTTTAAATTTGGGCGATATCAAACAGTTTGATACTCATCTAGATTATGTGAGCTCTCATATCTATCCAAAGTCTGAAGAGATCGAAGAGTCTATAAATTTTATTGAGAATAATCAAACTACACCATTAATCATAGAAGAGACAGGTAATCTCAATTGTTCAATTATAGAGTTAGAAGAGTTCTTAGATGCTATCGATGGAAAGTATCATGGTCTACTTGGTCACTATCATGGAACACCAATTCCGGAAATGAATAACTTTGACATCAGAGATGCTTTGCGTAAGAACTACATCAACATGATGATTGATAGGGATCCAAATCAGTAAGCTCTGATTTTTCTTCTAGAAGCTAGAATGCATATTAATGAAATATTTATACCATTCACATGTCTTTACAGTAATCATGAATATGAAGGTACAGGTCTAGGCATATCGATTGTCAAGAAAATAATAGAAAAACTTAATGATATAATTAACGTCAATCTACATTGGGGAAGGGAACTGAATTTACAATTATAAGACCATTGAATTAACTTTCAATTCCACCACACAGCGTAGCCCATTCGTTTAAGTTTATTAGCAAGGTCGGCTTCCATATTGGCAGCTGCACTTCTTGTCATTGGATTGAGATCCGTGTATAGACTTGGCCTCAAATACATTCCAAACTTCCTTACGGTTGTCGACGAAATGTTGTGGCCTTTTTTACTTTTAATACCCTTGATATGTTGCGCCATCCGCTGCTGAGGTGTCTTACTTGTCATACCGACATAGAGACACTCAAGTACACCTTTGTATTGTGGATTTGCTGCTCTGAATTTTGCACTTTCGGTATACACAGACTTTCTCAACTCTATGACATAGACAGAATAGCGAAGTGTCTTTGATTTTGATCGTGTTGCTCTTTTTTGAGTTTTGCCAGTTTTCATATGGATTCAAATGTACACATAATATTAAATAAATGTATAATATGTAATTAGTTGTTATTGAGATTTATTGTTCTGTAAATTCACTTAATATAAGTACCTTGTCTTATTTTAAATAATTAATAACTTTAGAGATACTGTATTATCTTGTATCTCGTTTAGGTATTCGTGAAGTACTTATATACACTTATTTTTTTCATTACTTGTTTGAGTCTCTCTCAAGCACAAAAGGGAATAGAAATTGGCGGATGGCTCGGCACTAGCTGGTACAAGGGAGACATCAATCCTTCTATTGACTTGAGTCAAATTGGCGCCGCTGGAGGATTGGTAATAAAGAGAAACTTCAACGATAGAATAAGTTTGACAAGTCGATTTAATTATTGCAAGGTAAGAGGTGATGATCAGAAGTCAACAAACGCCTATCAGTTGCAGCGAAATTTAAATTTTGAATCAGGATTATTTGAATGGACTCCTGCATTTGAGTTTAACTTCTTTCCATATAATCATGGCAGTCAAGCCGAATACTTTACACCCTATCTCTATGTAGGGTTTAGTATGGTTAGGTTTAATCCTAAATCTACTCACAATAATACAAGCACAGAACTCCAACCTATTGGTACAGAAGGACAGCAAGGACTCGAACGTTATAGATTAGTGACATCAGGGTTAGCTTACGGTTTTGGATTGAAGTATGATATGACTGCTTTATGGAGTATTAATGTCGCACTCAATGGGAGGTTATTAAGATCAGACTATCTTGATGATGTCTCGACTGTGTATCCAGGAGCAGGTACCCTGAGTGGTGATGATGCTTTCTACTCTAATCCAAGTACTGTAGATGGGTTTGGTAGTGCAGGTACACAGAGAGGAGACAGCAAGACTTCTGATCAGTATTTTATGCTTTCAGTAGGTATCTTTAGATACTTCGGTAAGTTAGAGTGCCCTACTATCTCAAGAATCAAATAAATCATGCAAGGTTACTACGTACCTGATTGGGTGACCGAGGTCGATGCCAAATGGACCTTATTCCTTGATCGTGACGGTGTTATAAATTTGAGGCTCATTGATGATTATGTCAAGGATGTTGCCGAATTTTCATTTTTACCAGGAGTACTTGATGCCATTTCTCTATTGACTGCATGGTTTAATCGTATCATCGTCGTTACTAACCAACAAGGCGTAGGCAAGGGTTTGATGACGCATCAACAACTGAATAAGATTCATCACTACATGTGCATTGAAATCTCGGAAGCTGGTGGTCATATCGATCAGATATTTAGTTGTACTCACTTAGCTACCGAGTTCAATAATTGTCGTAAACCTAACCCATCTATGGCATTACAAGCTGTAGGAATGTTTCCAGAAATAAAGTTGTCCAAGAGTATAATGGTTGGTGACATGCCTTCGGATATTCTTTTTGGTCAAAAGACTGAGATGAAGACTGTATACTGTGGTGATCCTTATCTCCTCAAGGATGTGAGTCCTAATCTGATTGTCAAAGACTTACAAACATTTACAAGCCTTCTCAGGGAGACATTGTTTACCTAATATTTTATTTAGAAGTGATTTAAAAGCACCTTATTAATCTATTTGCATCCTATTGATTTCTAAATCTTCAGCTATTTATCGTCCCACAGCTTTGGCTATAAAACTCAAAAAGTGCTTAATCTTGAAAGCCAAACAGATACAACTCTTTTTATCATTTATGATTAAATCACTTCTTATACAATCAGAGCAATTTCCAAGTTCAATTAATACTATCTTTGCCGACCAATTTTTCAATAAAAGTAAACAGGTAGGATAGGGTCCTATCCATCATCTATGTACGCAATCAAAGAACTCTATTATACTATCCAAGGTGAAGGTTACCACACTGGAAGAGCTGCAGTTTTTTGTAGGTTTAGTGGCTGCAATCTATGGACTGGACTAGAGAAGGATAGAGATAGTGCGATCTGCAAGTTTTGCGATACTAACTTCTGGGGGACAGATGGCCTTAATGGTGGTAAGTATAGTCTAGATGACTTAGTTCAAAAAATCAAATCAGTCCACCCAAATGGAGAGGAGATATTTGTTGTATTTACCGGTGGTGAACCAGCACTGCAGTTAGATGATGCACTCGTAAATGCACTTCATCGGATAGGTGCAGTCCTAGCTGTGGAGACCAATGGTACCCTTGAATTGCCAACAGGACTCGATTGGATTACTGTCAGCCCAAAGGCAAATACAGAGATCGTTATTACTCGCGGAGATGAGCTCAAACTTGTATTTCCGCAAGTTGAAAATGAACCAGAACAATACACAAGTCTTGACTTTGAACATTACTACTTACAACCAATGGATGGACTCACTGTAGAAGAGAGCACCAAGAGCTGTATTCAATACTGTAAAGAAAATCCACAATGGAAACTTTCATTACAGACCCATAAGATATTAGGGATATTGTAAGTCTTATTCTGCCTTGATTACATATACAGTTCGACGAAATTCGACAATGTCAAAGCTATCGATTCTTTGATGCGGTACCAATGGAAAATCTAGTTCGAAGGTATCTAGGATGTAATACTTGTTAGGCTCTAGTTCTTCCTTTCTGTCAAGTGGGCTTTTTTTAGCAGTAGCTAAATAGTAACTCGATGCCTTATCCAACCGCCCTTCTTTATAGATGTGAAGAGGTGAGTAAGTGTTTGCGATCCTTCTTGTTTCAACTCTTGCCTTTGCCGCTCCATTACTAATGTTCTTAGTAGTTAAGATGCCAAAGTCAAAGAAAATTCTCATAATCAACAAGATGATTACCATTGCAATCCAGATAGGAATTAATCTACGCTTAATGGCAAATAAGAGAAGAACAACGATAGCAAAGTGAGCAATACCCAAACCGATCAAAAGAGGATTGTCACCGAGAGGAGTCCAAGCAACAACGAGACCTAATAAACCTGCAATAACCATTAATACTATTAATAGAATTGAGATAGACTTAGTCGCAACGGAGAATTTGTATGTGAAGTAATAGGCTAAGAAGTATCCAAAATATAATGGAATCAACATGATCAAATATCGAGGATATGTCCCTGGTGATACCCAATAGACAGGGATGTTGGTCAAGAATAAGATACCCATAAAATCTGAAAAACGATTGTATTCTTTTCGGTCTTTGTTGAGCCATGTAATCCCTGCGAGAGTCAACAGTGACCAAGGAAGAAAATGATAAACATTTTCTAATGGAAACATAACCAAGTGCTTAATTACCGAAATGATGTCATTATACAGAAATGTACGCATTGTTGATTGATGGAGTAAGGGACTGAGTACCTCGGTTGGATTTTGAAATTGTAAGTATGCCATGTAGTAGCTACCAAGCAAAGCTGTCAAAATCAAAATTCCTCCCAAATGCCACTTGGTTAGTAATGACTTAATCTCTCTAAAGTAGATGATATAAGCTGCCATGCCACAGGCTAAAAACACAAAAGCTGGAAAGCCTTTGAGTAAGTAAGCAACTGCAGCAAGGAGGTAGATTGATAACAACTGAGAGGGGTTGTCTTTGACCTGATAAAACTTGACTAAAAGGACAAAGGCTACCCAAGAAAAACCAATGTCAATCAACCCTAAGAATGAATCATAAAATAAAATACGGCCACATGTCAAGAATGTTAGAGCTACAGCTGTCGCATAGGTTTGATGGTCTGTTTGGCGCTTAACTATGAGATAGATATGGTACGTAAAGCCAAAGAGCAAGAGTACTGTTGGCACTCGAGTTGTAAATTCACTTACCTCGCCAAAAACTGAATAAGAGAGAGCGATCACCCAATTGTATAATGGTGGCTTATAATAATATGGATCACCGTTGATAGTAGGTACGATGAAGTTTCCACTTTGCAACATCTCGTAAGCAACAATTGCTCGAGTTGCCTCATCCTCAATAAAAGGGATGTAGCCAAGATTAATAAAGAAAGCTGGTATGCAGAGTACGCATATAATCCAAACTGCAATCCGAGAAGCTTTGGATAAGTTCATTCCAATTAAGATTGTGGGCTATAGATGAGTTCTCTATGTGGGTTTTCTTTAAAGAGTTTGTTAGCGACATCAATCAGATGAGCGGAGGTCACAGCGTCATAGTTTTCATCCTCTTGATTCATCATATCTGGCTTGCCAAGGCTCCCGTAATAAGCGAGATTCATCGCTCTATTAAGTAAGCTGACGTCTCCAAATTTCATACTACTGATTGCTTTGTTTTTTACTTTTTGCAATTCTTTTTCTGAAATGACTTCGTCACAGAGAAGATTGAGCTCTTTCCAGATTGCAGATCTTGCAGTATCGATACTTACACCATCTAAGAGTCTGCCTTCTACAATGAAGAGACCTGGACCCATCGTACCAGTGATGTAGGCACTCAGCGAAGAGAATATACTCTTTGACATAATGAGACGTGCAATCAATCTTGAAGACTTACCATAGCCTAGGATATCTGAAAGGAGGTCATATTGATAGTAATTCGGATGCAATCGGTCAGGCATTGGAAAAATAAGAAATAGATGCTGAGCTGATACCTTACCATAGACTTGCTTTGAGATAAAGTGATCTCCTAATTTCTTCTCCAATGGTAGATTGATGTCAACCTGCTTCCCCTCTATATCTCCAAACCAATGGTTAACACGCTTGATAATGGAGTCGTGATCATAAGGTGAAGCGATAGACAGAACTGCATTTCTAGGTTGATAGTAGTCAGCATAAAACTTGAGTGCATTTTCTCTAGTAACTGTTTCGACGTGACTTGGCTTATAGCCAATAGTTGGCCACTTATAAGGATATTGACTATAGCTCATCTCACAGACATGATGCCAGCTATCTCCATATGGTTTATTGAGACATGTCTCTTGGAACTCTTCAATAACTACTTTCTTCTGAATAGAGACATTGTCCTCAGTCAGTGACAAATCAGCCATTCGATCTGCCTCTAACCATAGCGCAGTATCAATATTGTCAGCTGGCAACATATTGTAATAATTCGTAATATCTGTATTGGTAAATGCATTATTTTCACCTCCAGCTTCTTGGAGAGGTAGGTCAAAATCTGGTGCATGTTTAGACCCACTGAACATCAGATGCTCAAAGAGATGAGCTATTCCAGTTTGCGAAGGATCTTCATTTCTAGAGCCAACTTTATAAAGCAGGTTGACTACTGCAAGGGAAGTATTTGGGTCTCTGTGATGGATAACCTCCATCCCATTGTCAAGTTTAAATGTTTTGAACTTAATCATGGCGGTAAAAGTACTAAATCTTGAATTGAGTTTGCTAATCTCTCTGAGACAGCTCATATATTCATCTAATACATCTTAGCTTCAATCTATTAACTGAAGAGATTTATATGACCTGTTATACATTTACATGTAAATGAAATCTAATAGAATTATAGAGTAAATATGTCGCACAAGATCTATAGAATTACAGTGAGAGGGATGCTTAGGAATGTCTTTGAAGTCAGAGACGGAGACAAGCATGTCTATACAATTGAAAGCATTGATTTTTTTGGGAAGAACTCTGAAATGAGAGATGCCTCTGGCAATTTGATTTATTCTATCGTAAGACCGTTCTCCTTTTGGAAAATGCACTTCCATATTTTGAAAGGAAATAATCTCATAACTCATGTAGAGGGTGGATATGGTTGGAAACCAAAACTTGAATTTACTGGTCAATTAGCAGACCATAGAGTAGAAGGAAAAATCAGTGGCAGAGAGTTTAAGATATATAATGCAAGTGGCGAAGAAGTAGGCATCATTTCGAAGAAGCTATTTAGTGTCAAGGATCAATATGGTATAGGTGTTCAAGAGGATGAAAACCTTGAGCTCTACATATTGATACCAATCTTGTTGGATAAGTATCTGACAAAGCGTGGATCTTGATGGTTATAGTGGGTCAATAAAGCCGTTCACTTGTCGTTATGAAAGGAGATATCATCGTAAAGTATCAATTGGAGGTGCTATGGGATATTTGTTTTGGATGAAACTCCTTGGTCCTATCTTAGTGTACCTTAGAACTGCTTTTCAATGAACTAATGTCACTATTTTTGCATTCTATTCATGCAATTTAACCTGAAGTTGCACATACATAATTAATGATAACACACCTCTACGGACTCATTGGCAAGACTCTGAAGCATAGCTTTAGTGCTGGTTACTTTGCTTCAAAGTTTGATCAATTAGGAATCAACAATGCTGATTATGTCAATTTTGAGTTTGCAGATCCAATCCAGATAGCTCAACTCAAAAGAAGACCTGAGATTAAAGGCCTCAATGTCACTATCCCATATAAAGAAGCTGTCATCGAGCACTTAGATGAGGTTGATACCGATGCCTTGGAGATTGGTGCAGTGAATACAATTAAGATTAAAGATGGGAAGTGGATAGGGTATAATACCGATTGCTTAGGTTTTACTGATACTCTTGATTTAGCACTAATGACTCATCCGCATATCAGTCAAGCCTTGGTCCTTGGGAGCGGAGGTGCAAGTAAAGCTATACAATACGTACTTAAGAAACAAGAGATTTCATATCAGGTCATTTCCAGACAAGGAATACACAGATATGACAATCTTACTGATGAAGTCTTATCTAATAGCCATTTAATTATTAATACAACGCCACTTGGCATGTATCCTGATGAGAATAACTGTGCAGATATTAACTATCAGTGCTTATCCCCAAAACATTACGCGATAGATTTAATTTATAATCCTGAAAAAACACTATTTTTGACTCACTGTGAAGCTCAAGGGGCAGGAATATTGAATGGGCAAAAAATGCTGATTAGTCAAGCGGAGCATTCATGGAAAATCTGGAAACAAAACTAACTATATTATTATCATCCATGGCGGAACCTCACCCACAGCTCAGTTTTGATGACACTGCAAAAGCATTTAAGCATAAGTCTAATAGAGAACTCAAAGAGACATACCGACTCTTCAATTTAATGAAAAATCAGAGCTTGGTCTCTCTTGGATCTGGTGTAGGTAAGTTTGCAGCTAAGTTGAATATTGGATTTGTCAATAGCATAATTAGAAGTACAATATTTAAGCAATTTTGTGGTGGTGAAAATCTTTTGGATTGCCAAAAAACAATAGATGAACTCTACCAAAAATCTGTATTGACCATCCTCGATTATGGCTTAGAAGGAAAGTCCTCAGAGGAAGACTTTGAACATATAAAATCAGAAGTAGTAAAATGTGCTGTTCTTGCAGCAAGTAATGATTCTGTGCCTGTTGTCGTCATTAAAATGTCAGCACTAGCAGATAATGAGCTTCTCAAAAATGCAAAAATCGAAAATAAAATCCCAACTGAGTATCAAGCAGCCTACGCATCACTACTCGAGAGGGTTGACCATATCTGTAAAGAGTCAGCACACTTAGGTGTAGGTGTATTCTTTGATGCTGAAGAGTCTTGGATGCAAGAGGCAATTGATCGCATTGCCATGCAAATGATGCTTAAGTATAATAAGTCAAAGTGTATTGTCTACAATACCTATCAGATGTATCGGCATGATCGATTAGAATACCTTAAGTCGAACTACCAACAAACGCAATCTGCTGGAGTCTTCCTTGGTGCCAAGATAGTTCGCGGAGCATATATGGAGAAAGAAAGAAATCGAGCAGAAGAAAAAGGATATGAAAGTCCAATCCAGGCAACTAAGGCTGATACAGATAGAGACTATAATGCGGCAATCACATTTTGCATAGAGCACTATGAGCATATCGCGTCATGTTGTGCAACACACAATCTTGAATCTAACTATCTCCAAGCAAGATTGGTAACTGATGCGAATATCGACCCAAAGCATTCACATATCAACTTTTGCCAACTCTATGGAATGAGTGACTATATCTCTTATAATCTCGCTGAAGCAGGATACAATGTTGCAAAGTATGTTCCCTACGGCCCAATCAAAGAAGTGATACCATATTTGATTCGACGTGCTAAGGAAAACTCAAGTGTAACCGGAGAAATGGGTAGAGAGCTCATGTATCTCACAGGAGAGATGAAGCGACGCAAATTGGAAGGTTAATCCATTTTTTGGATGTGATGAGTTGATTATTCAATATCGACCTGCTACATTTTTATTAAAGTATCTCCATTTCAAATACAGATTTTTATACCTTGCAGCATTAAAGCTAGACCAAACGAAAACTGATATTATGAGCTTACATACAGCTGCAATCACAGGAATTGGTTCGTATCTTCCTGAGGAAAAATTAACAAATTTTGATCTCGAAAAGATAGTTGACACGAATGATGAATGGATCTTCACTCGTACAGGAATCAAAGAACGCCGGATTTTGCCGAAAGGCTTAGGACTCTCATATATGGGCGAGAGAGCAGTAAAGCAACTCTTAGAGAAGACAGGAACAGATCCCCTTGAGGTAGAGATGATCATCTGTGCTACGATTACAGGAGATTATATTTTCCCTGACAGTGCTAATCAGATTGCCTATAAAGTAGGTGCTACAAATGCTTATGGTTTTGATATCAATGCGGCATGTAGCGGTTTTCTATATGCCCTTAGTGTCGGGGCAAAATTTATAGAGTCTGGTACACATAAGAAGGTAATCGTGATTGGTGGAGACGTGATGTCAAGTATCATAAACTACGAAGATCGAACGACTTGTGTGATATTTGGTGATGGACTCGGTGCTGTACTGCTTGAGCCTAGTCAAAACGGACAAGGTATCATAGACAGCAAACTCTGTGCTGATGGTTCTGGGGTAGAATTTCTCCACACGAAGGCAGGAGGATCTAAGAGCCCAATTGATAGTGTGTCACTCGCAGCTAAAGAACACTTAGTCTACCAAAATGGTGGTCCAGTATTCAAACGAGCAGTGCAAGGGATGTCATCTACGGTCAAAGAAGTGATGGAAAAGAACTCACTCTCTAAAGATGATATTGCATGGATCTTACCACACCAAGCCAATAATAGAATTATACAAACAGTGGCTTCGATGTTGGACTTTCCACTTGAAAGAGTGATGGTCAATATCGAAAACTATGGGAACACTACAGCAGGGACACTCCCTCTAGCACTCAGTGACTACGAAAGTCAACTTAAAGTAGGTGATAAGCTGATTTTAACAGCATTTGGTGGTGGTTTTACTTGGGGTTCAACCTACCTGACATGGGCCTACAATGGTGCTGAAGTTTAACTGATTGAGATTTCTTACGGTATCTCTCATTCAATATGTATATTTGCACCTAATCAATAGATAATAAGCTACTATGGCATCTACTTCAGAAATAAGAAATGGACTTTGTCTAAAGCATAATAATGATGTATACTCTGTTGTAGAGTTTTTGCATGTGAAGCCTGGAAAAGGGCCAGCATTTGTAAGAATGAAAATCAAGAGTCTTACTTCAGGTAAAGTGTTAGATCAAACTATTCCATCTAGTCACAAGATTGATATCGTTAGAGTTGAAAGGAAGAAGTATCAGTTCCTTTATAATGACGATTCGGGTTACCACTTTATGGACAATGAAACCTTTGAGCAAGCTGCAATCGCAAAAGAATTGATAGACAACCCCGGACTCCTCAAAGAAGGGTCAGAAGTAGAAATCCTCTTTGATGCTGAGCAGGGATTACCTCTCACAATGGATATGCCAAAGTATGTCGAGCTTGAAATAACTTATACAGAACCTGGGATCAAGGGTGATACTGCAACTAATGCTACAAAACCAGCAAAAGTAGAAACTGGTGCAGAAATCAGAGTACCACTCTTTATCAATGAAGGTGACAGAGTCAAAATTGAAACTGCCACTGGTAACTATATGGAACGTTGTAAATAATCAAAACTTAGAAAACATGACATTCAAAGAAATACAAGAACTCATTAAGTTAGTTGGAAAATCAAATCTTTCAGAGTTTAAGATTACAACAGAGAAGGTAGATATCTCTATTCGAACTGACTCTTATAATAAAGGAGGTAAGGTAATGATGGCACCACAAATGATGGCTCCGGCTGCATTGTCTTCAGCTCCTACTTCACCTGCACCTGTTGCACCAACAGTAGCTCCTGCAGCTAAAAGTGAAGGAGAAGAGACAGAGAATAACTTTATCCAGGTCAAATCTCCAATAGTTGGTACCTTCTACAGATCATCATCACCAGATAAGCCACCTTATAAGAAAGTAGGTGACAAAGTTGCCGTTGGTGAAGTAGTATGTATCGTTGAAGCAATGAAACTTTTCAACGAAATCGAAAGCGAAGTGGCTGGAACTATTGTACAAGCTGTAGTTGAGGATGCTTCACCGATCGAGTATGATCAAGTACTCTTCTTAGTTGATCCTAGCTAAGATCTTACTGTTAATCATTACTTTATTTTTTACTAATCAAGAGTCCTATGTTTGAGAAAATACTCATAGCCAATAGAGGCGAAATAGCATTAAGAGTAATCCGTACCTGTAAGGAGATGGGGATCAAAACAGTTGCAATCTATTCAACTGCTGATGCTGATAGCCTACACGTGAGATTTGCTGACGAAGCAGTTTGCATCGGTCCTGCTAGTAGTGCAGAGAGCTACTTGTCTATTCCTAAGATCATGGCAGCAGTAGAGATTACTAATGCCGATGCAGTACACCCAGGATATGGCTTCCTTGCTGAAAATGCTGAATTTGCTGAAATCTGTACTGAGTATGGAATAAAATTTATCGGTCCATCAGCTAACATGATTAGAAAGATGGGTGATAAAATCACAGCAAAGGAAACAATGATAAAGGCCAATGTGCCCGTAATCCCTGGTTCAGCTAACTTACTAAAGAATGTTGCTGAAGCAATAACTAATGCAAAAGAAGTCGGCTACCCAATCATACTCAAAGCTACTGCAGGTGGCGGTGGTAAAGGAATGAGAATAGTTTGGAAAGAAGAAGACGTAGAAGAGAATTGGAATAAAGCTAAGGCAGAAGCAAAAGCTTCATTCGGTAATGATGGAATCTATATGGAAAAATTCATAGAAGAGCCAAGGCATATCGAAATCCAAGTGATCGGTGATCAACATGGTACTGTAGTCCACCTCTCAGAGAGAGACTGCTCTATCCAACGAAGACACCAAAAGCTCGTAGAGGAGAGTCCATCCCCATTTATGACACGTAACCTTCGTAAAGCGATGGGTGAGGCTGCAATCAATGCAGGGAAGGCTATAAAATACGAAGGAGTAGGAACAGTCGAATTCTTAGTTGACAAGTATAAAAAATTCTACTTCATGGAAATGAATACTAGGATTCAAGTAGAGCATACAGTCACAGAGGAAGTAATCGATAGAGACTTGATCAAAGAGCAAATCAATGTTGCTGCTGGGCATAAGTTGGAAGGGAAAAACTATATTCCTCAGCTGCATGCAATAGAATGTAGAATTAATGCTGAAGATCCTTTTAATGACTTCAGACCAAATCCCGGAACAATTACATCATTCCATAGTCCAAAGGGACATGGTGTCAGAGTTGATACTCATGTCTATGCTGGCTATACAGTATCTCCATACTATGATTCTATGATTGCTAAACTGATCTGTAAGGCACAGACAAGAGAAGAATGTATCAATAAGATGCGAAGAGCACTGCAAGAGTTCATAGTAGAAGGGATCAAAACTACTGTTCCATTCCACCTTCAATTAATGGACAATGAGAAATTCAATAAGGGTGACTTTAATACTGGATTTCTCAATGACTTCGAATTAAAAGAAGATTAAGGTATTTTACGTTAGTTAAGTATTCCTTACACTCTCAATAATCAAAATGTCAAAATTTTTAAGTCTTCTTAGCCGACTTAAAGACTATAAATACTCCCTCACGATGAGTGTCATCTGTAATATCTTGATGACCTTCTTTACTGTGATTAGTATTCCAATGATTATTCCTTTTTTTCAAATCCTGTTTGATAGAGAAGCACCAACTTTGATTGAAGGTGCTGACCTCAGTATTATAGATGAATTCAAAAATTACTTTATCAATCTCCTTATTACTTATGATAAGGAGACAGCTCTCATCTATGTCTGTCTTGGTATTGGATTGTCAATCTTTCTTAAAAACCTATTCAGGTACCTAGCTAAGTTCTTTGTCATTCCGATTAGGATGGGAGTAGCAGCAGATATCAGAGGAAGTCTCTATGAGAAGTACCTTTCACTACCAGTCGACTTTTACTCTGATGAGAAAAAGGGAGGAATGATTACAAGATTGATCTCCGATGTCAATGTCGTAGAGATAAGTATCCTCCAATTCATCCAAGCGATTATCAAGGATCCATTATTAATAGTTGGGAGTATTGCCTTTATGCTGTTTATCCATCCTGGGTTGACCGCCTTCGTATTCGTCTTAATGATAGTATCTGGTTATTCGATTAGTCTTATCTCTAGACGTCTCAAAAAGAGGTCAAGAGAAGTACAAGAGTCAATAGGAGAGATTACGGCTATCACAGATGAATCAATCAGTGGGATGTCAGTAATCAGAGCTTACACAGTAGAGTCAGTGTGGTACCAACGATTTATGGCATTGAACAATCGATATAAGGACTTGATGATTCGATTACTCCGAAGACAAGACTTAGCGTCTCCAGTGTCTGAGTTCTTGGGTGTCAGTGTCGTTGTAATTGTACTCTATTATGGAAGTCATTTGGTGTTTAGGTCTCAGATTAGTCCAGAGGTTTTCTTTGCATTCATCTTTGCATTTTATAATGTCATCGAGCCATCAAAATCATTGAGTGGGACGTACTTCAATGTACAGAAAGGACTAGCTGCACTTGAGAGAATAGATGGCATCATGGAACAACCACAAGAGTCAAGCATAATGGCTTCACATCCTAAGGTATTGAGTAATGAGCGGCTAGACTTCAATAGAAAACTTGAGTTCAATGATATTGGCTTCAGATATCGAGGTGGGAGTGAAGATGCAATCTCAAACTTCAATTTAAAGATTAAGAAAGGAGAGAAGATTGCCTTGGTTGGAGCTTCTGGATCAGGAAAAAGCACAATCACCAAATTGTTGCTCAAGTTCTATTTACCTACGAGTGGACAGATTCTGATTGATGGTACGGATATTACATCATTGGGTAATGCTGACTTGCGGAGTCTGATAGGTTGGGTGACCCAAGATGCCTTTCTCTACCACGGGTCTATCGCAGAGAATATCAGATTTGGAAGAGAAGGTTATAGTGACACAGACTTGAAGAGTGCAGCAGAGGCTGCTTATGCAAATACATTTATCTCCAATGAAGCTGAAGGATTTGATGCTTCAGTAGGAGAGAGGGGAACAAAGTTTAGCGGAGGTGAGAAGCAACGTCTCTCTATCGCAAGGGCCTTACTTGCCAATCCGCCAATCCTCGTCTTAGATGAACCAACCTCTGCACTCGATCCACAAGCTGAGACTCGTGTGACAGGTGCTCTCAAACTGGCAATGGAAAATCGAACAAGCATCATTATCGCTCATAGGATGTCGACTATTAAAGATGCTGATCGGATCGTTGTCATGGACAAAGGCAAGATTGTTGGTGTAGGAAGTCACAGCGACTTACTTGCAACAAATGCCATTTATAAGAATTATATTGAACTCCAAAATCGTGGCAATGATTAGAGTAATCCTCACTTTCTTGATTACAGGTTTCATTACGATTGGCTCTAGTCAATCTGGCATCCGTCAGTTTAGCTTGAGTAATGAGAATGATAGTATACTGATGATAGAAGAGTACTACCCTGATATCAATATTCAGAGACTTCAAGAGATGGATCTCTCATCTGTCACAGCAGGTTGCTCTAAACTCTTATCAATCAATAAGCAAGGAGACTTGCTAACACATAGTCGTCAAGGCAAGCTCATCAGTGCCTATCGGACTGATGAATATGGCATGCGGGTAGAGTATGATCATGAAATCGTTGAGAGGTTTGACCAATTTGGTGATGTGACAATGACTAATCTCTCTAATAACTACCTCATCGACTTCCCGATTCTTGACCGACAAGAACCAAAGAAAGATCAAGAACATAGCTACAATGTAGTCATCAATAACCCTGATAAAGGTCTAGGCGATTACAATCGAATTACAATTGAAGTATTCGTAACTCAGTCAATAGATATCTCAGAACGATCACAAGTTAAGTTTCCATTTGGTAATAGGTTGACAGTTGTTGCATCAGTATTCAGTAAGTATACAATAGGGAGAGTTTACGGCTATCAAAAGTCTGATAAAATTAAGATTGATGCAGACCTCTTTAAGTCTCAATTGCCTGAGGAACCAATAGAAATGATCTACTTCCTCAACCAGTATCGTGGGATCTTACTTGCTGACCTCAAGGTGGTAAATGATACGCCAGAAAAAGTTAGAATCTTCCAAGAGAGACAGGGCTTTCATACATTAGAGGAGTGTATTGATGATCAGCAAATCTTTCAACTCTATCCCAATCCTACATATGGAGATATCCAAGTTCTTCTCAATTATGAACAACAAGGTACTTACAAAATAGAGGTGTTTAGTATCATTGCTAAGTTGCTTTATTCTGAGACACTGAATCATAATTCACCGATAAGCAAATTTCCAATCAGACTCCCACAATTGACTAAGGGTACCTACCTCTATTCTATTATCGATCCTAATGGGAAACGAATGTTTACTCGGAGATTAATGGTGCTCGGATATTAAAGTTCTTAGCTTAATTAATCGTTTCTTCTCTGTAATTTCATCACACCATATTCCATCGCAGATATTACTCTTTCTGCTTTGATAACACAGCCATCTGCTTGCATCCAATAGGTAGAAATTGCTTTTAGGTCATTGACTTCTTGGAACTTATAGACATGGAGTCCATCAGCATCTGCTAAGCGGGTAACAATCAGATCAGTCAACTTTAATGTTGAGACATCTAACTGTGTGTACTGCAACGAACTGCCAACTTCTAACCCGATTTGTGAGAGGTAGATCACACCACTTAATCCATCTGGAATGATGACAGACTCTGATTCCAATCTCAGTTCAGTATCACCTGATGCGATTTTTACCTTAGTGCCATCATAACTGATACTCATGACAGTATCTGCCTGAGTGAGTGTCCTACTGAGAGGTTCGAACTGTGATGTAAAAATGAGCTTGTCACTAGATGTCCCCATCATACTCGACGTCGTAGTTGAGATTGATTGATTGTCTTCGTTTCCTTCTATTTTGAGCTCAAGTTTCATATCTAACACTTGTCCGAGAGCTTTGAGTTTGATCTCATAGTTGGATATACTTTCACTCCAGGTAAATGTGTGAGGTAAGAGTGATTCTAATTGTTTTGCGGCAGGGATTTCTGCTAACTTCACTGAATCAATGTCTACAGTGATTTTCTCAAGAGTAGACTTAATTGCATCTGACATTTCCTTTTGGCAGCGACCACCAAGATGTGTCTGGAGGAATTGCTCTACCTCTGCAAACATTGCCATTCGATTAAGTGGCTTGCGGAATCCATGTCCTTCATCAGCTGCACAGAGGTAACTCACAGGATGGTTTTGATCTCTCAATGCGATGACAATTTGATCTGACTCAGCTTGCTTGACTCTCGGATCATTAGCACCTTGTATGATGAGGAGAGGTTTA
>Ga0114957_1002514_pt1 | contig 17528 bp, 10 predicted proteins | sample BantaG_FD_87175 | JGI IMG/M metagenome (GOLD analysis project Ga0114957, IMG submission 87175) | Marine algal microbial communities from Bantry Bay, Ireland - BantryBay_4 metaG | ecosystem: Host-associated > Algae > Red algae > Unclassified | place: Bantry Bay, Ireland | collected 2014-11-21 | reverse complement strand
TCATATGATATCGATGGTGACAATGACTTAGACCTTTTCATTGGTGGCAGACAAGTACCAGGAAGGTATGGTGCATCGACAGATAGCTACATCTACATAAATGATGGTAAGGGTCGATTCACTGAAAGTGAGACTGAACTCTTAGATAACTTTGGTATGGTCACTGACGCAGCATTTGCTAATATTGATGGTGACGATAATGTTGAACTTATTATCGCTGGTGAATGGATGCCTATTCAAATCTTTGAATTTGATACTAACGGAAAAATCTCAAGACAAGCAAATAACCTTGGAGACTCTAATGGTCTATGGAATACAATAGAAGTCAGTGATCTAGATGGAGATGGTGATCTTGATCTCATTGGAGGTAATCTTGGACTCAACAATAAATACAAAGCAAGTAAGGAAAAACCTTTCAAGGTCTTCGTAGATGATTTTGATAAGAATGGGTCTAATGATGTCTATCTTGGATACTACGCTAATGATGGTGTTTGCTATCCTGTAAGAGGAAGACAATGCTCATCGGAACAAATGCCATTTGTCAAAAAGAAGTTTGAAACTTATGAAGCATTTGCTTCAGCATCGATTGTTGATGTATTAGCTGATAAATTAGTAGATGAGAGTATCGCTAAGGAGGTCTATACTTTTGCTCATACTGTATTCTTCAATGATGGGACTGGCAATTTTGAGGCTCAATCACTCCCAATGGAATCACAAAGATCAAATGTTATGGATATCTTGGTGACTAATCTAGACGGTGATCCAGAAAATGAAATCTTTATGATTGGTAATTATTATGATAGAGAAGTCGAAACTACGCGGAGTGACTCTGGGATCGGAAGTATCATCAATATTAACTCTGAAGGTGAAATCTCAGTAGTGCCATCTGATCAAATGGGACAGCATGCTAATATGGATGCAAGGACCATCCATGAATTGAAACTTGGAAGTAAATCGGTCATTGCAGTTGGCAACAATAATGATGTAGTTCAATTCTTTGAGAGAAATTAAGAATTTAACTTAATTCCCTTTTGCTACTTTGAGTCGTCTAATCAGAATGATAGAAATCAAACCTGTAACTACTGCGATGTAGCCTACAATTGGATAATTTTCGTATTGACCAGATTGATTGATAAAGATAATCTGTCCGCTGATAATAGCCGAAAGACCAATCGCAAACTGCTGAAGTGCAGACTTAATTGCCATAAAGCTTCCACGATTCTCCAACCCCGCAGAGGCAGTGATCATTGTATTAGCAGGAATCATCCTACCACTTGCCAATACAAAAAATAAAGTAGTAAACGTCAACACATACCAAAGTGGAGAAACTTGGAGATAGACTATCACCATCGTAGGAATAAAACATAACAACATTGTCAAAGTAAATATCTTATTTACCCCAAACCCATCCGTAAGTTTGCCTATCAAAGGTGAAGTTACGATGGTTGCGACTCCACCTAGAAAAAATTGAAAGGCGATATCCTCTTGACTAAGTCCAACATTCTTAATGAGGTAAGGACTGATAAAAGGTATAATCATAAAGTGAGCAAGTACCAGGACAAAACCTGCTGCCAATGCATTTATTTGATTGTTATCACTGGTAAGTTGTCGAATAGTACTCTTCATACTTCTATCTACTCCTTTAAGGGATTCAAAATGCTGAGTAAAACTTGGAAACTTTAGAGCAACAAAGATCCAGATACACATCGCTAATCCTCCTAACACTAAAAACGGTGAATGCCACGACCCTTGAGCAGCGAGATATAATCCAAAAGGTACTCCTAAGGCAGAGGCTCCTGAGAATGCTGCCATTAAGATTCCCATCGCTTGGCCTCTCTCCTTGAAAAGATAAAGATCACTGACTATAGACAGAGCAAGAGCTCCGATTACACCTCCGAACAGACCAGTCAATATCCTGAAGAGAATCAAAACCTCATAGGATGGTGCAAAGGCGCAAAGTAATGTGCCGATTGAAAATCCTCCATAGCACAATAGTAATGCACTCTTCCGATCAAAGCGATCTAAGACAAAAAATGCAAGAAGTGCAGAAAGTGTTGCAGCAAAAGCATAGACAGAGACAAGCAAACTGAACTGTGCTGCATTTATTTGAAATGTTTCAATAAAAAGATCACCCAACGGCATGATCAACATTGAATCTACGATATGTGTAAAGTTAATTCCTGCTAAGACATACAACACTCTTCTTCTCTCCATTAACTACTAACTCTTCGTACAATGAAAAAGTTATTTAAAATGGAAATCAATGGAAAGTAAATAAATTTCTGATGCCTAGTAATCTAGAATCTTAACCTCTGTACGTCTATTGAATTGGTGTTCTTCGTCAGTACATGTCACACCATCATCACATTGATTACGCAATCGGCTTTCACCAAATCCAATCGCTACAATCCTTGTTGCATTTACCCCAAGGGAGATGAGATAATCCTTAGCGGATTGAGCACGCTTGTCAGAGAGCAATTGATTGTAGAGTGACTCTCCTCTACTATCAGTATGTGCTGAGAGCTGTACTTTGATTGTAGGGTTGCTATTCATAGCATAAGCTAGTTCTTGGAGTTCTGAAAGTGAACCCTCTTGCAATTTGTGTTGGTTATAAGCATAATAGATATTATCAAATACTAAAATACTTCCCTTCTTTACCTCCTGTTTTTTAATGATAACTTTCTTCTTAGGTGGTGGAGGTGGGGGTGTCACAACCTTCGTAATTACCTTCTCTGGGTACAAAATTATACTCTGATTTAAACTCCCTTCTTCGACGTATTCACTCCAAACGAAGTCTTGGTAGCCAGCATTCTGCCCCACTACTTTAATAAAAACAGGTGGTTTGATCTCTAATTCTAAATTGCCTGATGGGTCAGAAGTTAATTGAAGCTTGGATTCAAAGTTACTTTCCAGTAATTGTTCAGCATCAGATCCATTGATCAACATCTCAATTATCTTATCCTTATCAGAGATGACAAAGACTTCAAACTCTGCACCTTGAACTTTTGATAGTGTCTTTGCATCTTTTACATCCAGTATAAGAAAATTTGGCACAAAATCACCCTCACGGATAAATGGAACTGGAGTGGTCATTTGATACAAGTCATCTTTACCTTCTCCTCCAGGCCTATTGGAAGTAAATACAAGACTACTCCTATCTAGCATGGCCAGACCAAAGTCATCATAACTAGAGTTAATAGGTGCTGGTAGTCTTATGGATTCCTTAGTTGTGAAATTGTAAAGGTAGAGATCTAAGTCACCAGCTCTAGAGGCTGAGTCACTTGCGTAAATGAGATATCCTTGATAGAATTGCCCAAACCATTCATTACCTTCAGTATTAATATCATCGCCAATACTGACTGGTACTGTCCATTGGCCTGATTCCTTGAATGAGAGGTAGAGATCCATCTTACCATGTCCTCCTTCCCGATTAGAGCTGAAAGCGAGAGTATCTCCTGTTATACTCAGAGAGGGATGAGCATCTAGAGCATTAATGTCATTGTGTTGCCAGAGGACCGGATCTGACCAACCACTCGCGTTGAGTACTGATTGATAGATCTTAAGAGGTATGATATTATCTTTTGTTTTGATCGGTCGACCTCTTACCAAATAATCCCGAGTAAAGAGCATCACGCCACCATCTGGACTAAATGTACAAGGACCTTCGTGGTATTTAGAATTGATGACACTTGGAAAAAATGCTGACCTTTCAAAGTCATCTACTCCATTCCAATCAGCGAACTTCAAATCAAAGAATTTCTCTCCGATCCTTTTATCAACATCTAAGTCTGATCGACCATTGGTAACATAGACCAGTAGGTCACTCCAGATTACAGGAGAGAAATCCAACTCTGAACTATTGATCTTTCTTAGATTATGAAGAGTAGCATCTGCTATAGAGAGTGAATCAAAGTAGAGCATTTCTTGACTCACCATCTGCCTCGGTAAAGACGAGACAATTAATGTAAGAATCAATCCCATGATGATATTTCTATCCATCTTCACTTTTAAAAATATCTTGGATTAGTTAAAATCTCCTTTGGATTGTTATTACCAAAGGTATAACGAATCATTGCTTCTAGGCTGCCTGTCTCGTATCTTCTCAGTTGACTAAATGTCACATCATAACTCAACCCAAGAAAAAACCTTTCTAATGGTTGTAATCCTAAGAGTAATGACATTGACTCACCTAAAGAATTCTTATTCCCGCCAGTCCTATAATTGATTCCAATATGGTACTCTTTATTATATAAGATACCTGCTTGAATATCAAAGTCATATGGAGAATTAGGTGCTAATTTAAAAAGGATTTGTGGTAAGAAATCAAAGGAACTATTGATAGTTATTTCTGTCCCTGCCATCACATAAAGATGTCTCTCTTCTCTACTCTCACTTAAGTTATTGTCTATGTAACCATTTGAAAGTAATCGAGGCACGCTAACTGATGCAAAGAATGTTTGATTCTTAAAGTAAAACCCTAACCCAGTATTGAAAAGATATGATGTAGTAGTTTGATTGTTTAAGTTTGGATCTGCCCCAATGGTCTCAAATGCTACTAACCTATCATCAGTAAAGTCTAAACTATGACTCCTCAAAGATATCTCTAGTCCTCCGCTCAGATTACCGAAGTCAGTCGGGACAGTATAACTATACATTGTTCGGAGATTGATGGATTCTTGGATACCGATGCTTTCCTTACTAACCAATGCTCCTATTCCCATCCTATACTTTTTGAAAGGCACTACCCCACTTACTTGTTGTGACATCGGTGCTCCTTCAAGACCATTCCATTGATCTCTGAAGAGTATTCCTACCTCTGCATAATTGATCTGACTTGCGTATGCTGGATTGTAAGAGAGTTTATTGTATGCAAACTGTGTAAAAAGACCATCTTGCTGACCAAAACCTAATTGGCACAACAGTATAAATATGCTGATATGAAAGTATCTCAATTTCATCTTTCTACTACTATAAAGCCTTGGATTGGTTCTCGTTCTATATTCAATGTCAAGATATAAAAATATGTTCCAGAAGGAAGGTTGCTTCCTTTGTACGTTGCATCCCAATCACTCTTATATGGCTGTGCTGAATAGACTTCGTCTCCCCATCTATTGAAAATTATAAGCTTGTTATTTTCATATCGATCACTAGACAAACATGGAATTCTAAATGTATCATTAAACCCATCATTGTTAGGTGTCACGACATTGGAAGCTATACAATCAGAGTCATCACCTACTACTAATAAGATTGTAGCTGTATCACAAATTTCAGGACAATTCTCACTACACACCTCTACTTCGATACTTGTATTACCAATAAAATCTAGACTCGTAGTGACCTCTAAAATATCACCATTGAGTTTAGCAGAAATATCTGAGGCAGTGTTGATAATATTGATCTGATACTCTGGAGGAAGAGTTGCATTAGTCAGTAAATCAATCGAATAATCTCCAACAGCTGTCAGGGTAATAATTTGGGACTGAATATTGATTTCAGATTCTCTCACAATATCAATAGTATCCGATGCAACAAGTCCACAATTTGCAGACCAGGTCTGCAGATAAACTTCAAAATCATCAGATAAAATATCTGAAACTCTTACAAAACTATTGTCGATGAGGTCAATTGTCACCAATGTAGTACTAGATGAAACGCTAATAGAGTCAGTATCCCCTGATACTTCAAAATTGATATCAACAAGTGTCTCATCACAAATGATCAAAGAATCAAAGGCAAAATTTGCTAAAGATTCACGATCATCTTCCAATGTAATTGTTACTACCTCAGAGAGATTCGATTCGCAAGTCTGGCTATATCCGATTACTCCATAGAATGCTTCTATACCTTGTATGTATGTAAGATCAAGGCCTGAACATGGCATATCCGAAGTCAGAACTATTGAGTCTAATCCTAAATCAAAAACCACCAAACTGTCATATTGAAAAAGAGTATTAGGGTCAAAGCAAAACTGAAAGTCTTCCAGCTGACTCAGACAAAGTGTAGTATCAATAAACTCAAGTGGGGGTTGGGTAGGTTGAGTCCTGACAAATAATGATGACTGAGCAATGAGCTCAGATTCACACCCATTGAGTATAGCGATTGCACTATAAGTCCCTAAGTCTTGACTGCTCAACCCAGTAAGCTCCCATTCTACTCCTGTAAATTGATTGCCATTCGGACCAGTCCAGAGATACTCTACTCCTACCTGAGGTTGTATTACTTGGAGAGTGGCATCTCCACCTTCACATGCTATTGGAGGAACTAAAATCTGAGGATTATCCGGCAAGGAGTTTATAACTATATTAACTCCATCGGAGATCAAAGAAGTACAATCGTCACCTTGTATTGACACTGAATAAAAGCCAGAATTTTCAAGACCGATATTTGATAATAACAATTGATTCTCGTCTGTAATTACTGTTCCATTTGGTGTCTCCCAAATATATTCTGCATTTGCATTGTTAACCTCTGTAGCTGTTACTTTTAGAATTTCACCTTGACAAGTGTTTTCAATTGTAGTAATAACGGGTTGGTTAGGGATAATTGTGATATTGACCTCAGTGCTTACTGGATCAGATGCACAGCCATTTGCAATTACGACTAGAATATACTCACCATTATCTTGATCAGCTGCATTGTCGATGACCGGATTGAGTTCATCGGAAGTCCATCCATTTGGGCCTGACCAGTTATAATCATAGTCTCCTGGAGGGAATATTGTTGGGGAGAATACTATTGATACATCATCATCTCCGCAATCTGGTGATGTATTGCTCAATGCTGTTATGATCGGTGCTGAGTTAACTACTACGGTAGTCGTTTCTGTTGCTTCACAACCGACATTATTAACTACAGTCAGTGTGTATTGTCCAGCTTCAGCTATTACAGTCGGTCTTTGTCCATTGAATAAAGCTCCACTAGGACTCTCCCAAGTATAACTAGCCTGAACAATCAATGTTGAAATGAGCTCTATGCTGTCACCGACACAAACTGGTCCATTATTACCCACACCTACTTGTAGCGAGGTCTCAACACTTACGATAAATGGATCTGACAATTCTGATGAACACAGATCATTACTAATGATACAAGTCCACTCACCTGAGAGATCCGTTGTGCTGTTATTGATTGATAAAGAATTAGTCGTGGTGTTACTGAATAGTAGTCCATCCTTATACCAGGCATAGCTTGTTGCATTTGGTTCATTGAGTACAGTCAGAGTTAAAGGTACTCCTTCACAGAGTAAATTATCACCCGAAAGAATGGGAGTCTGTGGTCTATCAAATACAACAACTTGGACAGTTGCCGCTTCAGATAAGCACCCTCCATTCTGAACGACGAGATTATATGTTCCTTCATTCTGCTCTGACGCTGAGGATATCGAAATTGGAGATAAACCATCTCCTTGATAACCATTTGGCCCTGACCACAGATATTGAACACCTAATATTTCACTCTCTATAGCACTAAACTGAATCGACTCTCCATTACAAACTGTTACGAACGGATTGACCACTTGTGCCACAGGTCGTAATGAAACATCGACACCTAAACTCTCTGATGGATTACTCACACAAAAATCATTACTCACTTCGACATAGTACAAGTGTAACCCTTGAGTACCTTGTATCTGGACAATAGGTACAGTGGTCTGTGCTATCAAAATTCCATTAGGTGCTGCACCCTCATACCAGAGATAGTTGACATTTCCTGAATAATTACTTGCTGTCAAAGTAATCTCATCTTCTATACAAAAATCATTACCTTGAAGTATAATTTCAGGATCTTCAAATTGGTCAAATTGCACATCTATTGTTGATGTTGCAGTGCAACCATTCAGACCTTCAATGGTCAAGTTATAGATTCCAGAATTGATACTTTGAGGATTAGCAATGATTGGATTTTCTTGATTAGAAAGATATCCGTTTGGCCCTGACCAGAAAAATTTAAGGGCATTGATATTATTACCTTCAGGAACATTTGCCAGTAATTGAAGCTCATCTCCTTGGCATATTCCGATGGTAAAACTAGGGATTAATGGCTGTTGTAATATCTGAACAAAACTGGTGCAAACATTGGAGTTACCAGACTCGTCAGCAACAGTACTTGTCACTTCAATCGTTGAACCAATATCATTACAATCTACTTCCCTTATATCAAAATTATAGATGAGATCTCCACAATTCTCAAATGCTGAACTCAGTAAATCGGGCGGAGAGAAAACATAAGGAAGAGATCCATCAATGGGTAATACAATTACTGTATCCTTACACCCAATTATTGGTGCTACTAAGTCATTTACTGTCATAGAGTATGTACATTCTCCTATATTTCCTGTAGCATCTTGTACCGAATAGGTAATATTATAATCACCAACACAGAGTGTGTGAATAGGTGGACTTTCAAGATCATCTATTCGACCAGTGATCAAGGTATCTCCAGAAATAGAATAATCCGGTTGAATGTCACTATAAAGTAAGGTAAGTTGAAGATTTGAAACACCATCTATTCCTGCTAATGGTTCACCACATGGTAATAAGCTATTTCCAACAAAAGTAAAAAGCAGCTCATCATCCACTAGCCATGCTGCAAAATCAACTTCGTCTATGTCAATTAGAATAGAAGTTCTATCTCCACAGCTAGTCACATCAGTATTTTCAAATTGAGCAAGAATTTGACCATTTTCGTTGAGGATCGTCACAAAATCACTCTCTGTATTAGCCGCAACATCAATTCGTATTTGTGGGTTTTCCAATATTTTACTCGAAGCATTGGGTACGGTAAAAAGGTATTGTCTATCTCGAGCTGAGTAGGAATCTGTTCCCTCATCATAGTCAAATATTATATCTCCACCATCTGTTGGCAATGTCTCTGAAATACGTCCTGACGAAATACAATTATCAGCATAAACGAATTCAGTAGAAAGCTGATATTCAACACAGCAAGAGGTTATCTCAGTTATTAGAATCGTATCATTAGGGCAAGTCATTTGTGGAGGTTCATTATCAACAACAATGATATTGGTTATACATGAACTCACATTACCACCACAATCTTTAAAGAAGAATTCGACTGTATGCATTCCTTCTTCTAAGGTCAAGTCAAGACTATCTATTTGCTGAGTGGATGTGACGTTGCCATTATCAAGGCTATATGAAATCTCAATAAAATCATCGGATAAGAGTGTCGCTTGAATCGTGACCTCTACTGAAGATTCATCACAGATATCATTGATTCCTAGTGATCCATTTCCTGGAGGTGAATTAGGGATTAGCTCTATCAGTATCAGTCCATCATCTAACCAAGAGATCAAAGAATCAGCAGGAATCGGCTCAAGAGTAAGTGTAGTATCTTGACATTCTTGATCGAGTTGAGGACTTCTTCCATAAGGAATACCTTCAATGAAAATATCAAAATATTCTTGTGGACCGTCCCCATCAAATGCCTCAAAGTATAAGTTGAAGATTGCAGGCTCTTTACCTATCTGATTGATATTAAATTCGTCAAATTCGAAAACTATCGGATCGACTAGAGCAGTGCTGCTTCCTGAGTCATCAGATGTAATACTCTCCATCTGGCTGACTGTCTGAGTGCCACTCACAGAGAGGCAATTGTCATCAGCAATTGGTATTGGTATTGAAGCATTAGCAATGCAATCTTCACCCATCAAGGCAACTTCGACAGATTCAGCACACTCAACTATCTCAGGAGCTTCCTCATCCATAATAATCAATGATGCTACAGTCTGGCTAGCATTGCCACAATCGTCAATATATACAACTGCATATTGCTGTGTGTAGGTAATTCCATCTTCTGCTACTTGACAATAATCTTGCGGAATAGTCGGTGGCAGACCAGGAAAAGTACTTTCATCTAAAAGACTGAAGCTTCCACTGACCGCGACAAAGGATGTGAAGTCTCCACAACTCTCTATAGCTTGACTCCCTCCAAGGTTTCCAACCCACTCATCTAATAAAATCGAGTAGGCAACAGTCGTATCACATGCTATTACTAAATTTATTGCATCATTTGTAATGATTGGTGCTACATTATCTATCAGATTGACTCGCTGTGTATATGTGGATTGGTTACCACAGACATCAGTCACTGTATAGTTTCGGTCAAACTGGCCGCTGCAACTTGCATCATCTATAAACTGATCTATAAATTGAATAGTAACTGGGCTGTCACAATTATCTACTACAGTAATAAAGGCATCAAGACTATCGAGAGGTGTCGTACATGGTACATCTATAATTTCCATCAACTCAGCCATCGGTGGTGTCGTATCTATTACAGTGATAACCTGAGTATGTGTCAGAGTATTACCACATGCGTCTGAGACATTGTATACCCTTTCGAGTAAGTAATTATAATGTTCACAATTCTCTCTATCTTCTATTTGGACAGAAAACTCTTCTGGTTCAAACTGAATATTTGCTTCACAATAATCGATAACTGGATAAGTTGTGAAATCTGGAATTGCATCACACGATACAGTGATATCCTCTGGCACCACTTCAAAAAATGGAGGAATTGTATCCATCAAAGATAACCTACCAATCGTTGCTGTACGATTAGCACACTCATCTGCAGCAAAAAATGAAACATTGATAAACCAATTACAATCTTCTCTTAAGATTGGAATGTCAATAGGATCACCGATCAGACCAAAACCATTATTTCCTTGATTATCACTCCAGATATATTCATTCCAACTGACTTCACTACACTCATCTGTAGCTTCTGCAAATCCATGGTCGTCAATCCAACTGGTCATTGTTGTCACGATATTTTGGTCACAATTGACTATAATATCTTGTGGCTCTACTGTGATTATAGGATTAATATTATCACTTACTGTAAATGAGGCATATGATGTATCTATTGAAGAATTGTCACACTCATCTAAGGCGAAGAAACCAACTGAAATCAATCCTGTATTAATACAAGAACCTTCAATCGATAATTCAAAACTATCTCGTGCTTCTATAAATGAAAGAGTAGCACTGTAAGTAACATCTCCGTCAGAATCGGTTGCTTCCAAACCGCCAAATGCAATATACCATTGTGTGAGACTATCTATGTAGGCTGGAGTGCACTCTACATCTAGATCAGATGCAACGACCGTAATTACAGGAGGAATTGTATCACTGTCCCCTATAGCGTATCCATTCAGCGCAATGCAACTCAATAGAAATACACAGAAGAACGCATACTTTACATTCATAAAGTCTAATATTCTCAGGTTTGATCAATAGTAATAGTCATGTGAAAATACACCTAAACTAATGATGCACGAGCATATCTTCAACTAACTTTGACAAGAGAGACACATCTATGGTAAACCCTTACCGTAGTTTGGGTAGATACACTCATATTATTAACTTAAAACTGAGACATATCGCTGCTATTCTTCTTCGCCGATGTTATTGAGTTTTTTGTCTTCAACATTATCATTGAGAAATGTATTGAGTTTATCTATCTCAAAATTTGACTGGATCTCTCCAAATCTGTTAATCCTAATGCTGAAGCCATCAAGGTCATCATGCATATCAGGTTTTTTGTCTTCTTTTTTATTCAAAATGTAGTTCCAATTATTATAAAATCAATCAAAGGATACAGTATCCTCTCTAATAACTAACTCAAGTTCACTTAAGATAGTTTCTTTATCCTTATTCTCCAAGACTACTCATAAGAGAGTTCATCGATGAATTCCATCGCTGAGATACTCTCTCTTTACCTAAGAGTGCTAGAGTGGGGAAAAGATCTGGACCTTGCATGCTGCCAGTCATTAAAACTCTCAAGATTGGAAGTACCTCTCCAAATTTCAATTCATTGTCACCGATATAACCTTTCACAGACGCAGTAATTGTCTCACTATCCCAAGTGTCGAGTGATTCTAGATTGGCTAGTATTTGATTGAAGTGATCTGCATTCTCAGATTTATATTTTTTCCTAAAGATTTTCTCATCGAAATTACTTGGCTCTTCAAAGAAAAATCGAGCACTTTCATAAAAGTCATCTACAAAAACGACTCTTTCTTTCATGAGTTCGATGACTGTTGTCACGTATTCAGGTGACTTGACAATTCCTTTTGCTTCTAGAGTCTGTGTCACGATAGGTACTAATTCGCTTGTAGGAGTAGCGATTAGATATTGTTGGTTAAACCACTTTGCTTTTTCAATATCAAATTTAGCACCTGACTTCACGATGCGATCTAAAGAAAACGCCTCAATCATCTCATCTAAATTCAATGTCTCTCTATCATCACCAGGGTTCCATCCAAGTAATACTAAAAAATTAAGAACGGCTTCAGGAAGAAAGCCTTCATCTTTAAATCCTGCGAAAAGTTCTTCTCCATCTTGCCATTGTATTGGGAAAACTGGGAACCCAAACTTAGCACCATCCCTCTTACTTAATTTCCCTTTACCACTTGGTTTTAGTATTAAGGGTAAGTGAGCAAACTTTGGCGGTGTCCAACCAAAAAATCGATACATCAAGACGTGGTGAGCTGTACTAGACAACCACTCTTCTCCCCGAATCACATGTGTAATTGCCATCGTATGGTCATCCACGATGTTAGCTAGGTGATAGGTAGGCATACCATCATTCTTTAATATGACCTTGTCATCCAACTCAGCGGTACTAAATGCAACCTCTCCTCTGACTTCATCTTGGATAAGTACAGTCTCATCCGATGGGATAAGTAACCTGACGATTACATCTTCATTTGCTTCTATTAACCTTGCAACTTCATCTGCTGGTAGTGTCAGACTGTTTCGCATTGACATTCTGATCTCAGCATCATACTTTGGCGTATGATTGCCTTTCTCTTTTTCCCTTGCTCTCATTTCTTCCAAGTCAGTAGGAGTATCAAACGCATAATATGCATGTCCTGACTCTACCAAACTATGAGCATACTGAGCATAGAGACCCTTCCTCTCTGACTGTCTATATGGGCCAAACTCACCACCTACATCTGGACCTTCATCGTAGTGCAAACCAAACCAATGTAAGGCATCATGGATATATTCTTCTGCTCCTTCTACGTATCGAGTTTGGTCAGTATCTTCAATTCTAAGTATAAATGTTCCGTTATACTTCTTGGCAAAGAGGTAATTATACAACGCAGTTCGAACTCCTCCGATATGGAGTGGTCCAGTTGGGCTAGGTGCAAATCTTACTCTTACTGTATCTTTTAATGACATTTCGTTATTTATTATCTCTTAATTTATTTTCTAATTCACCCAAGAATTTCAGTAGTTCTCCCGTTAGAACTTTTAGTTCTATTTATGAATGTTATGTACTTAGTCAAAACACCCAGTTACTTACAGCAAGCGTTTCCTACATTAGAGTGGAGATACCAAACTAGAGATAAAGTTCTCTATCTTACATTTGATGATGGTCCTACCCCAGAAGCTACACCAAAGATCCTTGAGATACTACAAAGATATAATGCCAAGGCTACATTTTTTTGTGTAGGAGATAATATTAGTAAGTATCCTGGATTATTTAAAACATTACAAGATAAAGGCCATCAGGTAGGAAGTCATACATTTAACCATTTGAGTGGATGGACAACAGCAAATCCTGATTACTATCAGAACGTCCGCAAGGCAGCAAAATTAGTTAAGACACCTCTCTTCAGACCTCCCTATGGTCGCATCACACCAAATCAAACTAAATTTCTTAGCAAGCACTATCGAATCGTAATGTGGGATGTATTGAGTGGGGATTTTGATCAAACATTAAGCCCAGAAACTTGCCTACAGAATGTAGTGAAAAATTCTAAAAATGGAAGCATTGTAGTCTTCCATGATAGCCAAAAGTCAAAAGATCTTGTATTAGAAGTATTACCTCAAGTACTTTCTCACTTTGGTAAAAAGGGATACCGCTTTGATATTATAAAGTAACGAATTACCGAATCTCTACTATATCCTCCTACTCAGTATGATTGAGTCGTCTTCATATCCATAGATAATCTCCAGCTCTTTATTGAAGAAATGAAGCCAAATGAGTCCACCAAGTATAAGAGCGATAATGTACTTCCAAATGAAACTACCTAACCCTACAATAGGCTCAATCACTATCTCACTCATCAACAGTAAGAAGAGAGGAAATAAGAAAAAGTATATCCACTTAATGACTGTGATTCTTACTCTTTTGATTTCTATTCCAGCATTGAGGTAAGCAAGCTTGTTAGCTAAATACTGCTTATCACCAATGATCTCTGGATCGCCATAATCTGATACTGTGAGCATATGTTGTATCGAACTCCTTACAGCTATTCGATAATAGATGGCAGCACAGATTAAGGCCAAGCTATATAACAATAACCGACCCACCATAGCTTCCTTGACATAGAAGACAAGAATAGCTCCGAAGAATATTACAAATAATATCAACAACATATAAGTGTATGTTGTCGAGGGATAATTATTCTTAATATCCTCAATCAAGAGGTCTAATCGTTCAAGAGTGGATTTCATAATCATTTAGACTAACATCAAAAATGCAAAAAAATAGGGATTTGCAATTCACAAATAGGGCTTTTATTTAAAACAAAATCATTATTAACCGTTTTTCCACATCACATTTGGAATCTAGAGATTATCGTAACTTTGTCCTTTAGTCAATTTTAAATTAATTTAGACAGTACCCAACCTATGGACGTAAAGTTATTCTCTGGTACCAATAGCCAATATTTAGCAGAAACTATTGCTGACCACTACGGAGACAAACTCGGACACCGCACCATCAAGAAATTTAGTGATGGTGAGATGCAACCTATTATTAACGAATCAGTAAGAGGAAGCTATGTCTTCTTTATCCAGTCCACTTTTGCACCAGCTGACAATCTCTTAGAGCTCTTGCTTTTGATAGATGGAGCCAAGCGTGCTTCTGCTGGTTATATCACTGCTGTGATTCCATACTTTGGTTATGCGAGACAAGATAGGAAGGATAAGCCAAGAGTACCAATCTCCGCAAAACTCATTGCCAACATGCTTAAGGCTGCTGGAGTAGATAGAGTCATGACTATGGATCTTCATGCAGATCAGATTCAAGGATTCTTTGACATTCCTGTTGATCACCTTCAAAGTGATGCCATTTACGCTAAGTATCTCAAAAATCAAAATCTTGACAATGCCATCTTTGCAAGTCCAGATGTAGGTGGAGTCAAAAGAGCTCGGAAGTATGCTCAGATGTTCAACAAGCAACTTGTAATCTGTGACAAAGAAAGACAAGAAGCTAATAAGGTGAAGTCGATCACAGTAATTGGAGAGGTGAAAGGAAAAGATGTCTACCTCATTGATGACCTTGTAGATACAGCAGGTACACTCTCTAAGGCAGCAGATGCATTAATAGTTAAAGGAGCTTTGTCAGTCAAGGCACTCTGTACACATCCAGTCTTATCTGGCAATGCCTATGAGAATATTGAGAATTCTAAGATTGACAAACTCATCGTAACAGATACAATTCCTTTAAGAAAAAAATCCAAAAAGATAGAAGTTCTTTCATGTGGGAAGCTCTTCTCTCGTGCTATCAGGAATGCACATGAGTATAAGTCAATAGCAGCACTCTTCCTCAACGATTAATACAAAGGAATTGGCAATAATACAAGATACATTTAGAATTGTAACTAATAGTTTTGAGGGTCCCTTTGACCTTCTCCTCTTTTTTATCGAAAGAGACGAACTAGACATTTATGATATCCCGATTAGTCAGATTACTGAGGACTTTCTCGCCTATCTCCATCAATGTGAAGAGCTAGACTTAGATGTAGCAAGTGAGTTTATTCTGGTCGCAGCCAAACTGATGAGAATCAAGGCAAAAATGCTTATTCCTCGTAAGGAAAAAAACGAGTTAGGAGAAGAGATTGATCCGAGAGAAGAACTTGTAGCAAGACTCCTAGAATACAAACAATTCAAAGACACCTTGGATGAGTTCAAAGCGATCGAGCATCTGAGAAGTTTAGAATATACTCGGGGTAATCAATCAAAAGATCTCAAGGCTATAGCTCAAAAAGCACTTGTCGACTTAGAATTAGAAAATCTCAACCTCACTACCCTCTTCAACACTTACCGGAGATTACTTCTCGAAGTCAAAAGAAGAGAGTCCAAAATTGTCCACCAAATTGTCAGATATCCCTATTCGATTAAATCTCAAAGAGCCTTTATTTGGTCAAAGTTCAAGCACTCTTCAAAGGTGACATTCGAGCATATCTTTGAAGAGATGAGTGATCGGATGGAAGCTATCGTTACCTTCCTTGGATTGTTAGAAATGCTCAATCAGCAGAAAGTAACAATGGTAGTTGGTCTCCAAAAAAACTCATTTTGGATTACTCAAAATTCAGAAAGTCAAGAAGAAGAATAGAGTAAAACCCTTGCAATATTATCGTATATTTTAAGTCAGATTTAAGCAATTGAAAAGGCTAAAATCTGATGAGGTCAAACGATCAAATCTTTGTAGGTAATATCTCATAAATTAATCTATTAATATATGTGATACCTTAAAGTAAAATGATACCTTTGTGCCAATTTTAAATCAAATCACTTAAAGAATAAATACTAGATATTCTTATGGCAAATACTGGACGAATTAATCAAATCATTGGACCTGTAGTAGATGTAAGTTTCGCAGGGGAAGAAAATCAAATCCCTGAAATCTATAGTGCCCTTGAAATCAAGAGAGAGAATGGAGACATCCTTGTACTCGAAGTACAAAAGCACCTTGGTGAAGACAGCGTAAGAGCTATCGCAATGGACTCAACTGAAGGACTCACAAGAGGAACTGAAGTAGTCGATACAGGAGCAACAATCAAAATGCCAGTAGGTGATCAGATAAAAGGGAGACTCTTCAATGTAGTTGGTGAGGCGATTGACGGTATCCAAGCAACTCAAAAAGGAGATAACGCTTACTCTATCCACAGAAAGCCACCAAGATATGAGGACTTGTCTACTGAGACAGAAGTACTCCTTACTGGTATCAAAGTAATCGACTTGATCGAACCATACTCTAAAGGAGGTAAGATCGGTCTCTTTGGAGGAGCCGGTGTTGGTAAGACTGTATTGATCCAAGAGTTGATTAACAATATTGCCAAAGGATATGATGGTATCTCAGTATTCGCCGGTGTAGGTGAAAGAACAAGAGAAGGAAATGATCTACTCAGAGAGATGTTAGAGTCAGGCATCATCAATTACGGTGAGGAATTCATGCACAGTATGGAAGAAGGAGGATGGGATCTTTCTAAGATCGATATTGAAGCACTCAAAGAATCAAAGGCAACATTTGTCTTTGGACAGATGAATGAGCCTCCAGGTGCAAGAGCAAGAGTTGCATTGAGTGGATTGACACTCGCAGAATACTATAGAGATGGAGACATGTCTGACCCTAATGGTGGAAAAGATATCCTCTTCTTTATTGATAACATCTTTAGATTTACTCAAGCAGGATCAGAGGTATCTGCCCTACTTGGAAGGATGCCATCAGCCGTAGGTTACCAACCTACACTCGCAACTGAG
>Ga0114957_1002512_pt1 | contig 17545 bp, 15 predicted proteins | sample BantaG_FD_87175 | JGI IMG/M metagenome (GOLD analysis project Ga0114957, IMG submission 87175) | Marine algal microbial communities from Bantry Bay, Ireland - BantryBay_4 metaG | ecosystem: Host-associated > Algae > Red algae > Unclassified | place: Bantry Bay, Ireland | collected 2014-11-21 | reverse complement strand
ATCGGAAAATACGGAAGCGTGTGCTCCGAATGCTGCTAATTCCGGTGCGACTTTAAAGCCCTCATTTACATGCTGGAAAGTGATATTTTTTACGCCGTAATCCGATAAGACATCCATGAGCATCAGTATCTCATCAGCTCTATAGGAGTGACAGTGGATAAGGATTTCTCCTTTTAAAATATCTGCCATGGTTTGCATTTTTAGATCATAAGCAGGTGGTGTTTTTACCTTTCCACTATTATAATCATTCCATGCATCCATGTAAGTCTGTCCATCGGCAAATGATTTTCTAAAAACCTGTTCCATTCCCATACGTGTTCTAGGCGTAAGACCTCTACCTTCTCCATGGACTCTCATCGGGTTTTCACCCAATGCAAATTTTATGGTTCTAGGAGCACCGATCATACGTAACGCTTCTGGATCATGGACACCCCATCTGTGTTTGATGGTTTCGCACTGTCCTCCGACTGCATTTGCAGATCCATGCATAGCATGACTGGTCGTGACGCCTCCGGCTAGTGCTCTGTAAATCCCTACATCATAAGGATTTAAAGCGTCTCCCACCCAGACATGTGCAGTGTTAGGATCCGTTGCTTCGTTTACAGCATCTATACCGAGATGAGAGTGGGCATCTATAATACCGGGCATGATATACATACCGTCGGCATCGATTACCTCTACTCCAGATGGCGCTTTTATACCTTCTGCGATTTGCGATATTTTTCCATTACGGATGAGTATATCTGTATTTTCTTTTACCCCATCTGTGATTGTGATAAGGGTGCCATTTTTAACTAATATATCCTGACTATAACCTACATGGCAGATAATTATAAAGGATAGTATAAATATTAAGCGTTTCATATATGCTTATTAATTTTTTTTTTAAAATTTAGGAGTTTTAGATTCTCTGGTGCCTGACATATCGAATGTCCCAAATTGCCCAGCTGTAACTGTTCCCTCAAAACTTTCTTCATCAAAAGTTAAATCCATTTCTACATTCATCGTCATGCCCTCTGTAACATCAAAATCAAAAACCAGATTGTCACCATCTAATTCTATATCTTCTATCTCTTCAAAATCTGTAAGATCTTCTACTGTTGCAATGCTGACTTTATAGGTGTCACCAGTCTTCTCTATAAGGATAATACCTGTATTATCAGGCATCGGAATATTCATCTCATATGTCCATTTCCCTACGATGTCTGCTGATCCTTCTGTACCATCTCCAGATTTCTCCTTCTTTTTCTTCTCTTGAGTTTTAAACGGTTTACCTTCTACAAAGACATACTTGATTTTAGATTTTTCCTCAAAGTAGGATTTGTCAGTCATCACGATATTAGCCAGTTTACCTTTCTCTAAGGTTCCAGCGATATTAGAAATCCCCAGCAGTTTTGCAGGCTCTGTTGTTAATGCAGCTAAAGCTGTTTTTTCGCTCAGACCAGCTTCTATCATTCTCCTGATATTAGGATGCAGGTCTTTTACTTTGCTATCTATAAAAGAAAAACTAAAAGGAATGTTATTTTTTTCTAATAGAGCTGCTTGAGAAACATATTCGGCAATAGCCGCCTTTTTTCTTGCTTCTAATCTTTCCTTTTCAGGATCTTTCTTTTCCTCTTTTTCTTTTTTCTTCTTCTTAGCTTTTTCCTTTTTCTTTTTGGCTTCCTTCTTTTTTAATAACTCCTGTTTCTTTTTTTCTGCTTCTTTTACTGTCATAGGAGCTCCCATTGTAGTTCCTTTTTTTACTGTGTTATCATTACTACTGTCATCACCTTTCTTGTCGTCTTTTTCTTCATCTTTTTCATCCTTATCCTTGTCTACTTTAGGTAAACTGATGGATAATAGGACATCTGCTCTAGCTGCTTTTATGGCATCCATGGCATGTGTTGCTTGCTTAACATCACTGAGTACGATAGGGAATCCGAGATCTTTTTGTAAAGCCAGAGCTCTACTTATTTCCATTGCTTTAGATGCTTTAAAAAACACTTTTTGCTTTTTGTCTACGACAGGTATTAGTGCTTCTACCGCGTTATCATATGCGGGTCTTTTTATACCTACTGGATTAGTTGCAAAACTAGAGTTGTGTTTTTTTGCATAAGAGGCACTTCGATACATTTCTCTCCATTTGGCCATCTGTCCGATAATCGTCTGAGGATACATCCCTCTTGCTCCTTTAAACTGAGAGTAGGTAGATGTGTTTTTTCTGATGGTCATCTCATCAGCATTTTCTCCATCTAAAAGTATGATTGCTCCCTGGCCCGGAAATAATCTGCCATGCGGTACGACATGAGATATTCCAAAACCCTGGCTCCGCATATCCTTGATAGATTTTTCCTTGTGCGATATAAAATCAAAGGCTGATCTTTCTGGAGTTATTCCAGCAACATCATTAGGAGGGTAGCCTGGGTTTTTTACTTTAGGTCGGTCGTCATCCGTGTCTGCCTTTTTTACGCCAGTATGCGATAATGCATCTATAAATCCTGGATATACATACATGGAATCTCCATCTATAATTTCCGCGTCAAAAGGGATCGTTACAGTACGCCCTACTTGTTTTATCATTCCATCTTCTATGAGTATAGATCCAAAACTAGCAGGGGTTCCTGGCTTAGAAATGATGTGTACATTTTGGATAACAAATTTAGTGGTGATCACTGCAGGTTCGTCACTATTTTGTGAAAATCCAATGAACGATAAAAAACAAAAAAGGGCTACTAAGGGTATAGCTCGAATAGTTCTATTCATAATTGTAAAAATTCGTAGAATCCAATTTAAAGAAATGTTAGGGATAATACTACAGTTTTTACAAATTTGGTGTTTTAGTTCATTGAACTATTTTATCTAGGACCTTTGATTTATTCAAAAATTGTATTCTAAACCTAGTCCTAAGCTCATAGAACGAATATTGTGATCAAAATTAAGATTCTCAGAAGTCAAGGTCCTGTTTGTGCTGAATCTCAGATGAGACAATAGATTCCAGTTCTTATTTATAGAATAACTCGTTTCTAAATTCCCAAAATAGGATATATTAGTTTGTGATCTATACTCTCTAAGATTAGACAGAAGTTGTATTCCACTACTTTCATCTAGTGTCTGTCCACTAGCAGAAAAAGAAGCATTGTAAGCCATTCCGGCTACTATAGCAAATCGAAATTTTTTATAACTAACTACTTTAGAAGCTACGAGATTTATATTTACAAATTTGTATCTATGATATAACTCGTAATCGGTAGACGTCGTGACCCTTGAATAAAAGCCTTCTGAGGAATCTATATTTCTCATAACAGTTTCAGAGGAATCTAAAAAATCAAAACGCTGATAGGCATTTTCTAATTCTCCTTCTATACTTAGTTTTATACCATAAGGGAGTAGCTTACTAATAGACAAATTGATTATTTGTGTTTCTAAATTAGTCGTATTTTCTATTCTTAATTGTATTATATTTTTTTCTCGGATCAGGTTTTTTAGATCATGATTTGTGATTCCTATTCCTGTCATTAGCCCGATAGACCAGCTATGAGTAGAATATTTCTTTATTTCTATTACGGTAATCTCTTTAGGGTTTAATAACCTGTTTTCCCATTTAAGAAGTTGTGTACTCATAGAGAGATAAGAGATAACGCTAAGCTCTTCTTGCAGTTCTTTATTCAGTTTTAGAGCACGCTCATCTGCGTCAATGATTTTAGTTGAGATATTTCCAACATTTAAATCATTTGTAGTAGCTGCAAACTGATTTGAAGAATTACTCAATGCATCAGAATTATATTTTGTAGAAGAAAAAGTTGTTCTATATGAATCTTGTAAAATTGGTTTTGAACTAGGAGTTCTTATAACATTTGTTTTTTCAAAACTGACTTCTTTAGTTGAGGAGCTTTTAGTTTTTCCAATTTGGACGGATTGCATTTTGTTTTTTGTTAGATCATTCTCAGTAGTATTATCTACATCATGAGAATTTACATTAACATCTTTGGATTCAGTAGTAAAGTCATGTACTGGTGAATTAACTATTTCTGAATTATTTTTTTCGATACTTTTAGTTTGATTAGATTCTAATATGGAAGTGTTTTGATTTGTGTTTTCCGTCTCTGTAGTTTTACTTATCGGAGAAATAGTATAGGATTTAGAAATATAAGTTCCCAAGAAAAGTAGCCCTAGTACAAGTGGAATAAATAGAAGATAACTTCCTCTGTTATTTCCTTCTTTTTTAGGAAAGTCTTTATTCGTCGAAATTTGTTCCCATAGTTTTGATTTATCTATAGGTGCTTTTTTATTGCTGAACTTCTCTTGATATTTATTCTTCATCTAAATTCTATTAATTGACACAAAAGCCGATTTCTTGTTGGGTCATTTTTTTTGCTCTACTTAAATATGATCGAGAGCTACTTTTAGTAATATTTATTATTTCTGCAATTTCTTTATGACTGTATCCATCTATCTCATACATGTTAAAAATGACCTGGTATTTTGCTGGAATTTTTTTAATGAGTGCGAGTAATTCTTCTGCTTCCATATTCGCGAGAAGCGGATCTAAATTTCCTGTAAAGTCTAAATGCACATTATCCAATGGAATAAAATCTAGTCTCTTTTTTCTTAAATGATTTAGAGATTCTCTAATGGCTATCGTATTAGACCACGTTGAAAAAGCTCCTTTTTCAGAATCGTAGGAATCTAGATTTTTGAAAATTTTTATAAACACATCTTGTAAAATATTTTCAACAAAGTATGGGTCATTTACATATCGCACCACCGTATAATATAGCCTGTCTACATATAAACCATACAGTTCTTTCTGAGCCGAAGGATCTAGTTGTAAACAGGCTTTAATGATATGTGATATTTTAATCCAATGCTTAGTGTATTATATCTCTTTTATTACGAATAAGTTATCAGCATCTTCGGTTAAATTATCAACTACATTCATTTGTATAAAATACACTTCCGAATTGGTAGTAGGTTCTCCCGCTTCAAGGGTTAGGTCCATTCCACTTATACAGACATAATTAGGATCTCCAATAAAGTAGATATCATATTCGCCGATCGGTAAATTTTGAAATCGATAAAAACCTTGAGCGTTAGAATAAGTTTCTCTGATTAAGTTACCCGTCGGTTGTCCGTTAGGATTTCTTAAGTAGAGTTCTATTCTCATTCCACCTATGGGCTCATCACCTATTCCATCTAGATCCTCATCAGTGAGTACACTTCCAGATACGGACTCGTTTATAAGGACTGAGGTAACTTCTTCTAAAGGATTAATATCATATGCCGCGGAGCTTCTTCTATTTATATGTACACTTGTATTAATGGAAGTGCTGCAAAATATCTTAAATTAATTACCAGTTTCCTGCATAGCTGCAATCTGACCCAGTAATTTGCTGTAGATATCTATACTTAACCCGAGTTATCTGTCTAATATGTAAGTAATCATGAGCTAACCAGTTACGTAGAAAATGATGCCCGTCTACATTTCCTAGAGCAGGATGCTCGTAATTGTTTTTCCAGTTAGGATTTTCTAAAGACTTCAAGTATTTAATAGAAGCTTTACGCTCTTCTTTAAAATCGGTGAGTTTCTTTTTAAAATCTTGTTCCATGTATTTTCTACTTATCACCCAGTTTTCTGGATCTATGAGCGGCGGATGTTTAAATGGGGCTTCTAAAACGGTCTGCAATCGCATTCTAAAATCTTCTCTTTCTTCATCTAGCAAATGGCAGATAATTTCTAAAAGACACCATTGTTCGGAATCAGGACGATATAGATATTCCTCTTTCATAACCGAATTAAGCAAGGATAAAATGACTTTACCATTTTTATTGAGACATTTTATCAGGTATTTAGTGTGCATCTGGCCTATTTTATCGAAAGATTAAAAATAAAAAGCAATTCCTTTAGTTACTAACTAGGGCTTTTATGTCGAAATAACGTAGATAGTGTATTTTTGCAGTTTTAAAATTAGATCAGAATATAGTAAGATAATATGAGTGTACAGTTTAATTCGGAAGTAGAAGCGGTAGATGCATTAGCAAAATCGTATAAAGATTTAAAAGCAGAGATCGGAAAAGTCATCGTAGGTCAGGACGAGGTGGTAAAAACAGTGATCATATCCTTATTTAGTAATGGGCATAGTTTACTAGTAGGAGTTCCTGGACTGGCTAAGACTTTACTAGTAAGTACGATCTCAGAAGTACTAGATCTCAGTTTTAAGAGAATCCAATTTACTCCTGATTTAATGCCTTCTGATATCACAGGATCAGAGGTGCTCGATGAGTCTCGTAATTTTAAATTTAACGAGGGACCGATATTTTCTAATATTGTTCTCGCAGATGAGATAAATCGTACGCCACCTAAAACCCAAGCTGCCTTATTAGAGGCGATGCAAGAGAGGTCAGTAACTGTAGCTGGAGATAGACACATGTTGCCTAAGCCATTTTTTGTATTGGCTACCCAGAATCCTATCGAGCAGGAAGGAACTTATCCATTACCAGAAGCTCAGCTAGATAGATTTATGTTTAATATTCCACTCGATTATCCATCTTATGAGGAAGAGGTGCAAGTTGTTAAATCTACCACTGCAGGAACTAAAGCAACGCTCACAAATATCCTTACGGGAGAGCAGATCATGTATTATCAGCAACTGATCCGTAAAATTCCTATTGCAGAAAATGTACTGGAATATGCCGTGTCACTAGCATCTAAAACAAGACCTAATACTGCCAGAGCTACAGACACTGTAAATAATTATATCAGCTGGGGAGCTGGGCCGAGAGCATCGCAGTATCTAGTACTCGGAGCTAAGTGTCACGCGGCGATCAGTGGTAAATATTCGCCTGATATAGAAGATGTAAAGGCTATAGCCAATTATGTTTTACGACACAGAATCGTACGTAATTATAAAGCAGAGGCTGAAGGAATTACAGAGGAAAATGTAATCCAAGGACTGTTATAGAAATACGCCAAAACCTTCTTAAAAAGCATCTTGTGTAAAAGCATTATTGCAATAAACTTATCTTTATAAACAGATGAGACATCTAATTTATAGCTTAGGAATTCTTTTAATCGTAATCTGTAGTGCCTGTAATGAGGATCTACGGAAATCGACAGGTGTAAAACCTGGATCTTTTGGAGTTTTAAACGAGGTCGTAGCTGTAGCAGATAAGGAAGACTGGAACACCATGATTGGGGATACTTTTCAGTATTATTTTGCTTCGGCTTATCCGCTCATGCCATCACCTGAACCATTTTTTGATATTCGTTATTTTTCTAAAGAAAATCTAGATGCAGAGCCGTTACGTAAACAACTGCGGACCTATGTCGTACTTTGTAATTTAAACGATGATGACTCCGCTGTTACTAAAATGGTCAAACAAGATTTAGGGGAGGATCGTTTTATGAAAATCAGAAAAACAGGCGAATTAAAAACAACACTGGGAAAAGATAAATGGGCGAGAGGCCAGATTGTTATTTATATCCTCGGTAGAAATGAAGACGAGCTAGCCGTAAATATCAGAGAGAATTTTTCGGCTATAGCCAAAAGAATACATGTACATAATGAGGAACAGTTGCATGCTCGTGTGTATGCAAATAATGTAAACCTCGGACTCAGCGAAAGGGTTAAAAATAATTATAACATAGAAATTACGATTCCATCTGATTATAAACAACTGCCTAAAATAGATGACGATTTTATGTGGTTACGTAAGGATACTAAAAACGCTATACTGAATATGGCGATAAAGAAAATGCCTTACAAAAACGAAGAGCAACTTACAAAAGAGTATCTCAAAGAATTGACGAATCAGTTTGGGCAAAATGTCGATGCAGAAGATATAAATAATACGCTCGTTATTAATGATGAGGACCTTCCCGTTTTTGATTATACCAGAGAAGTAAATGGGCAATACGTAAAAGAGATCCGAGGGATATGGGAAATGACTAAGAGTTTTGACGGTGGTCCATTTGGAAGTTATATGATCCATAACAAAAAGGCCGGCGAGATCGTTTTTATAACAACCTTTGTATATGCTCCCGGAAAATCTAAGAGAGATTATATGCAAGAGCTAGAATATCTAGTCAAGTCCATAAAATTTGAAGCGTAATGAAAAATATAAATCTACTTTTATTTCTGATTCTGATTGTCGTTTCTTCATGTACTGACTCAGTCGATGATAGTATAGATTTTACCTATAATAAAGCGGATTCTCCTCATTACATTACTCAGAATATGGACTTAGGTGAGGACGAGGATATAACGATCGAGGCTGGAGCCGAATTAATAATCTCCGATGATGTAATCATTAATATAAAAGGAGATGTAATCATGGAAGGCACCGCTGAGAATCCGATTATTATTAATCCAGAAAATCCAGGAACGGGATGGGGAAAGATATCTTTAAAAGGGGAGTCAGAAAAATTAATAATGAATCATGTCCATCTAACAGATGGCATCATCACTTCTTATAACACCACAAATAAAGTAACTAATTGTACTTTTATTAACACCCAAAATCTTACCTGGGAATCTGCTATTTTAAGATTTTGGTTTGGAAGTGTAGAAGTTACTGATAATACATTTACGGGTATAAATAAAGTAGAAGGCGTATTACTACACGATGTAAATGTACCGATGGTAGGGAGAAATAATTTTACTCAAGTTCCTGATGGGGTAGAATTTATAAACTGTGAAGATGGTGTCATTTTTGAAAACGTGATGAACGATGGAGCGGATGATGCGATCGATTTAAATGGTTGCATACGTACTACCGTTAGGAACAATGTTATGAATAATTGTCACGATGCAGGAATAGAAATCGGTAGCGAAAATTTTGGGCAAACGTTAGAGACCCTTTTTGAGGAAAATACTATAGTAGGGAGTAGTAAAGGAATCTGGTTAAAAGATGCTTCTTATGTACACGCTCTAAATTGTACTTTTGAGAATAACGGAATAGGAGTAGATGTAGTCTCTCCATCCACAGGAGATGTTTCCTCTGCAAAAATCGAGAGTTGTACCATGACTAATAATGGAGAAGACATCCGTAAAGATAATCGCTCAGAGGTTGAGGTGATCGATTAGGAAGGTTAACCTTTGTTTTTCATAGGATTATTACCCTTAGGTAGTTTGTACTTCACTTTTTTAGGATTATCAGCTTGATTCTGTTTTTGTTCCGCTTCGCTATATAAATATTTACTAGGGATCGGATTACTCGCAGATTCGTTAGCAAAAGTTACACTAGTAATCCACCATCGATCATCTGCATATACTAATTGATAAGTATTAATACCTCTGTTTTCATAGGTTCCGATTAGATTTTTACAATAAAAACTCTGGAACACTTGTGCAATACCGTTATACTCATCTATGGATTGTCCGATCACTATTTCTTCAAATCCATCACGACCATAAAGAGGACCTGTATTACGTATAAATTCTTCTAGGCTACTATTACGCACTTGCCTTCCCTTAGGAGCTTTAGAATTAACATATATTTTTTGGGCATTAGGTAAAAAGAGCATTCTATACTCATCCCAGTTAGGACTCTGTCCCTGAGGCACAGATATTAACTCTAACATTTTAGATGTGATCTGTTCCGGAGAACTATAATAGGAGGCGTCGGTAGTCGATTGACTAGAGTTTGTTGTGCTAGATGGTTTAGTTGGTTTTTTTATCTGTGCGTAGGATAGTTGTGCGATAATAAGGAAGAGTAGTGTGAGTATTTTTTTATTGTACATTTTTCTAATTTGCTTTGACCCTAATTTAAGGGATATTTTATAACAAGAATACTTTTCATTGATTAATACGATCTTCTAATTCATGTCGATGGATTTTTTTTAAAAAATTCTAAGTTGGATTTTGTTTGTTTGGTTTTAGTATAGATCTATTTTTCTTTTGGTATTTTTTGTACAGATTTTTACTTTTAGCCTTCAACTTTGCTCGGGATAAATTCGCTTACGTATTTTGCTTTGCAAAATACTAGCTTAGGTTATGGATGATTTTAAATTGAGTTTTTATTTTTAGGATTTCGTTTTCTTAAAATGGAAAGATCCTTCGGCATTGCTCAGGATAAATTCGCTTACGTATTTTCATTGCAAAATGCTAGCTTATTTACTTTCCAATACAGAAATCGCGGAAGATGGAATCTAGTAAGTCATCAGTCTGTATCTCTCCCGTTATTTCTCCTAGGTGATGTAGAGCGTGACGGATGTCTAATGCGACAATGTCAGAGGGGAGCTGATTAGACAAACCTTCTAGTACTTTGCCTAGTGAAATTTCTGTCTGGTCTAGAGCCTGGTAATGGCGAAGATTAGAAATGATAACTTCTTGCCCATGTGCCGCATGTGACTCTACGTTAGACTTTAATAAAGATAATAATCGATCTATATTTTTATGTCCTGTGGAAGATATGAGTAACGTCGGTTTTCTTCCAGTAAGCGTACTTACTGATTCTTCTATATCATAGGAGTGACAAGTATGGTCATAGAGATCACTTTTTGTCAATACGATTATCGCCTTGTCTTGATCTTCTTTTTCTAATTTTTTAAAATCTTTGACGATAGATTTATAATCTTCTATTACTTCAGCGAGGAATAATATTATTTGTGCTTTGGATATTTGAACTTGGGTTCGGGCGATTCCCATTTTTTCTATTTCATCATTCGTTTGGCGTAAGCCAGCTGTATCTATAAATCGATACAGTATACCATCTAGTGTAATGGTGTCTTCTATGACATCTCTAGTTGTTCCAGCAATAGCACTTACGATTGCTTTGTCTTCGTTTAGCAGCACGTTTAAGAGTGTAGATTTTCCTGCATTGGGATGGCCGACAATGGCCACTGGAATCCCATCTTTTAAAGCATTGCCATAATTAAAAGAGCCTTTTAATTTTATAATTGTTTTAAGAATATCAGTAACTAATGCTTTAAGGTTTTCTCGATCTGCAAATTCTACATCCTCTTCCCCAAAATCATTTTCTAGTTCGATCAGACTTGCGAACTTAATTAGCTTCTTTCTAATTTCCTGTAGTAGGGTGGAGAAGCCTCCCCGAAGCTGATTCATGGCGATACTGTGTTGGGCTTTTGATTTTGCAGCGATCAGATCTGCAACGGCCTCTGCCTGAGTCAGATCCATCTGGCCATTTAAATATGATCGCATCGTGTATTCGCCAGGTTCTGCAAGTCGCACATCACTAGTCAGAAATAGTTTTATGACCTCACTTAAAATATAATCTGATCCATGACAGGAAAATTCTACGACATCCTCTTTAGTATAAGATCGAGGGGCTCGGAAAACAGTAGCGACACACTCATCCAGAATGACATCTTGATCGTTTTTTATTTTACCATAGTGTGCAGTATTACCTTCTACTTTAGTCAGGTTTTTTCCATGAAAAAAAGTATCTGCGATAGAGATAGCTTGAGGACCAGAGAGCCTAATGATTCCTATGGCTCCGGCTCCTGGTGGAGTGGAAATAGCTATTATTGTTTCTGAGTGATTTGCTTTCATACTAGCCCAAAAGTAAGATTATGAATTTTAAACATTAATTTAATACACTGTAATATTTTAAAATATTGAAAACCCAAAACTTATGAAAAAATTACTAATCGGTGGGCTTGTGGGAGGGCTCATATTATTTGAATGGCAATTCCTTTCCAGGAGCAGGCTTAATGTTTATTTTGTGTGCTAATATCTTTGACCGTATTTAGATGACGCTTCCATGAAACTATTAATTACTCTTTTTTTATCCTTTATAACATTTGCTGCGGTTTTTGGTCAGGATGATTTAGAGGTTAAAAAGCATCGAGCCATTATTTTCGATTTTGGGTTAGATTATCAGAATCTTAAAGAGGATCGATTTTCTTCTATCGATCGATTTTCTTGGGGATATCCTGTAAATTTAGGATACGAGTGGGATCGGAGAAACAGGAATGCTATCGAATTAAAAGTAAGTAAAAACCTATTACCTTATTCTGGTCGTATCCAGTTCCATACGCTCAAGGCTCAGTTAAATTATACTTACCTTTTTAATTATAAGGATAATCCTAATTTTAAGTTAGGACCCTATGTTGGTGTAGGTTCTGTACTTGTTTTTCCAGCAGGAGGATGGAGTGGTAATAATACGATAGCTTATTCTATATGGAATTCTTATGGTATTACGGGTAAATATGAGAAGCTTTTTAACTGGATAGATAATTCTGTGGTTTTTAGTTCGCAGCTATCATTTCCTCTTTTTGCATATCTCATAAGACCTGCTTATGGGATTCCTTATACTGAAAATTATTTAAAGGATGGGACATTTGATTTTCAGAGAGAAGGATTTACAAAATCTCTGTTACTAGGAGGAAAACTTAAGGCGTTACATACTTTTCAGAACATCCATTTTGATATAAATTTATCTAAGACTTTTGGCAAGAAGGATTCTTCGATTGGGATAGAGTATGCCATGGATTTTTTCCAATCTACTGATGGAAAAAACGTGAGATTATTTTCTAATAGTGTGATGATCACTTCTAAAATTAAGCTATGAGATATTGGAAATATATAATTTTCACTTTGGTGTTTTTTTCTTGTCAGAAGGAAGATTATGATAATGTTTCTAATCAGGAAGTGTTTAAATCGATGTGGGCATTTGTAGATGAACATTATGTTTATTTTGATTATAAAAACGTAAACTGGGATGAGGTTAAGCAAGATTACGAGTTGAGAATTACAGATAATATTTCTGACGAAGACTTTTTTATTATTTGCCTAGAGATGCTTAGCGAATTGCGAGATGGTCATAATAGACTATCTGGCCCTTATGATTTTAGAGAAAATTATAATTATCAGGAAGGATATGATATTCATTTTAATGATACACTGATCAGAGAAAACTATCTAAATAATGATTTTGAGGTAGCTGGAAATTATACCTACGGCTTAATAGATGATGATATCGGTTATGTGCATTTTAAAAAATTTCGAGGAGTGGGTAATATATCTAAGGTCGTGGAGTTTATGGATCAGGAAAATGTAGAGGGATTAATTTTTGATGTAAGAGACAATAGTGGTGGATCAGGTCAAAACGCTGTGGAGATCGTCGGGCATTTTATAAATGATGGCATTACCGTCGGATACATTTACGAGAAGAAAGGACCTGCTCACGATGATTTCACTGAGGCATTATCCGTAACAGCAAAACCAAAAATGCCATTTTTAGATATCCCTGTTATGCTCTTAACTAATCGCAATAGTTTCAGTGCGACTTCCTTCCTTGCAGGACAGATGACCGCTTTAGAAAATGTCACACATATAGGACAAATTACAGGCGGAGGTGGAGGCGGTAATACGACGTATGAGTTACCTAATGGCTGGCTTGTCACTGTCTCTACTAATCGATTTCAAGATGCTAGTTTTAAGGAAATAGAAGATGGTGTCATTCCAGATATTCTAATAGAAAATGATCAGAATACTTTGCTAAATGGAGTAGACCAGATGCTAGAGCGAGCTATCAGTGAATTCTAAAAATTACTGTAATTCTCCAACCCTTGAAATACAAGTAGATAAAAGCTTAATTACGGAATATAAAATATTTATCGCACCTTTTATTTTATCAGTGGAATGCCATTAAGATCATGTGTTAGAATATCTGACATATAATCAAAGAAGGGCCTAATGGCTTTATAAGTTTTAATAATTTCTTTTGTAAAATCTTCTGAGCAGACTACTTTGTCCGTAAGCTTACGACTCACATACATCTGCTTATAACGCAATAGGTCTATAGCTGGATCTTCCTTACTAAAACCTTTAGGTGCAGTTTTTACTTGATCACCCTGTAATTCTCCGTAAAGGTCTGTGAATTTTTTAGCCTTTAAAATTTTTCTTAAAGGCTCTGGGTCTTGAGCAATTTGTCCTCTGATTAGTTTTAGATCTGCTGGTTCCGGTCCCCAGAATCCACATGCTACAAATGTTTCTCCAGGAGCGATCCGTAAGTAATACCCACCTCGGCGATGAGCTCCTTCTCTGGTAAACGATAATCTAAAATCTGGATTGTAGGGAGTCTTGTCTTTTGAGAATCTAACGTCTCTATGTATGCGGAACATTTTAGACTTTTCGATGCTATCTATTTTTTGCATTTCTGCCAATAGTGTTTCTTGAAATGATTTCACATTGGCTTTAGCCTCATCATACTCTTCTTTATTTTCCTGAAACCAAGGTCGATTATTATTTACCTTTAGTTTCTTACAATACTTTAAAGTGTTTTTAGAAATCATTTTTTTGGATAGATTTGATGCGTACTATAAAATTAAAAAATAGAGCGATAAGTTTTCTAAAACTCGTAGCACTTTACTTTGGAGGACCCTTGCTGGGACTTAGGACTTTTATAAAAAGATTTTCTTTTAAGGAAAGAAAACATTTCTGAATTTATTCTTAGTGCGATATACCCATTAAAGGCTCTTAAGCTAGTCGGTAAAAAAATGGGTATTACGTTATCAGTGCCGATAATTAGAGGGCCTATTCGAGCTGCTGCTCCGAGTCTTACGTATTGATGATTATATAAACTTACAGGAAAAGAAGCTCCGATCCATTTGTGATCATAATGTGCTGTGGCCATCATAATCGATGCTCTTTCTATAGGACTATAAAACGGAATACGCTCTTGTACGGAGACCGTGACATTCCAGTTTTTCTGTAATGGAAATTGGTAAAAGGCTTGTAATATTGCAGGCGTATGGACTGAGTGATTTTGAGTATTAGAGATATAAATTTTATCATCGATCTCTAGTTCTTTTTGCAATTCCGTTATAAAATTTTCATCCAAAAATTTACTTTTTAGAATATAACCATCTTGGATTGTGATATGCTGATAGTTGCCATTTTCATTGTAATCTATAAATCCTATATCCGAGACAGAGATCCCTAACTTATGATTTTTATCAGAATACTTACTTTGTCTCCATTGGTAAATAAAGCCGATATCCATGGCATAACCACTTCCTCTTACTTGATGGTCATATGTATAAGAAGCTGACTCTTCATCATAATCTACCCCAGAAAATAATGCATATTCAAAATTTGCATTCTCCAGATAAATACTATCTCTTAATTTTATAGCTTGGGTATCTTGATTACTTTTCCCAAAAAACATATTATATGAATCTAGTTTTTTTATAGTCGCTCCTAAATGGACAGTGCTGTAATCGTCTATCGCTAAACTTGTACTTAGAGTTAATCCGATTTCTCTCCAGTCCATGTAAGAAAAATTGGAATTTGGAAAAGTAAAGACATCTTGAGAATTTAAGTCTTCGATATAGATTGCTTGTGCGAAATTTGGAATATCATTAATGTGTGCAAATGCTCTCATCTTAGAATACAAACCAATACTGATTTTATCCGTCTGTATCATTAGTCCAGGACCTAGTATTTCCAGGTCTAAATGGGATCGAGTGTTCTGATGATTTAAAAAATGCAAGCCTAACTGAGATTCTATATCATCGATATCTTCTATACCTATTTTAAGCTGGTTTTCTATCTGACTAGATCTAGTCGATAAAAAAGAGATAAAACTGGTCTTAGGAAGTTCCACTAGATTATTAGATTTGTCGGTACCTGCACCGATAATACTGAGGTCCCATTTATAAGCAGAGGTACGTATAGCGGCAGGATTAGAATGAATAGAATATATACCTCCATAATCACCAACTTTTAGACCAGAATACTGTTGAGCATTAAGGTGTAATACAGTAAAACTGAGAAGTAAAATTACAAGGTGTCTTTTCAATCGGTTTTTGGAATAGTTAAAACGATGTAAAGTTCTAAAAATATGCTGAGCTTCTGGTATTAAAAAATAATACTTGCAAAGTAGCGGACATCATTGGTTTTAAGATAACGATATTTTTTATGATTTAATTATTCTTTGATAAGATAGTTATCATAAGGCTATTCTTAATTTTGTGGTTTAGATGAAAAAATTCATTTCTATGTTTACTGTAGTTTTTATACTCTATTTGATCGCAGACATCTATACTTTTTTTGGATTGCGATCCCTGATAGATGGAACTACTAGTCGGATGGTTTATACTGCGGTGTATGTTCTAAGCTCATTTTTTGTTTTTTACTGTTTCTATAAAATATGGTTTATCGCCTCATCTAGTAAAATGTTTAGTGGAACTCAGGTAAACTTTTATTTAGGTATGTTTTTAACTGCCTTTGCGGCGAAAATTACTTTTACCTTTTTTATGTTTCTGCAAGATCTACCGAGAGTATTTGCGGGGATATATAATTTCTTTGTTCATAATGATAAAGCATCTTATTTTCCATCTAGACGTAGAGCACTGACAACAATAGCTACAGGTATTGCGGCCATTCCATTTTTTGGGATGTTGTATGGAGTGACTAAAGGCAAATATAAATACACTGTAAGTAGTTTATCTCTAAACTTTAAGAACTTGCCCCAGTCATTTGATGGATATAAGATAGTTCAGATTTCTGATATTCATGCTGGAAGTTTTGATAGTAAGGAAAAAGTCATGCGTGGGATTGATATGATAAATGCTTTAGATGCAGATGCAGTTTTTTTTACGGGAGACCTTGTAAATTCTAGTAAAGATGAGATCGATCCTTACATAGATGTTTTTGCTCAGATAAAAGCAAAGGATGGTGTATTTGCCGTTCTGGGTAATCATGATTACTATGGGTTGTATGATGTAAAAGAATCAGATAAAGATGCCTATTGGGATAACTTTTTTGATAAATATAAACGGATGGGTTTTGATCTGCTAAATAACGAGAGCCGATCGATAGAACGTAATGGAGAATTATTACGGATCGTCGGTGTAGAGAACTGGGGAGCAGGAAGATGGTTTCCTAAAGAAGGAGATTTAGATAAAGCTCTAGATAATGTTGCGAAGGATGATTTTTGCGTTCTACTTTCTCATGATCCGACTCACTGGGAAGAAAAAGTATTACCGCATAGTAAGAGTATCGATCTTACGCTGAGTGGGCATACACACGGTTTTCAGTTTGGTATAAATATTCCAGGTTTTAAATGGAGCCCAGCTCAGTATCGTTATAAAAGATGGATAGGACTGCATGAGGAGCAGGATCAGAAATTGTATATCAATAAAGGTTTTGGCTTTCTGGCTTTTCCAGGTCGGGTAGGGATGTGGCCTGAGATCACTGAGATCGTATTAAAGGCGGTGTAGTATAATATCTAGTCACAATTCTAAAATATATCTAACACTAAGACGTAAAGGTCTTTACATTACTATAAATATATAATACTATACCAGTAACACTATGATAGCGTCACAGTTTTGTAACTGTAAGTCTAACTCTAGAAATTAAATTAACCTATCTGCAAAGTAAAGAAACCTGTTGTCATCTAAATCGAAGATGCCGCATTACCTTTTTTCATAGAAATATATGCGACCCTATAAGGTTTAAAATGGTATTGTTTAGTCTACGCTCTGATTTCTAAGTAACGTGTAATTCCTGATGCGATAGAGAAAATGATAAAGGCTATAGCCAATATTAATTGAAATCCTCCGAGGAAATTAAATACTAATACGATTAAAAGT
>Ga0114957_1002510_pt1 | contig 17548 bp, 13 predicted proteins | sample BantaG_FD_87175 | JGI IMG/M metagenome (GOLD analysis project Ga0114957, IMG submission 87175) | Marine algal microbial communities from Bantry Bay, Ireland - BantryBay_4 metaG | ecosystem: Host-associated > Algae > Red algae > Unclassified | place: Bantry Bay, Ireland | collected 2014-11-21 | reverse complement strand
ATTTATAAAAATGAACTCAAGACTAAAAATAGAAGCGGCGTATCCATTGACGGGATTGACTGCGTCCATCCCTTTGTACTCCGAGGTCAGTAAATAAAGCTGACACTGTCGTGTCTTGGCTTTTACATTTACAAAACTGAACTCAAGCTTTTGCTTGGTTCATTTTTGTAAATGTAAAAGCCGGATGCATCCGCATCCAGCTTTAATCATTCTAGTGAGAGTGGAGGGATTCGAACCCCCGACCCCTACCCTGTCAAGGTAATGCTCTAAACCAACTGAGCTACACTCTCTATTTGGTTTGCAAATCTATTAAATTTTATTAAACCAAAATTAAATAATCACGAAAATTCTTAAGCGATTCCTCTAAAGTAATCTCACTAATCAGGAGGTTAGTCTACGTGTTTGTAAGTCACATTGTAACCATCGCAGTTTACCTCGTTGCCATTTCCAGTAGGCTTCATAGTAATACCCAATAGGTGCTTACTTGCATAATCATTGATCCAGCCGGTATTAAGATCCTTGGCGTAAACATTTTTCTTCTTTACTCTTTCGTAGAATTGCCCGCCATCCTCTTCTCTTCTCTTCCCTAGCAATTAGGACATACTCCTTCATGAAAAGATTCTTCTAGAGTATCTTCTTTCTTTAAAAAATTTCTAAGTGATTGTCTAACTCATTATTGTTGATGTTGTGTTCAAAATCTGAGCCATACAATACATGTAATATAACGTATATTAGCTCCAAACTAACAGTTTTCTTTCATTCCAATAATATTCAGGACTTATTGAGAGTCCTCTTAAATGAGCAATCTCTTTGTCTTCCAACTTAAAATCGTTCACTTTTAAATTGTCGGATAGATGATGCTCAATTGATGCCCCACTTAAAACACAAAAAACTGGAATAGAATCCAAACAAAACCGGAGGGCTACCGCATCCTCTCCCACTGCATATTTAGCACCTAATCGTTGTAAGTAATCATATGTCTCAATATAATTTGGGTAATTTGTATTGGAAAAGACACGACCATTTGCTAAAGCTTCTTTTATAACTAGCCTTTTATGCTTCTTATTTATCTCCTCTGCAAGTGGGGCAATGCTCTGATCAAATACATTATAAGTAACCTGAAAGAGGTCAAACAATTCTTCTCCTTTAACTTTCACTTCCAATGCCTTTTTTAGAACTTCTACTTGATTCGCTCCTGTTGTAGTAATTCCTATCTTAAAGTTGTGATGCTTTTTTAGCCTTGACAACTGCTCTAAGATCGCCTCATTATCTAAAACTCCTGTCTCTAAGGTTGCAGAATGAATTTGGTAAGAAGTTAGATGTGGCAAAAGTTCTTTAGAAATATTCCACTGCATATTTAACTTCTGAAGCGAATGTTCTTTTACTTCATGGACTTCAGCATTTGGATTAAAATCAGCGACATAAGTATAACCCCATTTAGAGGCAATTTCAATAGTCGTATCATCTTTTTCAGATATCCACTCAATGATCATATTTTCTGCAATTCCATATCCAGGTGCTGTATCAAAGTATCTCACTCCAGATTGATATGCAGTTTCCAACAATTGGATTCCTTTCTTCCTAAATGATTGAAGAGAGAAGTCCTCAGATTTTGATTCTTTATTGATATTAATATACAGCGGCCTACCGATTGCTGCAGTTCCTAGACCAATTTTTCCTCGAGGTTTATCTCCTTTTCCCATTTTTAAAAGTGGAATTATAAAAAACTACCAAACCGTTCAGAATGACAAGTATATCCATTGGGCTTGCGAAGCAAGTAATCTTGATGTTCTGGTTCTGCATCCCAAAATTTGGTAAAGGGTTCCAATGTAGTTGCTACTTTGCCATCCCATCTATTAGAATCATTTACGATTTGGATTACTTCTTTTGATATTACTTTCTCCTCTTCACTCTGGAAAAATATGGCAGATCTGTAGCTCGATCCAATATCATTTCCTTGACGATTGATTGATGTAGGATTATGAATTCTAAAAAAATAGTCCAATATTAGTTTGAATGAAGTCTCATTAGGATCATATGTTATTTCAATTCCTTCGGCATGTCCTGGATGGTTAGGATATGTCGGGTTCTCATTATCTCCTCCCAGATATCCAACTTCAGTATCTTTTACCCCAGGACGCACTCTGAATAGATCTTCCATCCCCCAAAAACATCCGCCCGCTATATATGCCTTTTTATAATTATTCATTTATATCTTTTTTAATTTTTTCTGACCAATTTTTATGTATTACATATTAAATCGGTTACTATATTGAAATGAAACAGAATTATGCGCTTTCGGTTGTAAATAATAATGAAATCTAAGCTCTTGCATCCAGCCAAGAAAGCACTCCATTAAAAAATTGTTCTTTTTCTGGTTCTCTCATAGTTTCATGATACAACCCGTCAAGAATAACTAGTTTTTTATCTGTTGATTTTGATCTTTCATACAACCACTTACTTCCTTGTGGATCGGCTAATTTATCTTCACTTCCGTGCAAGACAATGAAAGGAAAATTAAATTCTGAGAATTTTGATTGTACATTTTTGATGGCTTTGATCATTTCATAACCAGTCTTTGCATTGGTCTTTCCATGATAAACATAAGGATCATTTACATACTTTTCTACTTCTTTGGGATCCCTAGAAATCATTTTGACATCCAGCGCAATTGTTGGTAACTTTGGAAGTATGGCAGCTATCAATCCAGCCATTTTTTGTAGAATAGGTGCCGTACCATCATCTATCTTTATAAATGGACTAGACAGAACGACCCCGTCAAAACCTGTTGGTTTATGATCTAATAAATAAGTCAAACTAACCAACGCTCCCAGGCTGTGTGCCATTAGAAACAACTTGCCTTTTACGTCTACATGCTTTCTTATTTCTACCAAATCAGATACGTGATTATCGATAGATTGAATATGTCCTTTTAAACCTTCTGATTGCCCTTCTCCTCTTCTATCATAGCTATAAACTGAATATCCAGCAGAATTTAATCTCATAGCTGTTTCTTCATATCTGCCACTATGCTCACCATATCCATGGACTAGTAGCACAGTAGCTTTGGGTTTATCTATCTTCCAATTTCTTAATAAGATGGAATTTCCATTAATCTTTTCTTTCCTTGTATTCATAAAGTGAAATATAATTAGAAAAAATGGTTCTATATCGATTAGAGAGGATTATTAAGTTTTAGAATATTTGCCAAGATTTAGAATAAATTGAGATACAGAGAGTTAGAGAAATCTAGAAATATTGTACTTCACTGAGATAGATTCAAGGTTTTTAAAAAAAAAAACTAATTAGTATTAGTTAGTCCACAGCATAAAAAAAAAGCATCACTTCAAATAATGAAATGATGCTTAGTATATTTTAGAATTATGGCACTTATTATCCTCTTGCAGGAACTAAGTTAAACTCTACTCTTCTGTTCAACGATCTTCCCTTTAGGCTATTATTATCAGAGATCGGTCTAGATTCTCCATAACCAGCAAAGTTTAATCTATTTGAACTTATTCCTTGTGTCGTAAGATATTCATAGCATGCTTTTGCTCTTCTCTCAGAAAGTTTCTGATTAGCTGTTGCTGTACCTGTATTATCTGTATGGCCACTAATCATAAGATTATAGTCTGAATATCTAGACATGATATCTGCGATCTGTCTCAACACAGAGAAAGATTCAGACTTTATTGTAGACCTACCCGAATCAAACTCTACAGCCCTCATCGCTATATCCAGAACTTTCTGATCTTCAACGGCTATTTCTGGACATCCGTTAGTTGAGACTGGCCCAGCTGTATTTGGACATCGATCTCTACTATCATCGATACCATCTCCATCAGTATCAGGACAACCATTGTATACAGAAGGTCCGAATGTATTAGGACACTTATCATCATTATCTGGAGTTCCATCACCATCTCTATCTGGACAACCACTAGCTGTAGCGCTTCCAAATAAATTTGGACATAAGTCTTGCGCATCTGGGACACCATCCTTATCAGCATCAGATACTACAACTGGACAACCTCCGTTAGAAGCAGGACCAGCAACATCAGGACATCTATCAGTAGCATTTGGTACACCATCGTTGTCTCTGTCTTCGTCTGGGCAGCCATCATTGGCAACTACACCTGCAATTTCAGGACATTTATCCTCTGCATCAGAAATTCCGTCTCCATCACTATCTGGGCAGCCGGCTAAGGCTTTCAGACCAGGCTCTCCTGGACATTTATCTTGGTAATCAGCAATACCGTCACCATCCTTATCTGGACATCCATTTAATTCACTTAAACCTGTAATTTGAGGACATAGGTCTAGATTGTCTATCACTCCATCGCCATCTGAATCTAATATATCATCATCATTATCATCTTCTACAGGAGGCAATCCTTTTCCAATTAAATAATTGAAACCTAATCCATAATGCAAATTATTTCTTCCTTCTGTAAACGAGATTCTATATTCACCCTGCATTACAATATGTGCATTTGGTGCTATTTTTATTTGTACTCCCAATCCAAGCGGTGCTTGCATGTTAAACTCACCTTCGTTCTCACCTACAAAACCTATACCCGCTAACAAATAAGGAACTATTTCCTTCTCAGGCGTGTAGAATTGATATTGTACTTGAGCATCCAATCCATATACTGTTTTATGTAAAGTTCTACCTTGATCAAATTTATTCAAATTGAATTTATCTGTATTAACAACACCAATTTTAAACGGTACTACAAGATTTATTTTATCTTGAATATTTCTGCTGTACGCTATCTCAAATCCACTATGGTAATCTTTAAATCTTGTAAAACTACCGTCATTTTGAGATTGGTAATCCATAGAAAGAGCTTTAAATGTAATTCCTGTTCGATACTGAGTATTCTGAGCTTTTGAGTCATTTCCTAAAGCCAAGAAAAAGAGACAAAAACAAATAGTAATAATTCTTTTCATAATTCTGTGTTTTCTAATCCGCATTATTTACAATTACAAAATTCACTGCATTTACAAAATAATATTTTCTATAAACCTTACAGAAAATATTATGCAAAAATACATGTTGCAAATTGGGAATGACGTATGAATACAACGCAATTATAAATTAGTTTGTAGACATACTGCACAAAATTAATAATCTATTTCAATTATTGACCTAGATTTAATAATATATTTAAAATATATGTAATATCTTTTTGTGCTGATTAACAGCATATTAATAGAAAAAAGAGACAGAATATAAAAAATACTACTTTAGAGATTCAAAATACCCTGTTTGTCTATTCTTTCTTACATTATCATAATCAAAGCATCTTCCATTCATGACGACATATACGCCATGAGGAAGTGATTGAACAAAAGCAAGCGCACTTCCTAGATTAAAAAAACCATCGGAGGAAGATCCAAAAGCAATAGGAATCATTGCACCAGTAAGCACTATGGTTTTATTAGAAATATCAGCTTCGGCTAGGTGTTTTGCTGTATCCACTATCCTATCTGTCCCATGGGTTATAATCACTTTTTCTAATCTAGTAGACATACAATTATGTGCTATAATCTCTTTATCCGCTTCTGTCATTTCAAGACTATCAACCATCATTAAAGTCTTTATATCAACAGATATTGTTGATCTACCCCTTTCAAACATATCCTGCAGGTGCGTATCCTTAAAATACAGTTCACCTGTTATGTAGTCATACTCCTTGTCGAATGTACCTCCTGTAACATATACTTGAACTTCAGCTCTACTCATATCTTTAATTTAAAAATCGAAAATATAAACTATATCCTAAATTAGCTACCAATTTGGTAAAATCATATTTAATATTTTACTCCTTAACTAAGTAAAAATATTCAGTTATTTCGAATATATCCAAATCACCTATTTATAATATCAAAATAGGTGTCATTTTACACAACTCGATTCAAAAATACTGAATATAAGTCCAATTATTACTTCATGAAATATTTTATATTATAATATTAAGTTACATTTGATTATCGTTTTAAAAACATAATAATTTCTAATACTAGCCTCGTCTAATTATGATTACAACACCACAACATATGTTATCGAAAAAGGTAGCATCTATGTCAGAATCTGCTACACTGGAGATGTCTAAAAAAGCAAGAGCATTAAGAGAAAAAGGACTTGATGTGATAAGTTTAAGCTTAGGAGAACCAGATTTTGACACTCCGCAGCATATTAAAGATGCAGCTGTAGAGGCTTTAGCGAATGGATATACCAAATATACTCCTGTGTCAGGTTTATCAGATTATGTTGAAGCTATTCAAGAAAAGTTTGCCAGAGATAATGATCTTCACTTTGAGAAAAATCAAATTGTTGTTTCAAATGGAGCGAAACAATCAATCGCCAACGTTTGCCTTTCTATTTTAGATTCAGGTGATGAAGTCATTGTCTTTACACCTTATTGGGTAAGTTATGTTGAAATAATAAAATTTGCAGGTGGCACACCTATAACAATATCGGCTTCGATAGATCAAGATTTTAAAGTCAACCCTAAACAACTTGATGAAGCTATTAATCATAAGACGAAAGCTATAATTTTCTCTTCACCGTGTAATCCTACAGGGTCTGTGTATACAAGAGATGAACTAGAGGGTCTAGCAGAAGTAATCTCAAATTACGAAAACATAATTGTAATCTCTGATGAAATATATGAATACATAAACTTCACAGGACAACATGCTAGCATTGGTGCTATAGATGGCATGAAAGATCGGACAGCAACTATTAACGGAATGTCAAAAGGATTCTCTATGACAGGCTGGAGACTTGGATACATGGGAGCTCCTGCCTGGTTAGCAGCGGCATGCACAAAAGTACAGGGTCAGTTCACAAGTGGAGCGGCATCCTTTTCTCAAAAAGCAGCATCAATAGCTCTTAATACGGATTTAGGCCCTTCCTATGAGATGAGAGAGGCTTTCATCAAGCGTAGAGATATTGTCATAGATTTATTAAAAGAAATACCTGGAATAAAAGTGAATCATCCTACCGGAGCATTTTATCTATTCCCAGATATTAGTGCTTACTTTGGTAAAAGTAACGGCTCAGTAATAATAGATAATAGCAATGATTTTGCAGAACTAATTCTAGAAAGTGCTCACGTAGCATTAGTTGCTGGTAGTGCATTCGGAAATGATAATTGTGTAAGAATATCTTATGCTGCATCGGAGGATTTGCTTAGAGAGGCTGTAAAAAGAATAGCAAATTGCCTTAAAGAATTTAAATAATATAATCCGGTTTTGACCTTACTAAATCCAGAGGAGTATTCAGAAGTAAGCTCGCCAGTAACTTAATTGATTCAGTTTACTTGTAAAGTGGTGACTTTTTTGAATAGGTATCCTTTTAAATTAATTTAATTGGCCTTAGCTGGTTTAGTCATTAGGATTATATTTTGACGTTAAGAGCTCACAACTGTTTGAGCGATAGCGAGTTTTGTGAGCTTAGTCAAAATGCGATTTTAATGGCGTTAAGAATCAGGTAAAGCCTTGGGGTTTTTGGTCAAAGGTGGCTTTGCAAAGCAAAACGCCCAAGTTCTACGAATCGCTTTTGGCCGAAGGTTTGCGCTGGTAAGCGCTGTAGCCAAGCCAAAAATGAACGCCCAGCGGATACGCCTCCGTGCGTTTGTCTCTTCGAAACAAGCCACACTTGGGCGAGCGAAAAGTTCAATTGAAAGATATTACCTCGTATTTACGTATAATCATCGAAAAACGGTGTAATTGTTCAGAAGTAAAAGACCAATTAGCTATATAAATAAATGATATACAGTACTATGGAATATCCCTCCAGAAAGGTAAGAATGCCAAGACACCACATAAAAAAGTTATCATCGCGTCTGTGATGATAACTTTTTTTATGCTTATTACTTTACTTTTATTCTTTGTACATGGATATTGATAATATAATAAGTCCGCTGAATTGACTGCTTCACTTATCACACCTCTATTCAATATAGAGATATAGCTTCTATATAAAAATTGCAGGACGCCGAAAGCAAATATTCTGTATGAGTTAGTATTTATTGGATTAGAAAAATCAAATTGGAGAAACGACAAAACGTCTCGTGTTACTCCACAGCTATTACAATCTTGTCCTGTATATATTAGATGAATACATGTCGGTGTCCCAGAAAAACTTAACAAAACGAAAAATAAAACCAAAGAAGAACCAACTAAAACAATGATCCTATTTAGAGAAATGTATTCCGCGCTATTCATTGATTACAAAGTATGTATTTATTGACAAACTTAATTATCTTCATCTTCTTTCTTCAGACTGTCAATTTTCATACTTTCCTCTTCAATGTCGATAACTCCTGCATCCTCAATAATAAAATCACAACCAAGAATATCAGCTTGTTCTTGAAGTTTCACCATGTCAATTGCCATTGAAGTGATTGCGGACATACTTCCAAAAACACTAGTACCTGCATCATCTTTGTCAAGTTCATTTTCTATGGAGTCAGTAGCCACACGAATTCTATCAATTTCAATTTTTAATGTATCGCAACTTTGTATACTTGAGTAGTCTCTATCAATGTTACTGAAGCCACTTGAGAATGTAAAGTACCAAATTGCTGAAATTAACAATGGTAAGAATGAGACAACCAGAGCAACTATAGATAATGTTTTCTTATCGCCATTATCGCGTGCCTTGAAATATGCAATCGCTCCTAGAATAATACCAATTATACCTAATGGGACACTTAAAAAGCCAATACATGGAATCATCGAAAGAAAAAAACCAAGTCCTCCTAAGACCAATGATACTATTGCAAGTGTGTTATCTTGTCTATGTTCATTCATATCCGCTATTTTACTAAAAAAAATAGGCTAACACCTTTGAAAAGGATTAGCCCATTTTTATATTTTAATATATGATTAGATTAACTCTTTACCATTTTAATACTTTCAGTCCCATTCTCACTCGTTACATTTAAGATGTACATTCCTTTTCTAAGGTCAGCGACATTTAAAGTAGTTGAGTTTTGATCAATATTTCTATAATTGGCTATGGATTCTCCAGTTATTGTTACGATTTGAACTTCAGAGATTGTTAATCCTAAATTGCTTGTTACGATTACTTTATCGGTAACTGGATTTGGATAAACACTGATTGATTCTTCGTTCTCAACTTCAGTACTATTGATTTTAAAGTTTATAGAAGAACTAGGTAATGAGTATTGCAGACCATCATTAACTTCAAATAATATATCTGATATTTCAACTGTAATATTATTAGAATTAGAAGAGTTTCTTCCTTGAGGTTTTATGCCTTCAGCATCTTCAATAATAATGAAAGACAGTACACCTATCAAACCAGATCCAGTAGATCCTATTCCATTCGTTTTGACTCCAGCAATCTCTACAACAGCATCATCAGAAACATGCATTAAATCTGCATAAGGAGCACCTTTTACGAAGAAATTATCCTCTACAAATTCCATTTTAATTGAAGACACATCAACGTTTTCTACAGGAAGGTTTACTGAGAATGCAACACCTCTCATATCAATCGCAGGGTAACTAGACGTACCTGCATAAATTTCTATTTCTTTTACATCTCCAACTTCCACATCTGAATCACTCTGCATATAAAATGGTATACTCTTCACACCAAAAAAGTCATTTGATACAAGCGTGTTTACATTATTATAATTATCGATTACAGAACTTATATCATCCGTAGACACTATCCCGTCTCCATTCGCATCAGCGAAACCAACACTTTTACCATTAACTTGATCTTCAGCCCATTCAGCAACCTGAACGCCTTCAAAAGATTCACCAAAAGGAGAATCTTCTCTTGGTTCTCCAGACACACCAATGTATCTACCAATTGATAATAGATCTCTTACATTTACCTTTCCATCCCCATTTGCATCTCCAGGCCACACGCAATTATCAACACAAATACAAGCATCATCAACATCAGTATCTTCAGTAATTAATACAATTGTAGAATAGCTAGGTAAATTGTTATCACTGGCAAAATATCTTAAAGTTATATCATCGGCACCAACGAAGTCTTGACCAGGAGTATATAATGCAAACATTTTTTGAAGTTCTTCTTCACATCCTACATCAACAGATTCATCCAATCCAAAAACTTCTATTGTTCCATGAGAAGGATAAGCTTCAATCTCAAAAAACTCTGTACCTAATGGTACTTCGTATTCAATAACCCTTGGTTGATTTTTAGGCGTTGTAAAAGTATAATTATCACTTGATGAAGGAGTATGGTTTCCAACAACAATTTTTATTGTTCCACTTTCAATTTCTGAACCTGTATTAGCTTCGTATTCAAAAACGAATATACCTGAAATTCCAGAAGTTGGTGTAAATACAAACTCTCCATTTCCTTTGTGATATAACCCTTCAGAATATGACTCGATCACAGTTTGTCCGTTAAGATCATTATCTTTTACATTAAAGGTAATCTGTGTATTTTTTGCTGTGTAGAAAATATCGTCTTTCACAAAACCTCCATCAATGTTTTTGGCTATGACATTAGCATTAACTGAATGCTCAAGTTCAGATTCGCTGACAAACATAATAGTGTCAATTCCTTCAGCGCCTTCATTTGACACATACTTCCAAACATAATCGTTTTCTTGCGTTAATACACCAAACTCTAAATCTTCTCCATCGTAACTGTAATCTGTCCAAGGAAGCGTTATATATTGGTAAGAACCAGAAGGCATATCAAATGATTCAGATGTATTTTTTGTTGGTTGTTCACCTTCAGAAGAAATATAAATAGTGGCAGTAGAAGCTGCTCCATACATATCTTTGCCGCTGTATACAATATAATCCAAATCAGAAGTTGACGGTGTGTATGTAATTGTATTATCTTCATTAAGTTCTGCAGAACCATGCATTACCTGTGCAATCTCTATTGTTAGCTCACTTGCATTGGATACATCGTTTGCGGTAGGATCAATTATTATGGTATCATCAGAATCCAATCTAATGAAATCGTCACCCAAGTCAACCATTGACTCAACAACATCAATTATAAATGTATAGTTTTTTGTATTGAAAGGAGGGAACGGATCATATTCTTGAAGTTTAAATCCATCCGCCCCAGTAAATTCTGGCGCTGGTGTATACTCAAAAAAATATGTGTCTCCCACTTGATCAACTTGCTCTAAAAAATTCCCACTGGCTGGTTGATCAATTATTATTAACTCAGATGCAGTAATGGGAAGAGAAAAAGAAAGCCCCGCTCCTTTTTGAACAGTCAAATACTGTTCTTGTGCTTGAGCAGTAAGACTCAAGATCACTCCGAAACAAAGTGTAAAAAGTAATTTTGTGATTCTCATTCTTTTAAGAAGTCGAAACTCCTTGATTTGGTTACACTGCAAAGAAAAGCATAAAATCTTATGTTTACTAAATATTTAGGGTTTATTTATATAATATTTTTGGATGCATAAGACCATGAGCACTAATGAGTAAAATTCAATATAATATATTTAAGAATAACGTAAACTGTAAATAATTGATTTTAAAATAGTTATTATAATAATACTAAACTTTATAGATTTAGAATATATTTTCGATTTATCAACTCAGAATCTAGCAAATTCTATTCTAAAAAACACATGTTAATCTTCCTTAATATTCCTAACATATACTATTATCATATAATATGTTATAATCATATCCACTGACAATTACAAATATGAGTAATTGTAATAAGAGCACAATATTATCTGTTTTAGGAATAATTGATCAGTTCATATCTATATAAAATCTTGATAACTCAGCAATTTAGTTATCGTTCCTTATCTTCGCAACTCACACAATTATAACCATGAAGAATGTCATAATACTTTTCACCTTAGTTCTACTTATTTCATCATGCAATAAGACTACAAAACCTATGGATAATAAAGATTATGAGTACACCAATGATCTAATCCATGAAAGCTCCCCATACTTGCTCCAGCATGCTCATAATCCAGTAAAATGGCACGCCTGGTCTGACGAAGTTCTAAAGAAAGCACAAAAAGAAGATAAGTTATTGATCATAAGCGTTGGATATGCCGCTTGCCATTGGTGTCATGTGATGGAACATGAGTCATTTGAAGACAGCCTTGTAGCGCAAGTCATGAATGACAACTTCATATGTATAAAAGTAGATAGAGAAGAAAGACCTGATGTGGATGATGTATATATGACTGCTTGTCAACTCGCTAGTGGCAGAGGGTGCGGATGGCCTCTCAATGCTTTTGCCTTACCTACTGGCGAACCTGTTTGGGCAGGTACTTACTTCCCTAAAGATAAGTGGCTTGATATTTTAAACCAATTCAAAAAGCTAAAAGAAGAAGATTATAACAAATTAAAAGAAACAGCAATTAAAATCACAAACGGAATAAAAAGCTTCGAAACAATAGATATGGGAGACGGATCCCAATCATATAATTTGGAGATGATGGAGGGAGTGAAAAATGATTTTCTCTCCAATATCGATTATAAGGATGGAGGTAGAAAAGGAGCACCGAAATTCCCCATGCCTAACAATTACGAATTCCTTCTACAGTATCACTATCTTACAGGAGATAAAAAAGCAATGGAAGCTACTAAAGTAACGCTTGATAAAATGGCTAAAGGTGGTATTTATGATCAAATAGGAGGAGGATTTGCGAGATACTCTACAGATGCCCAATGGATAGCTCCTCACTTCGAAAAGATGCTTTATGACAACGGTCAGCTTGTTAGCCTTTATAGTCACGCATACCAAGTGACTAAAGACCCACTTTATAAGAATATAATCACACAAACACTAGACTTTGTCGAAAGAGAACTCATGAATCCTGAATATGGGTTCTATTCATCACTCGATGCAGATAGCGAAGGAGAAGAGGGCAAATTCTATGTTTGGCAGGCCTCAGAAATTGATTCCATAATTGGAAATGAAGAGGAGTCTAAAATATACAAAGAGTACTACTCCATTGAAAAAAATGGAAACTGGGAACACACTAATATTTTAGTGGTTAACGATAAGTTCGAAGCAAAAGAATTCAAAAAATCTGATCTTCAAATATCTGAAATTATCTCAAAAAACAATACGAAACTAATGTCTACCCGAGATCAGAGAATAAGACCAGGGTTGGATGATAAAATCTTAACCAGTTGGAATGGTTTGATGCTCAAAGGGTATATAGATGCTTATCGAGCGCTTGGTGATGAAAAGTATTTAGATATAGCCTTAAAAAATGCTAACTTCTTATCTAAGAATAGCATACAGTCTGATGGCAGCCTAAACAGAAATTATAAAGATGGCAAATCATCAATAAATGCTTTTTTAGATGATTATGCTACTGTAATTGATGCATTCACAGCCTTGTATGAAGTAACATTTGATACTCAGTGGCTAGATAAGGCTGAGACACTCAATAATCATGTCCAAAAACATTTTTTCAATCGTACTGATAAAATGTTTTACTACACATCTGACCTTGACCCTGCCTTAATTGCAAGAAAAATGGAATTATCTGACAATGTCATCTCTTCTTCGAATTCCATAATGGCTAAAAATCTATTTAAACTAGGCACCATAATATATAATCAAGATATGGTTGACCAATCAAAACAAATGCTTGCAAATATGAGCAAGCAAATTATTGAATCAAAACAACCAAGCTATTATAGCAACTGGTGTCAGTTAATGGCTAGTATGATAAATCCTCCGTATGAAGTAGCTATCCTCGGAATGGAAGCAGTCGAAAAATCAGTAATGATGCAAAATGAATATCTCCCAAATGCATTTTTTCTAGGGGGAAAAGCTGAAGGTGAATTAGAACTGCTCAAGGATAAGTTACAAGAAGATCGGACAATGATTTATGTATGTCAAAATAAGGTCTGTAAAATGCCTGTCGAAGACATCGCTAAAGCATTGAATCTAATCAACTAATTTTAATGCTTTAAAATCTAGCTTTATAACTATTAAGGAAGTCATCCATCTCGTCATTCAGAGATTTTTCTTTTGTGGTATAAACTTGTAGTGTAGTAAATACATCGTCTTTGATAAATAACTTGCCTTTTATAACGCCATAGGAATCATTATACTTGATCCTGAATAATCGACCTTGACCATTGCCATCTTCTATTATTTCTGATTTATAGACGAGCTCACCATCTACTCCTTTCACCATAGATTCTATAGACTCATCAAGGAATTCATTCTTCAGATCTATACTATCGAATGGGAAAATGCCAGATGGGTATTCTACTACATTTACTACATATAAGAAATTAGAATCTTCTTCTTTTCCTTCATGCGCATATGTTGTGGTAGTCATCGGACCTAAGTCCGTGATAATTTCTTTAGTTTTTATTCCCATTTCCCTTGGTACTTGTACCTCGAAAGACAATATTGCATCCGCTTTATAGGTGATCCATTCATCTTGACTCGAGGCAAAATTGGTAGCGAGAAAAAATAAAGTGAAACTATAAAAAAGAAGATATTTTAATTTAGCCATTTATACTGTTAAGCTGATTTGTATCACAAAAATTTCAATTAATGTAATAATGATTCGTTTATTTTTCAATTTGTAGAACGCTTATTATATTTTGCATATAAATTTCGTCCTTGTTCAATTTGAAACTGTACACAATACTAACCATATCACATATAGAATCATGACCAGATATACATTATTTATGATTTTTTTAATTGTGTTTACAGGATGTAATGACGATATAACTGAGATAAAATTCACTGGAAATGAATTGATAGAGTTCGACAAAATTAAATCTGACTTCAAAGCTCCAAAATTTAAATGGGGATATATTAGCGAGGATGGAGCACTAGCGATAGAGGATTTATACGATGATCTAAGAGAATTTAATGAAGGTAAGGCAGCTTTCAATCAAAATGGAATTTGGGGTTACCTCAATAAAGATGGAAGTACATTTTTACCCGCTCGATATAGAACTGTTGAAGTATATTCTGAAGATAGGGCTGTGGTCCAAGATCTAAACTACAAATATCATATAATTGATGAAAATGCTACTACAATTTCTGATAGTTTGGCCTATGAAAAAATAAATAAGTTTTCCAATGGCAGGGCACTTATCAAAGACTCTCAAAGATATGGATACATCAATAGAAGTGGTAAAATAGCTATTGAACTGAAATATGAATATGCATCAGATTTTATTGATGGACTCGCTATAGTTACAGAAAATAGTAAACAAGGAATAATAGACACAATTGGCACTCCTATTATCCCATTAAAATATGACAAAATATGGCCCGTGAAATCTGGTATGATCAGATTTAAAAATAATAACAAATACGGCTATATTGATTATGAATCGAAAAAAGAAGTACTTAACACCTATAGTGGCGCCACTGATTTTCAAGGAGAACGCGCCATAATTAATAATGGAAATAGCTACATATTAATCACAAAATCAGGAAAAACCAAAGCACTGCCATATAGCTTAGTAGATAATGGAGGAGAAGGTAAATGGATGTATTCGCTTGATGCTGGTTTTGGCTTCTTGAACAATGATGGATCGGTACTTTGTCCACCGAACTACGATCTGGTAATGCGGTATCGAGAAGATAGAGCCGGTTTTGCGATTAATGAAATTTGGGGTTACCTAGATGAAACTGGCCAAATTATTATTGCGCCTAAATACCCGTTGGTTTGGGATTTTGTGAATGGATACGCCAGAATGATTGGTATGAATGGATATGGATTTATCAATAAGAATGGAGATGACATCTTGCCATCAGCATATATGGAAGTTAGAGATTTTTCAGAAGGTTTGGCTAGGATTCAAGTGTACAGATAGATTCTTTAGGGATATTCGTGAAGAATGAATACGCTTGCATGATAATAGATTGCTTTATATTATTTATCAATAGGGATATTCCTAAGAAGTGAAATCCCTTATAGATTATGAGTTTTCATCGAATTACTTCTGAACTAAAACTCGTTTTTCGAATGATTTATCGTAAAAAGGGTGCACGGAGAATTAAATCTTGTTTGCCGCTCGCCCAAGAGTGGCTTGCTACGAAGAAGCAAACGCGCGTAGGCATTTTTTACCGCTACCGGCGTTCATTTCTTTCTTGAAAAAGAAACGAACCAAAGAATTCAAGTCTTTACCCAGCACTTAACCTTACACAAATAATTATAAAAAAACATCTTTTATGATTATTTGTGCGGCTGGGTGTTTACTTCGTAAGCCACCTTACGCATTTTTTGAAATAAAATTCCCTAAACATATCTAAACTCACTTTCGCTAATGCTACAGTGACGCGCGTTTGCTTTGCAAGCCACTCTGACTCAAACATAGATTTGTTTTTAACGGGAATTTGATCCCAAAAAACTATGCTGACTAAGGACGTTTTTAAATACTGTATGTAAACAATTAGAAAGTAGTTTAAAACACGGCTTACTTCTGAAAGCCACTCAATAATTACCTCACTTCACAAGGCGCTATTCCCTCCTTTCAATATAGACATTACTCTTTTATACTCTGAAAAATAAGGGGCTTCAATTAATAGTTTTGAATAATTGTGAGGATGTGTAATTTCCAAAGATTTGGCATGAAGCATCATATCAGTCAAATCAAACGAGCCCTTCCACAATCGATTCTGCTTACTACATCCATGAGGTCTATCTCCTAATATTGGGTGTCGTAAATGATTCATATGTTTTCTAATCTGGTGCATCCTTCCTGTCTGTGGAGTAACACTAACTTCCGAATATCGTGACGTTTGAAATTTTCCAAGAGGCAAATCAATTTCGAATCTTGATAAGCGCTTGTATTTTGTAATTGCATCCTGTGTTTTTCCAGAATCATTAGTGAGGGCATAATCAACTACCCCACTTTTTTCGATCCATCCTCGGACAATTGCAGTGTAATTTTTAATTACTTTGTGTTCAGCAAAATCTTTTCCAACTATCCTATTCGTATCAGAATCCAAAGCAAATAGCAACACTCCACTGGTCTTACGGTCAATCCTGTGAATAGGATAAACATGCTTACCAATCTGATCTCTTAAAATCTGAAGAACAATATACTCAGCATCTCGCGCGATTGGAGATCTGTGCACTAAATAACCACATGGTTTATTAACAGCTACCAAGTATTCATCTTGATATAAGATCTCTAATGTCTTATTTGCATCTTGTTGAATCACAGTTACTGTATCAATATTTAAATAATATGCAAATTAAGAAATACATAAATTGTTATTTAATAGTCTTTTACGCATAAACAATATTTTAAATGTGATTTTTTTATATACATTACTATTGATAATGGAAATATTTTGTCTTATATTTACTAAGCAAACCAAACCTAAACCCCATGATAATATTCACTATAGCCTGCGTAGTAGTACTCCTATTTAGAGAAAAATTAATCTCTGTTGCTTGACTACTAATTCTAAGGCAAAGAATTACTGAAATCTTATAAATCACGAGAATTATTGGTTCAAATGATCAGTACTGTTTTATACTAACACAGCCAGTCTTAAACTATAATCTCTACTGTACTGATT
>Ga0114957_1002508_pt1 | contig 17563 bp, 28 predicted proteins | sample BantaG_FD_87175 | JGI IMG/M metagenome (GOLD analysis project Ga0114957, IMG submission 87175) | Marine algal microbial communities from Bantry Bay, Ireland - BantryBay_4 metaG | ecosystem: Host-associated > Algae > Red algae > Unclassified | place: Bantry Bay, Ireland | collected 2014-11-21 | reverse complement strand
GACACGTCAGGATGTGCCGCCTCTGCTAACACTGTCAGGGGCTGTTCTGGAAGCACAGTGGGACCGAGTGGGTCACATTACATTATCGGACCGTTGCAGAAGGCCAGTGGGCCGAGAAAAAAAAAACTGCCATGTCTCATTTTTGGGATACGCACCATAGCCATGCAAAGCTCATATGAGATAGCCTCAGCATGATTCGGAGGATCATGTGCACAGCAATCCCGTAAATCGGCGAATATCCTATACTTCAGATTGATTGATTCTCGGGTTACCTCTGTGATTGGGCAGTTCATCACTACAGTTTCTGGACTCGTTCTACGGATCATCTTTGGGACTGATTCTGGGATCGTTCCAAAAGCAGTGCCATCCTGACCCTCAGATGATCTTGGGTACTCTCCTTCGAAAAAAAGTGAGGACTTCTTCAACCGATCGTCTGTTTGCCTCTTCCGCACACATAATGTCTGCCTATTCCGCCAATAGCGTGAATAAATAACTTTGGCCGCTCCCTCCGTGAACACCATCGCCCATTGTGAGAGCTGACGCTTCGGTTGTGCGACAGCCAATTTCAGTGCGGGATCATCTGAGAGATATTGAACTTGGCGATTGTGAGTTTCGGATGTGCTGTGGTTAGATGATCGGGGACGAGATTGCCACTGAGCTGAGAACGAAATTATTGCGTGCGAGCGGGACCCCCTCATTCATAAATGGGGATTCCAGGCGCGTGCGTGCCATAGCTTGGCCTTCAGGGCGGTGGCGCACTCGGCGACGCATTGATACCGGGCACGCCAGCCGGCTCTATGGCCGCGAGAGCGCACGGGGGCACGTACAGCCACGTTGCCGTGGTGGGGGCGTCGGGCGGGGAAAGAGCTACCGCCTCCGCCACCGCAGCGGCGGCTGCCCGCCGGCGTCGCGCGGCGCCCACAGGCGAGGCCGTCACTCCGCCGCGCAGCGCACCTGCGCACGGCGGGTGGGGCGGCCGACATGGCGCACGAGCGGGCGGGTAAAACTGATCGCCGCCCGACGAGGCGCCTGTAATCGCGCCGCTAGATGGCGTCAGCAACCGCCGAGGCGCCGCCACAACAGAAGCTGGCGCGCAGGCACGATCACCCGCGGGTCATCGTGGGAGCGTCAAGCCCCGGAAGTCGCTGCGCGCGGTCACCGCGCGCAGCTCTGGGTGGTAGAGGGGGCACGGGGGCAGGCGACGTCCGGGCCCAGTGACCCCTGTGGCAGGACAGTCCTTCTCAGCCACGTAGTTCCATTCGCTTTTAGCGTCATCGCGACCCTTCCAACACTGACACGCCCTCAGATCCCTGAGGACACGAATGCAGACTGCGGTCTCTGAAACGGAGAGCAAGTACTTTGATCTCAGGACATGTATGCATCACTACACTTTGAGAGCACCCTGTCCTAAAGGCCAGGGAACTGGGTGCGTCCGGGACTTCGCGATTTTCTCGATGTGCGAGCCCGCGCATACTTGCCCAGTTCGCATCCCCTCTTGCGACCGACATGCTGTTGCCCGGCGCAGAGTACCAAGTCACATTGAGGCTCACTCTGCACACGTGATGTGGACCAGGGGCGACGCCCCATGGGCATGTCTTGCTATCTGATCGGTTTCGGCAGACCCTCCTCACGACGTCACTCGAAGTAGTCCAGGCTATCATCTACGATCGAGTCCTTCAGGCAGGAATCTTGATCAATCCTGCGCAGTCGGTTACTCAATCTATGACGACGATTCCCAGGATGATCGTACTCCGACGTCAGGACAGTCCTAAGCATGATCCCCAGGACGATCTTGCTCCGACTTCAGGACAGTTCTGAGCACGATACGCAGAACGATCACAACCAGCAAATCGGAATAATTCTTCATAAGCATTTGGCAGCAACTTCGCGGCACGATTGCCGGATATGTCGGTGCTGGTGTCAGGATGATTCCTACTGAATATCGGTGCAAACATTCATCGAGCACTTCTGAACTCCACTGCGGGCTCTGCCTCCAAGATCAACAAAAAGTGGGCATAATTTGATCCTATGATCCATGCTCGACAGTTCCGCGAATCGTCGGTGGGCGTGTTCGAATCTGGCAGTTCTCAGTTTCCAGGAATCGAGGAGAAAACGCTGTGTAGGCGCCGGTCGTCCGGTCGCCTGGAAGCGCCGGTCGCCCGCGCAGGTCAGCACCGCCCGTGTGGGACAGCACCGCCTCGGCCGCCGGCCGGGGTGCTTACCCTCGGGGTCGTTCCGCACCGGTCTCTTTTGTCGTTATCGCGGTATGCGGTGTACAGTATCGCTCAGCCATTGGCCACAGCTGGCCACGTTGAAAACGTGTGGGCGGCTCGATACCGAGCCCACAATCGAAGATGGGGGGTTGGTGAATCGCGGTACGCATAAAAAATACAGCATAGCGCCCTACTGATTCGCTGAAATTATTTGAGAGAGACTTGAGTGTTTTCTGTTGAGTAAATTCCATTCCGAGATCTCTGGAAGGAGCACACCGGCGGCGCTTCTCGAAAACAGAAGAGCTCCGACTGGCACTCGTAGATCCCTGGCAACCGCGCGCGCTTATCACGAGCTGTTTACGTTTCCTAAGCATGTCTTCATCTGCCTTTCGCGAGGCAGCCGGCTTGCCATCAACGATGGCGTCCCAGACCGCGTTCGCGGCTGCCGCTGTTACGCCCCCCATTGACTCCCCGCCTCCTACTGGCTCGGCCGCGGCGGACGGGGCGCCGAAGCTCACGGCTGTTGAGGATTTTGCGGTGGATGTCCACGCAGCGCTGCTGCGCGTCTACACCCGCGAGCAGCTCACGGAGGTTTGTAAGGCAGCGGATGTTCCTGCTTGCGGGGCGAAGCTGTCGCTTGCCAAGCGCTTAGTGAGCGACGTGACTGCGCAAGACCTTCGCAACATTATCCCCAGCTTGCAGGCTTCCCCCAGCGGATTGCTTCCGTCGTCACCGGTTCTTCTTTCGAATAACTGCTTCCATGTGCTGCCTACCCGTGCCAGCGAGGCAGGCAGCGCGGGCGGGGCACCCGCGGAGCCTCCATTTGACCTCGACGAGTACCCCAGTATGGTGCACGTGCTCAGCGAGTCGAGCGTGCAAGACGCCTTGTCGGCACACAAAAACCACCGATCGCGCTCCGAGATGGAAGCGCGCCCGCCAGACCCGTGGATCTCCCACGACGGCAAACTGGACAACGACAACTACTACGCGCCCGACGCTGTCGGAAACGCGCCGACGTCGATTTTGATTGCCGTTTCGACGGTGTGTCCGGCCGTCGGCCTTCGTCAAGGTCAGATGGGCCGACCTTCTTCGCATTTTTTGCGTGGCGTACGAGTGGTACACCAAGTCCGGCAACAGCCAGCGGGCCATTGGACAGCAGGTGCGCGAGTTTGAGGACCGCATTCCTGATGATGTTTCACCTCTGCTCCGTCAGGCCACATAGTACGCCTGGTACGTCCTTCAAGTCAACCCCGAGCTGCTCGACAAGTGATCTCGCAACCTGCCGCACGATGCCGCCCTCGAGGCCGGGGGTCGCGGGGGGTCGGGGAGCGACAAGACCTCGCCAGCGCGGGGACGCAAGCGTGCGGCCCCGGCGCACGAGCAGGTTCTCGACGGCATTCACAGGCGCCCCGAGGCCATTCTGGGCGACAACAAGTGCGAGGCACAGAAAAATGCCGACCAGCTGGACATCCTCACCAAGGTGGCAAAGCAGATGGACGGGCTGTCGCCCTATTTGAAGAGCACCAAGCTCCTGCATCAAATTGGGAAGCAGCAGGCCACAACTCTCCTGAAAATGAGCGCAGCACTGTCAGATGAGACTGACGAAGTCGTGGAAGAGTACTGGGGGGCTACCGAGATGTAGTACTCCGCGCGAGGAGACTCTGTAGTTGCCTTGATCGGCTTGGCGCACGGAAAATGCCTTCGCGAGGACACGCACCACTTGCCACTGACACCCGCGACTGTTTGTCCCTACTTTCAAACAAGACAAGAAGGCCGCTGCGAAACGAAGAAATGGTCAGAGCGGCGCGCCACCGCGCACTGCTCAATGCACAAGGGCACGACGCACCCGTTTGTCACAGACAAAGCCATTGTTTCCGACCTACCTACCAGCAGTATGTCGTCTCCGGCACCCCCGCCCACGCACCGTCAACGCCCCGACCACGTCTCGCCCACAACCCGACCACGCCCAACCGACAACCGACACAAGCGCCGTCAGCGCCCCGACCACGCACCACCTAGACCCACCCACGCGCCAACAGCGCTCCGACCACGCCCCAACCGCAACCCCACTACGCCCCGCCCGCAGCCCGACCACGCCGCGCCCACATGCCGCCCGAGCCCCGCTAACGTCCCCGCCGACGCCTCGTAGACGCCCTGAAGACGTCCGACTCACGTCCCGCCAGCGCCCCGCCAACGACCCCGCCCGCGCCGTGCTCATTTCCACTAGTTGCCTGGACGTCATTGACCGTATCCATTGGGCGGCGAGCGACTCAAACAGACAAACCGAATGTGCAACCTGTCTAGAGCAAGACACAGCAGCCACAGAGCGAGCAAACAGTGGTGTATTTCCTCTGTACCTGTACCGGTACGCAAGACTGAGAGATAGGGGTGGTGTTGGCAACAAAACAAAGCGAGAACTGGTCGGGGAGAGGCGGGCAAGGTTGCAGGCAGCACAAGAGAGGGTGGATTGGACAAGAAGCGTCAACACGGAAATGGGCACGGGTAGGGAGCACTGGAGGAGTGGCGCTCGGACAGTTCAGGTACGCGTTCTTAAAGCACGAAGTCGGCTGTTCGTCCCAAAGTGTGTTCGCTGGGCGGCTCATTGGTATTAGACCATTCTGTCAGCTCGTGTCTGGTCGGACGACGTGTCCGTCACAGCCGAGCACCGAGTCCATTTCTGAGCATCGCAAACCGTCCGTGGAGGACCACACGCAAAAAAAAAAACGACACAGGGAAAGAAGGCCGGGGAGCACACTTGATGCGCCCTCTGAGACACGATAAGAATCACTTTCATGCAAGCAGACTGCGAAACCGGCCCCCGACGGAGTTGCGACCATACCTACTTGGCCGTTCCGCGTTCCACGCGAGTGGACATCTAGACACAGTTGTCGTCCGTTTGTTGTGCTTCAACAACATCGTCGAACTCCACCGGTTCGGGTGTGTTGGTTCCCGTGTACCTCCCCATCCTGAAGCCGCTGGCCGTCTCGGCCAATGCCAGGCAAGGTATATCATCATAAATATCTTCTGTCGGCGCCACCGTAGAGGCACGCGACAGGAATTCGGGCAAGTGGTACGATGCACCTGGTTTATAAACCATATCGAATGTGTATTCGGAAAGGCGAAGTCGCCATCGCATCAAGCGTCCGCTGGAGTCGGTCGTGCTGTAGATCCAGCTTATTGCTTGGTGATCCGTTCGGATGAGAAACCGTTGCCCACCGAGGAAGTGCCTCAGTTTGAGGACAGCCCACACAACGCCGAGGCATTCGCGCTCCGTGGTGGAGTAGGTTTTCTCGGCAGCAGTGAGTCCTCGGCTGCAATATCCGACAGGATGACGCAGTTTTCTCGGTTCCTCCTGGAGGAGGGTACACCCGAATTGGTCGGCACATGCGTCAACGTGGACGACGAGCAGCCGGTTGGCCTTTGGCCAGGAAAGTACCGGTGGGCACAATAGTGCGTTGCGAATGTCTTCAAATGCGGCGACGGCAGCGTCCTCAGGCGGCGGTAGATCCGGTGGGATCTCGGCCCTAGTCAGGGCGTCCAGGGGCTTTGCTCGTTTGGCCAGGTCCTTGACAAAGCGTTGATAGACGTTGCACATGCCCAAGAAGCTTTTCGGCTGAGTCTTCGTCGTGGGAAACTTGGCATGCTTCAGAGCATCAACGTTCTTGTTATGCACGTGCATTTGCTCTGAACGAACAATGTTTTCAAGGTACTCGACTTCATCGGAGAACCATGTGCACTTTTTCAAGTTCAGGGTAACCCCGGATTTGCAGAGGCAGTGAAGAACCGTGTCAACGTCTTCGAAGTGGTGCTCCGCGTTTGCGGAGAAGATGATGACATCGTCTAAGTAGACTAGGCATATTTGCCACTTTAAGCCCGAGAGGATAATATCCAATGCACGCTAGAAGGCTGCAGGTGCGTTCGTCAAGCCGAAAGACATTGATATCCAATGGTATATACCACAGTGCGTTGTGAATGCCCTCTTCTCTGGGTCGTCTTTGCGTGAGGGCACTTGCCAGTACCCCGCGTTGCATTCGAGAGACGTGAACACCTGGGCATCTCCCAAGGAGTCAAGAAAATCCTCCATTCGAGGCAAGGGATAGGCATCCTTCTTGGTCATGTTTTTCAGCCGACGATAATCAACACAGAATCGTGGCTTTGCAGTTCTTCTTTGGTACGATTACCACGGGGCTCGCCCAAGCACTATGGCTAAGAGCATTGTCAACGACTCAGGCTATCTCTATCGGCTATGCCATTCTAAAACCAAGTCCGCGTCCTTAGACAGCCACATGTGCGTCAGCGGTTGGCTGCTTTGCTGTCATGAGCCTAAGTATATGCAGGATCCTTTACACCACGTCATTTCTTGGCCCGATCCAGACGATATTTTCCGCCAGGACTTGATTCACTGCAGCGGCAGTTGACAATTGTGGTGAGCAGCCGTATCAACCATATGGAAGGCGCAGAGAACGCTCGTCGGTAAATGGACAAAGAAACAGGCCAAAATGTGCAGCGCTTGATGACGTCCACGCCTAGAAGGGCGCAGCTGTATTAAAATTGCCATGTACGACAGCTCCTGCGGACGTTCCGGAACAGCGACCATCTCTGCCCAGAAGGAACTGGCAATCAATCTTGCAGACGTGGCGCACACGTTTCAGCCACGTGCTACTATTTGCTGTGAAACGGGTCGTTGATCCATTACATGGGCCAGTAAGAGGCTCCCGTGAGATAGCCTCGGCTATCCTAAAAGCTATTCCGACTCGAAATAGAAAAGCGATAGCCGCACAGCTATTCTTGGTCAGCGGGAGCCAGAGTCAAGTAGGTGGTTCGAAGTCCACGGCCCGAACAAGTAAAGGGCTTCTCCGTCTAAAAAGTGGTGTTACATCGGACTTCAGGTGCTTAATGGGACACGTTGTGCAACGTCGAGTGAATATGGCGATAGCATCTCAGTGTTAACACTGCTCTCAGGGCAATGACGTCGAGCTTCAACATCTTGTTCATCTGATCTGAGATGATCTGCCGTTTGAACGGCCCGATCCGGTAGGGTTGAGCCCGTATGGGAAGAGCGTCTGGAGGAGTGACGATGGCGTGCTCCGTAGCACTGATGACGCCAAGGGCTCCATCCCAGATAGACGAATGAGTCTTGAGCATGTCGCGAATCTACTTGTGCAGGTTCTCGGGAGCCTCACTGAGGTCGAGGTCCTCGAGTGGGTCACGATTAGTGTCGCCCGATGAGGTATCGGCTCCGTCCTTCGGACTTTTGTCATCCAAGACGGCAGACAACATCGGCCCTTCGTAGGGTTCCGCGAACCCCAAGGTTGAGTTCTTGCGAACGATGACTTGGTCCGTGCCGAAGTTGCATAACTGGACCAAAGAGGGTTCGTCGGGTTTGACGATGGCAAGGCCGCGGGCGACTGCCATTGACTTGTGTCGGCGTACCCGAGCGTTCGAACTCATGGTAACCATACTTATGGTGTCATATGTCGCCATGATCCACTGCTTTTGGTGTCCGTTGACACGTACTTGTGTGCAGACTCGAACCCTCGTGGGTTGATCTTGCCAATGGCTGTCCCAGACACTGTCGTTTAGACAAGCCAAGATCGGCGTTGGCCGAGGCAGTTCCTCCGTGCAATGCACATGTTCCTTCCAGACGATCTTACGCAAACGCGGAAAGATCGCCTCGATGTTTTGTTCAATGAACTCGGTGCCAAGGATGCACGGGACTGACCAGTTGTCGGAAATGAGGAAGCGGTCAAAGCGACGTACACCTCCGGTGTCTACATACAGATGTACGACATACTTCGTCACGCGACGGTTGTTGTTTGTATCTCGGATACGCGGAAGCGTGGTCAAATTCTCGGCGTAAGCCATCCAGTACGTAGGGAGAACACTAATTCGCACTATGTTCAGCCCGGCGCCCGTGTCCATGACAGGGCGGCAGCTCCGCATCACACGCATGCACGGGCCGAGTGTGGCGGCGATCTCGTAGTGCCGTCAGGCACGGCGCAACAATCTCGTCACCGTACGCTTTCGCATCCCGCCGGGCAACCCTAAGTCTGGTACCCGGCCTAGGCGTTTTTCCAGTCCTCGACGGCTTCGGCCGGATGTTCGATCAAGTCGTCCTCGGTGTCTCCGTCTGCAATGGCATGAAGCCGACAGGCGGTTTGCGACGTTCGCGAGGGCGATACGGCTCGGCACAGTGTGCAGCGAAAAGACCCGGCTTGTCACAGTTGTAACAGATGTCAGCCCGATCGCCTTGCGAGACGGCGGGCTGAGGGGGCGGTGGGGTGCGAACCGGTGTGAACGGTCGTTCCGTCGTCGTCCGCTGGTCCTGTGTCGCGTAAGCGACTTTGATCGCCATTGGGCGGGTCATCTTCAGCTGCTAGCGCAGCTTGTTTGTGCCGTCCCAGTACAACTGGACCGTAGCAACCGTCTCTGGTAGCGTTTGATCCAGGAATTGGTCATTCAAGACCCGAACGTGCGCTTGCACAAGGTCCGAAAGGCCCGTGATAAAGACGTCCTTAACGTCTCAGATGTTGAACAAACCGTTCAGAAGATCGCATTGCGTTTCCACGCGGTCACCAAAGGCCGTGGGCGCCTCGTTGTATTGTTGCTTCATCGTAATGATGTTTTGGTAGGCGTTTTTCCTAGTTGCGTGTGTCGCGTACTTCGAAAGGAGCCAGTTGACGACATCTCCGTATGTATGGCTGGCATCGCGCTTACGTCCGAGCGTGCTGTTGAGCGCGCCGGAGAAGGCCATCTTGGCGTTGTTGGCTAGTCGGAAGACCATGAGCGGAAGGAATGAACCATGAGACAGCCCAGCCGCTTCGCACGCGCGGCGGAATGTCGTCAAGAACGTGAAGATGCCCAAGGGCAAGGCTCCCGTGAACGGCTGTTGACCGTGGAACGCTCAGTCCAAACGTTTGTTGAGACGGTGCGACCGTTGTGCCTCTTCAGGCGTGTACGTCAGTTGACGTCGAATGAGGAAGCACGTCCTGTAGTCCAGGAGGTTCTTGGAGCGGACGGATCACCTTGATCCAGTCGGCTTTATCAAGTCGCTCCTTTAGTTTTTTGGGGGTCGCTGAGCGCTTGCACGCTGTTGCGTCCGACTCGCTTGAGCTGTCGCTCGGCGAAGACCCACCTCGGGGCGACTGTGGGCCTGGCGGCCCGTTGCCATCGTCCGAAGAGGACGTGTCCGTCGCATTGGGGTTGTCGTCGTCCGACGGCCTCTCGTCACCCTGCTTGTGTTTTTGAAGATCTTGGTCTTGTCGCCGGACTGACGGCGAGACTTAGCCAGCCGGCGTTCCTCCTCGTGGGAGTCGACCTTGCGCAGGGCCTCGAAGTTGTCGGCCAACTTTTCATTGGCTCGCGCCAGAGACTTGTTAGTTTTGGACTATAAGTTTGAACTCCCCAGGACCATTCACACCGGTATTGTGGCTGTAGCTGAGTGGTACAAGTTTCAAATCCCAACATTTAGTCTGTTCTTGGGCCGTCAGGCGTCGTTGAAGTGCTTCAACGGCCACCTTCACGTTCTCCACCACCTGCATCTGCCCGGAGGCGGCTTGGTAGGCAGGAATGGGAGGAGTATAAGCACCGTCCGTCGGGGAGTCGCAGGAGGCAGGATTGCCTTGTCCCCCGCCCGGCGGCCTGTAGCCAGCTGGCAGCTTGCCGTCTCTGACGCCCCGATTACCGCCAGTTCCAACAGTAGACATACTGCGACCTGAACAAAGTGTTCCGACTTAGCAAACGCCCCGCGAACCAACGTCAAAGATCACAACTGTGGTGCCCCCGCACCACGCCCACAGATCGATGGCCAACGCCCCGCGCGCAAAGCGACCGTATCGACACCTTCAAAATGCCACGAGGCAGCGAGAAAGTTCTCGGGAACACCGCGCCGCGAGGCGCGATGAAGGCGAGGGTATCCCCTGCTGCTCCACGAAATGTGGTGTCAATACCGTTGTTTCAATTACCAGTGTATGAGGACCGACCGTAGCCAAGCAATGAAGCGAGTTCTATCGCCGTCGCTACGAGGAAGAAAGATCTCTTGTTGAAGTGCATCCGATGGGGAGCCGGGTGGTGCTCACGACGGCGAGTCCGGACCCATGGTGATTTAGTACAAAAGAGAGCACTGGTCAATCGACCGTCAGAGCACAAGCGGTCGTGATGAGTGCCGGCAGCCAGGTAAGACAGACAAGCAAACAAACAATACAGAATGAACAATGCGGAAGTATCCCCCCAAAGGGCATGCCACAGGCCAATTCGCACAGAACGTGGGCTTTGGCCAGTCAAGGAGGCTACCTGTGGCAATTTGCAAATTGCTGGCGAAGATATGCAACAGCCGTGGCCACAGCGGTGGTCGCCGTGGTGGAGTCGAACTGGGGCGTAGAGAACGCCACAGTAGGTGTGTTGCATCCATCGACGAGAAGAAGACGGTCTCCGAGTCTGGCAGCGACACAGACAACGCCCGCCCACCTCATCGCAGGCACCGTGGGTGCGCCGCAGACTGCGCCACAGACAGCGAATCGTGCCCACCGCCTTCGCCAACGCCGTCGCCAGCGACGACAACCAGTAAGGTCCCACACGAGGCCGTGAAGCTCATCTTGGCGCAAGTCTTGACTGCCGGCAACGAGAGCGACGACGAGAGCGTGGCACATGGCACGTCGGGCGACAATGGTGAGCCCCCTGCAGGGGAGGGAGAAGAAAATGGTGAGCCCCCACAAGGAGAGGGAGCCCCTGTACAAGACCTGAGCAGTTTCACCTTGAGCGCCACTGTCTCTATTGCCAGCCTTCCACTGCCGCCTCGACACCGTGTGGCACTGGCTCGAGGCCGCGCTGCGCAGGCAACCAAGATGCGGCGCTTTTAGGAGACGGCCAACACCGCTGGCCTTGATGCTGACACTCGGATCTTAGACACTATGGACTGGGATGACTTGACAGACGGTGGACACTCTTGCAGCGACGATGACGAGGAGGAGGGGCCCTTGGCAGACGACCGCTGGCTTCTGGACCGCTGGTTTCTGGGCCAAGAGCATGGACCTGCAACTGGAATCCTGGACCAAATGATTGCGTGCCTATCCCGTTTTTCTGTTTTCTTGAATTCTGCTTTGATGGCCTTGGACTTGGCCAACCCTGATGATCGACTGCATATGTGTGCTCTCGTGTTCCTTGGCTGCTCTGGTTTGGTTGACTTGTATCTTGATGGCCATTGACTTGGCCAAGCTTCATGATCCACGATGGAGCTGTGCTTCTTGTTTGCTTTGTGATTGTTTTGTACGGCACATGGCATGCACGCTTCCATGAGAATAGTTTTTTTTTCCCGTCACATTATATTTTTCTGATCAGCTATGACATTGATGATTGGCTTGCATTGACGTGACAACCTTCGTAGTGTGCAAACCGGTCACAAGACTCAAGACAAGACGAACAAGAGCACCGCGGATATGCAGGTCCGCGAGAGCAGCGCTCGGTCCATCTCCAGCTGCTCAGCAAATTCAACAAAAGTCACCTTGGTGCTGGCGTCCGATGTAGCTTGCTCGTGCAGACAAGCCTTAAGGTCGATTCCGCGCATTAAGGCGCATGAGCGCGACTGATATTGGCGCGAACAGAACACGGCAATAGAACGACCGTTGGCGCTCCGCATGGACGCATCCTGGAGTCTTCTTCATCAGCTCTTTTATGACACACTTTCAGGCGGCTACGACGATAGGCTTGAGAGATAGACGTTTTTCCTTGCATCCCACCGTTGCATAGAACGCCTGTTCGTGGAAAAATCGGCCAGCTGATGACGCTGCAGGCGGTAACTCGACGTGGCTAGGCAGCAAAATGCGTGTCATTGGTGCTGCGGGGAAGTCTGGACAACATATGTGGCCGTTGGTCAACATGGGCGGTGGTGGTGGGGGGCAGATGATGCTCAAAGCCGTCCGAGAGAATGCGCATTTCCATGGGATGCCAGATCGGATCAATCCGTGACTTGCATCAGAAATTGGTCAGAGCCAGTTCCGGATCGGCAGAGATGAAGATAACGGCGCGATTCTGGAGGGAGAGAGAAACACCGAGGTATATCTCAGCGCTACAATATCTTTTGAGCGCTTACTTTTTTTTCCTTGAGTACCTATGCCACGGAGACCAGTTCTGTTTAGTTGTCGTGGTTGATAAAAGTTTAGAACAGCAGGGAAAACCCTTTCCTCATGCGCCTAAATGCATGGAATAGACCTTAAGTTAGGGGTTACGGACTTCACGGCAGAGGTCGCTTTGTAAGCAGCAAGTACAAGTACGGGACAAAACGGCACATCTGGAATCCACTTTTGTCATTTGTCGAATGTGCTGAATCACCTCATCATCAACATCGCGCAAGTGGTGGCCCCTACAACAACACCCGTGGCCGTGACTTGGATGCGCACTAAGACCCCGGTGAGAATGTTGTGAGAGCGAAGCTTCGCATCGTTCACAGTCGCCAGGACATGAAGGGCGTACATTGAGGCCCAATATGCGAGGTGGTAAATGAAAGGGTGGGTGGTTGCTTGCTTTCTATTACTACCGAGCAGTATGCGGTTGATGGTCGCACAGGCGCGCAACACAGGCACCGAGAGAGAATAAAGGCATCATCTGTACGCTGACCACCCATCGTCAACAAATACACGAGCTGCCCGCCCATGGCCAGCTGATAGACCTATCACGCGCGTACTGTAGGCGCAGGGCGGGTGCTTCAAAAAAAAAAAGAATCTGCCCAGCGCGTAAAACAAACTTTGATCCACGGCGCCCCCCCCTCACCTCAGCGAAGCACGTCTTCAGCCCGACTTGATCCCTCGCTCAACCCACCAACATCCGGCAGTCGAAAGTATTGGGCTAATAGCGCATCCAACGACAGCTGCCCCAACGATCAGCTCGCCCAACTGGGACGGCCACGTGGGCCCCCCTGCGTGAAGAGCCCAACATGGTTGAACCGATCGACCAGGATTTACAAGGAAAGGGGGCCACATGCACATGTTGGGGAAGTGTTGTTGGGGCGGAGTTGAGTGTGCCACCAACGTCATCGGCTGTTCCATCGTCGCATCGGACGAACTTCCAGCAATGCGTGCGGGAACGACTGTCTCGAGGCGGGATGCAATCGATCAATCTCCAACGAACCTCACGAATACCGTTTGACACGTCTTCGTTGTGTTTCTGACTAATGGGCCGCCGCCGCCACCATGCGCGTCGACGCAAAAACGCAGTGTCCTTGATGCTCCACGGCCATGTTGTGGAAGACAGCTACGGCTTTGGCCGTGTTGATCAGGCGCGGCAGCGTCATGTAGCGCGACGGGTACTTAGTGATGAACCATCGCGCCCACCACACCGCGTACAGATGCTCCGCGTGCTTGCGCACTGCCTCCTGCAGGCGGTTGTAAACCAGTCGTCGAGTCTTGTCGGCCTTGTATTCGGGCTGGGCAAATATAGCGTATCGGGGGTAGCCTTCGTCTGCCGTATAGAACAGCAATCGACGAGAGCGGCCGTTCAGTGTGTAGTTGTAGAGTCTCGGTGGACCCGTTCCATCGTTGACGTCCAGCATCAGTGGTGAGGCGTCTAGCACGTTCTTGTCGTTGTACGCGCACGGGAACCCCACAAACAAGTGCCAGATGTATAGGTCCTTGTCACACACTGTTTCAATCAGTACGGAGATCGTTCCGTTGCGGTCCTTTTACTGCCCGGCAAGGGCCTTTGGGCACTTGACCCAAGTCCTGTGGATGCATTCGATAGAGCGCATGCTGCTTGGCAAGCCACGGGCCGCGTTGCGCGTGAGGATGTGCTCCAGCTCCCCGAAATTGGGACGCTGCAGGTATATAGGTTCTCACTTTTCAATGATAAACTGCGTCAGAAGGCGGGTGTAAACCTCAATGGTGGAGCGGGAAAGGCGACAGTACTCGTCAGCGCGGTAAAAGGGCTCTCCATACCTAAGCACCCTCAACGCGGCAGACACCTTCTGAATGGCATGGGCCTGCGGGCCACCGGTGGCGTCGAAAGTGCGCCCCCACACGGGCTCGCTGCAGATTGCTCAGAACAGACAGCTGCAGACCGACCGTGGCAGGCGAAAACGCTCCTCAAACGCGTCCTCGCTGTACACCGTCGGCGCTCCGTCCACACAAAAGTAATCTCGCAAAATGGCATGCGCACCTACGTTAAAATCGCGAAGCCGCTTTGGGCGACGGCCTGGACGGGAGCCTCGAACACGCTTGTGCAAGCGTCCGGCTCGCACCGAGAGAAGCGCACGGTGCACAGAGGGGCTGGCTAGAGCTTCAAGCACGAAGGCCATCTGCTGGTCATCCTCACATACAACGTCGTCCATGATGCAAGGGCCCGGCGCGGGACGGAAAAATAAAATCGAGATGCTGACGAGAAAACGTGAGCGGGAAGACGACGGTGCCATCGACGGGAGCGTGTCATCAGCCACACGACAACGGCGTGCGTCCTGTGGTGCGCGGCGCGCTCCCGGTGCCGGCCGGCTGGCGGTCTGGCGGTGTATATACCGTGCTCAGACGCCCCGGACAGGTGGTGCCCTCGTTGTCATCTTCAACCCCGCATTTCGGACGCTCTGATGGGGGTGCTTCCAGCGCGACCCGCCCTTTACCTGGCCAATGAGGCCTGTTCAGCGGGGTACAGCGAGGGGCACCCCCTCCTGCGCGCCCTCCTGCGCACCCAGGTGGCCAGAAAGCGAGGCTCTTGGCCCGATCGGCCACCCAGAGGCGATCAGCCACTACAAACAGAAACAGGTCCGCCAGCCGCATGACACAACGTGGCGACGCGTTGGGAGCGATCTGCCTCCACGGTGCCGTCATGCAGTGTATACGAATCTCATCAGTTGACAGCACGCGGCCCGGTTGCAAGAATGGTCCTGCTGGTGCTTCTCCGGCTCGTCGTGCGGCCTCGAACGAGGCTGTGTCCGATGGTAGTCTGGAGAGAGAGCTCCTGTACGGCTCCTACGTTCATCATTCTGGTCTCACAGATCGATACTCCGCAGCGAAACATACGCCACTCTCCGCGATGTCGCACGATGACTAGTTTACGTTGGCTGATATTTGACCGGGGTCGGTCGCGTGATGGGCACGAATCACCGCCGCGAGATGGGCACGAATTACCCGGGGCCGCCGACAGTCCAGCGCCTAAACCAGAGGGTGCGATCAAGAGTGTCACATGTGAAGACCTTCACGATCATCTCGGAGCCCTTCTGAGCTACTGACAGCGCTCCATTTCGTCTAAAACGGGCCGGCCCCGTTCGGACACGCCCAGTTAAGAGTGGGTGCTGTGTCTCGCCTGGGTTTGAACGGCAATTCTGCCTCGTGGTTGGCCCGCCATTCAAAATTCGCATTCTCCATTGTCTGCTAGCCAATCTGGCAGTCATATAGATGCCCTTTTTCGATCGCATGGTGGTCATCGCCTCTGCATGCCACAAGAGCGGTGATGTCAAGAGACGTGGCATGGAGTCTGTTTGAGATGAGTCATCCAATGTTGAATGTCGCCGAACGCGGCTGCAGGCACGGCATGACGCGGCGCGAAATTGCTTGTGGTCTGGCCCTCGCTGCTGACTCACCCTTGGCGATTTTGTCCTCGTGATCTACGTGCATACCACTACCTTCCACCCTGTTTCCCCTCCTTGCCTTTGTCTCACACCTGCGTTCCTATCGAACGATTGGCGTCGACTCATCAGCCGACCGCCCGAGAAGTACCCTCCCTCCACCCTCTCACCATCCCGCCCTCGCAACCGGAAACTTGGGACACTCTCCTGCACAACAGCTCAAGAAGCCGAGTCGAGTGCGATGGCTGTCCCTTGCCATTCCAGGAGCCCCTTTTTGGGCCTGAGAAACATTTGAGCACACGCAGTGCAGCAGTACGCCCAGACACCCCCGGTAAACGCCATCAGCAGGTCCGTGGTAGACACGCTACGCAGAAAGTACGTCAAAACACAGAGAAAAGGCCAACATGACGCAGAACAGTGGCAGAAAAACTGATCTCGTGTATTCGTGGCTGCATGACGTAAGCGACTTATGTGCCGAAAGCAGCATGCTGACCTCCCTTGGCTGCACTCTCTGGTCTGAGGCCCGCTTCATACCAAAACCTGCGAGCTGCGCACAGCCGTCCTCTTCGCGAGCCCTCTTGGTACCCGTCATGGCCGTCGGGTAAGACAACAGATGGCGTCCAGGGCAGAAAACTCTCCCTACGCAGCCATTTACTCTGACAGTCCTGGGAGAAGGGGTAATCGTACGAAGGTCGGCAGGATGGACGAATCACAGTGCATGAGGGACAGATCAGGGCCCCGGATCACCCAGCTCCGGAAGGGGGACATTCAATTGGTTGGATGACCCCTCGCAGAATGCGAAGAAGACAAACGAAACGGAAAACCTTGCTGCGGATGCGTACGAAACGAAGCAAGCATCCGGACAGACTGCGCGCGGCTGCTCTGCTCGCTGCGTGCGTGCACTGTGCTACCGTCAGCTCATTTTGAAGCATCGCGTCGCGCTCACCGACTAGCGGCCGGCGACGATCTGACGGGTTCATGAAAAGAAGTGCGACTGAGAGCAAACCCTGCAACGTCGGCCCCAAGTCATATTTGCGAAACGTGGCGCAACGTGGCGCAATCGTGTCTCATGATTAAGAAAATGGGGCCTGAACGCTCCCGCATCAACGTCTGCGACCCCATTTAGGCTTCGTTTCAACCAAATCAAATGACGTAAGTACAACGCATATGTTGGTTTCACAAATGGGGCCTATGCCGGACCGACCCCATTCCCGACCGGAAATGGGGTCGGTCCTAAGCCCACCCCATTCTTCTATGCTCTCTCATTGGTCGAACGATTCAAAACAGTATAGAAGATAGCACGCTTAAGCGAGCAACGCGTGCGCCCACGATCAGCCTTCGTTTTTCAATATCATTCAGAAACGAGAAATTATCGATCTGGACCACTCCTCTCCAAAGCGGACCGAAAGCTCTCGCGAGATTTTTCGGTTACGGCCTGCTCAGAGGGAAGCGCGTCGCATATTTTTGCGTCGGCGTGCCTCCCACGCATCGCTCACAGGGCAATCTGAGAGGGGGGAGGCTGTCGAGCCGGGTGTGGTGTGCCTGCGTTGGCCCTCTCTGGGGGCCCACACGGACGGAGGTTGTGGCGCGAGGGCGGCAGGGGCCGTCGACTGCGCCGCCTGGAGGGGCGAGATCGGGCCAGTCGCTGTGCCACAGCGATTGGGGCGCCCTGAGAGCTGCCTGAGGTGGTGCAAGAGCCCGAACGGTCGCCCCTGGACGGCGGGAGCCGCGATCCGTGCCATCTGGAGCGGGGTGGCCTCCGAGCCACCCTGCGTCAGTGGCAGGGGCCCGCACGAGCGCTGCCTGG
>Ga0114957_1002505_pt1 | contig 17569 bp, 22 predicted proteins | sample BantaG_FD_87175 | JGI IMG/M metagenome (GOLD analysis project Ga0114957, IMG submission 87175) | Marine algal microbial communities from Bantry Bay, Ireland - BantryBay_4 metaG | ecosystem: Host-associated > Algae > Red algae > Unclassified | place: Bantry Bay, Ireland | collected 2014-11-21 | reverse complement strand
TGGTAATGGTACCGAAGCCTGATGGCTCGGTACGCTTCTGTATCGATTACAGAAAGCTCAACTTGATGACTATCAAGGATGCATACCCCATCCCACGGATGGATGAGTGTATAGACTCCCTAGGGGACGCCAGGGTGTTCTCCACCCTGGACTGTAACGCGGGCTACTGGCAAATACCAGTAGCCGAGGGGGACAAGCACCTCACGGCTTTCACGTGCCACACGGGCGCGTGGCAATGCGTGCGTCTCCCCTTTGGACTATGCAACGCCCCTGCGACGTTCCAACGCGCCATGGATATGATCCTGGCTGGCGTGACTTGGCAGATATGTCTAGTATATCTGGACGATGTGATCGTTTTTTCGCGTTCTCCAGAGGAACACTTGCAGCACCTCGACGAGGTGCTGACCCTCTCGGGAAGGCGGGGGTCACCTTAAAGGCGTCCAAGTGCCACTTCTTCCAAGAGGAAGTGGAATACCTCGGTCATGTAATCCGACCGGGGCGGGTACATGTCCTGGAGAAGAACCTCCGGGCGCTTCGGGGTCTCCGTTATCCGGAAACCCAGACCCAGATGAAGAGATTTCTGGGTATGTGCGGCGTGTACCGCCGCTTTGTAGCTGACTTCGCCAAGATAGCGAAGCCCTTAACGGCGCTCACGAGCACCAAGCTTCCTAAGAAGCTTCCTCCTCCTTCAGGGGAGGAGATGGACGCCTTCGAGATACTCCGAGGACGTCTATTGGACGCCCCTATCCTTGCCCTGCCCAAGAGGCACGGGCATTACATCGTCGACGTCGACGCCAGCTATGAACAGCTGGGTTGTTGCTTACAGCAACAACAGTCCGACGGGGAATACCACCCCATCGGCTACTACAGCCGTGCGCTTCTCCCTGCGGAGAAGAACTATTTCGCTACGGAGATCGAGGCGCTGGGCGTCGTCTGGGCAGTGACCTAATTTCGGTCCTACCTAGAAGGTGCGGAATTCGTGGTGCGGTGTGATCACCGCGCCCTTTTATCGGTTCTCACTAGTATGAGTCCGAATGCTCGGATTAACCGATGGCGACTCCAATTGTCGGAGTACAATTATGAGATCCGGCATAAGCCGGGGAAGGACCACAAGGTGGCAGACGCGTTGTCACGTCTCCCTACAAAGGGTCTGGACACCTCGCCTCTGGACGAGGACATCCCCGTCCTGGCCGTCGAGACCCGGGCTAGTGACGCCTTGAAGGAGGCGTCACCGGAGGAGGCCCCCGTGGGGGCCCTATCAGCCCAAGACATCATCCTGGGCCAGGCCGAGGATGACTTTTGTCAGGCAAGGCTGAAAGAGCTCGATGCTCTTCCGCCCCCCGACCCAACTTGGAGTCGACAAGCGTTCTTCTTCCGGGAGAAGAACGGGCTACTCTGTCGCCGCTCGGTGTACGGACGGGAAACCCAAGTGGTTATCCCGGAGGCGCTAAAGGAGCGCCTCCTGACACGCCAACACCAGTCGGTGCTAGCCGGGCATCCCGGCTCGAGAAGGATGTACAACACCCTTCGTAGGTATGTGTACTGGCCGACGATGGTCGTCGATGTGTGCAAGCACGTGGAGCAATGCCCCGCGTGCGCCAAGAACCGCCTCTCAGAGAGGAAGCACACGACTGTGATGAAGCTTTTCACCGCCGACGAGCCCTTCTCGGGGCTCGCTATGGACCTTTTGGGCCCACTGCCCACCTCTAGAGGGGGGCACAAGCACGTCCTGGTCATCTGTGACCGGTTCACGAAGTTGACAAGAGCCATCCCTTTGAGGGAGGCCACGGCACTGACCGTGGCATCGGCCTTTATTGATACATGGGTTGCCGCATATGGCATCCCCGACTCGGTCCTTACGGACAACGGGCCGCAGTTTGCCTCGGTATATTACCAGGGCATCCTGGGCTTACTCGGTATAGCTTCGAACTATACCTCGCCTTATCACCCGCAGACGAACGGGCAGGTGGAGCGGTATAACCGCACCCTCGTTCGCCAGCTCCGCTGCTATGTGGCGGAGCACCAAGCCGAGTGGGACAGCCATCTGTCCCTTTTGACCGCTGCGTACAATACGCAGGCCCACTCCAGCACGGGGGAGATCCCCTTTGCTTTTGTGAGCCCAAGGAGGCTCCAGCTTATCGGTATCGAGAAGATGCCTCGGCTAAGACAAGCCGAGGAGAGACCCGTCGACGCCAGTTTGGCGGCGGAACAATATGTAGAGGACCTAAAGGTCCTCATCCCGAAGGTCCGAGAGCACCTGGGCAAAGCCCAGGCTGCGTACAAGCGTGCGTTTGACGTACGTACTCGGGAAAAGAATAACCAGCTCAAGGCTGGGGACTGGGTATATCTGGATGCCCACTCCCGCTCGCCGAAAAAGCTTGGGTTCAAGACCCAAGGGCCCTACATGGTGCTACAGACCGATGGGTACCGGTTCCTGGTAGAGAGCCCCAGGGGCATCCGGACTGTAAGCAGTGACCATGTCACTGGAGCTCCCACGCCCCCGGCGCGGGACGCCAAGTGGACCCGTGCCCTTAGGGCACAAGCCCTCTTTAAGGAGGGAAGCCAACTTAAGGATGGGCCAGAATTCGTGTTTGAAAGGTTTATCAAACATGGCTGGAATGATGACGGGCAATTGAAGCTCCTAGTCAAATGGTTTGGGTTTGCCGAAAAGGAAGCCACGAGGCAATTTGCCTCTTCCCTCCCAAGGGAAGCCCTCCGGAAATACTGTCTCCGGAAGAAAATCAAACTCCCCGCCTTGACGCGGGAAGGGGTATACTTTTCTGACCAAGTCAAGAAAAGGGTACAAGACCGGCAAGTTACCCTGCACGGCATGGAGACAAGGGTCAAAAAGAAGAGGGGCTAAGCCCCTTTATTCCCTACGGGACCCTCTCGCACTCTCCCTCACAGTGCGGCACCGACCCCTAAGGGGGGCGGTGAAGGGTAACACAACCAATGACCGAGGGAAAGGAGTGCCAAGCACCCCCGGTGACAAGTCACCAACCCCCGGAGCGAGAACCGAAGTCAGGGTCATAGCCCTGACCCGGATCCTCATCGTGCGAGTAATACCCCGGCCCCGAGAAGGTCGGAGGTGTCGCCGAGGGACCAGTCGCCGTCCCATAAAGGGCCGGAGTAGCAGAACCAGAGCCCGCCCCATAGTGGGACGGGGCAGTCGAACCCGAGCCCGCCCCATAATGGGACGGGGTAGCAGAACCCGAGCCCGCCCCATAATGGGACGGGGTAGCAGAACCCGCGGCCGCCCCATAAGGGGACGGGGCAACAGAACCCGAGCCCGCCCCATAATGGGGCGGAGCAGAAGAGCCAGACCCCACCCCGTAGTGGGGTGGGGACGGAGACGGCGGACGCTGGTGCGTCGCCGGCGAGATACCGCCCACGGCCGGGGCCGGGGGCAACGCCAAGTTGCGGACGGACCACCCCGCCAAAACGGTGTTGGTCTCCGCCACGGCAGCGCCGTACTCCTCCGCCAAAAGGCGGCGGATCGAGTCGGCTGTACTCAGAGAGTACAGCACGTCCGCTTCGCGGTCACCTATAGGGCGTGACACGATAGTGGCCATCTCGTTGCGAAGCCGCACCAAGGTGCGGCTTAAGGCCATCATCAGGGTGTGATCCACCCCGTTGGTGAGGATCGGGGGGAGCTCCCCTAGGGAGCGGGCCAAGCCCGCCCACACTGCATGCCTTACGGGCCGAGGGGTCCCCAGTTGGGCGGCCCCGTCTCAAGAGAATAGGGGAAGAGCCGCCAACGGCGGACCCGAGCGTCCCCCGATAAGGGGGACCGAACCACCCCCGGGGTGTGTACGACGCGACCGACCGTAACGCCCGCCCCCACGGGGGGTATACGGCCGAGAGACCGCCCCCCAAAGGGGCGGAGCCGAATAGGGCGCGCCCACGGAACTCGCGGGAGGAGACGGCGGCAGCGACGCCGGAGGCGCCAAAAGGGCCGCCGGACCATAACGGTTCGGCCCCGCCGAGGCCAAGTCCCGATCCAAGGGACGGAGGCGCAGCTCATGAGTGACATCCCTCCCATAAGGGAGGGTGGCGTCACCAAGGCCCTCCATGAGGACCAAGACCCCGTTGTCGTCAAGCCCCTTGGCGCACCGGAAGACCCCTCGCGGGCTCCCATCAGAAAGGAGTCACGACTCCTTCCCCAACTCCTCCACGAGGCGGAGGAGCTCTAGCCCGGCCTCCAAGAGAGGCCGAACCGATGAGTCGGCCGAGCACAATCGCTCGGCCGTGAGCTCACCCAAAGCCGTCCGTAGGACCAGCGGCAGACGCCACAAGTGGCCGTGGTGGCGGATGCTGCCGACGAAGACGTCGGCCACCTCGACGGCCCAAAGGGTCGCCAATATGATGTGGTAGGGCCCCCCGAGGGTCTCCTTCATCAGCTTGCTGCCACGCAGCGCCACCATCTGGGGCATCCGCGCGGCCATGCCGCGCGGCACCTCTACCGACGCCCACCAAAGGGGGGCGACCGGGTACAGGGCCTTACGCCGAGGTACAGGAACCTCCCGTACCTCCCGCTGCTCATGGAGCACAAGGACGCCCAGGGTGGTGCGGATTGTCCACTCCCCCAGGGCGCCCGGCACGAAGTAGCCGCGGTCCTCCTCCCCCATCTTGGGGGGAGCACCAGGGTAATAATCCCAAGAGAAGTGGGGCTTGTCACCCACCTCCGGGGGGAGGTCCCGCTCCGCCAAGTGGCGGAGCACCAGACACCCGACAGTCCTCCTGGCGGCGGAGGAAGGGGAGGTCCGTTGCCGTCTCCTCGGGGACGGCGTACAACGGGCCATAGTTGGCCCGGATGGTCGTCCACAGACGGACCATGCGGCGGCCCTCAAGGGCCGCATACCGCTGCTCAACCAGGGACCCCCGGAGGTCCCAGGGGAACCGGCGAAACGAGTCGTCAACGACGGCAGAGGTCGGCCAAGAAGCCGACAGGAGGGAGGCCAAAGCGCCGTCAATCTCCTCCTCCCCGAGGACGTCACCGGGAGCGTCGCCCTGACTGTCGACCGCCATGGCGGCCGTACCGTTGGCCGCATCGGCCGACGCCATTGGACCCCGCGAGACGGGGACCCGGGGAAGTTAAAGAAGCCCCACCCAAGGGCGGGGCACGAGGTCGTCGGAGAGAGGGGAAGAACCCCGGACACGCGCTCTCGGCGCTATCCCACCTCGTGACGATGAGGGTGCCCACGGGACACCCGGCTCGTCAGGTCCCCACGCGATGGGGAACGTCTTATGCGCCCCGGTGGGAGGGGCTCACCGTACGCCGGGGAGTCCTCGGGCTGTGGAAGCCCCGGGCGGACACCCCACAGCCAGCCCCTCGAGGGGGGGGGGCGAAACGAGTCGCCGGGGGGGTTCCCCCCTGGCCCGTGTGGGGCGGCTGGACACCACCCCCGGTCCTGCGAGACGCAGGCCCTGAGGTGGGGGATATGTGGGGGAAACCCCCTGTCCCCTGATGACGCGATCCCCCCGGTATGGGCCGGGGGAGGGGCCGCGAGCACACACGTAACGCCCCCCAGAGGGAGCGGTGTGTGGCGCCCCCTTGGGGCGCATGCCAGGTGGGGCTTAGGGCCGCACCCGAGGCTCCCATCCCTCTCCCTCGGGGCCCGAGGGGGGGGGCCTGACACGGAGGAGGGGACACGCGACCCCTCGATCCGGGCCCCCTAGAGGGGCCGAGAAGCTTGTGGAAGCTTCTCTGACCGGGGCAAATCCCGGGGGCAAGATCAGATCTCGGCCACGGTCGATATCCCACGAGGACTTCGATCGAAGAATTGAAAATCTTGGGATAAGTCCCTGGAGATTTATTGGGCTAGTTCAGTCCAAGCTGACTTAAGTCCAGGGGCCAGATCTCTCTTCCAGTGGAAGGGGGTCCCTTGATTCGTGGCAGGGGCCAGCCAGGACCCCGCGTCAGGGACCGTGGCCCGTCGGGCACCGGTCCCCCTATGACCGTCTTTTCCTGGGTCGGGTTGTTGCGCGTCGTGCGTCCTCTGAGGGTTTATGAGTGTGTGCTTCTGGGTCGGCTTGCTTCCATGAATAAATCAGCGTTGCGTTTGCGTTAATTCCGGCGTTCTGGTGCGCTTCGCGCCCTGTGATCCAGGCGTTCGTGTTCTTTCTCCTTTGTGTCGCTCCACATCCTGTGCTGGGTTTTCTGACGGGGTCCTGCCCCGTCGGCTTTGAAGGCAGAAACCACTAAATTTTTGTAGTCTGGCACCAGCTGACTATGGACGGCCACCCTCGGTCCATGCGGTAGAGTACACCGATAAAATAGCACCCAGTGTGAAAACAAAATACGCACTAACCATTAAGCCAGGTCAGATGTGCTCATGCACTGCGGGCGCTCCCAGGGACACTCATGGCAGGCAGGTTTTCTCACATCCCGTACACACAGTCGGGCGGCTCCGGCGGCTGCCCATCGGCCGGCGGCACGGGCGGCGGCGGCGCGTCGCGGCAGCCCCCGCCGCGCTTCCGCCGGAGCGCCGCCCCCCTTCGCCGCCGCCACCGCGACGCGGCGGCCGCGCTCAAGGCCCCCGCCTCGGCCGGCCCCAGCCGCCGCTCGAGTAGCGACGCGGCGTGGCGCGTGGCGACGGCCGCGTCGTCTTCGTCGGCGGAGCCCCCGCGCCGCGGCGGCCGTAACCCCCACTTGTTGCTGACCCTCTTTGTTGGGGGCAGCGATGATCCGATCCCTGCGAATCAAAGTCCATGTATTGTCGATTAAACTCTCTTGAAATCGTTTGTAGCCCCCCATGTCAGCGCTCAACGTAGCTGCATGAACGAAACACACCGAAATGCTGACACGACTGACGGCGACGGATAAGAGCGCATACGGTCACCCAGGCTGCCTGTTAGAGCAGAGGTGACGATGCCTGTCACTTTGGTGATGATGGTACACAGGGAGTTCCACATTGACGACGGCGTCATGTTCGACAGCCTACGGCTCATCCCAGTATCGCGTGTACAAATGAAGCGGCGGACGAAAATTGGAATGGGGGTTGCTTTCCTGGAGCCTGGTAGGCAGGGCGGTGTGGGAGAGCTCTCGGATGGGAGCATCAGACGCGTAAGGCCGCTTCCCCGCCCGAACAGGTCTCTCTCCCCAGGGTGGCGTGAGAGCGCAATGCAAAACGTATTATTCTCTCCAGAGTTCTCTGTCCGTGAGGTATAGCTTGGCGCCACCGCCGCCGCATACGGCAGCGCTCCAGCGTGCGGTGCGTAGTCGTTTTGCCGCGCGGCCACGAATCGGCGCAAGAGGGCATCACGAACTCCTGTATAAATCCCAGAGGACGTTCTGCAGGGTGCCTTCTGGAGCCTCCGGGTGCCTCTGGGTGCCTCCAGCATGCCTACGGGGGTGCGCGCAAGGTGCGCGCATGGCTCCGAGACACGAATTTGAGCAATGTCAGATCGCACTGGAGATGTAAAATGCGAACCTGGGACCTGACCCATTGGGAAGAACACTGTGGAAAAGAGGAGTCCAGTACACGTCAAAATACTTTCGAATATTGCACTGGGGGCCCATTTGGGACCGTTTCAGATCAACCTACAAAATCTGCAGGCCACGTCCCCAGCGCATTCTCAGTATGTGGACGATGTGGGTCCACATGGCCCAAAATGGCTCTTGTGTCCCACCCCCGGTTAGCCACCACTGCGCTGGTGCAGCGCAGCAGGTGGAGTGTGGATGTGGTCACACGTGTTCCACACCGCCAACGGCCGTGCAGTGGGGCTCGTTGCAGGATCCCCGACGAGGGTACTTCTTGCCCCTGATCGCTCGTTTTTGCTCGTTTACCAGGGTACTTTTATTGTCAAAACCGTGTCACTCGGTCATAATATGCCCGATCGAAATTCTCGACTCCGACGAGAATAGCGTTTGGTCTCTACTAGCGGTCAAACGAAGTGCATCAAGTCATGACAAGCACGTAAGATAGCCCTAAGCCAGAGTCTGCAAGAGTAGTACAGAAAGAGAGAAGTTAAGATGCCGGGGAGAGGGCCGTCGGCGCAGGGGAAGGCAGAGGCGAGACGGAAGAGGCCGTGCACAGCAGAGTCACAAGGCCACCCTCAACCTCCTCCTCACTCGTCCACTCAGAATCGTGGTTAGTCTCCTCTGAAACCGCCTCCACCGACAGGCGTGTCGACTGCCGCAGCCCGAGCGCCGAATGAGCGTCGCAAGCCGCCAATGTTGGCGCAGCCGCCGGTGCCTTCGCGCCATAATAGCCTGCCGCAGGTACGTCCTGACTCAGAGCCGTCGCCACACCCTTTGCCTCGGCCAAGGCCTTGTGCCGCTTCTTCATCCGCCGCGCCGCGCCCGACAGCACCCCACGAGGAGGTCGCCTCCTCCACTGTGGGTCGCCACCGACCCCAGCCGTGGCGGGCGATAGTCCGCGACAGAGTCGCTGGACTCACATCCCCAGTCGTCTGCGGAACGGGTTGGCGACAAGGTCGCTCGACTCTCATCCCGACGCGCCAACAGAACGGGTCGGCGAGAAAGTCGCTCAACACTCGTCCCGGCACGACGGCGGGACGGTTCGGCGACGGAGTCGCGCGAATCTCGTGTCGGCGTCCAAACGACCGCAGAGGGTGGCGGGTGGAAACTGCCAGTGGATCGGGCCGGCGCCGGCGTCTGGGACGCGGAACGTGCAACGCCGCCGGCGGTGGAGTGGAGGTAGGGGGGGAAGTGGGAGAGTGATGTGAGCAGCCGTCGACGAGACGGCAAGGAGAGTGGGGCACGACGACGCAAGTGCGCCGTTTGCGTCGGCCACGGCCGGCACCGCAGGCAGTTCGCAAAGAGGTAACAATTTTCAACTAAAGACAAAATCGCGAAATTGTTCTGGACTTGGCAACATAAATAGGATTTTTCGGAAAACGACTGCGCTCTGACGACAGGGGCCAGGTGTTGCATCAGCGCCCACAGCGCATCGGGCCCAAAACCGTCGTCAAAAGCACGTCTGTTTTTGCCTGTTTCGCGGCGCTTGGTGGCCCGTGATTCTGTTTGAAGAAACAGAATTTCTGTGGAAAAACAGAACGGCTTGTCCTGGCCCGCTGGCATGTCTTGGCCCGCCGGCTTATCCTTCCCCGCCGGCTTGTCGTGGCCCGCCGCCGGCGTGTCTGCCGACGCCTCCCCCGGAGCCCCTGGAAGCAGCGTCGGGATGAGCGGGGGGTGCACGGTGGCCGCGGGCGGCCGGCATTCGGCGGGTGGTTGCTGCGCGTCGCCGGCTTGGGGTTGACCTGCAGCCGGCGGTGCCGACTTCCTGCCGGCTTCAGAGTGCACGTTGGCCGGCGGCGGAGCCTGAGAGCCACAGCCTTCACGGCGGCTGGCCCCAAAAGCTGTGGGGTCGCCGCCGGCTTGTGGCAGCTCACGACTAGCCGGTGGCGGCAACGTCGCCCGTCCCTCCCCCTCACGTAATTGGCCGCCGCCTTGCGGCGGCACATCGTCTGGAGGCGGCGCGCACCTGCCGCCGGCGAGTGGCCGAGATCCGCGAGCCGGCGGTGCGCTGTCGTCTTGGGGCGGGGGGCGACCTTGATCTGGCGGCCCGCCGCCGTTCACGCCACCAGGCGGCGGTTCCCCGCCTGTCGGGTGCCGTCCCTCACCGCCGCCGGCGCGATGAGGAATGCGACCAGCGGGCGGCACACAGTCGTTGAGCGCTGGCGACAGCGCCCGTCCTTGCCCCCGCTCCCGACGGCCGCCGACTTGTGACGGCGGCCGGTCAGTCGGCGGCCCCTAGTTTCCGCCGGCGTGTTGCTACTCACGACCAGCCGGCGGCACCCCGTCCCAGCGCGGCGGCGACGGCGCGAGTCCTTACCCCGCGCCCCAGTGCCCGCCTCCTTCTGGCGTTCGACCGCCAGGTGGGGGCTCCGAGTTACCGCCGGCCTCGTGTTGGTGCGGATCAGCCGGCGGTGCCCAGTCTTTGCGCTGCCGCGACGGCGCCCGTCCTTGCCCCCCGCGCCAGTTGCCGTCAGGTTCCTGTGGCTCGCGACCAGCCGACGGCGCCCAGTTTTTGCGTTGCGGCGACCGCCCCCGCCCTTGTCTCCCGTCCCAACGGCCTCCGGCTTATTGTGGGTGCCGGTTGGCCGGCGGCGCCCAGCTGTCGCCCGGCGGAGACGGCGCGCGACCTTGCCCCACGCCCCAGTGGCCGCCGACCAGGTGTGGGTGCGAATCAGCCGGCGGCGCCCAGTTGTTGCGTGGCGGCAATAGTGCCCGTCCATGTCCCCCGCCCCAGTTTCCGCCGGCTTTGTGTGGGTGCGGAGATGCCGGCGGCGCCCAGTTGTTGCGCTGTGGCGACGGCGCCCGTCCTTGGCACCCACTCCAGTTGCCGCCGGCGTGATGTCGGTATAAATCAGCCGGCGGCGCCCAGTTTTTGGGCGGTGGCGACAGCGCCCGTCCTTGCCCCGCGCCCCAGATGCCGTCGGCTTGGTGTGGGTGCGGATGCGCCGGCGGCGCCCACTTGTTCCGCTGCGGCGACGGCGCCCATTCTTGCCCCCCGCCCCAATTGCCGCCGGCTTGTTGTGGATGGCGACCAGCCGACGGCGCCCAGTTGTTCCGCTGCGGGGGCGGCGCCCGTTCTTTCCCCCCGCCCCAATTGCCGCCGGCTTGTTGTGGATGGCGACCAGCCGGCGGCGCCCAGTCGTTGCGCGGCGGCGACAGCGCCCGCCCTTGTCCCCCGTTCCAACGGGCGCCGGCATGGTGTGGGTGCCGACAGGCCGGCGGCGCCCACTTGTTGCGCGGCGTCGAGAGCGCCCGTCCACCGCACGACGGAGACGACGTCGAACACGGCGGGCACCCCGCAAGGTGGCAGGAACAGGTGCACCGTGCGAGCACTGCGAGATGCTCTTGGTGTCGCCGATGCTGGTCCCTCCTCCGCTCCGTGTTGCGGTCACGGTCGGGTTTGCGGGTCATAGCGGCAGAGAGGGGATAGCGGCGGCTCTTAAAGAAACGGGCCGAGGATCAGAGGGGGGGAAGAGAAAGAGGCACCGTTGCGCACACGGCACCCCGCCGGCGACCACGCAGCACCGGCGGCGTACGCGAGCAAAGACGCACACGCGGGTGGTCGGCGGCTGTGGAAACAAGCAAGGGAGGGGATCCGCCGCCGGCGTGCCACGCTGGCGGCAAGCGCGGGATAAACTCAACGGTACCAGGTAGGTGGGGGGGAGGAGCAGCCGCCGGCGTGCCACGCCGGCGGCAAGGGCGGGAGGTACTCAACGGTAGAGGGACGCACGCAGGCACTCGTTCAGAGGACGGAGCGGGGGAAGCACCGGCCGCCGGCGGACGGCGTGTTCAAATGCAGTCGCCGGCGGCCGGCAACACGCGCTTACGAGAAGCACGCGCGCGCAGAGACCGAGCGCGCGACCGCAGCCGAGGGGACGCCCCCTCGTGCTGCCGATAGCGGGCCAGGGGCGCCCCGACGAGCCGCGGATGGCAGCGCGCGCGGCGGCCCCTCGTGCTCGTGCGTGGGTGGGGGGGCGCAGGGTGCCGCGTGCGCGCCACAGCGGGAGGTGTGCCCGAGACCGCCCAGGGAGGTGCATTTGAGGCGCCCCGAACGGCCTCCCATGCGACACGGCCCCACGCAGCGCCGCCCACGAGGCGGGCCGCACCGACACTAGCACAGGGCCTCGTGAGTGCCCCCGTGTCGGCGACTTCCTCGCCTCATGGAAGCGTGTGAGGCAGCAGCCACCCCACGCTTGACGTGAGGCCCCCATTCGACCTATTGGAGGGCGGTTGCGGGCCTGGCGACAACAGGGACCAATGCGATCTGATCTCGGGCCGGCTGACCTCTGGCGACGTTGGATCCGTCTCCCTTCCAACATTTTATGAAACTTTTCAGCAGCCAATGATGTGGCTTCGATCAGGTTGGAAACTTTCAACGTGTTCTGTCTGCATGCAAACAGATCACGTGCTTGATTGCGCGACCGCGCCGATACTCCGGCGCGGGCCCAATGACACTGTCCATTGCGACGATTGCGGCAGTGCTCGTTCAGAGCAAGCCAACGCTGGCCACCAGCGAAGGCGCCGCCCGCCTTTCTTTCTGGAAGCCGTCGAATCGAAGCGTCTGTTGGACCGCGCGGTGCCTGCCTTGGCCGCGTGTCGACAGCGCATCGCGCAGCACACAGTTACCAGGGTCCTCGGCCGAGAGCCGCCACTCTGCGCTGTCGCTTGAGGCTCTTTATCTGTGACTAGTTTGCCAGGTGTCTTCTCGAAGAGAGTATTTCGTGCATCGTGCGAGCAGGGTGACCAGTTACTGTCACTTCGCGGCGCTGTATTTTAGACGTATGAGCTTGACTTTCTGTGTTTTTACTCAGATGACAGAGAAGTGCACAGACGAGTGGAAAGTTGCGACCCGTTCTTTTGCGGATCGCAGCCTTCTCGTCGCTGCCTCCCTCACCTCGCGATGGCTTGGGTTTATGCCCGATTTCTGAACACTTGGGGGTCGACATTTCTAGGCAAGGTTCCCCCATCTTCTTGCACCCATCTCTGGACCATGTAGCCCCTGTTTTCGATACCTCCAGGTTCGCGGAGGGCCCTCTTGGATGAGCAAAATGGGGGGCCGCTCAGGGCCCTCCACGTCAGCAAACGTGGCGTATTCCATTCGGGGTTTCAGAACTTGCGGGAGACGTTGTTGGGTGTGCTGTAAGTAGATGTTTCCGTAGAAGCCGCCTAGCCTATGTGTCAGGGTATGGTTGTTTTCCCAATTTTGGCGACGCCCAGTGAGACCTAGTTTCCGGAAACTATGACATTCCATTCCTCCCCCCCCCCCCAATGCATCAGAATCGCTGATGACGAGTGCAAGTGGGACGCCAGCAGCTCTGTCATGAGTGCCTCTCTTTATGGCCCCCGGTATCCAGACGAGATGCATGTGGCCCAGTCCCACATATTCGGCTCTCCGGTGGCCCCGAGAGAATGCGCTGGTGCCAGCCAGGCGCGCACGCGGCGCGGGTGGGCAAAGTATCGTGTCCTCAGCAAATGACGCAAATGAGAACCTCTAACTGGGGCTTTCAGTGGGGGTGTAGTTGTTAATGAGAGCATTCACCTTTGCTCTGAGCCTCCAGGGGCGGGCAAAGTATCACCCCCCATCGGACGCTATCAGCATCCCCTGGAGCGGGCGAAGCACCCTCATTGGTCCATTCACAGCTCGACTCACGACCATGTGGGTTGGCCCGCAACGGGCCAAACCAGATAGGCAGCTGACGTTCAGTGGGCCGAAATCAAACTTCGTCTCACTGCGACGCTCCGGACAGGGGCACATCTAAATTCCGTTTCGCCGATCCATTTCCCACAAAGGCAGGCACTGCTGCGGCAAATGGCACTAGTTTCCGCCACAATCCGCGCAACCATTGAAGCGGAGCTCCCGACAGACGGCCCGACGGACCGGTCTCTTCTTGCAGGTCGCGTGGCCTTTTCTTTGTGGGCAACGTCGTGCATGCGGGTTCCCCCGTGCCCTCTGGCGGGTTCCCTCGCGTCCCTTGACGGGTTCCCTCGCGTCCCCTGATGGAGTTCCTCGCGTCCCCTAGCGGGTTCCCTCGCGCCCCCGGGAGGTTTCCCCCGCGCTCCTTGGAGTTCGCTGAGGTATGCGCGACGGCGTATTCCTCTTCGCCTCCGATGCCACCTCCGCACCTGCTGCCCAACGGGCGCCGCCGCTTTGCTCTGTGTCTCCTTCGACGCCGCTGCCTGTGACTCCCGGCCACCGCCGCGGCACAGCCGCGTTTCTCGGCGTGCGTCCCCCTCCGTCGCTGCCCGCCGCCGAGGACGCGCCGTCGCGCTGCTCGGTGTGCTGCCCCTTCGTTCACCTCGGTCGACGGGGCGGTGCCACCGTTCTAGGTGCGCTGTCCCCTCGCCGCCGGCAGCCCCAGAGGCTCCGCCGCGTTGCTCGGTGTCTCCTTCGCCTCCGCTGCTCGTTCCCGCCCCCCGCCGACGGGGCGCCGTCGCGTTGCTCGGTGTGCTTCCCCGTCCCTGCACGCTGCCGACGGGGCGCCGGCGCGTGGCTCGGCGTGCTGCCTCGTCCCTGCGCGCCGCCGACGGAGCGCCGTCGCATGGCTCTGTGTGCCACCCTGTCCCTGCGCACCGGCGACGGGGCGCCGTCGCGCTTCTCGGCGTGCTGCCCATTCCATGCCCATCGGCGATGGGGCGCCATAGCGTCCCTCGGTGTGGTGCCCCGTCCCTGCCCACCGTTGACGGGGCGCCGTCACGTCTCTCGGTGTACTGCCCCGTCCCTGCCCGCCGCCGGATGGGCGCCGTCGCGTTGCAGTGTGTGCTGCGCCGTCCCTCTCCGCCGCCAACGGCGCGTTGCTACCTTTGTATGTGAGCTTCCCGCTCGCTGCCGGCCGCCCCAGGTACGCCGCCGCGCTGGTCGGTATTTCTTTCGCTTCCGCTGCCCGTTCCGGCCCGCCACGACCTGGGCACTGCCTCGGTCGTTCGTGCTCGTCGGCCTCCGTCCCTGCCGGCAGCTGACGGATCGCAGCCACCTTTCTCTGCGTGCTTCTCCCTCCCAGATAGCCGCTGACGGGGCACCGTTGCGTGATATCAGTGTCGGCTGGTGTCGTGGAGACGTTATTCTCTGTGTGCTGGTGATCGACCGAGGACTCGCCGTCCTCGCGCGTGATGTCGGTCGGGCTCAATGACGTCATCCGGGACGTGCTCGACGTCCTCGTCGTCTTCTTTGTTATCAACCGAGACCGGCGCGTCGGATATTTCCGGCGACGACAGCGACGCTACCCCCGACGGCGTCGTCTTGTTTTCGGAGGAGACACGCGAGCACATGCTCGGCTTGCTGGAGGAGGGCTACCCCACCAGCGATGTGGCAGACAATATAGGCTGCTCGGAGCGATCTATGCGTCGCTGGAACAAGCACTTTGAGACGAACGGCACGGTCTGATGCCATCCGCGACTGCATCACCACCACAACGACGCGGCCATCCGCACACACACCTCACGCGCGCCATCCTCACCCTCGTGGAGACCGAGCCGGCGGCGTTTTTGCGCGAACACGTGGACCTGCTCGTGGCGCTGAGCATCGACCACCCTACCAGCGACCATCGATGGGTCAGCGCGGCCACGGTGTACCGTATGCTGCGGCACCACGGATACACCCGCAAGAAGATTGAGCGCCAGTACCCAGAGAGCTCCGAGGCCGCTCAACGGGCGCTTGCTGTTCGGATTGACGAGGTCCCGATGCGATGCCTCGTTTCATGCGACGAGACGCGCACGGGGGGCAGCGAAGTGCTACGTCGCTTTGGTCGCTCGCGTCGGAACGCCCCCTGCGTCCTGCGCGACTGGGACACGCCGCCGATGAAGCGGACGAGCACAATGATGGGGGCGACGCTAACCCACGGCGTTCTGTGGTCGCAGACCGTCATAGTCGGCAACGCGCAGACCTCGGAGGACTGGAGCTTGTTCCTTCAAAGTCTTCACGCGCTCAAAAACACGTACATCCCGGGGCTGCCGTGGGACATGCAGCCGGACGCCTGCGTAGTGCTGTACGACCAAGCGAGCATTCACGACCATTGGGGGGACGAGTATATGCAGGCGAATGACATACACTATGCACGGCTTCCACCGTACTCGCCGAACTTGCAGCCGATCGAGGGCGTCTTCGCTGAGCTGAAAAAGCACGTGAGGTAGCTCGTGTACGAGGACGGGCGGTACTTGGACAAGCCCTTCCACCTGATGGTCGCCGCTGTCGGCATGCTCACCACTGCTCAGGTCGCCGGCCAGTTCTCCTGTGTGTCTCATGAGATTTCCCGGATCCTGACGGGTGTGGCTCCCGCGTGAGTTGTCAACTTTCTCCCTGTTCATGGTAGTTCTTTTCTCTCTCTGGTTGCACGTTCGGTGTTCTTCCACATCAGTGTTGGTGTGTTTGCACGTGCGGCGTTGGTGTGCATGACAAAGTTTTATTTCTTCTTCACAGAGACAATGGTCCCGGTGCCGACTGTGGACCCCAACCCCAGGCACCAGCGTAGGGTGTGGTTGCCAGAGTCAATAAATGCGACGGCTGGCTCTCCATCCGCCGCCGCTGACCGATCCGAGCTCGCGCCGTAGCCCGGTGGTCCCCCACCCCCGCTCCCTCACGAAGGCCAACCCCCCACATCCTCATGTGTTCACTTTGGACGGCAAGGCGCCTCCAGATGGGAGAGAGCCACACCGCCCGCTCTTGGCAGTGTCGGTTGCGACATCCTCGCTGCACCACCGCCCCGCCCGCGGAATCCGCGCCCGCGGGGCCACGCTCGCCCTCGCCCTGCGCCGCCGCCCCCGGCGGCGCTTTGCTTCTACCCACGAGATAGTGGTCCGCTCTCCCCACCCCCACCGCCACCGTCAGAGGGAGCGCTGTTCATGTTTGCACGGCCACACACCGCCTCGCCGTTCGCCATCATCTCCCGGGTGACGTTGACGTCCTCCACCGTCACCTCCACCGCCGCCGCCGCCGCCGCCGCCGCCGCCGCCGCCGCCGCCGCTGCGGCCGCCGCCGCCACCGCCGCCTCCGCCGCCGCCGCCACCACCTCCTCCTCCCCTACCATGAGCATCACAGGCGCCGCCGCTGCGCCCGACCCCATAGTCACGGGCAACAATGCGGTGGCCGTCACCGTCGTGTCGCCTGTCCACGTCCAACTGGGCGACATTTAATGCAATGAAAAGGAGGTCCACGGCCTCGACGCGGCCGCCACAACCGCTGTCGACGCGGCGGCCACCACGTCCACGGCCGCCGCCGCGGCGGCGCGGCGGCCCCCCCGCCACCGCGCGAAATCGCCCTTTACGCGCCGTCCCGCACCCCCGGGCGGACGACGAGGAGGAGGTGGACGAGGCCGAAAGCGGCTGGAGCGCCGCGTGGGCGGGGGCGCCCGCCCCCGCCGCCACCACCCTCCGCTGCCGCTTCCTCGCCGAAGCGGAATCGCCGCTGCCCCGTGGCGCCGGCAGCAGCGGCGGCGGCGGAAGCGACAGAGACAGCGACTCGGACGGTGGGCGCGGAGGCGTCGGCAGCGGCCGCGCGCGGGCGGGGACGGGAATGGCGCTGCAGACGCCGATAATGCAGCGCCTGCCGCCGTAGTCGTCCGAAGACGAGGCCGACGAGGTGAAGGGAGGGGGGGGGGGCGCCCTCGCGGCCGGCGGCCTCAGCGAGGGCGACGGCAGCGACGGCAGGGCCAGCGGGAGCGAGACGGACCAGGGGCCGGACGGAGACGACGCGCCGCCCGTGGCGGTGCGGAGCCCAGCGGCCGCGTCGCCGCCGCGGCGGAGGCCGCGAGACGCGCGGCGCGCCAATCGGCTGGCTCCGCCGCCCGTGCACGACGCAGACGGCGGCGGCGGCAGGGACGGGGACGCCGGCGACGACGCGCCGGCGGGTACAAAGTGAAAGCTGGCTGCCGCGCCGACGCCGCGGCGGCAGCTGTTTCGGTAAGTGCTCCTGGCTGGGGAGGTGAGCGCGGCGGACGGGTGGCGGGGGGGGGGGGGGGGAGGGGGGGCGGGGGGGGGGGCGGGGGGGGGGGGGGGGGGGGGGGGGGGGGGGGGGGGGGGGGGGGGGGGGGGGGGGGGGGGGCGCCCTCGCGGCCGGCGGCCTCAGCGAGGGCGACGGCAGCGACGGCAGGGCCA